>Ga0209544_1003508_pt1 | contig 12090 bp, 14 predicted proteins | sample MesohylPK_FD_187297 | JGI IMG/M metagenome (GOLD analysis project Ga0209544, IMG submission 187297) | Host-associated microbial community of the marine sponge Aplysina aerophoba from Gulf of Piran - sponge mesohyl, lysed by proteinase K... | ecosystem: Host-associated > Porifera > Sponge >...
TGGTCTCCGACGGATAGGCCTTCATGAAGCAGCCGTCGCTGTGGGGCAGGTCCAGCACCAGGTAGTGCGCCTTCCGCTCTACTCCGGCGATGACCGCCACCGCCTCCCCGAAGTCGCACTGGGCATGGCCCGGTGCGGGGGACAAGGGCACGAACATCTCCCGAGTCCGCCGCCGGTGCTCCCTGACGTAATCCTTGACTGTGGTGAATCCGCCGTCGAACCCGTGGTTGTCCCGCAGCCGCTCAAAGATCCGCTTGGCCCTGTGGCGCTGCTTCCTGGGGACCTGGCGATCAGCTTCCAGGATGGCGTCAATTACCCCGGTGAAGGGCGCCAACTTGGATCTTCGGGGTGGGTCCCGGCGTCGGTATCCTGGTGGTACCGAGTAATCCAGCATCTTGCGCACCGTGTCCCGGTGCAGGCCGTACACCCGGGATTCTTCCCGAACGTTCATCCCTTCCACCATGCAGGTCCGGCGAACCCGCGCGTAAAGCTCCACGTTGTACATCCATCGCACCTTCCAAAGACTGATACCCAGCCTTACGGAAAGCGGTGGACGGTACGATTTTCCGCCGCCCTAGATCAGCCAACAGAGCCGTCCACGTGGTCCACTTTAACTCCGCCTTTTACAGCGTCCAAGAGGGGAAAGAAGCCACACTAGCAAACAGCCGCGATCAGCGGTCCCAGACGAGTCAACCGGCTACTCCACGCCTCGACGGCGGACCCAAGGATGGCGTTGGTAAATGTACTGCGACCAACTGGTAAGCTCTGGATGAGCGTCCACTGGGAATTCACCGAACAACGCCTCAGTGGAAACGCTGATAAACCGCCCCGGCTGTTTCACCAGTTCTTTCCAGACCTCAAGGCTGGAACCACCCAGATGGCGCAACCCGGGCGACGTAACTCGAAGAAAGTCGCCATTGACAGCGGGAGCCACATGCAGCACCGTAACAAGATCAACTCCCAGTTCCCGAGCCTCCTCCATTTCGTGGGCAAGCAATTGCTGCCTCATTAACTGATAGAACGGCTCATAGAACAAGTCGCGGTACTCTGGAACGCGGCTTTTGTCCAAAGGACAGCCGGCCTTGCCGTACAACCACCTATAAATACCCATCCTGCTGGTGCCGCTTTTCGCAATTCCCAACCAGGTAGAACCATAGGATTCCGTGTATTTCCACTCGACCAAAATAATCTGGCGACTTCCGTCGGACAAGGTGACCATGACAGCAGCATCAGCGCTGGTGAAATTGGCACCCCTGGTGCGGAGACCGCCCGGACGAATCTTCTCTTTCAAATAGTTGCGGAGACCAATCCATTCAAAAGAAACGAAACGGCCCTCCGTTTCCATCGGCTCAACTGACTCAATGTCAGGGAAAATAGAACGCAGCAACCTGAGGAGAGCTTGCGGTTTATCCGCGAATGGATAGAGAAAGTTGACACACTGCACCTGTGAACTGCAGAGATGATTGCTCGGCATCCCGCTCTTTCCATCGTGCCATTTAATTCTCTGCCCTTCGAAGTAGTCTATTGCGCCATCTCGAATTTCGGCAAACAGATTTTCTCTAGCACACTCACGAGGAAGGCAAAACGGCCGCAGCTCTCCACGATAAAAGCCATCGACCCTAGCGGCCTCAGAAAAGTTTTCCGACTGTTCTTTGAAATAGATCTGAGACAGTTTTTCTCTTTCCAAGAACTTGCCCATTACAACCCCCAAACTTCTTCAAGTAAAACTACAGTCGGAATCGGCTTAGCACAAATAACCAGGCCTAGAGACGCCGATGCGGAGACTCGGTTATTCCAGGTCTCCGTCAAAAGTTGATGCGACTTCACATATGCAAAGTACCGATATTCCCCAGGCGAAGAGCGTCGTCAGCGCCAAATGGTGGGGGTTCGGACGATTCCTGAGAGTCAAACCTGTTTATACAGGCCACGACGCAGTCACTTATGCGTCGTCAAACAACGGAGCAATAACTGAATTGGCCGACTCTATACACAAAACATTTTAGCCTTCAGTCAAAGGCCCAAAAATTTGACTAATAGCCAGTATTATGAAACACTTTGAGCCCAGAGGATGTGGGAGGAATCCCATGGTAAGACTAAAGACCTCAATCGAACACGGTCCTGCGGTACAGGATGTGATCCAGTGTGCTGTGTGTGGCAACACGATGGAACTGGTGGTAGCCGACTACAGATGCAGTTCCAGCAACGGTGCCGGGGAATCTCAATGCACTGCAGCACCGGTCAACGCGGACGACCTGGCGCGGAGCGTTATGACCAGATTGGTCACGCGGACCATCACGCCGGGTACGACAGCGCAGGTGAGCGGTCTGCTCATCGAAAGGGTCAACAACGAGATTGGCGAAATACAACGGGAACTTCAAGAGCCAAGGCCGGGCCTTAAGCCAGAAATAGCCGATGATTCCTCAAAGAATTTTCAGGCAGACAGCCAAGAATACCTCCAGATAAGCCGAAGAGTAGAAGGCATAAGTAGGGTGCTCGACCAATTAGAACTTGGTCAGAACCAGATCAACAGCGTCGCCAGCGACGTGAATTCCTACCTCGACCTCTCAGCGCCGGAAGACATCCGGCAACTTGTAAATGCGTTCATAACCAAGCTGCAGGTCAGACCTGGAGAAGTTCAGGTCACCTATGCATTTCCTCTGGCAGACGAACGCCACCAGGCCACAATTACACAGGACCTGATAGCAATCTGAGGATGCGGAATCACTTAGAGTAAGGAGATTAGAACTCCTCCTAAACCGGGCCCTCGGAATCTTCTTTGTCCTCCTCATCTCCACCTAAGCCTGAAAGCGAATCTGTCGGATTCTCTATCCTTCTCCACAGACCCGACAACCCCCCGTAGAGTAAATCGGTAAACAACCGACTGTGAAACTCCGGGAGTTCAAATTCGCCGTCCTCCCGACCTTCCGGAAGGTCCTCATACTCCTGAATGTCGGAATGAGAATCAGCCATATGCTAAAATGACACTGCCTTTCACAGAACCGCTTGAACCAGTGCTATCCAAAAGCTGCCTGAGCTTGCGGAAGTATAGCATGGAAGATAGTCACAAGGGCCTGTTGAATGGTAGAATTGCATAACAATTGTAGAACGTATGTTCCATGCCAGTCAACCGGACGCTGACAGTTTCCGGGACATATCGTCGCCCCTTCATCAGCCGGCTAACGAGCCGCCGGTTAGCGAAATTGGACCACTCCTGCGAAATTTCAGGGGAACAAGAAGCCTGCGGCAGGTCGAAACCGACACCGGCGTATCAAACTCCTACCTGTCCACCATAGAAAGGAACATCCGACGGCCAGGGATTAAGACCCTCACAACCCTGGCGGCCTATTACGAGGTGCCCCTGTCACGACTCCTCCTGGCGGCAGGACTTGCCAGCACCCAGGCAGTAACAGAACGCATAGAACCCGAGGTTGAGATACGAAGGAGCTATGAGTTCGTCCTTTCAGACCCCATGTTCCGGGAATGGCCGAGACCAGTTACAGCCCCCAGCATAGAAGTGCAGAGGTTCATCATCAGTATGTATCAGCACTTTACCGGCAAAGCTCTTATTTAAGGTGGAACCATGGTGGATGTAATATCAAAAGCGACCGGCAGCACAATGGGCATGACAATGGCCTACGCCTACCTCAGGACCTCCAGTGAAGGGCAGGACACCGTCATGTCACCATCGAGGCAGAGACACTATATCGTCGAATACGCCAAGAAGATGAACATTTTCGTCCTTGAGTTCTTTCAGGAAGTTGCCAGTGGCTTTGACACCACGAAGCGGCCTGAATTTCTACGCATGATCGCAATGGCCGTAGACCCGGCAACTGACGCCAACGCCATCATATTCCATGATCTCTCGCGCTTCAGTCGCAGCGATGTGGACCCTCACCAGTTCGTTGACATGCTCCTTGAACACGACATAGTTGTACACAGCGTCAGAGACGGCAGGAGCGACGACATTCAGGCCCGCCGGGCGTGGAAGCACAAGTTCGCCACCAACAGTGATTACATTGAGGACCTCTCCCTAGTAACCATGGAAGGATTGCTCACTTCCGTCCGAAACGGGAACTATCCCTTCCGACCTCCCTATGGGTACAAAAGGTTTTACTACCCCGAAAAGCAGGAAATGCCCGAAAAAGACTACGAAGACGAGAGGTCAGGAAAGCGTTCCGGGGAGGAAAAGACAATATACCGCCCCAGAATAGAACCAGACCCTGAAACAAGCCAGGTCGTGATAGAAGCCTTCAAGAGAAAGGAAAACGGCGAATCCTCAATGGCCATTATCAACGACTTCAACAGTCGTGGCATTTCAAGTCCTTCCGGCGGGCTCTGGGCGACGTCCTCATTGCTAAGCATGTTAAAAAACGATGTTTACAAAGGCACTGCGACGGCGGGGAAGACCTCACGGTCAAAGTTCATCCTGCACAGAAAACAACACGAGACAGCCGTCTTAGAAGACTCCCACGAACCGCTGATCTCAAAGGAAACGTTCGATGCCGTACAGAAGAGAATCGCTGAGAACACGCGGCCCAGACAGTCTTCTCCCAGGTGCTCCACCAGCCCTAATCCACTTTCCGACCGGGTGAAGTGCGGGCACTGCATAGAAAAGGGACACCTAAATAATATGACCTTAATGAATCAAGGAAGCCACAAGAAGCTTGTCTGCTCAGGGAAAAAGAAACGCGGCGCAGATTTCTGCAATAAAAAAAACATTCCCCTTATAGAATTCCTGGAACAGGTTACCACCGAACTCCTGGAACGGATATTGACGAAGGAGGTCCTCACCAAACAGTTGCAGACCCTTAAAGAGGAGATTCCGGAAAGGGTCAAGGCAGAAATGAGCCAAATCAAAGAAGTCGAAAAGGCATTTCTCCAGACACAAAAGCAAAGAAAAAACTTGACGGCAGCAATAGCAGATTACGACGCTGACAATCAGGGCCCAGGCTTCATGGAACTCATAAAGAAACTGGAAGCAGTGGACCTGAGATACAAAGAACTGGAGGACAAAAAAGCCAGTGCCAGCCGGGACACCCAAGAGCGAATTGATTACTTGTCAGACCCGGAAAGGATCATAGCAACAGCTATGGACCTGCGTACATTCCTCGACCCCAGCGACCCCAGCGCTGGGCGCGAATTCCTCAGGGCCTTCATACAGGAAGTTCGCGTTTTTGACGATCGGGACCACATCATCACTTACACCTTGCCTCTCCCCCAACCAAAAGGACCAGATGACGAGCCAGTAAGCCTAGAAACAACTCAAAACCAAAAGATTCTTTTGGAACATGCAGCCCCCTCTCCCATGGGGCGAGGGGGGAGTTTGGTTCTGGGTGTTGCGCTGTTGGCGGCGGCGCCAGGCGCGGGAGGTCTGGTGGGTGTTTTCCTGGCGCGGGGCAGCGACGGATGCAGCGGATGCAACAGTTGCAGGAGACGCAACAGATGCAAGGGATGCTGCAAATGCATCGTTGGTGCGGAGGACACGGTCTATCCAGCGGTCCACCCAGTAGATGAGGTCGCTGACCGTGGAGAGGGAGCGACGGTCGGCAAAGCCCTCTGGTTCGTCTTCGGGGTCCGGTGCGGGCAGGGCGTGGCATTTGTCTACCATGCAGGAGATGCGGTCCAGGTCATGGTTGGCGTAGAGGGAACGGATGATGCCCCAGCAGTCGGGGGTGTCGCCGTTGGTACGGCACCGTTCCAAGTAGGTGTGCAGGTTCATGAAGGTATGGAAGCGGAAGCCGTTGTCGGCGATGTGCAGGATGAAGGCATGGGTTTCGGGCAGGGGTTGGCGGTCTCCGGCGGCACGGACCCACCGGAGGGAGAAGTCCTCGGCGATGCGGTGGATGCGGATGATCTGGAGTTCCAGGGCGTATTTGCGTTTGAGGGCGTTAACGCGGGTGCGGATTTGGGAGAGGGTGTACATGGGTTGGTTGCTCCTTTGAGGGGGCCCTCACCCATAGGGCGAGGGGGGGTGTTTGGTTTTCAGGGTTGGGCCGCCGTTGTCCAGCTTGTCCGGTGGCGGGAAGCCCTCACCCCCGGCCCCTCTCCCATAGGGCGGGGGAGAACTTCGGTTTTGATGTTGGTTGCGGTTTGCTGGGCATGGTATGTGGTATGGATTCTAGATCCTTCGGCTTCGCTCAGGATGACATGGTTTGGTGGGTGGCAGGGCTTGCCCTCATCCCCGGTTCCTTACCCATAGGGCGAGGGGATTTGGCACAAATGCAGGGGTTGACTGCGGGTGGGCCTTCACCCCCATCCTAACCTTCCCCCGTCGAGGGGGAAGGGATTATTGGAATGGCCTCTGTCTTTCCCCTGTGCCTGGTGGCGGGGGTGGCCCTCACCCCCGGCCCCTCTCCCTATGGGAGAGGGGGGAACTTCGGGTTTGATGTTGGTTGCGGTTGGCTGGGCATGGGTTGTGGCATGGATTTTAGATCCTTCGGCTTCGCTCAGGATGACATGGTTTGGTGGGGGGCCCTCACCCCCGGCCCCCCATCATGTTCTAAAAGAATTACTTTCCACCACACCTTTAAGCTAACTAAACCAGAATCGAAGCCCAAGCCCAAGAAGGTCTCTAAACCGAAGCCCAAGAAGCCACAGGCTAGAAAACCCAGAACACCGACCCACACCCCGGAGGAACGAAAGGATCTTCGCCGCAAATACGACAAACTAAGGAACCAGACGGTTGAACGAAAGGAATTCCATCGTCTCCAAGCAAAGAAAGTCCGCGACGAAAGAAAGGCAGCCGGCCTATGCAAAACCTGCCCCAACCCGGCCATTCCCGGCCAGGCCCGTTGCGAGGCCTGCCGCGACAAGCAAAATCAGAGCAGGAACCGAGGCACCGAAGGCAAACCAAGGCGCCCTAAGCTCACGCCCGAAGAGCGTATTGAAGCCCGCAGAGAATACGAACGGGTCAGGGCCCAGAAACCAGAACGAAAAGAGGCTGCCCGACTCAGGGCCCAAAAACGTTGGCAAGAACGCAAAGCAGCACGACTGGCACGTCCCGGATGAGGTACCAGGATCCTGAAACCACTGAGAGTTACCTCTTGTGCTCTCCGATGACCCATCTCTACAGTGAGTAATAGTCCCCAAGATTAGCTCGTGGGGCCGTTCAACTTCTCACTCCGTGGAAGTGAGAAAATTGCGAAACTCTCTGCCTTGACAGATTAACGCTATGTGCCGACGAATCTCGTTGTTAGAAAAAGGCCGACGTTTGGCTGAATTGATACTCATACTTTCCGCTTTATCGCAGCCCCGCCGGTGTGGGCAAGCCTTTCTCGCCCAGGCCCTGAGCTACGACGCTGCCCGGGCAGGACACACAGTCCGCTTTCTCCACGCCGCCGACTTCTTAAGGGCCATGGCCTAGGCCCGGGTCGGCCACTCCGTTGACCGAACCTTCAGGTCCATTCTCTCCCCGGACCTGCTGATTCTGGACGACTTGGTCCTCCACCGGGTGACGGCTCAGCCTGTTCGACGACCCCATTCTTGGTAACAGCGCTTTGGGCCGCCTGGCCAATGCCAGCTACCAGGTCGTCATCGAAGGGGCTAGCTACCGTGAGAAACTGTCGCCACACCGGAAGCTGCTCGGCGACCGGGGAGGTGATTGACTCAACTGAGGCAGCCCGATAATAATCTAGCCCACTAGTGCCCAGCGGGGACTAATGTTCGAGAAAACGCCGGCCTAAACAACTTGAAAATTGACAACCTAATGGCCCCTGCAGACGAATGCTTTGCTTCCGGCGATGGCACGCTGTGGCAATGAACTTGTCGAGGATCCGGCCCTTGTTGTCCCTCTTCGAAGAGCCTGGGTAGCGCCCTTGTATTGATGCCAGCAACTCCCGTTTTGCCATCCTGTTCAAGCCTCCCGCCACGTTATAGCCTCAGTTTTTCGGTAACATTTTAGACGAGGCAGCGGCTTTGCTTGAGGCTCATTTATGGTGAGGCAATGCGCCGGCCTCTGCAAGCTTCTGCGGGCTCCCTCCGTTATTGACTCCCCCACAATATCTTTTGCCGGAAAGTCTGAAAGCAGGCGAAATCTCTTTAACGGGTCCCTCGATACTGGTAGTATGGGACTCGTCACAGACCCAGGTTTTCGTGCAACGGTTTGCGCGGAACATACGTGCTCTAGCGATGGAAGCAGGGGCCCTCGTGCCCCCTGTAAGGCGCACGTATGGGCTTTGGGTCTGTGACAAGTCCCCTTTTCCCATCCTACTTTGCAGGGGGTTCCCACTATGAAGCTTTCACCTGGCGTTTCATTGCTGTGTATCCTCGTCTCCTCCACAGCCTGCGCCCATCCCCGCCCTCCACTGGCCACTGGCCACTGTTCAACCAATAGACAGGTCTTGAAAGGCCGCGACGCTGTCTTCAGGAGGCTGCTCCATGAACTGTAGGTCCTGTTTTCTCGACACTCCCGCAGCCACGCTTTACTGCACCTACTGCGGAACTGAGCAGGACCTATGCATCGGCCTGCTCTCGGAATTCGATCGCAGAATGCAAGAGCGGGGACTATTCGGAATAAACGCCCCGCCGTACTCCCTTTCCGACGTCGTGGGAGTGCTGGAAGGTGCCGCCGAAGCGTTGGTTACGGGCGGGTATAACCCCCAGCAGGTGGCCGCCATGGCCAGTATCTTGGTATCAATGATGTTCACGGACCGGCTGCAGGGCGTGCAGCTGAGATGGTATCCTGCCGGTTACTACCTGGCTTAACTGGTCAGCAATGCGGGGCTGATGACAAATGAGCTGAACCTGCTCAACCGGATACACTGGCTCATCAGGTCCTGGTCCGGACGGCGACCGCGTCGCGCGACAAATGGCTCAATCCAAAGAACCACCTCCGCCAAGCTGCAGGTGTCCACTGCAGGACTCGACTGCTTGGGCATGGGTCGAGGAGCATAACATGCTCCTTCGCTTTCAGGGCACGGAAGGTGGTTAACTACGGGTCCCCCCCAAGTCCCGCACGTATAGCGAGACTATGGCTCTACCGGTGCAAGCCTAGTTCCGAAAAATGTTGTTAAATCAGTGAGTTCGAGTCCACTACGGTGGGCCAAGCGGTACTGTATTACAAACCTTTGAGTGGGTGGTGCCCCTTTTGGTGGGCCTGAGTGCATGGTACGTGGACCAATCTTCGAGATGTGGCTGGGGCACTATTATCCTACCAAGTCGCTTGGTCGGAAACTATGAAGATACGGCGTCGGCCTCTTCAATCTCGCCTGCGACCCGACCAAGTTCTCTGTCTTCCAATCAACAGGAAACAATTCAGTTCTCAAGGCCGGTCGGAATGGGTCCAACAACATGCGGAACCTAACGGCCAAGCGTCTTTGGGGAATCGAAGAACAGGCCTGCTGACCGCCTCATGGATTGAAGCCTTCTCTGAGGATCTCTAATCCATCCGGCACAAGACCTTTGGCTGCCCTAGGATTAGGTGCGATTCATTGGCTGCAAAAAGGCGATGACTGCACTCAATTGCAGGAAAGGGACGTTCCTCTGAGTTTCCCAATCTCCTTCTCGCATCAATAGTCAGACCTCTCGTATTAACGCCGAGTGCGACCGCTCTTGCCGCGGTTGGCTCTGGCGCGATTCTGGCGCTCTTCTATAGTGAGTCCAGGGCCGGCTGGTCGGTGTTCCATTTCAGTGCCAGCACTGTCATCCGGGTTCGGGGTCGAATGTGCTCCGGGTTCTTTGCCATCGAGCAAATTGGATAACACGGAAAGGGCTAGAGGTCGATTCAGATTGCCTTGGTGCATCGCATCCTGCGTCTCGAACGAAAGCAGGCAATCGAGACATGCCGACCTGCAACGTTGGTCATGGGCCACGTCTACAAACAGAACTTCTTTAGTCAGTTCCAACAACTCCTCGCCGTATTCCAGCAACTCACGGACATGACCGGCCCCGCCGGGCACGTTGTCGTACAAGAGAGAATTGCGAAACTCTCTGCCTCGACGGATTAGCGCTATGAGTTGGCGATTTGCGTAGTTGAGGGATGGCCAGATTCTGGCCTTATTGAGACTTGTCAATGGCGGAGGTGAAGTGGACCATTGTGGTGTCGCTGTTCAGGATAAATGTCACTTGGTCAGGTTGCTATGGTATCCGATATTGACGTCGTGGGCTCGGCTTTGGTTCGCCACGTTGGAAGACTCTCAGATCCCAGATACTTCTTGATTGTGGATCTGTGGATTCCCAAGTCCCGCTCGATTGCTTTAAGCGACATCCCCCTGTGCCTGCCTTTCTGAATCGCTTTCCACCGCTCCCTCTGGAGGAATGTTGGCTTGCGCGGGGAGACGACTTTAGGTTTGCCTGCTGTGGCCGGGCTGTCAGCAATTGTCCCTTGAACCTTATCCTCGTCTGCCCTTGAGTCCAGGGTTTGGAGAGTTCAGATCCAGCGTTCGCCTTATCCGTTGGCGCCAGTAGAAGGGACAGGAGCGGCGTCAGTGGGTCCGTGGCCGTTTCGGAGGAATATCGGGCTGGGCTGCGCCTCCTGGACAGGGACGATTCTGCCTTCATCGCGTACTGGCAATCGGCCGTCCAGGCTTTCGAGAACTTCCGCAGCGGCCCCGGCATAGCTGGGGCGTTCCGCACCTGGCAGTAACTGAAGGGTAAACAGCTGGAACCTCACCGTGTAGTCCCTGGCCACTTTCCTTCGGTGCTTGAAGCACAGGACCTGGTCGAGGCACAATTCCGGGTCCAGCGGCCGGAATGCACGCTCAGGGTATAGCGGGGGAACCCCAAACCGCCGATTGAATCGCGGAAGAAACTGCTTCAGCACGCCGTTGGTTTCCTGGATGCCGCTCGCCTCTGCTATACGGAGTTCGATGACCAGCAGGTCCTGAAAAGTTCCCGCCGCGCGCTCTACGCGACCCTTCCCTTGAGACGACAGTCCGAAGATAATCTGGAGCCCCAGCTCCTCCATAGCCCGGTTGAACTGGGTGGGCATCTCAGGGAGGCCGGAGCCGGGCATGTGCCTGAACACCCTGTGCCGGTCGGGGTACAAGGCGACGGGTCTGCCACAACACTCCATCAGGGATTGCACAACAAGAAGTAGTTGCGGGAGTCTTCCTGCTCACAGTAGAGGGCGTCGACCACAGTACCGGTGGCATCGTCCACCGCAATCAACAGCGTGAATGGCGGTGCTGTAAATCGCCAGGAACTATAGTCCAGTAAATCGAGAAATCGCCAAGTACATTAGTCCACTTCGCCAGGGTCATTAGTCCACCCTGGGCACCAAGCAGAGGATCATATCCGCACTTGAACTTGAGGTGCGGAGATGGCCTACAAGGAGGTGTCCCGAGTGGACGTAATGGAAGTCATCCGGCGCTGGCAACAAGGGGACAGCCAGCGACACATAGCGGCGGGGACGGGGCTATCCAGAGATACCATCCGGAAGTACCTGGCGGCGGCGGTAGAGGCCGGGGTAAAGCGGGAAGGGCCGAACCCCACCGAGGAGCAACTGAGCCGGCTGGTGGCCCTGAGTCGGTCGGGGCCGCGGCAGACAGTGGCCCCCGCCGAGGACCTGCTGGAGCCCTGGGGTGATCAGATCTACCGGTGGGTCACCGTTGACCGGCTGCAGGTGACCCGGATCCAGGAGTTGCTGGCCCAGCGGGGCTGTGATGTGTCCTACACCTCGCTGCGGCGTTTCCTGCAACGGCGGAACTGGCGGCGGCGCAGCCTCAGAACGGTACGGATGGAGCAGAACGGCCCTGGGGAAGTGGCCGAGCTGGACTTCGGCCGCCTGGGCTTCATCCAGGACCAAGAATCTGGCAAAAGGCAGGCAGTGTGGGCCCTGCTGGTGGTGCTGGCCTACTCCAGGCACACCTTTGTGTGGCCCGCCTACGGCCAGAAGCTGGAGGATGTGGTCGCCGGCCTGGAAGCGGCCTGGGCCTTCTTCGGCGGCATCCCCAAATATCTGGTCATCGACAACTTCCCCGCCGCCGTGGCCGGAGCGGACGCCCTGCACCCCCGCCTGACCCGGGGCTTCCTGGAATACTCCCAGCACCGGGGATTCATCACCGATCCGGCCCGGGTGCGTCACCCCAAGGACAAGCCCATGGTGGAGCGCAGCGTCCAGTACGCCCGGGAGCGGTTCTTCAAGGGCGGGGA
>Ga0209544_1003515_pt1 | contig 12070 bp, 14 predicted proteins | sample MesohylPK_FD_187297 | JGI IMG/M metagenome (GOLD analysis project Ga0209544, IMG submission 187297) | Host-associated microbial community of the marine sponge Aplysina aerophoba from Gulf of Piran - sponge mesohyl, lysed by proteinase K... | ecosystem: Host-associated > Porifera > Sponge >...
ACGGCAGCATCCCTGCCGTCAGGTAGAATGCAAACCCCTGTTAACCACTCCCACTCCCGCCACGCTCACCCTCTCGCCTTCAGGCTCATTTCCATATTGGAATAGAGTGGTCGTCCTTGGCCAGCCGCAACAGCAACTCGGGCAAGCCGGCCTCTGCGCCCAAATGTTCACACAGGCAGATCGTAACGTGCGGGTGTCGCTCGCGGGCCTGATCCAGCAACGCCGGAACATCGTCGCGAACGTGACGGCCCGCCGCCAGAAAATGCGGCAAGACCCACAACTGCGTCGCGCCCTGCGCGATGCAAACGTCGATGCCTGTCGGAATATCCGGCTCGGCGATCTCGAGAAAGGCATGCGTGACTATTTCGAACCGGTCGCCCGAGGCCTCGCGCAGCCGGTCCGTGAGTTGGGCCACTTCGGCATTGGCCTCCGACAAGCGCGAACCATGCGCAACCAGCAACAGCGCACGCGTGCCGGTGTTCATGCCAAGGCCCCCATCGCAGCACGCACGCGCTCCAGATCCTCGGGGGTATCCACGCCCGGCGACGTCGCCTCGACGCCCGTCTCGACATGAATGCGGAGGCCGTGGTGGAGCATCCGGCACTGTTCCAGCGACTCCTCCAGTTCCTGCGGCGCCGGCGGCAGTTTGACGTACTGGGCGAGCCCACCTGCCCGGTAAGCATAAATTCCCAAATGGCGCTGACAACGTGCCGCCTCTACCTGCTGAGGGGACCGGCTGAAACCCTCGGCGTACCCCGCCTCGTCTCGCCAGACCTTAACGACCTGGGGGCGATCCCAGTCCCCCTCCCCGAGAGGTTCGCTCAAGGTCGCCGCAAAGGCCTTTTCTCGCACCGACAGATTCCCGGCTACCTGGGCGATCAAGGCGGGCGGGAGCATCGGCTCGTCGGCCTGCACGTTGACCACGATCGCATCCACATCCCAGTCCAGATGCTCCAGCAACTCGCCCAGGCGGGCCGTGCCGTTGGGGTGATCCGGGCGCGTCATCCAGACAGGGGCGCCAAACGAACGGGCACAGTCGGCTACGGCCTCGTCCGCCGCCGCAATCGCGACAGAAGCTGCTCCGCTCTGCTGGGCATGTTCAAACACCCAATGCAGCATGGGCCGCCCGGCGATTTCAAGCAGTGGTTTGTTCGGCAGCCGGCTTGAGGCACTCCGCGCCGGGATCGCCACATGGAAGGATCCCGTCATGAGTCATGCCGGTAGTTCTGGTATTCCTCTTCCGTCAGCCCGCGCGCTTCTTCTTCCAATAACACCGGGATGTCGTCGCGGACCGGGTAGGCCAAACGCCCCGACAGTGAAATCAATTCCTGCCGCTCACGGTCATACAGCAACGGCCCCTTGGTTACCGGGCAGACGAGGATATCCAGCAGCCTTTTATCCATTCTGTACCAACCTCCCGTTCAGGTCCCTGTTTCGGAGTCCAGGGACTCCAGCGCCCTGGCCTTTCGATTGCCCTCAATGACACGTTGTGCGCTGTCGACGATTTCCTTGCCGATATCCGGACTTAGCGCCACATCCACTTCCAAAGAATACCACCGTTCGCGCGCAAAACGCTCGCACTTGATTGCATCCTTGGGGGTCATGACCACCACGTGCCCATCGGCAAAGTCGAGTTCTTCGATTCGGAAAGGATGGTGATCCTCGTAGATATGCGGAATCGCATCGATGCCCGCACTGGCCAGGGATTCCAAGAACCGATACGGGTTGCCGACTCCACAGACCGCGTGCACGGTCTGCCCGGCAAGGTTGGACAACGGCATGGTGTTTCCATCCAATAGCGCGCGCAAATGTTGCACCTGCAGGTCGAAGCGGTGCTCTCCCGGCTGCGGCTCTCCCCCATGCACCAGGATCCAGTCGACAGAACGTGTACGTTTCAGGGGCTCCCGCAACGGCCCCGCAGGCAGGCATAGGCCGTTGCCGTACCGGCGTCTGCCGTCCACCACCAGAATCTCCAGCTGCCGTGCCAGGCCCAGATGCTGCATTCCGTCATCCGAAAGGATGATGCTGACGGTATGCCGGTCGCAAAGCGCCCGGGCAGCAGCGGCCCGGTCTGGGCCGGCAAACACGGGGCAGCCTGTCTGTGTCGCGATCAGAACGGCCTCTTCCCCGACCTCTTCCGGGCCAGTCGACGCAGTGACCTCACGAGGCCAGGTCGGGCTGTCACCCCGGTAGCCCCGGCACACGATTCCCACCGAAACTCCCAGATCCCGAAGCTGGATCGCAAGCCAGACCACCAAAGGAGTCTTTCCCGTGCCCCCGACACTCAGGTTGCCGATCACCGCCACGGGCACCGGCAGTGAAAGAGGTCGATTCAGCCAGCGGCGCCAGGCTCGCCGTAGAAACACGCCGGTTCGGTACAGCCAGCTCAGCGGTCGTAAAGCCCAGACCCAGCGACTGTCTTCGTACCAGACGGACTCGGCAAAGCGTGTGGGCCAGGCCTGGTGCAGGGTGCTCTCCTCTTCCAGCAACTCCCCGCGCCGGGGGGGCTGCTCCTCAACCTCGCCCACATCCTGGAACTGATGCTGGTAAAGTTTTTTGTAGGCTTGGTTTCTCTGGATCAACTCGGCATGCGAGCCCTGCTCCACGACCTCGCCATGCTCCAGGACGACGATCCGGTCCGCGCGCTCGACCGTCGACAGGCGATGCGCGATGATCAGGGTCGTGGACACCTCCATGATCTTGTCCAATGCTTCCTGCACGTACCGCTCGGATTCACTGTCCAGCGACGAGGTCGCCTCATCCAGGATCAGGATCGGCGCCCGCTTGTACAGGGCCCGGGCCAAGGCCAGGCGCTGCCGCTGGCCTCCGGACAGCTGCACGCCCCCCTCTCCGATGATGGTCTCCAACCCCTGCGGCAGGCGATCCACGAATTCGTCCACGTGTGCGCTACGCAGCGCAAGGTCCAGGTCGTGCTGCTGGTCCGGATCAACCCCATAGGTGATGTTGTTGCGCACCGTGTCGTTGAACAGCACCACGTTCTGCCCCACGTAGCTGATCAATCCGCGAAGGTCGTCCAAACGCAAGTCGTTGATCGGGATACCGTCGATCCGGATTTCTCCGCTCTCCGGCATATAGAAGCGGGGCAACAGGTTGGCCAAGGAGGTCTTGCCGGAGCCGGAGCGCCCGACCAGGGCGACGGTCTCTCCCCGCCGAATCGTCAGCGAGACATCGTGCAACGCATCGCGGCCCGCATTGCGATAGCGCAAGGTGATTTGGTCGTAGACGATCGACTCCTGCAGGTCCTGCTTGGCATGTTCGCCCTGGTCCTGTTCCACCGGAGCATCAATCATCTGGAAGACCTGCTGCCCGGCGGCAATGCTCTGCTGCAGCCGGGTATTGACCTGCACCAGGTTGCGCGCGGGCGCGAGCAACATCAGCATGGCAAACATGAACGACACGAATCCACCGACCGTAATGGTCTCCAGCATGCCCTCCAGCGTCACCAGATAGACGATCCCGGCCCAGGCCAGCCCGACCAGGAGCATGATGATCGAAGACACCAGGGCGGCCATCTGCTGCGTGCGGACCTGCCGTTTCCGGAAATATTCGGTGGTCTCATCGAAGCGTTTCTTCTCCAGATCCTCGGCCTGGAACACCTTCACGACGCGGTAGCCCTGGATCACCTCCTGGGCGTTCTGCACCGTACGGGTCAGCGCTTCCATCATGCGGTGGCTGAGCTTCCGGACCCGCCGGTTGCTGCTCGGGATCAGCCAGGCGAACACCGGCACGGCTGCCAGGAACGCGGCGGTCAGGATCCAGCTGACGTACAGCATCCAGCCGATCAGGCCGATGACCATCAGGCTGTCCCGGATCAGGATGGTGAGGCTCTTCGACGCGGCCGTCGTGACGCCCTCGACGTGACTGGTGATTCGCGCCAGGAAATCGCTGGAAGCCGTGTGATCGTGGGTCTCGGCCGGGATGTCGAGCAGCCGCGCAAACATCTTCCGCCGCAGGTCCCGCACCAGCCGCGAGCCGATCTGCGCCATATAGGACGCGCTGAGGTACGAGCCGACCGCCCGCAACACGAAGATTCCGATCAAGGCCAGAGGCACCCAGCGAATGACGTCCGGCTCTTGCTCGACGATCGCGCCGTCCAGGATCGGTTTCATCAACGCCGACAATGCCGGGCCCGTCGCGGCTTCCATCACCATGCCGAGAACTGCCACAGCCAGGATGCCGGACTGACCTTGCAGGGCCAGGCGCAGAAGCTGCCGGTAGATGTCCTTGCCGGTGCGGCGCGAGATTTCGTTCACGGCAGACGCTCGCCCAGTGTTGCGACCCGGAGTTGCTCAACGCCCTGCTCCCGGGCCTGCGCCATCAGGCGCACCACCGACTGATGCGGAGTTAGCGCATGGGCATAGATGTAAACCACCGCGTCCGGCTGCGTCTCAAGCGCGCTCTGCAACCGTTCCGCGAGAGCTTCGGATTCGTCCGGTAGAGGCTGGCCATTCAGATAATAGTCTCCCATCGCATCGATAGCCAGATTAATTCGCACCTCGGCACCCGCCGTCTCGGCGTTGCCCTGCGGCAACTGGATCTTCAGGAAATCAAGCTGGCTGAACGTGGTGGTCAGCATGAAGAACAGCAACAGCAGAAACACCACGTCGATCAGCGGCGTCAGCGGAATCGAGAGGCCGTCCTCCCGGCGGACCTGGAACCTCATGATGTCTCCTGCTCGCGTTGCTGCAGCACATCCATCAACTGGTGCGCCACCGCTTCCATTTGCGAGACCAGCACGGAGACCTGGCGCTGAAAATAGCGGTGAAAGATCACGGCCGGAATCGCCACCGCCAGCCCGGCAGCCGTGGTAATCAGCGCCTGTGCGATGCCGCCAGCCAGATCCGAAGGTTGGCCCAGCCCGGTCGTGGTGATCTGGTCGAACACCACGATGAGCCCCCAGACCGTGCCGAGCAGCCCCAGCAAGGGAGAAATCATCGCGATGGTGCCGAGTGCCGCCAGAAAACGCTCCAGCTCAACCGCACCCCGGCGCCCTGCGTCCTCAATTGCCGTCTTGCGCTCATCCAGCGTCCGACAATGCGGACTCAATCCGGGCGCCAGTATGCGACCCAGTTGCGAACTGTTGCGCAGTGCGTCCAGACGATCCGCATCCAGTGCGTCCTGCTGCAGCCAGGCGCGAACCTTCTCCAGCAACCCGTCTGGCATCACTTGGGTCTGGCGCAAGGCCCAACTGCGTTCCAGAATAATGGCAAGTGCCAAAATGGAACATAGCAGGATGGGCACCATCACCCAGCCTCCGGCCTGTATCAAGTCCAACATCAGATTAGGCAGTAAATCACCGAAAGTACACAATTTATTGTAGAGTATGTATCATCTCTCAATTGCCCTGCAACCGCTGATGGCACGCAAGGTTCTACAGAAATATCTGCCACACTTCCACCGGGTCAGGGAGCATCAAACGCTTCGGATGTTCGGCTCGGCGGCGCTGAAGGACAATCTGTGGCACCTCAACCGGCGTTCGGTGGCGCGCGCGTTCGCAATCGGCATATTCTGCGCACTTCTTCCCATTCCGGGGCAGATGGTGGTGGCGGCGGCATTGGCCATCGTGTTTCCCTCCAACCTGCCTCTCGCCGTCCTACTGGTCTGGATCACCAACCCCCTCACCATCCCCCCGATCTTTCTGACCTGCTACCTGGTCGGCAGTTGGGTGCTCGGAATACCCCCTCAGCATTTCGCCTTCGAGTGGTCCTGGGCCTGGTTTACGGAAGAGCTGTACATCGTCGGACTCCCCCTGCTCGTCGGCTCCCTGATCTGCGGCACCATCGGCGCGGCAGCTAGTTACTGGGGAATCCTGCTGTACTGGCGGTGGTACGTGGTCCGCATCTGGCAGACCCGCCACAAACGCAGAGTCGAAAAGGTCCTGCACGACATCCTGGAGAAGTAGACGGAATGGCTTCCACGTGCCCCACCGGAGTGCACGTGGCGCCAGCCTCGGCATCGGCACCGAGAAATCGCCTGTTGCGCCTCGCCCGGTCGCTTCGCCAATGTTCGCTGTGCACAGAGGATTTCGAGCCACTCGGGCATGCCCCCAGGCCGGTGGCAAGACTTTCCACCACCGCACGGATTTGCGTGTGTGGACAAGCACCCGGGACGCACGTACACCGTAGCGGGCTGCCGTTCGACGACCCTTCAGGCAAGCGCCTGCGTGAATGGATGGGCCTAGATCGCGAGCAGTTCTACGACGCGAAACGCATCGTCACCCTGCCGATGGCGTTCTGCTTCCCCGGACAGGACGCCCGAGGAGCGGATCTGCCGCCACCGCCCGTCTGCAGCGAACAGTGGCACGAACGCCTGCTCGACGTCATGCCGCAACTGAAACTGTTCCTGCTGATCGGCTATCACGCGCAACGTTGGCATCTGGGCGATCAATGCCGCGACTCCCTGACCGCCAACGTGGCCGCCTGGGAAGAATTCCTGCCTTCGGGGAGGATCCCCCTGCCGCACCCGTCTTGGCGAAACAACGGATGGCTGAAGAAAAATCCTTGGTTTGAGAGGGATTTGTTGCCGATTCTAAGGCAGGAGGTCCATATCAATATTATCGTATAAATAAATGATATAAAATAATTTATATCTTAAATTTATCTCACCGAGAGTGCGGGCGCTAACCCTGTGCTTAGCGCAATAGACATACATAGAATCTTAACCTATAATGTCAATGACATTACTTGACTTTATTTGACTTTGAGGTGATTGCCATGTCTCAAGTAACTGCACGTTTGCCTAGCCCACTTGTCGATGCACTGGATGCTGCAGCCACTCAGCTGAAGCGCAGCCGCGCAGAAATAATCCGTCAAGCAATCGAGAATTATCTTGAAAATTTTGAAGACCTTGTGATCTCCATTGAACGACTCCGGGACCCAAGTGATCCGGTATTGGATTGGGATAAGGTAAGACATGGCTTACTTGATACGGATTAAAAGCAGTGCCGCAAAAGAGTTAAAGCGTCTGACAAAATCTGATCGCGAGAGAATTATCAGGGCGATTGACCAATTGGCAGAAAACCCCCTTACGGGCACCATACTCAAGGGCACTTTACGCGGAATATGGCGGTTACGAGTTGGAAACTACCGAGTCCTGTATGAACTTGGAGAAGATGTGCTGATTTTGCGTGTCGCCCATAGAAGGGAAGCCTACCGCGATCTGGAATATTAACCGCTGTCTTGAAACTGCTATATCTTTGGGAATTATCTACTTTAGTTAACAAAAACCACCCGAATTTTCTATAGGCCTTTTAGAATAAGGCTGCGCGGGCTATAACCCATAGACAGGCACATTGTTATCTGACAGAAAACCTCCGCCGGGAGGATTTTCGCATGATTTTCCGGTCCAAGACGTCCTGGATCGTCGTCCTCAGGTGTAAATTCGGAAATTTCCAGTGCGCGCCGTCACGCCCATTCCTCCAAAAGCACTGATTTTCGCCCCTGGGCGCAGGCGGGCGCTCTCCGCGTCGCGGATTTCTGGTTTTTGGCTTGAGGGATTCAGGCGGCTTGAGGAAGACGCGCCCGCGCCTTCTTGCGCGCCGCCCTTTCCAGGCGCTTGCGCTCCCGCGCCAGCAACAGCCGGCCCAGCCGCTTGAGGTTGGCGGACACCACCGACAGCGCCACGCTGCGCTCGAAGCCCCGGCGTCCGTGGGTCCGCACCCGGTCCAGCCCGCAGTGCTCCAGGTGGTGGATGCTCGATTCCACGCCCGGATGCCGGCGCCGCGCCTCCACGAACTCCGGGGCCGTTTCCCGGATCCGCTCCTCGGCGTTCAGCCGGCCTTTCTTCGGCAGGGCGTTCAGTTCCAGGAGACCGTCCAGGTGCTTCCGGTTGTTCGGGCTGTGGAAGCCCCGGTCGAAACTGCACGCCGCCATCTCCGGATAGCGGGCCTGCGTCTCCTCGACGAAGGACACCGCCACATCGACATCCGTGCCCGTCCACATCACCTCATGGTTCAGGAGGAACTGATGCTCATCCTCGAACACGCAGACCGGCACCCCCAGCTCCACCGGGCGCCCCGCCTTGCCTTTCGAAATCCACCGCGTGTGCGGCTCGAAGATCGAAAAGATCTTTTCCTCCTGAGGAATGGCCTCCCCGTGGAGAAGGCGCCGCTCCACCTGTCCGATCAAAAGCGTCGCAAAGTCCTGGTAGTGCTGGATCGACAGACTCTCCAGCAAGTCATCGGGCGGCAACTCCGCTTCCAGGGCCGCGGCCTTCGCCTGCAACTGGCGGCAACGGGCCAGGAACGCCCGCACCCGAGGCGGAGTCTGCCGCCGTTTCGTGCTCACCGCCTGGAACTGCTTGCGCAACTTCTCCATCCAGTGCCGCCCTTGCCGCCACCCCCCGATCCGGTGCCGCTTCGCCGACGAGGCCGACACCCGAATCAGGCTGCGCATCGCGTCCCACAACAGGTTCACATCCGTCGGGTAATGCACGTCCGTCTCCACCACAAACGAATCAACCCGGCCGCGCAAGGCGGCGCCAGGCTTTTTTCGTGCCACCTCATGCCCACTCGACACGATCAGCTCATTCACCGCCTTGAGCAGATCCGGCGTCAGCAGGCTCACGTTGTCGATCAGGTTCTGGCGCTCATAGCGCTCGCGCTCGGTCCAGCCATGCCCCAGCATCTCGCGCAGCGTCTGGTGCTCGTTGACCAACTCCCGAAGACGGTCCCAGTCGCAGCCCAAGCCCTGCTTGACCACCCCCAGCACCAGGATCTTCCACAGGTCCATCCCCGGACGCCCGTTGCGCCGGTCCGAGTGAGGCAGGATGCGCTCGTCCAGCAGGGCAAACAGCTCGTCCCGCTTCGTCCGGTACAGGTGTTGCAGCCCCAGCAACAGGGCCGGAATATCGTCGCGCGACTTCGGGTCGAGCCGGATCTGCAGGATGTCGGCTTGGCCGAACTGGCGCTGGGGGTTCTCGACGTGTCTCATGAAAAATCCTCGAAGATGGGGCCGAATCCGGCCGAAACCAGGGAAACCGGCCCTATTTTACCATATTCGGGACTTTCTTCGCGCTCGAAAAAGACGATAAATACAATAACAATCAACTAGATATGGGGTTTTCTTCCAGACACTATCTATTTATGAATCCCTTATAAAATGCAGCTTGCTTCCTTGCCCAAGTTATCCTAATGCTTGTGAAACTGACGTCCAAAGACCAACTGACCATACCCAAGGCCATACTGTCCGCCTATCCGGGTACGGAATACTTCAATGTCACCGACGACAATGGGCGCATCGTTCTGGCCCCCATACCTCTCGACAAGGCCGGTACGGTCCGCTCCAAACTGGCCGACTTGGGAATCACGGATCAGGATATCGCTGATGCCGTGTCTTGGGCACGATCCAAATCTGGGCAAACTTGATGCCCCCATTACGGCTCGTCCTTGACACCAATGTCCTGTTCTCGTCTCTTTCATTCCACACAGGGTCTTTGACATGGGTTCGAACGATAGTTTTTTGACCGCCCCGTCCTCAACTCTCCCGGGCGATGCTGCAAACGGTTCCCCATATTCACCCGTTCCCGCAGTTCCGTCGCCTTCTCGCAAGCCTCTTCAGCTGTACCCCGGCCGCCACCGGCGAGGGCATCACGCAGGTCTCCTCCGCACCCGACATCTACCAGTGCGCGGTGACGCCGACACCGATCCAGTGCTCTGACCTGCCCCCTGCCAGCGGACCAAGCTTCGGAGCATCACGCCGTGCTCGGCGGCGCTGTCGTTGGCGGGCTCCTTTCGGATGGCGTCGAGACTGACCTTGAAGCCGGGGTCGAGCCGCGCCGTGGCGCTGGCGCCCACTCCTCGTAGTCCGAGTCCACGTGCGCCACCCGCATCCGCGCCTTCGCCTCGATGGAGAGGCCCGAGGCGCTCTTGCTCGTGCTCGCTGTCAGGCCGGACAGGTCCGCGTCGCTGGACGGTGGGTCGACCGTGACGGTGAAGTGCCCGCGTTGCCCGCCGCATCGTAATAGCCGTTCGAGACCGCCACGTACACCCTCCCGGCAGGCAGGTCGCTCGTCGGGTCGATGGTGATGACGGTCTTGCCGGGGTTAATGCTCGCGCTGTAGGCGAGGTCCGTGCCGGAACTGCTGGCCTGCTTGAGGGTCGGCATCAAGGCCATTTCGTGCTCTTTCGCCACAGCGACAATCCGACCGGTCCGGGAGTCCAACGCCTCGAGCCTGGACGATCGCGTCTCTTCGCGCGGTGTGTCCGACCATGTCGGCATTGGCGAAATTGACCCGAATGAATCCGTACTGCCGGCTGCGAATCGCATCGACCACCGCCTCCGCGCTCATTTCCGGGCATTGATCATAGGTCTCGACATTCGGTGAAGGCAGCATCACACGCTGCTCGCCCGGCCAGGGCCGCTGCGGCCTCCATTGAACGGGGCCTGCGGCTCACCAGAGCAGGGATCCCTTCACGCCCAGGGTGTGCGCCTCGCCGCGGCCGCCTTCGAGGCGGATCTGGAGTTCCTCGCCGATCTCCAGGCGCCCGCCGAGGCGCCAGTGCGCGGCCGAGTCGCCGCGTTCGTAGCCGAGATAGGGGGTGAGGGTGCCGCGCCCGCCGGGGCCGTTGAGGCCGTAGCCCAGTTCCGTCTCGAGGCGCCTGCCCGGCGCGGCCGAGGATGGTTCCGACGCCAGCCCGGCCAGGTCGTGCCGGTTCCACAGTTCCTCCGTCCCGCTGGCGGTCGGCCCGAACGACGAGCCCAGCCGCAGCGACAGCCCGCGGCCCGCCGCATCCGGCTGCAGCATGATCGAGCCGCCCACGCCCCACTCGTCGTAGCCGCCCGCCTCGTGCGCCAGCAGCCCGCGCGCGGAGAGTTCCGCGCTCAGCCGCCCGCTCGTGTCCGCGAAGTCCAGCCCCGCGCCGAGCTCCGCGCCCAGGCCCGTCTCCGCGTCGCCCTCGTCCCAGCGCAGCCCCGCCTCCAGGCTCGGCCACACCGTCCCGCCCGACTCCAGGCCGTAGCGCCCGGCGCCCTCCAGCAGCACCCGCAGCCGCTGCGCGTCCGCCGACACCTCCGGCAGCTTCGCGTCCCCCTCCGCCTCCGTCCGCACCGCCAGCAGGTCCGACTTCAGCGCCAACTCCAAGGTGCCGCGCCCGCTCTCGAAGGTTCCCAGCCGGCCCTCCAGCCCGAACGCCGCCATCCGCATCTCCAGGTCCGTCTCCGAAGCCTCGCCGCCGGCGCGGGTCTTCAGTTCGCCCTCGCCCCAGCCCAGCACGCCCCACGCCGCGAGCGCGTCCCGCACCTGCCAGCGCGCGTAGGGGTGCACCCCCGTCAGCGTGCTCTTGAGGTCGTGGCGCTCGCCTTCCGCGCGCACCTCGCCGTCGCCCTCGCTGTGCGACAGCGCCAACCCCAGGCGCCCTCGCCCGTGCTCGCCGTCTACCCCGACCGTCCCGGTCCAGACCTCGCCGTCGAGCTTCAGTCCGCCATCCTCGCCGTCGAACTCGGTGTACGCGCCGCGGCCCCACGCGGTCCAGTTCCGGGGCCCGTTCGAGGCCAGCGGCAACACGAACGACGACTTCGCGAACGTCCGCCGCGCGTCCGGCGCCGGCTCGCCCGACAGTGCCCGTAGCGTCCCGGCCAGCAGCGCCGACTGCGCCGACTCACCGCCCAGGTCCAGCTTCGCCTCCGCCGCCAGCGGCGCCGACAGGCGCGCCCCGACCGCCTCCGCCACGTGCCCCGCCGCGGTGCGCCCGAAGCGCGCCAGCCAGGCCTCGCGCAAGCGTGCCCCCAGCCCCGTGCCCTGCTCCACCGCCACCGGCAGTTCCGCGCGCCAGACGCCCAGGTAGCGTTCGCCCGACGCCTCGTGCACCAGCACCGCCTCGCCCGGCGCCGCATCCTTCGACGCCGTCACGGTGACCGGCTGCGGCTGCGCCCAGTTCTCCGTCGTGAACGTCAGCGTCTCCGGCATCGCCGACAGTTCCGCCGTCTCCGTGGTGACCGTCACCGTCACCGTGCCGGCCGGCGCCGCCTCCAGCGCCACCGTGTAGGACGCCCCGTCCGCATCGCCGGCTGCCACCGTCAGCGTGTCCGCCGACAGCACCAGCGGCGGCTCG
>Ga0209544_1003520_pt1 | contig 12052 bp, 14 predicted proteins | sample MesohylPK_FD_187297 | JGI IMG/M metagenome (GOLD analysis project Ga0209544, IMG submission 187297) | Host-associated microbial community of the marine sponge Aplysina aerophoba from Gulf of Piran - sponge mesohyl, lysed by proteinase K... | ecosystem: Host-associated > Porifera > Sponge >...
GACGCCCCGCGACAACGCAGAGCCGCCAAGCCGACCCATCCCACACTCGGCCACGATTCCGGGAACTCCACCTGCCGCTCAATGTAGGAAAAAACCCTGAGCTCCTATCGAGCCAAACAGGGAGACAAAATGTATCAAGCGCGGTAAGAATCCAAATGAGCCCTCGCTGGTTCAGCTCTCCACTTGGCAGAGAATAAATCTTACCTGATATTGTCGAAGAAAAGGGGCGCGGGCACAATGAGAAACATGAAGAGCGAGGTACTGAACTTGCCAGCACAAGAGACCGACGGGCAAACCGCTGCTACGGCCCATTGGCAACCGCCTGAGCTCGATACGTCCGAATTACAGCACCGATTCGGAGACAGCATCCTATTGGAATTCATTCGCGGCCATAACTCTTCCGCCATTCTTCGCGAATTGGTCCAAAATGAATACGACGCAGGCGGGAGTGTCTTGGAGGTAGCGTTCGGAAAAACGAGCCTTGAAGTAACGGGAAACGGAACACCGATTGACAGGAAAGGGTGGAGGCGGCTGTCCGTTACATTAGGCACCGGAGCGGTTCACGATTTACACGGCGAGCTTAAGCCAAAGGCAAATGGTATAGGCTCAAAGAACTTCGGCTTGAGGTCGCTCTTTCTGTTTGGTGATAGGATTTATGTCCGTTCCAACGGAAAGCAGACATTGCTGGATCTCCAACACGGATCTCCAATACAACCCCAAATTGATACTACAACGTTCAGAATACCAGGCGTGCGAATCCATGTTCCGTACCGAACGGACTCTAATGGTGTCCTAAATGCGTTCACCATCGACACGGAATCTGAAGTGCTGGACGATTTTTCCGCAGAGATATCGCTAGCTCTCTTGAAACTAGCCCATCATGGTACGAGAAAGAGTCTTGGACGTGTTGTTGTATCCTCCGCAAGGAGGGATCGCCGAATAGTTTGGAAACAAAATGTAAAGCAGCTCAAGTCATCAATGCGAGGGACCAATCTTCTCGCTCGTCGCATTACAATGACCGATTCAAAAGTGGGAAAGGTACAGGCCGAGGAGGAATTTGAGTGGCAGAAGCGCATTAGGCTACCGGAGGAATTTCGCCATGAGCACATTCCTGGCTATTTTCGAGATCGTGGGCAGTACATCAGAATTGGAGTCTCTCTTCGAACGAAGAAGGGAAAGCTGCATCCGAGCATGTCCGCGGGCATAGCCTACTATCCCATTGGCGTCGCACACACCTATACAGGAAACGGCGTTAGCATAAGCGCACCGTTCGAGATGGACGCTGATAGAAGCCAGTTGGTCGACTCGTCAAATAGCGCATTCAACGCGTGGCTTCTCAATCTCGCAGCAGATATGACTATTGAGCTCTTGCGCACGGACTGGTTCTATCGTTTTGGAGCGAATGCCTACCGGGCTGTCGGAACCAATGAACGGTCAGCCTTGCCGAGCTATTCTAAAGCGGTTGAAGCGAGGCTAAAGGAGGACGCCTGTTGGCCGTCTAGGAGCAAATCGGGGCGCAATAGGCGGATGGTTCAGTTCGACTCCATCCGAGACCTAAGTCTGGTTCCTAGCCCCTCACTTGATGACTTCCTAGACGAGAGTCGTTATCTCCATTCAACCTTGTACTCAACAGTAATCCTATACGAACTTGCCAAGCGATACGGAGCCAAGGAATTCACATTGAATTCCTTGATTCGTCTTCGGTGCGCTGGTGAAGATTCCCGTTCGCTTCAATCGATCTGCACGGACGGAGAGGCCTGTTACTACTATACGGAGTTCCCCGATGCTTGGCAAAACTTACCTAAGCAGAAGCGCTGCGCCTTGGCCCTGGACGAGAACAGCAAACTACTATCCAAAGAGAGTCGGCACGATTTGGCCGTTTCCTCAGCCACGCTGACAGCAAGCGAGTCTCTTCGTGCCCCAAAAGAGCTTTGGTTTGTGCCAACTGAGATTCTAGATGTTTGTCCGGTGGCTGAGGACGATCGCCTTCATCCGGATCTTGCCCAAGGCAGGGTGTTGAGAAGACTTTGCAAAACTTTCGATGTGGCGGACTGGATAGAAGATGTCATTGAAAGGATAGGAACTGATCGGGCAGACGAACGCGAACGAACGTCGCTGTATGGATACATAGTGTCTGAGGGTGGTCGAGTTCCAAGGAAGGTGCTTAAGGCGGTCAGGAATTCGCCGATTCTTCGCGACCAAAACGGAAACTGGGTATCACCAAGATTGATAACAGCGCCCGGCACTAGTGGAATCCGGCAGTTCCGTCCAGCACTGTATCTTCCTCATCGCGACTATGCCAAAGATAAGGCGCTTGCGAAGGCTTTACGCTTCAAGAATAGGATTACTGGAGACGACGTCGTGCGCTTCGCCGAGGTCGTCTCGGCACAACCGGAAATGGCACCAAGACTCGAGAAGGTACTGGAGAGGAGGTCGCGCGATCTATTGACCGCTCGCACGATCAGCCGCCTCGCGTCGATTGAGTTCATTCTATCGAATGATGGGAACTTGCGAGCTCCTTCCAGCTTATGTCTCGATTCCGCGAAAAACAGAGCGTGCATTGGACCGTCAGGTCCATATCCGGCTGGTAACGCGAAGAAATTGTATGTCAAGCTGGGATGCCAGTCGCGTCCTGCTGAGAATCAAATCATGGGGTATCTGGCTACACTTCGGCAGAACGGCCAGCCGCCACCACGTCCAAATACCCTCTATCCAGAACTGGTAGCCGTTCTAAAACGCGAATCTACGCCTGATAGCCACGCGGATGAAGAAATTCTATGGACCGGCAACGGGTACAGCTCCCCTGCCGATACAGTCCTAACGGGAGGATGGGACAGGATTTTTCATAACAATGTTCCGATAGTCAAATCGTCCAGTACAGGGTTAAGGCGGGCGTATCGGGAACTTGGGGTCCACGACCGACCCGAGAGACATCATTGGGAACAGTTTTTCGTGTCCGTTGGCGAAAGGTACGGCGAAGAACAGTCGATCCTTACGACCAGTCAGAGAAATGCGATTCGTGCGGCTTACCGCTACTGCGATGATATGCCTTCATTGCCCGCCGACCTTCCCTGGTTGCTGGACGATGCAGGTCATCTGCACACAGCATCAGACGCCGATTCCGGCCGTTTTGTAATCGAAGATGACGTGCCTTTGGGGGACCAATTACGGAATTTGAGTGTGTCCGTGTCGTTCGCTGACAATACGAACCCCACGATTGCGTCTTTTTTCCGAAGGCAGGGCGTGAAGCTGCTGACGGAAATTCGAAGTAGGATCAGAGATCGGATCGGTGAGCTGCGGCCGGCTCCCAATTGGTTCCGAGGAGATGAGTATGTTCAGAGACTGGCGGGCGATGACTTTGGATCAGCGTTGAAGACGATGGCGGCGCGTGACTTTCCAGGAAGTGCAGAAGTCATCGAACGAGTCCAGAAGACGTCGGAAAGGCTCGCCAATCTTGAGCAAATCACTTTTGCCAAAGAAATAACTACAGACTACCGGATTGGCAGGACCAGCGTGGCAGTCTCTACGAAGTACGCGTGGACAGAGAACAACATCTGCCTTACCTGGGTTCGCAGTAGGTCTGGGCTCGACGGCATGCTGGCAGCTCTCATTGCCCGAGATTGCTTTCTGGATAGAAGGGGGGATTATGCTCGATTTTCCGACAGCGTCTTTCGCCTAGTCACTTGTGAGACTAGCGGGGACATTCGGGAGTATCTCGCACAAAGAGGGATCAGGTGGCGACCAAAGACCAACGACGATGACGGCGACTCTGGGGATTACATAAGCGATGTGGAAGAGGCCGTTCGTGCTTCGATCCGCCCTAGGGCAGCCTCGTCGGAAGAGAGGCGCATGTCGTCATCTCGCGGTGCCAAACAGACGGGACCCACGGTGGGTCAGGATCCTGATGCGACGGCCCCTCTCACACTTCCTCCTATTGAGGAGGTGAACGCCCAGATTGTTCACCCTAGTGGTGATTGGTCTTATTCTCCGGGCTCTTCTGGGGGCTCCTGGGGAGGTGGAGGGAGATGGTCGCCGGGGAACCGAAACGAAGAGCGAGACAGGGCGATCGGTCGTAGGGGTGAAGAGGTCGTGTATATGCTCGAAAAGGAACGCGTACGCGAAGCCGGATATCAGGAAGATCGTGTTGTATGGGTGTCCGAGAAAAATCCTGCGTCCGATTTTGACATAGAATCTGTCGACGATGATGGAGAAAAGCTGTTCATCGAAGTGAAGGCCACGACCGGAGCGGACGGCAAGTTCCATTGGAGTATGCCAGAGTTCCAGCGCGCCCTGCAGGAACAGAATCGATACATTCTGTATAGAGTTTATTTAGTAAGCGATCCCGCGCCGGTCGTTTGTCCGTTCCGTAACCCAGTTGCCCTGATTTCTTGCGGCGGTCTGCATCTCGATATCGCGTCGTTTCGCGCCGAGGTGCAGCCCCGTGGCTCGAGTTGAACCACAGGAGGTGGGCCGGCCGGAACCACTTGACATCCGCATGTTCGAACGACCGTACGACCAAATATCAGCGATCGTTGAGCCGTTTCCCGACATGGCGGCACGAGGCGCGGCATTCAATGGGGTCTATGCGGATTGGTCGCTGTGCATATGGCCACGGCCGAGACCGGCCCGGCTACCCATCGTCTTCGCGGACTTCGAGATCAACCTCTCCCCTGTCTTGGCCCGCCGTCGCCAGGCGACATGGGTTAATCCGGCACTACAAGTGTGTCAGGCATGTCAGACGTCCGAAACTGATTGAGGAGCGTTCGGATCGTCGCCCAGCGTGTCGCCACGGACTTTCAGTTGCTGATTTAGACGGCCAAGCGGCCCCGACAACGCCTCGTCGAGTCTGACGATATGTTGGCACAGCCACTCAATCATCTTCTGCCAGTTCTCCTGGTTGAAACCGTCATAGGGATGGGAAAAGCAGATTCTACTTGCCTTCCGTTCATCCAGGCGTTGCCACTGGAGTCTGTCGCCAAACCGGCCTTCCAGCTCCTCTCTTTCCCGTTCGAGCTGATCGAAAAGCCATTTGTTCTCGGTCGCGCTGGGGCGTTGGAGATACAGCTCCACACGTGCCTCATTTTTTGAGAAAATCAGGTTGTAGGTACAGCCGGATACACCCGTGGCACAGCCCAACCAGTGTTCGCTGGACGGGTTGATCCTCTCGAACCGCGACACTTTGCGGGCGCGAAGCTCGTCCAACGCCTTCGTCCAGAAGGCGTGCCGCAGACTATGGCGGCGCTGCCGGGCGCCTTGGACAGACTTCTCCTCGGAGTCCTTGGCTGCCATCCCAATCATGTAATCCGCCGCCTCCGGCGTCGGGATGATCTGTTGCAGGTTGAGGAAGATCTCTTCACCGAAGCTGTAAGGTACAACGCGGAAGCACTGCGCCCTCACGCCGTGTCCGAGCAACCAGAGCACAGTCGCAGTGACCTCCTTGCGGAAGTTCGCGGCGATCAGCACAAGTCGCTGCTCGTTGCCCGCGTTCAGCACCATGTCGTCTAGTTCCTCAACGTCGAGGAATTCGCACAGGTTCGTCACCGCGCTGGCTCCCTCGAACCAGCGGTCGAGATACTTCTGATAGATCTCGATGATCTCCGCTTTCGTCAAACCGGAGCAATACGCAACGTACTTGAGCACCTGCCACACGACATCGCGACCTGAGTCATCAAGCTTGTTCTCGATGACCACCAGTCGGCCTTCCTTGTCGAGGGCCAGGAGATCGAGGCGTTCTCGGGTGTCCGCGAAGCCGTCGAACTCCTTCTGAACAATCAGGAGATCTTCGCCAAGCGCGTCGGGCATTCGCACCAGCCATTCCTGAAGATGGTCACGCTCTTGAAAATCTAGGTCGGCAAATCGCCGTTCTTCAAGCCGGACTAGGCGATTTTCCGAACGGTTGACCTGGAACATTCGTTCTCTCCTGTTCGCCGAGCAGAGCTCATGCGCTCGCCTCCCAAGCCGGACCCGCCAAGCACTGGCTGTCGAACCGAGCCCGCCTCACCATTCGAACCTCGAGGTAGGCTTGTCGCGCGAGGCCGACCGACCAGACCCAGCCGCGTCTCCGCCAAGTCTATTCGGACGCCGACGTGACCATCCACATCAAAGACAAGCCGACAACACAAAAGCAGCTTCGACCGAGAGACGTCTTGCAGAAGGGGGTTGACCTTTCCCAACCAAACCAAGAGCTCAGAGTGCCAAGCGGCGCCAGTCCAGGGCGCCGAACTGTAACCAAGCCAAGTGGTGTCAGCATTCCTGGAGTCGCCCGGGCCACTCCCCTTCCATGCCGGTGCGGATCCGTTCCGTCACGTTCCGACCCTCGTCTGTCAACCCTCGCTCGAACTTCCTCCCGTCCATGAGGATGACCGGATCCAGCTCATCCAGCTTCGATGACGGGCCCGGGCGATCTCCCGGCCACATAGAGGGCCTTGTAGCCGGCGTATATGTCGGCCTGGAAGATGCCGGTGAAGGTCTCCAAGTGTGCGACCGGGTGATCGCCGGAGCGGTCGGGCAAGTAGCCCGACCGGGACCGGACAGCAATGAAATCTCTCCTCCCTGCCCTGCCCTGGGGGTCTTGCCCACCGCGCCCCGCTCCGCCGACAAGGGCGATGGCATAGGTTAAGAATGGGGATTATAACCCAGAGTTACATTCTCCCTACTGACCGCCCTCGCGAATGAACCGGAACGGCCGGAAGAACGCGGATCGCACCTGCTTCTTTGTCATGCCCGGCATGTCGGTCTCGGCTTCCATCTCGGCCTTCGTCGGCTGGTAGTCGATCCGCGGCAACACCATGGGTCGCGGCTTGGGGATGCGGGCGGGAGGCTTGCGTTCAGGCTTCGGCATCACTGGCTCCTGTCTTGGTCTCGTTCAAGACGAGCCCAACTTGGCAACAGTTCCTCGATTTCCTTGATGCGGGATCGAGCGTCAATTCGCTCCCGTATCCACCTGGCCAGGTCTTCGGTGCGCGGCAGCGTGTGATTGCCATCGGACGTCACGCCAACCGGAAGTGAGAACGTGCCGTCCGGTCTTTCGACAAGGGGGCTATTGCCCTTCTCGACCAAGGGCAAGAATTGATAGGACGAACACGCCTTCCGAATCTTGCTCGTCAGGCACTGGGCGGTCTCCCATAGCCGTTCCCGCTCCCTCATAAGAGCCGCGACCTCGATGTCTTTCTCGTCCTGTGTCATGGCGGGAGTTTACCACAAGTCGGTTGATCCGCTACCGATCACCCCGGATTCGACTCCCTGTATCTTTCACCCCATGCTGTCCTTGCAACTTCCACGCGTCCCGCTCTGTCGGGTCGCCCGCTGAATAGAACAGCCCTCGAACCGGCACCGGCAAGCTACCGGAGCCCGGCAAATAGGCGGGGCTACATCGCTACACGCGCTGGGAGTTGCAACGGCCCGGCACTCCTGCCGGGCAAATGGGCGGAGAACATCATGAACAGAACGATTTGCGTTGCCACGATCACAGCCACAGCCCTGTTGCTCGCCGCATGTGGCGGCGGTGGGGGCAACACAGCCATGGAGAACGGTGCGCTCGGTTACTCGAGCACGGCGGACGTGCGATGGAGTTACGCTCCCTACGTGACCCGGTCTCACCTTCATGCGTATGGCCTGCGGGACCCCAGGACTGGCGCCCGCGGCGAAATCTACATCGGGGGAGATCTGGAGCCACGCGAGCGATTGCGGCATGTCGCCACCGGCAACCGCGGCATCCGCTGGTTCATGGGCGCGTCGCGTGATGGCGCCGGCGTGAACCGCCTCGAGAGTTACGAGCACGACCTGCTCACCAGCAACGAAGCGGATCCCTACGAGCTCGACGGAAACGGCTTCTTCCCCTTCTCCGTGCCGCCAGACCTCTATCTGGAGGATGATCTCCTGGACCCGGAGAACCGCGCAATCCTGTTTGCGGTGCTGAGCGGTGTGGCCATCCTGAACGATGCACTCCCACCGGAATTTCAACTCGCGTGGGAAGACGTCACCCTGGACACGGCCGAGATCGTCGTGCGTCTTGAGACATCCGGTGCGATCAGCGCGATCTGCGGTGCCGGTGCGGTCGCGTGTGCGACGAACGGCATCGACAGGGTGAACGGCTACACCGTGGCGTCCACGCTCTACATACCGGATGACTTCGACACGTCGGAGTACGCCTATCCGCGCTCCGTCATCGTTCACGAACTCCTGCATTCGCTCGGCATCTGGGGCCATGTCGACAGCGTCGAGTTCCCGGACAGCATCATGGGCGGATCAGGCGGATACATCCCGAACCTCGGCCATATCGTCAGCCGTATCGACCGGGAAGTGCTGCAGATCATGTACATGAGCCAGCGTACCGACATCTACAACGACTGGGGCGAATGGTCGGACCTTAGCCACCACCTTATGGGCCAGTCGGCCGACGAGGCCATGAGTTTCGGCGTTGCACTGTTCAACGGCCTGCCGCAGCCGTGGGTCAAGGGCGTGATGCCGGACACGGACCTCGCCGACAACGCAAGCCTGTCCGGCACGGCCACATGGGTCGGGCACTTGATGGGGTACTCCGGGCCTTCGCCCATTGCCGGCGATGCTTCGCTTCAGGTCGGCCTCGCGACGCTCGGCACCCGGGGTGCCGAGCAGGACCTGCAGTTTCGCGACATCTATTACCTGAACCGCCACGAGTCCGCTTCGCCGGATCGCTGGTTCCACACCCGAGACATCGACTACAAGGTGACGATCAGCGGCATCCGGTTCAACAATGTCCTCGGCCAAGGCTACGAGCAGGGCCTTGTCACCGGGGCGTTTCTGGGCCGCGAGCACGAGCACATGGGCGGAACGGTCAAGCGAACCGACCTGGTCGGAGCGTTCGGCGGCAGCCGGGAGTAGCCGCTTGGGCCGATTGACTTTCAGCAGGTTGGTCCGCTAGGGTGCCATCTGCACGGCGATAGTCGTGCCCACCAATGCAAAAGGCCCGCAGGAACGGGCCTAATGCGAGTGGTCTAGCAATCCGGCGAAGGCGCGCTAGACGCGAACGACACAGCGATCATAGCGATTCCTGTGAACGGGTCAAGTGTGTCTTCCCGACCTCAAAAGGAGAGGCCGATGGAAGCCTTGATCCATGACAATCCGCACTGCCCGAAATTCGGGCGGGCAGACACGGTTCAAAAGTGTGATACGTGCTGGTCCCTGTGGTGGGCCTACTGGGAGCGGGTCGACGAGGACGGCGAGTAGCCCCGCGCTCCGTTGTCCAGTCCGTTTTCCGCAACCAGATCGTTGTACCGCAGGCGCTTGCCGACCATCGCGGCGGCAAGCGCCTGCATCTGATCGATCGTGTCGGCCTCGCGGATGTTGTGGCGGGCCGCGAACTCCTGGACGTACCGGTCCAGGTGCTTGGGGCTGATCTTGTGGAACGTGCCGCCGTAGGCCCGCTTGAGCATCGACCAGAATCCTTCCATGCCGTTCACGCCCGCCTGACCGCGGATGTACTCGCCGACGCCATGGTTGACCGCCTCGTGGCCGTAGTCGCGCTTCAACCCGCCATACGCCTTCGCCTCGTCGGTGTAGACCGTCGCACCCGGCTTGGCCGTGCCGCGCACGAAAGCCTGCAGCGTTGCCGCGTCGGTCGCCGGCACGACCCGGGCGCGAACCTGGTTGGTTGCCCGATCCTTCACGCCCGCGACGGCGGTCTTGCCCGCCGGACCCCGGCCGGTCAGCTGGCGGCGCCGCTTCTTCGGCATGTTCTTCCGCCGACCGCCGAAGTAACTCTCGTCGACTTCGACCGGTCCGTCGAACGGACACTGGCCCGGCCGGGCGGCCTCGCGCAGACGGTGCAACAAGTGCCATGCGGCCTTCTGGCTGATCCCGAGTTCCCGGTGCAGCTTCATCGACGACACGCCTTTCAGGTTCGTCGTGAACAGGTAGATCGCGATCGCCCAAACCCGGTACGGCAGCTTCGTGCCCTCCATGACGCTACCCTTGCGGATCGAGAAGAACGGCTTGTCCGGGCAAGCGCGACAGCGGTGCGTCATCGTCTTGCTCCTGGAGTTGCACTGAACGTTGAACGATCCGCACGTCGGGCAGTACGGCCCATCGGGCCAGCGCTGCTTCTCCAGCCACGCCCTGGCGTCATCCTCGTTGCGGAACATGTCCGCGACTTCCAGTAACGACAGCCCCTTGCGGTGAGCCTTGCCGGGTGCCTTCTTGGCCATTGTCCGCTCCATCGGAATGTAACTATAAGATGGCGCACGGCACGGCGTATGTCAAGCTATTTTGTAACTCTGGGTTATAATCCCCTTAAGAATGCACCATGAGTAACCCCTTTGTAGGTCGCGAGATTGTCGGTCGCCTGCTGACCACGCTGCATGAACGAGGGTTCGACGACCGAAAGCTGGGAATACTCGTAAGCCTAATCGTTGAAGAGATGCGCAAAGGGTTAGACGCTGAGCGCGACCGGCGGGCAGAGGCCTTCTTCAAGAATGAAGTTGCCGCCGGACGCATTCAGTTCCGCTTGCGTCTCGACGGCCGGAATTGGCGAATGCCGTTCCACATAGATAACACGGAGCCGGCCAACGCCCGCCAACTTGTAAGCAGAACGGGTAGTCCATTGCAAAAAAGGGGGATTATATCGACGGGTTGATTGTGTCGTCAAGGGGTTGGCCTCTGCTGATCCGCGATATTGGCCGTGTAATATGGGTTGTCTTTCGTCATGTATCCGCGCCCCTTCAAGCCGTTGGCAGGCGAAATGTCGAGATGTGACCTGCGCCGCCCAGAGTCGACAGGAAGGAAACACGACAGTATCTCGTATGGCTCCAGGTGCCGCGAAGCAAGGCACTTCAAAAGCTCTATCACCTGGTCATCCGATTGACACTCAACCGTGAACGGTTTGTCGAACATCGGTTCAAGAGAATCGTACCCCATTATCTCCCATCGCATGCGTGTCTTCTCCTTGCTAAGAGCGTCTCGGGTTCAGAAAATACGGTTGGCAGGGATCGTCCCTGCCGCATTTGTCAGCGTCCGGCTCTAGGTGACGCACCAATTTGCCAAGACGTTCGACGTAGCTGTTCCAATGCTTCGAGTCATGACGGGGATTGCAGCCATCGTGGTAAAGCCACACTCTGCTCACCGATCCGTCATCGCGCTCATCCACACCCCCTCGCTGGGTGTGAGGTCTTGCAATCGGGTTGTGCGCACATTCACGAAGAATGTGATCCTGCGGTTTGCCCTTCAATGGGATTGGCGCCCTGTGAAGTTGTCGATATTCACGCCCCACCCACACGGCACTCCAAGAAGTGGCGGGGTCACTTTCTTCCCATGCCGCTTCTCCTGGTGCCAGGATGCACACATTATATGGCAGGAAACAGAAATTCGTTCTGTGGGCCAACTCTCGCTCCTATCTAAAGTCTGGAAAACCCCGCGTTCTGTTTGCCGCCCGAACATTGGGTCATGGCGGCGTGATCTCGATGATGGTGATGTTGTAAGGCGGCTCGACGACCATGATGTTCTCGTCGTCGAGAGGGTAGATCTCGACGACCGGATCGGTCGCCGGGAGACCGTCGCTGGCAGGCGCAGGTTCGGGGCACACGTAGCCGACGCCATAAACAGCCTCGCAACCTTTGAGATAAGGGGGCACCAGTGATTTCCCCAGTTTCGACGGCAGGTGTGTTTCGGACTCATGTGCGCTTGCGGCGCCCATCAACACAAAGATCGTGAGTGCGGCAACAGCCAACGCGCTCACTGCTGTTCGAGTTTGAACTCGCCGCACCCTGCGTCTTCAGGTGTTTCCGGCCACAGGCCCGTTCTGGAGCCAAACTCTCCGATGATTGTTGGCGGATAGCGTCTGCATTCCCCATGCGTGGCACCGGGGAGATCGTCCCGCTCCCAATAGCGGCAGATGCCACACACACCCAGTTCAGCCATCACGCCCGCTCCTTCCTGGGCGCGGGGCGCACCTTCACAGGCGGGCGATATCGCAGAACGGCCAAGCCCACCTGCTCGGGCGTGGCCCCACTGTAGTCTGCCTTCAGCCCAGGTTTACGCTGGCGCACCGGCTTCTCAGTGGGTTTCTCTTTCTCCATCA
>Ga0209544_1003521_pt1 | contig 12051 bp, 6 predicted proteins | sample MesohylPK_FD_187297 | JGI IMG/M metagenome (GOLD analysis project Ga0209544, IMG submission 187297) | Host-associated microbial community of the marine sponge Aplysina aerophoba from Gulf of Piran - sponge mesohyl, lysed by proteinase K... | ecosystem: Host-associated > Porifera > Sponge >...
TGCCGCCCGGGCCGCCGCCGATGACGACGGCGTCGACGGGCGCGAGCGGCGACGTGGTCACGGGGCGGGCTCGAAGCGCATGGCGGGCCCTCGGGTGCCGGGGTGGGCGCGGATCGGCCGCGCCGGGCCGGCTCGATCCTAGCATCGGGGTGCGTGTGAGGCACCGGATGGGCATTGTGGCGCGGGCGCTGCCAGGGAAGATTCGGTTTACGGATGGAATGCAGCTCCGGCGCTGGAACGAGAGCGGAGGTTCCTATATGCTCCACGCTTCCGAGTCTCGCGAGAAGCAATCTGCAAGGAGGTCGCGCCATGGCCATAGAACAGGAAGATCGTGTGTCCGGTTGGTGGACGCACTCGGTAGGCAGGCGGACCCTGCTGCGAGGCGGAGTCCTCGGAGGGGTCGGCCTCGCGGCCGCGGCACTGATCGGCTGCGGTGGCGACGACGACGATGACGACGACACCGCGTCGACGACCACGACAACGACGACCACGACGACCACCGCGCAGGCGACCGCGACCGCAGCCCCCAGCGTGAACGTCACCGACACGACGGCCGACGACGACGACGAAGATGGCGGCGCGACCGAGACGGCCGAGACGGAGACGCTGGGCGAGCTGGTCCAGGACCCGGCGCTGCCGTACCCGTACAACTTCCCGGAGCCGAACAAGACCCCGCAGTCCGGCGGCGTCATGAAGGTGGCGGCGACCTGGAACTTCCAGTCGCTCGACCCGATCGACTCGGCCGCGGGCGGCACGGTGACCGTGCCGAACATGGTCTACAACCGCCTGATCGGCTTCAAGCGCGGTCCAGGCGCGGACGTGTTCCAGCCCGAGATCGAGCCCGAGCTGGCCGCGTCGTGGGAGCGCTCCCCGGACGGCCTGACGTTCACGTTCGCGATCCAGCCGAACGCGACGTGGCAGAACGTGGCGCCGCTGAACGGGCGCCAGTTCACGGCCGAGGACGCCCGCTACGCGCTGAACCGCTACGCGACCGAGGGTGTCCACAAGTCCTACTACGCCAACGTCTCGGACTTCGAGGCGGTCGACGACCTGACACTGAAGGTCAACATGGCTGCGGCCACGGCGGACTTCCTGAACCCGCTGGCCAGCAACAAGCAGACCATCTTCCCCAAGGAGCTCGTCGACGACGACAGCATCAAGACGACCTCCGTGGGCACCGGCCCGATGATCCTGACCGACCTTGAGATCGGCCAGAACGTCGTGTTCGAGAAGAACCCGAACTACTGGGAGAAGGAAGTCCTTCTCGATGGCTTCGAGTTCCTGATCATGCCGGACCACCCGGCCCGCCTCGCGCAGTTCCGCGTCGGCAATATCGACTACGCCTACGGCGTGGTCTCGACGGTGCGTGACCTCAACGAGCTGCTGGAGACGAACCCGGACGTCCAGGTGAACTTCATCCCCATTACGTACAACTCGATCAGCATGGGGCTGAACAACACCCTCGCGAAGTACCAGGACGTGCGTGTCCGCCGCGCCATCGCGATGTCGATCGACCGCCAGGAAATGGTGGACATCGTCTTCGACGGGCTGGGCAAGTCGCTCAACATCATCCCGTGGCCGTTCCTCTTCGGCGAGGAGAAGCCCGTCGGGAGCCCCGAGGTCGGGCCGTACCTCCAGTACAACCCGGACGAGGCGAGGAAGCTGCTTGCGGCTGCCGGCGCCGAGGGCCTGGAGATGAACAACAGCTACTACGCGTACACCAGCGCGCTGGAGCAGATGACGGAAATCGCGCAGGCGCAGATGGCGCGTGTCGGCATCGATGTCACCGGCGGCAAGGTGGACTACACCGAGTTCAACTCGCAGTGGGTCCCCTCGAAGCTGCCGGACTACTCGACCTCGGCCTGGAGCACCAGCGGCTACGACGCCGACAACTGGTTCCACGGCCAGGTGCACTCGGAGTCGCCGGGCAACCGCTGGCAGACGAGCGATGCAGAGATCGACGGCTGGGCGGAGGCCCAGCAGATCGAACTCGACCCGGGTGCACGTGCCGACCTGTGGCGCAAGATCTGGGACCGCGACCTCGAGCAGGCCTACCGCCCGACGCTGCCGTGGGGCTTCAGCATCGAGGTGTACCAGCCGTGGGTGCGCGGACTGCGCTTCACGGGCACGGCGCCCGGCGACAACAACTCGTACTACACGTGGGGCGACCAGGTGCACTCGGCCTGGATCGACCCGGACGTGGGGGGCCGCTCCGGCTAGCAGCCTTCTACAGCGTGACAAACCTGGGGGGCGGCCACTCGGCCGCCCCTCTTGCGTGTCCAGTCACGGCCCGCCGCCACGTCGTGGGGTCGCCCTTTACCGTCCCGTGGCGCGGCCGCGGCCATCGGATACAACGTTTGTTGTGTTAGGCTCCCCGCACCAGAGAGGCTGACGACCAGACCTGGAGAGGAGGTTTCGTATGGCCCTGGACCAGGAACAGCGCATGCACGGGTGGTGGACTCAGGCGGTAGGCAGGCGAACCCTCCTGCGAGGAGGGCTCGCCTGCGGCGCTGGACTTGCTGCCGCGGCCCTGATCGGCTGCGGCGGCGACGACGATGACGACGACGACGCCACGACCCAGACAACCACGTCGGGCACGACCACGACCGCCAGCACGAGTGGAACAACGTCGGGCACGAGTGGCACGTCCACCGATTCCTCGACATCCGACGGCGACGGCGGTGCGGACGAGGGCTTCGAGCCGCTCGGCGAGCTGGTCCAGGACCCGGACCTGCCGTACCCGTACAACTTCCCGGAGCCGAACAAGGCCCCGGTCGCCGGCGGCATCATGAAGGTGGCGGCGACCTGGAACTTCCAGTCGATCGACCCAATCGACTCGGCAGCAGGCGGTACGGTCACGATCCCGAACATGACCTACAACCGTCTGGTCGGCTTCAAGCGCGGCCCCGGCGCGGACGTGTTCCAGCCGGAGATCGAGCCTGAGCTCGCCGCTTCGTGGGAGCGCTCCCCCGACGGTCTGACGTTCACGTTCGCGATCCAGCCGGGCGTGACGTGGCACAACATCGCGCCGCTGAACGGGCGCGCGTTCACGGCTGAAGACGCGCGCTTCGCCCTGCACCGCTACGCAAACGAGGGCGTGCACAAGTCCTACTACGCGAACGTCGCCGGCTTCGAAGCCGTCGATGACGCCACGCTCAAGATCAACATGGCGAAGGCGACGGCGGACTTCCTCAACCCGCTGGGGAGCAACAAGCAGACGATCTTCCCGAAGGAACTCGTCGACGACAACAGCATCGAGATCAACGCGATCGGCACGGGCCCGATGATCCTCGAGTCGCTCGAGCTGGGCCAGAACGTGCTCTTCGCCAAGAATCCGGACTACTGGGAGAAGGAAGTACTCCTGGACGGGTTCGAGTTCCGCATCATGCCGGACCACGTGGCCCGGCTGGCGCAGTTCCGCGTTGGGAACATCGACTACGCGTACTCGCTGGTGTCGAGCGTGCGTGACCTCAATGAGGTGTTGCAGACGAACCCCGACGTGCAGGTCAATTTCATCCCGGTTACGGCCAACGGGCTCAGCCTGGGGATGAACCTCACACTGCCAAAGTACCAGGACGTGCGCGTGCGTCGTGCGCTCTCCCTGGCGATGGACCGCCAGGAAATCCTCGACATCGTCTACGACGGCCTCGGCAAGGCGCTCAACACCATCCCGTGGCCGTTCCTCTTCGACGAGGAGGCGACGATCGAGTCGGGGCTCGCCGGCAACTGGCTCCGCTATGACCCGGACGAGGCGGTGAAGCTGCTACAGGCGGCGGGGGCCGAGGGCCTCGAGATCGTCAACAGCTACTACGCCTACACCAAGGGTTTCGAGCAGCACACGGAGGTGCTCCAGGCGCAGCTCCAGAAGGCCGGCATCAAGATGAGCGGCGGCAAGGTGGACTACACCGAGTTCAACTCGCAGTGGGTCCCGTCCAAGCTCCCGGACGTCTCGACCTCGGCGTGGAGCACGAGCGGCTACGACGCCGACAACTGGTTCCACGGCCAGGTCCACTCCCAGTCGCCGGGGAACCGCTGGCGTATCAACGACCCGCAGATCGACGAGTGGGCGGAGGCCCAACAGCTCGAGCTCGACCCCGAAGCCCGCAAGGAGCTGTGGCAGAAGATCTGGGACCAGGACGCCGACCAGGCGTACCGGCCGACCATCCCGTCCGGCTTCTGGCTGGAGGTCTACCAGCCGTGGATGCGCGGGGTCCGCTTCACCGGCACGGCCCCGGGCGACAACAACTCGTACTACACGTGGGGCGACCAGGTGCACTCGGCCTGGCTCGACCCGGACGTGGAGGGCCGCAGCTAGCAGCCCTCGACGGTGTGACGAACCTGAGGGGCGGCCATTCGGCCGCCCCTCATGCGTGTCCGGGAACCGCGGCTGCGAGTGGTTCCGGCTGCGGTGCGGCGCCCGTCACGACGTGCGTTGTGTGGTAATGCCTCGCCGGTTCCGGTAGGCTGCCCGAATCCCAGTCGACAGAACGATGATGGGGGCGGAGGTTGCACATGGCCCTGGAACAGGAACAACGCACGCACGGGTGGTGGACACACGCGGTAGGCAGGCGGACCCTGCTGCGAGGCAGCCTGCTCGGAGGCGCCGGCCTGGCGGCCGCGGCACTCATCGGCTGCGGCGGCGACGACGACGATGACGACGACGGAGGGGACGCCGCCTCCTCCTCGGCCGGCACGACCACGACGACGACCACAACGGCGGCGTCGAGCGGGACCGACTCGGGCACGACGAGCTCGACCTCGGAGTCCTCGACCTCTGGCGACGACGGTGCGGCGGACGAGGTCGAGACCATCGGCGAGCTCGTCCAGGACCCGAGCCTGCCGTACCCGTTCAACTTCCCGGAGCCGAACAAGACGCCGCAGCCGGGCGGCGTCATGAAGGTGGCGGCGACCTGGAACTTCCAGACGATCGACCCGACCACCTCAGCGGCTGGTGGCACGGTGACCGTGCCCAACATGGTCTACAACCGCCTGATCGGCTTCAAGCGAGGGCCTGCCGCGGACGTGTTCCAGCCCGAGATCGAGCCGGAACTCGCCGCTTCGTGGGAGCGCTCACCGGACGGTCTGACGTTCACGTTCCAGATCGACCCACGGGCTGCGTGGCAGAACGTGGACCCGCTCAACGGTCGCAAGTTCACGGCCGAGGATGCGCGCTTCGCATTGAACCGCTACGCGACCGAGGGCGTGCACAAGGCCTACTACACGAACGTCGCCGCTTTTGAAGCGGTCGACGAAGAGACACTGACCGTCACGATGTCGCGGGCGACGGCGGACTTCCTGAACCCCCTGGGGAGTAACAAGCAGACCATCTTCCCGAAGGAGCTGGTGGACGACGGCACGGTCACCACGCGCGCCATCGGGACCGGGCCGATGATTCTCACCGGCCTCGAGGCCGGGGCCAACGTGACCTTCGACAAGAACCCGGACTACTGGGAGCGCGACGTCCTCCTGGATGGGTTCGAGTTCCTGATCATGCCGGACCACGTCGCCCGCCTCGCGCAGTTCCGGGTCGGCAACATCGACTACGGCTACGGGCTGGCATCGTCGCTTCGCGACCTCAACGAGATCGTGGACACGAACCCGGACATCCAGATCAACCTGCTGCCGACGACGTCCAACGGCATCACGGTGGGGCTGAACCACACGCTGGAGAAGTACCAGGACGTCCGCATCCGCCGTGCGCTCACCATGGCGATGGACCGCCAGGAGATGCTCGACATCATCTTCGACGGCATCGGCAAGGCGCTGCACGTGATCCCGTGGCCGTTCCTCTTCGAGCAGGAGGTCACGCTCGGCTCGCCCGAACTCGGCCAGTGGTTCCGCTACGCCCCGGAAGAGGCGAAGAAGCTGCTGCAGGCCGCGGGGGCCGAGAACCTCGAGGTGAACAACAGCTACTACGCCTACACGAGCGGCCTGGAGCAGATGTCGGAGGTCTACCAGGCGCAGCTCGCCGAGGTCGGCATCAAGATGACCGGCGGCAAGGTGGACTACACCGAGTTCAACTCGCAGTGGGTCCCCAGCGCCCTGCCGGACATCTCGACTTCAGCGTGGGCCACGAGCGGCTACGACGGCGACAACTGGTTCCACGGCCAGGTCCACTCGGAGTCGCCCGGCAACCGCTGGCGGACGAACGACCCCGAGATCGACGCATGGGCAGAGGCACAGCAGGTCGAGCTCGACCCCGACGCCCGCTCGGAGCTGTGGCGCAAGATCTGGGACAAGGATCTGGACCAGATGTACCGCCCGACGATGCCGTGGGGCTTCACCATCGAGATATACCAGCCGTGGGTGCGCGGTCTGCGCTTCACGGGCACCTCGCCGGGCGACAACAACTCGTACTACACGTGGGGCGACCAGGTACACACGGCCTGGATCGACCCGGACGTGGGGGGCCGCTCCGGCTAACAGCGCTCGACAGCGTGACAAACCTGAGGGGCGGCCAATCGGCCGCCCCTCTTGCGTGTCCGGGAACCGTCGGATTGGTCGGGGAGGCCGGATTTGAACCGGCGACCTCCTGACCCCCAGTCAGGCGCGCTACCAAACTACGCCACTCCCCGACGCGGCGACCAAACGATGGTAGCAGGCGCCCCCCGGGCGGGCGACGGGTGGGCGGGCGACGGGCGGGCGGGCGGGCGTCGTCGCCCCTCGGTCGCTACGCGAGCCCGGCGCTACTCGCGCCGATGATGAGCGCGCCCCCTGCCGCAGCGATCGCGGCGTACTGCGCTATCACCGTGCGTCGCAGCTGCAGCGTGAGGTGCGCGTGGAGCAGGCCGCCCGCGAGGAAGAAGGCGAGTAGCAGCGCGAGCGCTGCGAGGTACCCCTCGAGCGGCACGAAGTGCAGCGTCCACCGCAGCTGCGCCACGACCAGCGCCACTACGCAGGCGAGCGCGATCGTGTCGGCAGGGTCGGCGCGGCCATCGCGGAGCAACTCGATCCCCAGGAGCGCGGCGGCCAGCCCGACCGCGGCGACCGATGCCGGGAGGCCGAGGTCGAAGATGTACGTGAGTGAGAACAGTGCGAACGCGGTCACGTAGACGGCCGCGTTCGCCACGGGCCGTGCGAACACCAGCCACTGCTCGTACGGTCGCACCGAGTGGACCTGCGTCGCGAGGACCACGGCGAACCCGCCGCCCGCGGCGAGCCCGGCGAGCAGCGCCCACCAGCCTCGCACCATGTCCTCGAGCAGCACGGGGGCCGCAAGCGCGTACATCGCGGGCAGCACGACCTGCAGCGTCGGGTCCAGGCCCAACTCCACCGCGGGGCTGCGCGCGAGCCGCAGTACCCGGTCCGTCCCGACCGCCGCGATCACCGCGACGAAGAGCGCCACCCAGGCAGGCGTCGGCTCGGGCAGCAGGAACATCAGGAACGCGAGCGTCACGATGAACGTGAGCACGCCCTCGGGTACACCGAAGATCGGCGTCGAGGTGCGCAGTGTGAGCTCGTCCGCGATCAGGTCCGCCGGGTGCTCCTCGGCGATGGGGTCGAGGTTAGCGGCGGGCGTGGCGGTGGGCTGGTCGGGGGTGGTGGGTTCGGGTGGTGTGGGCGCGCTGGTCACTTCACCGGCAGGGACGCGAGCTGGGGCTCCGCCTCGCCGAACATCTCGGCGGCGTTGCGGTACCAGATGCGGTCCGCTTCCTCCTCGGTCAGGTCGAGCTTCGCCATGATGTCGCGCAGGCTGTCGACGTGGTCGCCGATCTCCTCGTCGCCGCAGTCCGAGCCCCACACGAGCTTCTCGACGCCGATCTCCTTGCCGATCAGCCCGCGCTCATAGGCGTGCCGCTCGATGGTGTCGCCGCCGGAGAGGTCGAACACGACGTTGTGCCGCCAGCGGGCGACCGACGCTGCCTCGTCGTAGTTGCCGGTGCCACCCATGTGCGCGCCGATGATCGGCAGGTCCGGGAAGTTGTTCGCGATCGTGTCGAGGTGGAACGGGCGCATGCGCATCGCCGAGACGTCGCGCGGCATGCGGCCGCGGAACTCGCGCCAGCGCTGGAGGTTCGCAGCCGCTTCGGGGTCGCGTCGAGGGTGCGTGATGGAGTAGTCGATGCCGCCGCCGATGACGCCGCAGTGGAACAGCACCGGCATCCGGTGGTCCTCGGCCTCCTGGTACATGTGGAAGTAGCGATGGTCGTCGTACGGGAGGCGTGAGCCGATGATCTTGAGGCCGCGATAGCCGAGCCCGTGCAGCCGCGTGACCTCGCCGCGCGGCGTGTCGTCCACGTTGAGGAACGCCACGGGCACCATGAGATCCTCGTGGCGGCGCAGGTACTCCAGCGCCTCGTCGTGCGTGGGGCCAAACTCGGGACGCCCGCCGGACAGCACCGAGGCGCGGATCACACCGGCCGCCCGCAACGCGTCGGCGCGACTGTCGATGCCCTTCGCGTAGTCTCTGTCCTCGGGGTTCTCCCAGTTACGCGGGAAGTGGCAGTGGACGTCCCAGATCACCGTGTGGAGCCCCCTCGATATGCCTCGGACGCGGTCGATCGAGGGTAGCTCACGGCTGACGTACCGTCTGGACGGCCCGGGTCTCGAAGCCCATGCGCTCCCAGAACGCGAGCGCAGGCGTGTTGCGCGACAGCACCGACGCCTCGACCTGCGCCACGCCCGCCGCGCGCTGTCGTGCGAGCCACGTCTCGACGGCCGCACGGCCCACGCCGCGGCGACGGAACGGCGGCGCGACATAGCACTCGATGACTTCGCCGATGTCGCGGTCCTCCTCCGGCCAGTCCGGCACGACGCGCGAGATGAGGAACCCGGCGTGCTCGCCGTCCGCCTCGATCCACTCGATGCGCTGCCCGCCGGGGTCGTCCTCGAAGGCCAGCGCGTAGGACTCTGCCGTGGGCGCCGGGTCCCACGGCAGCTCGTAGGCGTCGAGCTCACGCAGGTAGTCGCCGAGCATCGCGAGGAAGTCGGCGCGCTCGCCGTCGGCCACGAGCCGCAGCTCGACGGGGCTCATGCGCCCCTCGCCACGGCGGCGGGCTCGCGCGCCGCTGCACGGCCGGGCTGCGAGGTGGAGAGCAGTCGCAGCAGCAGCTCGATCGAGTGCAGCCAGTCCTCGCCGAGCCGGTCGCGGGACACGCGTAGCTGCGTCCGCCCCACCTCGATGGTGGCGGGCAGCGAGGGCAGGGAGCGGCGGCTGAACGGGCTGTCCTCGGTCGCACCGACGACGACCACGTTGCCCTCCATGCGCACGGCGACGACGCGCGCCGCGCCGGCCGCGAGCCGGATCCGCACGAGGCCGAGCAACTGGTCGAGTGCGGGCGGCGGCGCGCCGAAGCGGTCCTCGACCTCCGCGCGCAGGTCGGCCACCGCGTCGAGCGAGCGCAGGCCGGCGATGCGCTGGTAGAGCGCGACCCGCGCCTCGATGTCCTCCATGTACGGCTCCGGGATGTACGCCGTCACCGGCAAGTCCACGGAGACCGGCGGCGGCGCGGGCGCGGGCTGTTCGCCGTCGTGCGCGGCGCGCTGCTCGGAGACCGCGTCCGCCAGCATCTGCGTGTAGAGGTCGAAGCCCACGGACGCGATCTGCCCGCTCTGCTCCGCGCCCAGCAGGTTCCCGGCGCCGCGGATCTCGAGGTCACGCAGCGCCACCTGGAAGCCCGCTCCCAGCTCGGTCGCCTCGAAGATCGTCGCGAGCCGTTGCTGCTGGACCTCGGTGAGCACTCGGTCGCGGCGGTGTAGCAGGTACGCGTGCGCCTGCTGTGCGCCGCGCCCGACGCGTCCGCGGAGCTGGTAGAGCTGCGCCATCCCGAGCAGCTCGGCGCGGTCGATGATCAGCGTGTTCACGTTGGGGATGTCGATGCCCGACTCGATGATCGTGGTGCAGACCAGCACGTCGGCGTCGCCGGCGGAGAAGCGCTCCATCACGCCTCGGAGCACGGACTTCGCCATCTGCCCGTGGCCGACGATGACGCGCGCCTCGGGCACGAGCGCGCGCACCTGTTCCGCGACGCGGTCGATGGTGTGGACGCGGTTGTGGACGAGGTAGAGCTGCCCGCCGCGCTCGAGTTCGTTGAGGATCGCGTCGCGCACCAGCGCGTCGTCCCACTCGGCGACGAACGTCTGCACCGGGAGGCGGTCCTCGGGCGCGGTGTCCATCGGCGACATGTCGCGGATGCCGGCAAGCGACATGTGGAGCGTCCGAGGAATCGGCGTCGCCGACAGCGTGAGCACGTCGACCTCCAGTCGCATGCGCTTCAGCCGCTCCTTGTGCGCCACGCCGAAGCGCTGCTCCTCGTCGATGACGACGAGCCCGAGGTTCGAGAACTCGATGCCCGCCTGTAGCAGGCGGTGCGTGCCGATCACAATGTCGATCTCGCCCGAACGCAGGCCCTCGCCGACCTCGCGCGCTTCGGCGTCGGTGCGGAAGCGCGAGAGCGCCTCGATGCGCACCGGGAAGGGCGCGAGCCGCTCGCGGAAGGTGCGCTCATGCTGCTGGGCGAGCACCGTGGTGGGGACCAGGACGGCGACCTGGTAGCCCTCCTGCACGGCCTTGAAGGCGGCGCGCACGGCCACCTCGGTCTTCCCGAACCCGACGTCGCCCAGGACGATGCGGTCCATCGGCCGCACTGCTTCCATGTCCTCCTTGACCGCGGTGATCGCGGTGAGCTGGTCGGCGGTCTCCTCGTAGGGGAACGCCGCCTCCATCTCGCGCTGCCACTCGGTGTCGGCGCTGAAGGCGTGGCCGCGCAGCAGCTGGCGGGCGGCGTAGAGCCGCAACAGGTCGGCCGCGAGGTCGTCCACCGCCGCGCGCACCCGCGCGCGCGTACGCGCCCACTCCTGGGTGCCGAGCCGCGTGAGCCGCGGGATGTGGCCCGACGATGCTACATAACGCGTGATGCGGTCGACCTGCTCGATGGGGACGTAGAGTCGGTCGTCACCGGCGTAGTTGAGCTGGATGTAGTCGCGCTGCTCCTCGCCCACGTCGCGGCGCACGATGCCGGCGAACCGGGCGATGCCGTGCTCGGAGTGCACGCAGAAGTCGCCGGGCGAGACCTCGGCGAGGAACTGCGCGCGGTGCGACGCCGACTGCCGCAGCGCGCGCCGCTTGCGCACGAAGCCCATCAGCTCAGCGTCAGTGGCGAGCGACACGCGCCCCCCGGGCGTCTCGATCCGCCACCCGCCGGGCAGCGAGCCCTGCACGAGCGACAGCGAGCCGCCCTCGGGCGGCGCGTCGAGGCGTTCGAGGACCGAAGTGCCGAGGCCCGCTTCGCCCAGCAGCTCGCCGAAGCGCTGCGCCTGCTGCGTGAGCACGACGATGCGGTCGCCGCGCGGCACGCTGCGCACCAGCTCGCGCGCCGCGGCCTGGAGGCGTCCCGCGTAGGCGTCGTGCGGTGCGAAGGGCACGCGGTATCCGTCGCGCTCGCGGCCCGTGGCCCAGCGCTCGAGGTCGGCGCGAGGCGAGCGACGGTCGAGCTCGCGGATCAGCGCTTGTTCCTCGAGATGCGGCAGGGACGCGTCCGGCCCGAGGTCGCGCACGGCGACGAGCTGGTCGCGCCGCTCGGACGCGAGCGCGTCCAGCTCCGCCGCGGCGGCGTAGACGGCGTCGGGCTCATCGACGATCACGAGCGCGCCCGACCCGAGGTGGTCGAGGAGCGTCGACTCGACGGCGAGTGGCCCGTAGCGCGCAGGTGCGGGGAGCTCTCCGCGTCGGAGCGCGGCAAGCTCTTCGGCGGCGAGGTCGTCGAGGGCTCGGCGGCGGGCGGGCGCGAGGCGGCCGGCGAGGTCAGCGAGCGCGTCGCGGCTCGGGAACCACTCGCTGGCCGGACCGATGCGCACCGCTTCGACGATCTCAACGGTGCGCTGCGTCTCGGCGTCGAAGCGCCTGATCGACTCGACCTCGTCGCCGAAGAGCTCGATGCGCACCGGCGTCGGCTCGGTCGGCGCGAACACGTCGACGAGGCCGCCGCGCCGCGCGGCCTGCCCCGGCTGCTCGACGAGCGGGCCGACCTCGTACCCGGCCTCGACGAGTCGCGCGGCCAGGTCCTCGATGGTGACGCGGTCGCCGACGGCGATGCGCGCCGGACCGGCGCC
>Ga0209544_1003524_pt1 | contig 12046 bp, 9 predicted proteins | sample MesohylPK_FD_187297 | JGI IMG/M metagenome (GOLD analysis project Ga0209544, IMG submission 187297) | Host-associated microbial community of the marine sponge Aplysina aerophoba from Gulf of Piran - sponge mesohyl, lysed by proteinase K... | ecosystem: Host-associated > Porifera > Sponge >...
GCTTTCGGCAGCGGTGCATTGTGTGACGTTGCGGGCGCCTGTTTTACGGGCGGGAGAGGCCGGTGAGATTGCCCGATCAATCCGTTCTGCGATCAGAGAAGCCAAAGCTTCTGGGAGCAGCTATGCTATCCGGGTAGGTGATGATGAGATAGGGCAGATGTGTACGTTTACGACTCGGGCAGATGGAGTGCCTTGGAGCCCTCTGGGCGTTCTGCACGCCGACCTTGCCTTGGCAGCGAATGCACTTCTGGGAGGCACTATTCACTTGGACGGTCAGGTCATCCCCATTGGTGTGCAGATGTCTTCGATTGGAGAACTTTTCGAGGTTGGCCCAACACACCACCTGATAGGTCATTTGTCGGGTCGAAATCCAATTGGTGCTTTTGAGTTCGTACCAGTATTCAATTCAGTGGATGCAATTGGTTCTAATCGTGCGCTCTGGAGAGCCGACAGCCGCACGCAGAAACAGCTTCTTGTATCACTGACCCACAAGGGGATGTCTCCTGCCGGTGTAGGATCGGAGGCGAAGCGCGAAGCGATGCGCACGTCTCGCAGTACACTGTTCTATGCACGAAATATGCGCTGGACCTCCCAGTCACTGTTGGCTGCAGTAACAACGTACCCGGGCATGGGAGGGCCGACCTGGACCTCGCTTCAGCACCAGGATGAGCACGTACGTAAAGCGTTTGCCCTGTGGGCCAATTCTACGCTGGGCTTCCTGGTTCACTGGACACAGGGTCAACGGACGCATAGCGGGCGGTCCCGAACACAAGTGAAAGCATTGGCAGGTATTCCCTGTCCGCAACTGGACCAGATACCAACTAACCGTTTAGATCAGGCTGCAGCTGTATTCGATAGATTGTCCAGTGAACCGCTGCTCCCGGCTTGTCAGTCCCACGCAGACGATGTGCGAAAACAAATTGACCATGCCGTCCTTGCGATGCTCAACCTAGCCGATGGTGCTGCTCCCGCAATCATAGACACATTGCGCTGGCTCTGGTGCAATGAACCATCTGTCCATGGTCAGAACCAAAAAGCACGCGTCCTCCTTAAGCAGGCGGTGTTATTCCGAAAAGCTTGATCCGTTTTCTGATATGACACATATTGATTACGCGAATCAGGTCATGTTTCGCGAAACTGTGGAGTGCTGAAAGATTGATTGTGTATTCAGATGATGATGCCCATCTATCCAGATGGATTGGTATCAGACGCATATAAGCCGTCGATCACACTCTTGGTTTCAAGCGCGGCCCTCCAGAAAAAAGAAACCGCCCTTCACGAGAAGAACAGGAAGGGCGAATGTTTGAGGATAAACCGCCCAAGGTGGAACCCGTGGAGGCAGAAGTGAAGGAAACCGTAACCAGTCTGAAAAACACCGATTTTATGCTCGATTTAGACAATCATAGGCGATCGTGACTGTTCGATGGCTCGTCGAGTGACAAAGATGGATATGATGCCACCGTTATGATCCTGGAAGCAAAATCCTGAACGTTGACCCTTGACCAACCACGGATCGCAACAACGTTAGCGACCCACCATGATAGTCTACTACAATACGCTTGGCTAAGCTGAGACCCAATCCCCAGCCTCGGGTCTTTGTACTGTACCCCGGCTTGAAGATATTGGACCATTCGCGACGGTCTATGCCCTTACCATTGTCGCTGATGTCAATGTAGACTCTATTCTGTTCCGCTCCAGCAGTTATCTCAATATTAGCCTGCGTATTCTCTATGGCATCTAGGGCGTTCTTGAGTAAATTTTCTATAACCCAGGCAAATAATTCTGCATTAATGGGGGCCTCGAGCTCCTCCAACACATTAACCGTTAGGGTTGCACCACGGCGTGGTAGGCGCCTACGGATATAATCCGCTGTTGCCTCTATGACCGGAAGCACCTCCTGATTATCCAACTTAGGCATAGAACCGATATCATTGAACCGGTTCGCAATCAGACTTAAACGCTGAATATCTTCGTCGACTTCTTTCAGCACATCATGGTCTGACTTCGGACCCGTGCGCATCACTTCAAGCCAGCCCATCAGACTGGATATTGGAGTCCCAAGTTGGTGCGCAGCTTCACGCGCCATGCCTACCCAAAGATTACTCTGTTCGCTCCGGCGAGCATAAGAAAAACCGAGATAACCGATTCCTATGAATAAGGCTACAAATGCAAGCTGCAGGTACGGATATACCCTTAGATCACGAATAATGGCACTCTCATCGTAGTGTACTCTCTGGATCAATGGCGCCGGAAGGGAATCTGATAGAAATTCAATGATGATTGGATCAAACTTCCGATCCATTCGGGCAATGCTCTGCGCAATTTGCAGGGAATCCTGAGGGGTTAGATCAATGGACTCCGGCACCCCCAGATGCTGCCATCTGATCGGTATTCCGTCATCATCGACAATCGCAGCAGGAACGTCCGGAGAGTGCTCGGAAATGATATTGAAGATGAAATCAATATGATCCCCCAGCGGTAACCGGCGGGCCCAGGCCAACGCCACCCGATATCGCTGTGCATTTGGATCCGCAGGATCCAAACTTTCTGCCATAGCACGAAAATCCTGCTCATAGGGGTTTTCCGCGGCGGCGCGTGCCATCTGCTCAATCGCACCTGCCCAAATGGTCACGCTCGTGCGTTCCCGCTCCTGCAAGTGACGAACAAGGTTTCTGGTGTACAAAAGAGACGCCAAAGCAATGCCCATGGCGAATATAATGAGTACCAGTTTTAGCTTAGGTGTTGTTATAAAGGCTCGCATGGAACTGAGTCGTCTGCAATGGGGGGCCATTGGTTACCTACTCAGCTCAACGGTTTGAGAGCGATTTGGTCCCGTAGAAATGGTCGTAACCGGTACACCCGTGAATGAATTAATGCGCTCAATCAAGGCCAAAGCGGCGGGCGGTAGCTCAGCCGCTTGAGTGCATTTGCTTATATCCTGCGTCCAACCCTCCAGCACTTCGTAACGGGGAGTCGTCATATCCAGTGCTCGAGTATCGTTGACAAAGTGAGATTTTGTTATGCCACCCTGATCATATTCAATGCACACTTTTACGGTATCCAGGCCAGATAGAACATCCAATTTTGTTACAACAAGCTCAGTGAATCCATTAAGCCTGCAACTGTATCGAAGTGCAACCAGATCCAGCCACCCACATCTGCGGGGTCGGCCTGTCGTTGCCCCGAACTCGACACCAACCTTACGAAGATGCGCACCGGCTGCATCATTTAACTCCGTAGGGAATGGCCCATGCCCCACTCTCGTGCAGTATGCCTTCGTGATACCAATCACCCGGTTAATTGCAGTGGGAGGTACGCCCAGACCTGTGCAAACACCTCCCGCCGTTGGGTTACTGGACGTTACATACGGATACGTCCCAAAATCAATGTCCAGTAACGCCCCCTGTGCACCTTCAGCCAGAATTTTTTTACCTGCTCCCAGTGCCTGATGTACCAGATCCGTTGTGTCTGTGACGTATTCGGCTAGTTCAAGTCCAAGGTCTACGTACTCGGCCAGTATTTCTTCTGCATCCAAGCCTGGATGCCCGTATGCGCCACACAGAACTGCATTTTTGCGGGCTACTTCGATTCGCAAGCGTTCGGCAAACAAATCAGGATCAACCAATTCACCAGCCCGAATCCCAATACGTGCCACCTTGTCGGTATACGCTGGTCCGATACCACGCCTTGTTGTTCCAATTCTGTCTGCAGACAGAACCTCTTCTATCACCTTGTGATATGGAAGAATACAGTGAGCATTGCGGGAAATCCACAACCGACCAGTCAGATTGTACCCTAGCTCCTGGACCTTTTGGATTTCAGAGACCAGTGCCTTTGGCTCAATAACCACACCGTTACCAATAATACAATGAACACCAGGGGAAAATACTCCGCTGGGTAGCAGATGAAGGACTTGGGTCTGGCCGTCCCACTGGATGGTGTGCCCTGCATTGGCCCCCCCCTGATACCGTGCGACAATGTCGAACTGAGGCGCGAGCAGGTCTACTACCTTCCCTTTGCCCTCATCTCCCCATTGACTACCGACTACTACCGTTACCGCCATTGAGGTGCTGTTACGCGACATACTCCGCGCGAAGCAGACGCCATACATGGAGCCTACTGTAAGGAATATGCAACCAAAGTCTCCTAGTCTTCCTTGAAGCTGTCAACCGCTTCCTGAACGGAATCGTAATGTTCAAAAACAGTGACCAATCTGGTCACGACAAGTAACGATCTGATTTTTGAAGCCGGGTTCGCAAGACGTAAGTCCCCACCGGCGTTCCGCATCGTGGTCAGTGCACTGATCAGCATACCAAGTCCACTGGAATTCATGAACTTGACCTTAGCCAAATCTACAATCACATTTAGCTTACCCTGATCCTTGAGCTCACTCAGCGACTCGTGGAGTTTTGCGGTGGCTGGGCCGCCCATCACATTGCCCTTAAATGTGATCACCACTGCGTTGTAGCTATCTTTGACTGTGAAATTCATACTACTAAATGTTAACGGCGGACAGCTCTAGTGGCCGATCCAGACCGACTATGTAACTCGACCACCACAGGAGTGGCCACGAAAACAGACGAATAGGTCCCAATAATAACTCCAATGATGAGCGCAAAGGAGAAGCCGCGCAGGACCTCCCCTCCGAATATAAACAGTGTAGTTACAACTAACAAGGTCGTTCCAGAAGTTATAACCGTGCGGCTTAGTGTTGTGTTCACTGAACGGTTAACAACGGTCTTATATGGCTCCGTTTTGAACAGGTTCGTGTACTCACGGATTCGGTCAAAAATTACGACCGTATCATTGAGTGAATAACCGACAATAGTCAGAAAAGCTGCAATGATCGCCTGGTCAATCTGCAGCGAGAACGGTATCAAACCCTGCAGCAGGGAGAATATCCCCAGCGTAATCAGAACGTCGTGAAAGAGTGCTGCCACAGCACCAAGCCCGAACCTCCACTCAAAACGCAGCATCACATACAGAAAAATCACCAACAATGAGCCGAGTACGGCATATAGTGATCCACGTTTCAAGTCTTCCGCGAACCTCGGCCCAACGACATCTGTCTTGATCACTTGCGGATCGCTGCCAGGAAAAGCATCCGAAATCCCTTGAACCACCATCGTCTGAATTTCGGTAGTCTCTCCTTCAGATGGGGTTCGAATCAGCAACGCATCCCGTCCACCTGCCCCCACATCACTGTAGGTCTTGACCTCGGGTGTGGCTTCAAGTACCGACGTCAAGGCAGCACGTACAGCCGTTGCCTCCAGAACCTGGCTACTTTCAACAACAAACTCCATACCTCCCCTGAAATCGATCCCCAGCTCCAACCCACGGGTAACTATTGCACCGAGGCTAAGCAGAATGAGGGTTCCACTCAAGATATAGCCGCTCTTTCGGCTTCCTACCAAATTAAAATCAGCGTTCTCAAAAATGCGCATGGCAAAATGCCTGAGTTCAGATTATTATGTCGCTCCTGATCAACCGAAGCCGACAGACATACGACGACCAATCACTGCGTAATCAAAAATGATGCGGGTAAACACAATTGCACTGAACAACGAAGCCAGTATACCTGCCATCAGTGTCACTGCAAAGCCCTGAATTGGGCCAACCCCGAACGAATAAAGAATAATACCTACAAAGAAGGTCGTAATATTGGCATCAATAATAGCGCTGAGCGCCTTACTGTACCCACCATCTATAGAGGCTTTCAACGTCTTTCCGGTGCCCTGCTCCTCCCGAACACGTTCAAAGATCAGTACATTTGCGTCCACCGCCATGCCGATCGTCAATACTATTCCCGCAATGCCGGGTAGGGTCAGCGTGGCATTGAATCCGGCCAGAATCCCCAGAATAAAGATGATGTTGATAATCAGCGCCATATCGGCAACCATTCCTCCTCCACGGTAATAAACGATCATGAAGAGAACAACGATAACCAGTCCAACCATAAGCGATGTAAAACCAGCTTTGCGGGCAACAACACCGAGACTGGGGCCAACTGTCCGTTCTTCAACAATCTCCACTGGCGCCGGTAAGGCACCACTCTTGAGCACCGTTACAATATCCTCGGCCTCTGCCTGTGAAGCCAGGCTTGTAATCTGGGACCTGCCTCCACTGATTTGACCAAGGACCGTAGGATACGAATACACCACCCCGTCGAGTACAATCGCAATATTTTTATCAACATTTGCGCCGGTGAGACGCGACCATATGCGTGCACCTTCCGAATTCATCTCCATGTCAACAAGGGGCTGATTCGTGGTCGGATCAAAATCCACTCGCGCATCAGTAATCGCTTCCCCACTCAACTCCATGTTCCTGTTGACTGCCAGTACCGGAAAATACTCCGGTCCACTTGCACTACTGGGATTAGCATCATACCGCAACTCAATATCGCGGGGAAGCATCGCCTGAACCTCAGGATCCGCCATGAGCGCATTGAAGGCCGCAGTATCCTGAACTGAAACTTGCCCGAAAACAACCGAACCCTGCCCCGCTGGAATCAGAACATCCAAAAGAGCATTACCTACGTCATCGAGATCTTCCGTATCAGCAAGTAGCTGGCTTACATCAAAGGAGGTATCTGATTCCGCCTCCTCATTGATTTCTTCTTCATCAGCCTCGACAGAGTCTGCGGAGGCCGCTACATCCACCTCATAGTAGCTTATAATCCGCTGCAAAGACGAATTCAGTTCACCGGGGTCTGCCATAAGGTGAAAGCCCAGCCTTGCCGTGCCCTTGAGCAACGAACGGACGCGTTCGGGATCATCAACGCCAGGCAACTCGACAACAATTCGCCGACTGCCCTGAGTTTGAATTGAGGGCTCGGTGACTCCAAATCTGTCTACACGGTTGCGGATCACCTGCATGGCCCGCTCAATCGCGTCTGTGCCCTGTGCACGCAAATACTCAGTCACTTCAGCATTGCTGGAACGACGTGTGATTACTTCACTGCGAAAATAGCGGGACAGGCTGGCGTCGGGATCTCGGTTTTCGAATTCGTCAACAAACGCATCAATCAGAGAAACACTTTCAACTTGGCTACGGGCATCTGCTGCGGCCAAGACCTCATCAAATGCCTCATCCCTGCGTTCACCTGCCAACTCGGAAATTAATTGCCTAAGACCAACCTCCATGGTTATGTGCATCCCACCTTGGAGATCCAGTCCCAGGTTAAGTGATTTCTCCTTGATCGATTCGATCATGGAGAAATTATCGCGTTCATAATCAACCCTTTCCTCCTGACTCATACCTTCCAGCCGGTTGTTCAGGGATAACCCCCGCAACGACGGGAACAGGTACCAGGCAGAGAGCGCCAGAAAGAAAATAACCGCTCCGACCTTGAATCCGTTACCTTGCATGTAAGCTTTTGACTAATATGGTTGTGCGCTTATGATTGGTGTCGCCAGTGCTTTTACCACAGCCGCATGGAACGCCATGAAACTACAAAAGGTGCCAGATGTGCACCATCTCGGCCAATTCAAATTCACCAAACTTGGTTTCCTGTGCTGAAATAGTACGACCTCGCTGCCGAATAGGGTTATACCGAGGCACAATTTGCCTGGGTTTGATGTGTTTCAACAGCAACGGGTTACTACCGAATAATATCAGCGCGACCGGAATACCCCTCAGTTAGGGATCTCGGTTTGCAACCCCTTGGTACCGCCGGAAATAAACCTCCGCATTCAACGTATCTCCGGTCTGCACAAGGTACCGTGCCATATTGAAAAGCATCACGGCTGATTCAGGATAACTGGCCTCAATTGATCGTAAGAGTGATCCAGCAGGCTCGAGAGCGCCCTGACGTAAGCGTAAAGCTGCCAGCGTGTTTAGGTTGGTTTCGGACCGCTCTCGCGCTACGATCAGCTGCAGTACTTCTCCTGCCAGATTACTTGATTGGTGTGACGCAAGCTCGGCAGCTTCCCGATGCAGTCTTGCATTGAACGGCTGCCAGTGCAGTAGCGACCGCATATGTGCCAGAGCATGAGCTGTGTCCTGCGCCGCCATATCATGTTCTTGTGCTTTCAGCAGCGCTTCGTATATGGGAAGCTGAGCCGCAATTGCCAATGCCGCCAGCGAATCTGCTGACCGTCCTGATTCGCGATGTGCCTGCAGAATTTGCCCGAATCGACGTAACTCCTCTGCCTCTGACAATCCTGGCGTAAATGGAAAGCCCAGGCGGAGTCGTGCAATCAATAACCTGGCATATCCGGCATCTAGTGGAGCTGGCTCCGGGGCGCCCAAATCTGGCGCAATATCTGTCAGGTTCTCTGCCATAACACTGATAAAAGCACGCGCCATCCGATCATATCCCAACGCAGTGGGATGAAGATGATCCGTAAATAATGAATCTCTCACATCTGGCCCGAAGTGTTGCGCCAGATCGACAAGGACGGCATCGTGACGCTCTGACAGACGAAGGAGTATCTGATTCATTGCGTCAGGAGCCCTGAACCTGACCGGATCATGTTCCTTTGCCTGCACAAAAGATGCCATAGCCGCTGCTGTATCTCCCGCTGCCCAATGCTCTTTGCCACTGATCCATGCTGAATTGGCGACGGAATCAACTCCAAGAGGCGGCTGATTTCGCAGATTTGAGACCAGTGTTCCTACATAGGTTGGTATACCAGCCTTCTCAAATCGTCCAAGAATTGCCTCCAGGTTTGTTTCGAAGCTCTCTACACCAGTCCAATATACCGAGCCCCCCAAAGCAATAGATACATCCGTTGTAGATTGTGCCATCATGGTGCGATTTGACCGGGTAGGCGGTGCTATCAGACGCTCCAGCTTCCGAAACAACACACTCCTCTTAAACCAGAACAGCGTGCGTGTAAGCACCCGACTCCGATTAACACCACCGGCTCCGTATGCTCCGTAGTATTCGTTATGTCCTGTGTAAATCAGAACAGCATCAGGCTGCATTCGCAATACATGCGGCATAAAGTCTCGTACCACGTGGCTGCTTAGCGCAGTCATACCAAGATTGATGACCTCCACTTGTCGGGTTGGGTAGATGGATCGCAGTCTTGCCGCCACCCTCTCTGGAAACCCGTAGTTAAACGGATACGGGTAGCCTGCCGTGGACGAGCCACCAAGCGCTATAATCCGAAATACCGCGTCCGGCTTTTGCCGGAGAAACGGGTTATAAGCAGACTGAGGCAGAAATCCGCGAAAATAGCGCCCCGCATACGCGGGATTCACCGTCTGGTATTCGGAGTTTCCCGGCACCGGGATGAGGAAGGATTCGTACTCAAAGATGCGAACGATACCCTCTGCTGCTACAAGTAGGACCAAAGGTAACGTTATTGCTGCTATCTTAAAAAGTGCTGTGCGCATCTTGTTATTAAGCGAGTAATGAATTGCACTCGGGGTTCTACTGCAAAAATTGTGAATAGAGATTCTGACTCAATCGTGAACTCGGCCAGAGTATCTCAATGATCAGAGGACTGGAACTTGAGATGGTCAAATTTTTTGGTCTCCCCAACGGTGTTGAAGGTTACCTGATTCTAAGGGATTGATCTTCCCTGATCAAGGTTTGATTCCGTCATCACAAACGTATTCCGGCCCTATTGAATGTTAACGCATGAATCCTCTTGATTCCTATTATCAAAGATAAACTGGATCAACTCATTTTGGATATCGGCGAGATCAAAAAATCGGATGTGATCTCACTAATGGGGGCCTCTGATGCCTGGAATCGACCAAGTTCTACGCAAGGCGATTGATGCATATTCCGATCGAACTGGGACACTGATTCCGATTGATCTGGGACACCATTCCGGTCGATCTGGGACACCATTCCGATTGATCTGGGACACCCTGTAAACCAGTATTTTGGAGCGCTAATCTGTGCTCATCAAATCTGGAAGCGGCTTGATTTTCATCTGATCCAGGTAGGGTTTGTCATAGTTTTTGGTTTCACTAAAACCTATGAGACATGCCTGCAAAACGTGTATTGATGAAAAAGATTAAGCGCATTCTGGAACTGCGATTTGTGTTCCAGTTGTCCAAGCGCGCGATTGCCCGCAATGTGGGAATTGGTCGCGGTTCGGTCTCCCGGATTCTTGAGCGTGCCACGGTGGCGAACTTGACCTGGCCGTTACCTGGCGGGATGACGGATGCGGAGTTGGAGACGATCCTTTATCCCTCCACGGCCCGGTCTGCGTCAACGCAGCGGCCTGTGCCGAACTGGGCTGAGGTCCAACTGGAACTAACCAAAGGGAATTACAACTCAAACTGTAACTCTTCACACTGAAATCGTTAAGCGAAAGAAACTGATTACCATGATTTACCGGTTCTTCAGTTTCGGCGATGATCACGGTAAATCGGAAGTGCGGCAACGCAAGTTCTTCGTCATCAAAATAATAACAGACAGCCCGGAAGGGCAAATCAAATGAGAATCTTAGTCGCAACAATCGTAGCATTCTTGCTCTATGTCATGCCCAGCAAGGCGCAAGACCAATACCGAGACGATGCGTGGTATTTGATAGAGAGCACGAACAAATGGGGAGAAGTGGATGGCTACTGGATCACGAGCCCATGGGTCCCATCAGAGAACGAATTGCAAGTAAGGTATCAAGGTCTGGAAGCGTTTCTCGGGGTTACTTGCAGTAATGTTGTAACTCTTAATCTATCACAAGATATACGTCTGCGGAGAAGGTGCCCCCAGAACACCGAGGAAGAACGTGAAAGGATTGATCGCGGTATGTGTGTATTCGAGCTGGAGGCCCGTGTGGATGGGAAAGACACCCAATACACCTTCTTGCATGGGTTCGAGGAGACGCCGAAGGGGCTTATTGGGGATGACAGTGGGCTTCTCATGGATCTACAGGATGGAGAGAAGACCATTACGATCTTGGTGCCGCTCGGGATTGTCCAATTCGCCCGCTTCACGTTTCCGCTCCGAGGATACAGAGAGGCACGTGATACCGCATGCAATCAGTGATTCACACCCTCACATAACATTCAACGAAGAACGCACCAGATAGCGAGTTACAGTTTGAGTTGTAATTCCCTAACCAAACACCGAACGCTGACTCTGGCACAGCTCTGGAAGGAGTACATTGCGGCGCACCCATCCAGTACAGTCACTATTGCGATCTGTATCGCAGTTGGTGCGCTGCGAATATGGATCCGGTGATGCGTCATACCCACAAGGCCGGCGACCGACTATTCGTAGATTATTCGGGCAAGAAGCCCTGTGTGGTTGATCCGGATACCGGTGAGATGCGAACCGTAGAGCTGTTTGTCGCGGTACTGGGGGCTTCCAACTATCTGTATGCAGAAGCCACCGAGACCCAAAAAGCGCGGGATTTCTGCGCGTCTGTTCGCCGGACGTTGGAGTTTTTAGGAGGCGTGCCCCGCGCGATTGTGCCGGACAATCTGAAGTCAGCCGTGATTCAATTCAAAAAGGATGATGTCCCCGTTCTGAATGAATCTTTCCGTGATTTGACGGAGCATTACCAAGTAGGGGTGCTCCCTGCCCGTCCGAAAAAACCTAGGGATAAAAGTGCGGTGGAAGCGGGAGTATTATTTGCACAGCGTCAGATTCTGGCCCCCTTACGCAACGTGACGTTCTTTAGTCTTCAGGAGCTCAATGCCGCCATTTTAGAACAGGTCAAGGCCTTCAACCTGACGCCCTTCCAGAAGATGCCTGGCACCCGACAGCGCAGGTTTGAAGAAGTGGATCGGCCCGCTCTGCGCCCCTTGCCGACGAATCCGTACGCGTATGGGGCATGGACCGGCAAGCGGAAAGTCGGCCTGGATTACCATGTACAGATTGAAAAACACTTCTACAGCGTGCCGCATCGCTACCTTGGGAGCTCTGTGCGCGGCTTGATTCGTCAAGGTACCGTAGAGATTTACCTTGGAGACGAGCGGATTGCGTCTCATGTACGCAGTCGAGACAGCGGCCGACACACGACGACGCTGATCCATATGCCGGTTCACCACCGGGAGTATGCGAAGTGGTCCCCCAAGCGCTTCATCCGCTGGGCGCAAACAATTGGTCCGCAAACGACCGCATTGATTGAAGAAA
>Ga0209544_1003525_pt1 | contig 12045 bp, 16 predicted proteins | sample MesohylPK_FD_187297 | JGI IMG/M metagenome (GOLD analysis project Ga0209544, IMG submission 187297) | Host-associated microbial community of the marine sponge Aplysina aerophoba from Gulf of Piran - sponge mesohyl, lysed by proteinase K... | ecosystem: Host-associated > Porifera > Sponge >...
CGGCCCGTCCAAGCTCCTGCGCTCGTTCGATCCAGAACTGGATGGCGTCCTTGACATTCCGCAACGCGGTTTCCTGATCGTCGCCGTGGGCCATGCAGCCAGGCAATTCCGGCGCCTCGGCGATAAATGCTTGGTCCTCGTTGCTCCAATAGAGAATGATCTCGTACTTGTGCATCAGTCGACTCCTCCCAGTCTGTATTTTAGGATGAGCTGCCGGACCTGCCTCATCTGGTAGGGTTTGGCGTGACCACCGCGGCTCTGCAAGTTGACGATTTCCACGATACCCTCCTTGTCGAAAAGGTGATGGCTTCCTCTTACGTGCTCCTCGAGTCCGAGATAACTGCATCAGGGCTCGCAGAGCGGAGAACCGGATGTTCGCGTCCGATCTTCCGCGGAGGATTGTCTGCAACAGTCGCTCATGCCGGTTCATGCGCGGTTTTCCTCAACCCGTCGGAGGCCGAGGCATTCTTCAGCGATGGAATCGAGAAAAGAGGCGACGCGCGGCTCGGGCCGCGGCCGCATCATTTCGGAGGCGACATACGTGTCTATTATCCACGCGAGCGGGGCGGTCATCCCTCCTCCCCACTGGAGAATGACTGCGGCTTGTAGCCGCAACGGAGCGGGGGCGGAAGCTCGACACCGTGATCCTCCCCGAAATGCCGCGCGAAGGCCTCGGACGGCTTCGGGCGGCGCTCGGTCTTCGTGCGCTTCTCGTGGATCAGGCGGCGCACCAACTCCTCCATCTGCACACCGGTCTGATGAGCCTCGCGCCGGAGCCAGGACTTATCTCGGGGATCTATGTCCCTGACGGTGATGCTGGTGCCCATTCCGACGCCTCCTGTTCGGTCGCGATCCCTCATAAGGCCAGCCGACAATCAAATTATGCTATCGGGAATCGCGGGTCAAATGTTTGCGGCTCCGGCTTGTCGGACACGCCGATGCCGCGGATTTCGTGCGCGGCGAGGCTGGCGTCTCGGAACGGGCCACGGTCGCAGTCGCAGCCCAGCGCACGTTAGCGCACCCTGCCCATTGGCCATAAATTTAGTCAGACCGCAATAGCTTGTACACTTCGCTTTCCGGCCCCAGCCTTACGGTGCGCTCGGCCGAGGCGGACGAATCGGCCAGCCGAGCGTAGCCGAGTATGAGCCACCACATTAAATGAAGCAATTGGCAGTTCCCGCGTTCACGGTATTTGGGGAACCCCGGCACGATTGAGCATTCCGCGCGGCGCGCGCTCGGGACAACCGTTCACGGCAGCGTCCCGGGCGTCGGCGGCAGTCGGACAACATGGATCGTCACCGCTGGACCGAACGCTTACCTTGAAGGCGTCAACTAATCTCAACCCGCTTGGGCACCGACCCGCAATCGCCGCGAATTTCAGCAGTTGCTAAGCCAAATTTGATTTGAGTGGCTGAAAATAATTGGCTCCGTTTTATAGCCTTCGTACAAAATAAAAACTCTGTCTCGATCGAAAAGAGTTGCCTCGCGCCGACTGTAGTCTTCTTCCCTTTTTGCCTTGTTCCTTTGAAAAAGCTTGTCACTTCCGCTAGCCATCCACGAATTCACCCAGTCTAGGAACCGCTCCATAGCGACCATCAAGATATGCCTTCCTGAAGTTTGAAATATCTCTCACTTTGTAGTCCGACATCGGAGTCATTATTGAATTATTCTTATCTCCTTTTTCTAGTAGCCAGACTTGGTCCTGATGCATAAATCCTTTGGCCATGACCGATGTTTCGTGGCTTGCGAATATCAATTGCGCACTTCCGGAATTTAGATTTGGATTGTGGAAGAGATTCACCAAGTATTTTAAGGCAAGAGGATGCAGGCTGTTGTTGAGCCCGTCGACAATTAGCGAGTAGCCACTCTCGAGAACATCTAGCAACGGCGCCGAAAGGCAGATTAAAACCTGCGTTCCGTCCGACTCTTCTTCAAATTCAAGTACCACGCTTCCTCCCTCCGCAGTCTCATGAATCGGCTTTACTACAAATGTTTCCGCATCCGTTGAAATCGGCGCAAGGTCGTCTCTCGCTTTATTCGAAAACAATGAGTGACTTGGAGGGTCGCTTGGATGAAATTCCTTTTCGTCGACGGATATTGACTCGATCCCAATGTCGATGCCGCGAAGGAACGCGAGGATTTTTCTTTCCCATCCGTCTTTAGCGATTTTTTGGGCCGTAAAAGTTGGCGACAGTCTATCCGGAGATTTCAAGAGCCGGAGGCGTGTTTGAATCCAATGAAAAATATCCCGGAATGTTTCCGCTTTGAGTTGAATGGCCGTCGATAGGAAAAGCGCGTTGTCTCGAGTCGATTCCTTCCAAAGATCTCTTTCGCCTTTTACACGTCGCGGATTAATGCGCCAGGCATATTGCCCCGTTCCGGAATCAAACTCCCGTTGAAACAGCATGCGAGTTTTTGTGGCAGGCGAATTCGGTCTGGCAAACAACCATTCGCCATGGACGCGCTCTTTGTCCAATGCAAATCCATACTGATAAAGGGTATCGGAATAAACGAACGCGATTTCGAATTCTGAAGGTTGATTTCGCCAATTGGAATCGAACTTGAAAGGCGTAACGGGAATTGCTTCTCCTTCCTGCGTGTTTTTTGCAGAGGAAATGACAAAGTCTCTGAAAAATCCAATTGCCGTAACAAATGTCGACTTTCCTGAGCCGTTCGGCCCAAAGATGCAAGCCGACCGCAACGCATGCGAAGCAAGTGGGTTTCCTGTTGGGATGGAATACCGTTCGTTCCTTTTGGATCCGGAGCCGGCGACCATGGAAAGTGTTTGCTTTTCGGAGAAAGACCGAAAATTCTGCACGCTGAATGAAATCAACATGCTAGGCCTCCGCGACATTTTATGACATTTTTTGCATTTTTCTGCTTAAATTGCAAGTTAATGCAGCAGATCCGCGAGCAATTTTGAATCTCTGCAGCGGATAGGGGTAAAATCGACTTGAAAATCCGTACGGGAAGCACGCAGCCACTAGAAAATCGGCGCAGGACTTGATTTTGCTGCCGACGAGAGCACGGCGAATTCCATGCGGTTGGCAGCGACGCGGGAACTCTCACCGGCGTCTTTTACGAGTGCTCCCATGAAGGCGCGGCCGGCACGCTGGAACGCCCGGATTTGACGGCGGCGTTCGGCGCAACGCGCTGACCGGCGGGAGATCGGCCATGGCGAAAACCGCGCGAAACTTCGGCCCGGCGAGCGGTCACCTGCAAAAAAGGAAAGCGCGGTGGACCTCTGGCTTTCCCGCGCGGACCCGAGGCGCTTGGCCCGCGAGGATTCCGGCATGGCAGAATTTTCGGACGGTCCGAGGCAGATCCGTTGGCTTAAGTAGTCCGAGCCGGGCCGGATGCTCCTCCTGAACTGGAGCTAGTTTAAGCCCGAGGCACTCACCCGATTGACGTCGAGATCGGACCAAAGCAAGTTCTATTTAGCGCGGCGACGCGGGAATGGCTGGACAGCCATGCGGAATCGGCGTACGGAGAGCGGCTGTTCCGGCAATCAAACGAGTTAAGCAGATGATTAGCAACGAACGCCGCTGCTGTTTCCAAATCTCGTCGCTCCGACAGGCCCGCATCTTGTCGGATACGGGCGAGGGTCCACGACCACCCGCCGCGTTCATCTCGACGGTGCATCACTTATCCAAGTCTTTGAACGGTCAAAGTCGGTCTTGCTGAGTAAATCGGGACCTTCTCAAATAAATTGAAACGTTAGAATGGGGGCTAGCCGATGCCGCTTTACATTTTTGATGATAATGAAATTACTGCAGTCCCGTCCACTACGTTTGCAGATCAGAATATGAAGGAAAGGCAACATTTGCAGGCCCTTTTGAAGCGCCATCCCGAAGTGATTTCTCCAAACACGCTGATTGTGGCCGAAGAATTCGGAGATTGGGAGGATAGTCTGAAACGCATCGATTTGCTGGGTGTCGATAAATCAGCCAATCTTGTAGTTATTGAGCTAAAACGCACCGATGACGGCGGACATATGGATCTTCAGGCAATTCGGTACTCCGCCATGATTTCCGCTATGTCCTTTAACGCGCTAGTATCGACATATGACGGATATTTGAAGAAAAACAACCGCTCGGCGGAAGATGCGAGGGAAAACCTTCGTGATTTCTTGGAATGGAGCGATTCGGATGACGAAGTGCTCGGCCAGGAAATCAAAATCGTGCTAGCCTCCGCTGGTTTTTCAAAAGAGCTGACGACTTCGGTGCTGTGGCTAAATGACCGTGGATTAGATATTCGTTGCGTCCGGCTCGACCCTTACGATTACAATGGTCAGGTGATGGTGGATGTGCAAACGATCATTCCGCTCCCGGAAACGGAAGAGTATCAAATTCGCATTCGAGAGAAAAGACAAAGCGAGCGCGTTGCACGAGCAAGTACCCGAGACTATAGCAAGTATGATGTAACTATAGGCGGCGAACAATTCTTGAAACTAAACAAGCGAAAAATGGTCCTGCAGCTTGTTAAGGCAGTGTTCCATCAAGACGGGACTCCCGAGCGCGTGAATGACGCTTTGCCTAAGGGGAAAAAGCTCAAAGAATTCGATGGCGAACTCGATGCAGATCGTGTTCGGAAGAAATTTAAGGAGGAGGGCGGGAGAGGCAGTCTGAAATTCGAACGGTTTTTTTGGAAAGATCCTTTCCCATTAAAAGGCAAAACCTATGTGCTTTCCAATCAATGGGCTGGCGATGCCGTCGATGCAGCGAATAATCTGAGAGAATTTTATCCTGACCTGAAAATCGAGATCACGGAATCGAACAATTGATGATTGGCGCGATTGATTTCGAATTCGGTCGATCGGGATCGCGTGCAAGTCTGGATATTCGCTAAGATAGGGCGGCTGCGCTTGAGCCGGCAGGGAAGCAATTGCGCCGGGCGTTCGATCCGGTCCCCGACAGTGAACCCTTCCGCCATCGTAACTTCCACGACAATTCTAGTCCATGTGTTCGCCGAACTGGAGGATTTTGGCAATGCCGAGAGTTACGGGAAAGCGAGTAAAGTACTTGCTCATATCGTCCAAGATATAATCTGCGGAGAACGATTTGTTCCGGGAACCCTTTGTAGCGTCGGACGCAGCCTCCGTTTGCCTTAGGCGCGACCGGTACTATCAAACGCTCAAAGCGTCCACTTGCTAGGCAATCGGACGGCCATTCGATGTTGTCGTCTAGCCACGCCTTCAGAATGGCGTAAAGGCCGTGTGCCGGGACCGCAGGACTAGCCGCCGCCCGTTCAAGGATAGCCAGGTCATGCACGTCGAGACCGCGGACAGGAAAGACGAGATCCCCGAATTCTGCCGGTGCTACCGGGTATCGTGGCTCGAGGTGTTCGGCTCGGCGGCGAGAGCGACGGATTTCGATCCGGAAACCAGCGGCGCATAAATCCTCGTGGACTTCCATCCGCCGACCGTTCCGGGGCTGTTCGACAGGTTTTTCGGCTCCCAGCACGGATAAACTTGCCGGTTCGAAGCGTTTTCCGCCGGAAAAGTCCAGGTCTTCGCCGAGTCGCGCCGAGCCGTAGCAGAGCCGTAGCGCCGCGCCGCCATGAAACACCGGCCTGTCGAGGAAACCGGCGCGCTGCACGGCGGCCAGAATGTCGCAATGCAAGAGTTCTTTTGCGGCGAAGCCGACATAGGTCGGCCCGCCCAGAGCTTCTGCCGCGGCTTCAGCCCGGTCGGCTAGCTCCAACCATCGCGTTCCTCCGTTGCGGAAGCCCGGCTTGCCGGGCATTGCCGCCGCTCGGCCACCGCCTCCTTGTAGATCTCCATGTCTAGTTCGTGCTTCCAGCGCGGCCGGCAGCGCCGGAAATCCGACAGCGCCTGCTTCGGCGTTGCATAAGGAAGAACATGAAAATCCGCGATGATGTCCGCCTGGACATCCTGCGGACGCTGCGTCGTGTGAGAGAAGACCAGGATGCAGCCGTGCCGCTTCGGTCGTGGATTCCGGCGGGTAGGTTGCAGCGCGCGGTAGAGCGGGACGCGGTAGCGTCCAGAGCGGCCGGTGGTCATCATGGTGAGCGCCACGGTGGCCTGGCTGATGATGCTCCAGTCCGACAGAACCAGCGAATTGCTGATGTAGGTGAAATGTCCCGGCCGCAGCGCCTGGGCGATGCGTTCGGCAAGCCACGGGTCGCGTTGACGCGGCCGGTCGTTGAAGTAGACGCCCCGCGCCGCGCGGTGCAGCAGGCCGGCGATTGTCATTCTCCGCAGGCTTTCGTTGAGAGCGCGTCTGGATTCGCGAGGAATTGCCTTTGCCAGGCCTCCGACTGTGAAGACGTGTCGCCCGGCTTTCTCCTCGCGTTGGAGAAACGCCGCCATATCCGCCTGTCGCATGGGATTCTCCGAACGTTTGCCGCGAACGGCGACCTGTAAATTGCGTGCGGACCAAATATGGGATTTCTGCGGGGCCATGACAAGAAGCCGCGCGGCCGTCGGGACGCTCCGGTATGACCCTTGAAAGGTTTGCCACACTGTCCGGACTGTGGTAAGTGTCGAGGATTAGCAGCGCACACACCACTCAAAGGCTGCGTGATCGCGATCCGGCGCTCTCCCCCAATCTCGCACTCACCCAATTCGGCGCCTCGACTTGAAGCCATGCTCGTCCGCAAATCCAAGGCCAATTTTAGCGAATCGACGTGTTCGAGTTCGACTGGGAACGCACCAAGCCGCGAATAATCTGCGGAATCACGGAGTCAGTTTCAAACTTGCCGCGACGATTTTCTCGGATCAGCTCGCAACGACGATTCTCGACGAGAATCATGGTGCCTCCGAGGAAAGACGGATAACCATGGGCTTGTCTTAAGACGAACAACTGCTGGTTGTTTCCCATACCGCGTCCGAGGACGACGACAATCGAATCTTTGTACGAATCATCTCCGCTCGCCCGGCCACCCGTAGGGAGCGACGCCAATTCCGAACCAGCGAATGAAACAGGAATACGATTTCTCCAAAGGAATACGCGGCAGGTTTTTCCGCGACGGCGCGAAGTTGCGCTTTGCCACTTCTGACGAGACGCCGACCTGGGACGGTCCCTCTGGCCGGATCGGCGTGTTCATCGAACAGGAGGCCCAAAGGAGCCTCAATGCATATCGCAAACAACCAAAACTGATAACCGAACACGCTCGCTCCGAGCAAGACACGGCTCAGGGCGAATATGCCCATCGTCAACTATTTGAACTCGTTCAGAACAGCGGCGATGCTTTGCTCGAATCGAAGAGAGGGCGGAGCATCCTGATCCGACTTACGGAAGAATTTCTCTACTGCGCTGACGACGGAACCCCCATCGATGAACAGGGTGTCGAGGGGCTCATGCTCGACCGGATGTCGAGCAAGAAAAACACTGCCGCGATCGGCAGATTTGGACGCGGTTTAAAATCCGTACTGCGCGTGTCTGATGCGCCTGAGTTCTACAGCCGTTCAGGTTCTTTCCGTTTCGACAAATGGCGCGCGGCGAAACTCATAGCCCAGGCCGCGTCCGCCGATCTCTATCCGGTGCTACGTTTACCCGAACCCATCGATCCCGGCGACGCAAGTATAGCGGATGAAGATTTGCGGGAAATGATGACTTGGGCAACGAATATCGTGCGCCTGCCCCTCAGGATAGGAGCCCAAGCAGAGCTGGCCAGGCAGATTCAGAACTTTCCACCGGAATTCATGCTTTTCGTCGCTCATGTCCGGTATTTGACCCTTGAGAACGGAGATGACTCCCGGAGCTTCATTCTGAGCGACAGCGACGGCGAGCTTCACTTGGACGACGGCGAGGGGTTTTCTTGCTAGCTTCGCTTCCCCATCACCCACCGTCTTTCCTCTGAGGCTCGGCGAATTGACACCTGCATGACGCCAACGAGTACGCGCATATGCAATGGGCGGCGCCGCTCGACCGTCTAACCGATCCGGGTCGCTTCTGAGCCTTTTTCCCGACCGGTACCGCGAGCCTCGTGGCAGGCATTCTTAACGCGCCATGGAAGACCAACGAGGATCGGCAAGGCCTGCTGCAGGGGCCGTACAACGACGAACTGATCAAGGCAGCGGCAGGAATGATTGCTGAGATGCTCCCGCAGCTCTCGACCGCTGACGACCCCGCCCGGCATCTCGATGCGTTGCCGCGTCGCCACGAACGAGGCGATTCCGTACAAGTCAATCGTCTTTGCCGATGCCTTTTCTCTGATCTTGATGGACGTGCGGTCGTCCCGGACCAGGACGGCAAATTACGCGATATCCGGGATATCTCGTATCCCCCGATGAAGCTCACTGACAGCTCCAACACGAAGCCCTTGGAGCAAGGGGCAACATACCCGGACCGCCCGCGTGATTGGCTCCACAACACGGCTGTCACACGCAATCGCGTGAACCGGCTTGCCGCCATCAATCGTTTGTTCCCACCACGCTGGGCCGGCGACGACCGTCAGAGCGCGCCACAAGAGTCCATCGCGGATTGGCGTGAGGCACTTGTGGCAGGCAGGGAAGGAGACGAAGCTATCCAGGCTTCCATGGCGGCAATCCTCACGGCCGCATCCATCCCGCCCGAGGCAATAAAGTCAAATAACGAACTTGGCTGCATCGTCCTGACGGCGGATCGTGTCTGGAGGCCGCCCGAACCCGATCTCATCTTCCTTTCCGATGATTCCCTGAACGATGACGATCCCGCGCACGGGGAGTCGCGTGTCCATCCGAAATTGGCTTCGGAACCGGATACGCTTTCGGCGCTGAAGGAACTGGGAATCAAACCGCCTTCATCGGAGAGCAGCCTCAGGCTCGCCGCGAAGCGCATTCTTAAATCCGGCGGCAGTCACACGCCAAGCGATATCACTCACCGGGAGTTCTGGATCGCTTCCCGCAAGGTATCGGGCGAAACAGCCCTCACCATTCTTCGGATGTTTAAAAGAAGGAATGGGCAAGAACCCTGGCGTTTGAAGCTCCGGGTGCGGACGAGGGCAGAAAACTGGTTGCCCCTTCACTCCGTTCTGTTCCCGGGCGACATCGTGCCAAGCGATGGGAGTAGAGACCAGGAAGCCACCGTCGATACGGAGTTCCACGGACCAGACAAAAAACTGTTGCGCCGCCTTGGGGTGACTGAAGTACCTCACGACGACCGCGATCTGTCGGCGGAGCCATTGTACAACAAGTTTCGGACCCGTTGTCGCCACCGGTTCACTCGTCGCTCCTTGGAAAGTAGTCCACAACCGGACTTTCTAAGCTTTGAGACCAGCGTGGGTTGCGGACCGTTGCATGTCCTCGCCAGATTGTCAGAGCAAGGACGGGCGTCCTATACAGATGCTCTGTTGTCGCGGGATTCTACCTTTTCGCGATGAACAATGCGCCACGAAACCCGGCGACAAAAATATCCCGACCTATCCTGCGAAACTCTGGCCGTCAGCGTTTTCCGCGAGGCGGGACGGATACGAACGGCAAGTGGAGCTATCGTGCCGTTCGCCAACGCGCTCGGTCCGACCCCGAAGTGCCCTGAAGCCCTGCACACGCTGCTGGCTCATCCGATGGCCGATAAAATCAAGGCAGCGTTCGATTTGGCCGAACCGACACCGGAATTGTTCGGCGAAGCGGACTCCATTCCTCTGACCGACGTATGGCCCGGACTGGAGAAACACCTCCCAGCACAAAGAAAACGGTGCTGCATTGTCACCTGCGAACGAATTCATGTCGTAGGCCAATCGCGGGAGTGCGTATTCCACGCTCCCGATGTCTATGTCACAGGTGCCGTTGACGACGATGAACGGCGCAAGCTGCAGCTCGTCGCGGCTGAATTGGAGCTTTCGCTCGGTTCCGATCAGATCGATGCAATTCTCCTGCGCGGGACGCCTGCCGAAATCGAGGAACGCCGCGCCGCCATAAGACGATACTCCTCCGATACGGAGCATCTCCTGGCTGCGGTCGGTGAGCACACGTTGCGTCGGGGCCTTCCCGAATCGCTGATGATTTTACTCGAACGGGACGGCGCGCAGCTGAGTGGACCTGACATCCCAGAGGCCGCGATTGCGACGTATCACACCGACGCGCTCAGACAATACAGGCAGGCACTGGATCATCTCGACCCGCCGTCGCGATGGGCGGGTCAGCGCGGGCCGTCCGATTCGCGCGGTCACTTGGTTTCTCTGCCGACTGGGCCGGCGAACGGAGCCATCGCCTTGAACCGTTTCTTGAAATCGAACGCCGATATCGGCTCTCGGATCTCCATGACTATCAGAAGGTTGTTGTTCGCAACCTGGGCAAATTGCTCTCCGACGATCATTCGGAAAGCGCATCGCGCCGCGGCATGGTCAGCATGCCGACCGGATCGGGTAAAACGCGCGTCGCCGTTCAGGGAATTGTTGCTCAAGAAGACGGCGGGTTGCGCCGGAAACTCCCGGGCGTCCGGCCGTGCGCCACGCGATCACCCGCGACCGAATCTGGTTGACAAGAGGAATTTCGACAAACACGCCGGGGTCGTCGAACGTCTGGGAGTCCGGCGAGGCGATGACATATCCGGCTGGCCTACGGCCATCCGGGCGATCGAACAGGCGTGTCTTTCGGTCTTGGCGCCAATGCTTCATTGGTTCGTGATAAGGCGAATTGGTGATTGATCGATCGATAGTCGCGCGGGTCAAGACTCTGTCTCCGGGAGCAAATCGGGGCTTGGAAGGAGGGCATTTTCGAGCTGAGAGACCAGTCCCGGCAGATCGTCCTGTGTCGTTTTCCAGAGAATATCGAGGTTAATGTCGAACTACGCATGTACCAGACGATTGCGCATCGCGATGACTTTTACCCAAGGCGTCCCTGGCATATCGCGGCGCGCAGGCTCGGTGACCCGGGCTGCCGCTTCGCCCACGATCTCAATATTCTTGATCGGTACAAGGACGAGTTGGCGGTCCGTGTCGAGGTCGCCGCGTGTTCGTCCCTGCAGGAAGGACAACGCTTCACACGCAGCGTCGAGCATGTGCCGTAGTCGAATTTCGTCATCCCTGCGCATACTGGACTTCTGCAGTATCAAGGACTTCCTGACGGAAGTAACGACTCAGATCCTCGGGGGTTCGCAGGTCCACTTTGCGACCACCGAACAGGGCAGACAGTTCAATCTCCATGCCGGCAATTCCCAGTAGCCCGGGAGTGCGGCCCGAAGTAAACTCGATCAGTACGTCGATGTCGCTCCCCACCCCGAAATCGGCCCGCAACGCCGAACCGAAGATGGCAAGCCGCCGGATGCCATGCGCGCGGCAAAAGGCAGCGAGTTCGGTCTTTGGGATCGAAACCTGAGGGTTCATGTCTAAACGGCCTTGTTGACATCGACATCGAATCCGGCGGCCGTCAACTCCTGGGCAAGCTTCAACTTCCAGCCACCGGCGCTATCGAACTCAGTATAAACGACTCCATCATAATCCGATGGCGTTTCCACCTCGCCTTTGACAAGGGAACGAACCCGTTCCCGACCGAGTTTTCCGAGAAAAAACCCAGTTCAGGAATGACGTTTTGCCGTGCGCGGGGTTTGAGGTCGTCTCCGTTTGCCGCAAGTGCTCCTAAATCGTCCGGCGTTAGCAGGACTACAGCAAAGTCGACGACCGTATGATCTTCGAATTTTTCGATAATCGTACAGCCTTCATTGGGTTGTTCGTGCAGGATAACCGGTTCGAGATCGAGTTTTTCCAGGAATCTCGCAACCGTTTCACGAACGGCCTCGTCGCAGCCATGGATGACGAAGACCCTGTTCGCTCACGCCTTCTAGTCGACCCTTTCCATGTCAAATGTTGAAGATATGCTCTGGTCCAAGGGGGGCGCTGCTGATTTCTTATTATCATCCCAAAAGTGCTTGAGGTCGTCAAGATTTGAATCGACGACAGAAACCATGGCGTTCAAATTATCCCGAATTCCGCTTGGGGCACTTTGTGGCCTCCGGGAAGTTGTGAATACTGGCGGCTTTCCTCACCAAATGTAAGGGTTCGGTCGAGCGGTGACGATCCGTGTTGTCCGACTGCCGCCGACGCCCTTGGACGCTGCCGTGAACAGTTGTCCGGAGCGCGCGCCGCGCGGACTGCGCAATCGTG
>Ga0209544_1003532_pt1 | contig 12012 bp, 16 predicted proteins | sample MesohylPK_FD_187297 | JGI IMG/M metagenome (GOLD analysis project Ga0209544, IMG submission 187297) | Host-associated microbial community of the marine sponge Aplysina aerophoba from Gulf of Piran - sponge mesohyl, lysed by proteinase K... | ecosystem: Host-associated > Porifera > Sponge >...
TAAGAGAGGATTCTTCGGATCTGGACCTTGCCTGGGACGATCTCTTCCGGCAGACCGTGGAGAGGTGCTAGCTGATCAAACCCGAGCGCCAGCGAGAGTCCGTCCTCAGACCGTGCCAGCCGGGCCCCCGCTAGCGACAGGTCGACGATCTGGCCGGGGCTGTGTAGTCAGCAACGATGTTAAGAATACGGAACCGGCGCTAGTCGGCAAGCTGATCGCTCCGGTGACCAACGTTGCAGCGGCAGCGAAGGAGCCTCGAGACCCGGTCGCGCCGCGGCAGTTTCCTGCACCTTCCGAAGCTGCAGCCCCTCCTGGCGCTAGAGCCGGTAGCTGAGCTTGCGATTGATGACAAGACCCTCCCGCCGAGGGCAGGCAGCCGCAGGAAGCCATAGCGGCGATGCTGCGACCCAAGAACCTTCAGCCGATCGACAACCGCCGCATCCCCTTTCGGCAGCGGCCTATGACACCGACCGCGACAGGCCGACCTCCGCGCTGTCGCGCCGCTCGCTCAAACCCAACTCGGCCATCAGCAAGCCCACAGCTTTGCGCTTGGCCAGGGGCTTTACCGGTTGCCAGCAGCTCTTTCAGCGCCGACCTGGCCAGCAACTGATCGGCGACGATCTTCTTCAGCCTGGCGTTCTCGCTCTCCAGTTGGCGAAGCCGCCGCACCTCGCTCACTTCCAGGCCGCCGTACCTCTTGCGCCACCCAATAGAACGTCGTCGTACTGATGCCATGACGCCGACACAGATCGTCCTGCGCCAGCTTCGTTCTCCTTTAGAACGCCGATTATCCCTCACTAAATCGCTTACCTTTCATCAGTCTTCCTCCTTCGTTAAGCTAAAGGTGGAAAACTCCAGTTCCAATGGCCCGGTTTTCGGGGGAAAGGTCACAACCAGTCGGCATCTTGCTACCCGCCGCATCATGAATCGGCAGGCAGCCAGCTTCACCCAAGCTACCGAACTCGCAAGAGTTCGTTCGAAATCTTTCGCCAATCGAAAGACGGATTCTCGCTTTCGCTCGGATCGGCAGCGCCCCAGCCATGCGAAGGTCCTTAAAGACGGACTCTTCGGGTCAACCACCCAGCGACGAGATAGCACGGTAAAACCCTAAAGACGGACTCTTCGGGTCTTCCCCTCGGGTTTGGTCACGATCTCGAGCAGTTCGGAGAGCCCCAACGCCTTTAACTTCCCTGCCAGTTTCGGTCCCGCATAGGCGCTATCGGCAAACAGCTTCTTTACTGTCGGAGCCTTCTCCAGCAGCTCCAGGATTACTAAGGTCGGACTCTTCGGGTCCAGACCACTATCCCGGTCCTGGATTGATCCGAAGAATCCGTCCTTGGCCGTTTCCACCTGCACCACAATCGGTGAGCCGTCGACATCGACTGCCAGCTGCCGCTTGCGACCCTTGATCTTCTTGCCCCCGTCATAGCCACGAGCCCCGCCACTCGAGGACGGACTCTTCGGGTCTGTCGTCTTCACCGACTGGCTGTCGATAATCGCTGCTGTCGGCTCCAGATCCGACCCGACTCGGCTCGCACCAGAGTCCGTAGCGCCACAAGCGGACTCTTCGGGTCCATCATCCGGTCGAAAACGCCTGTGTCCCGCCAACTGTAGAAGTAGTACTGACCCGAAGAGTCCGGCCTTACGGTAGTAAAGGGGGGGAACAACGAGGTAGCAGCCGCCATTGGCAACCCGTTGCAAGAAGGAACTGAATTGCGTCGAATACCGCCCGGACCCGTAGAGTCCGTCCTTGTATCGGTCGTCCGGGGACGGCCCTTCGGGGCAGGGGCCGGCAGCAGCGGCTCAATCAACTTCCATTCGTCATCGGTCAGGGTGGTCTCCAATTCCTGCCGATTACGCTTATACTCTTTCTGAGTGGCTTGGTTCCAGGGCATGGCATCCTCCATCGGTTGTAGAAAATCTCGATGGATATACCACATCCCTAAGCTACTCTTACTTTTCGTTCAAGCTCTAAGGCATGAATCCGCAAATGAGTCATGTCCACATACGATGACAAATCAGACCGAATCGATGATTCCAGATATACATCCTCCACTCGGCCAATTCGAGAGAGGATCTCCCACCTTCTTTCACCATCTTCATAACCGAGTCCTTCTGGACCTTAGATAGTAGAGATCGCACAGTACGATGAGCGGGTAGACTGAGATCCATGGCGCAATTTAAAGGGAGACCAAAGCTCACCCGAGCATCTAAGAAGAAGACGTTCAAGGAACGACTGATCGCCGAGGTCAGGGGCTACGCTGAGGCGCTGGCCCTCGCCTTCCTGATCGTCACCTTCGTCTTCAACACGGTGGGTGTGGTCGGCAGCTCGATGCGACCGAATCTCAACGGAGGGGTCGGCAGCCGGAACATCCTCCAATCGCTTCTGACCGGTGACCGGGTCTTCATTCCGAAGTACGACAATTGGCTCAGGCGCATAGGGATCCTCGGCCCGTTCCGCAGGGGTGAGGTCGTGGTTGTCCGGGAGCCAGCGAACGCCCCGACCGCCCAGGAGAGGTCGCGCCGTCCCTTCTTCATCAAACGGATCATAGGGATCCCCGGAGACCACATCCGCCTTGAGGCGGGCCAAGTTTACGTAAACGGCCACCCCATGGACCAGAGCTTCATCTCCAGCACCGGCGAGATCACTCCCGACGCGATCGATTTTCCCTTGGTTGTCGCCGAGGGCGGCAAGGTAACAGGCATGGCTGTACGCTTCGTCACGACTATACGCGGCACCCCCATCCCCCAGCTTTCCAGGACTAGCTCTAGGCCACAACCCATCGACGTCAACGACCCCAGGGTTCAACTCTACTACGGTACCACAATCGATACGCTAGCACCTGTCCCCGACAATGCCCCCGACAGCGAACCGTTCGTCCTCGATCTGATCGTTCCAGACAAGCACTATTTCATCATGGGCGATAATCGACAGAGCTCTAGAGGGGGGAGTGAGGATTCCCGCTTCTTCGGACCGGTCAGGGCCATCACTGTTGCTGGGAAGGCTACAGCCATCATCTGGCCTCCCCGTCGCGACGGGGACTGGAACTGGCGGGGGCTGCGTCCACCCGAGGCGTTCTCCGCCATACCCGATCCCCCCCCGTAGAGTGATTCCCCTCGAAAGGAGGGACAATAGGAGGTTTTTCCTCAGGCTCCTCCTCGTGACAATCACCTCCTTCTTCATGACCACCCTCGGCACCTCGCTCGTGGTGGTCCGTGGCGACTCCATGATCCCAACGCTCCGGGCGGGTGAAGTGGCCCTCGTGCCGAGGTACGAGACTTGGCTCCACCGTCTTGGCATCGGAACGTTTCGGCGCGGAGACATCGTCTTTTTCCGCTCTCCGGTCGACCGCAACCAGCGAATTATCAAGCGCATAGTCGCTTCCCCAGGCGACCAAGTTGCCTTGGTAAGTGGCAATCTCTATATTGATGGTCAACTCGTCCACGAGCCGTACCTCAAGAACCGCATCGCCGTTTCCAGTCTCCCCAAGACCCTAGTGGCGAACGGCCACGTGTTCGTTCTCGGCGACAACCGAGGTCCTCTGGGCTCCCTCGACTCGCGCCAATTCGGTCAGGTTGCCATCCGCACCCTCGAAGGCAGAGCTGCTGTCGTCGTCTGGCCCTTATTCACGCTGACCAAGGGGAAACTCCGCCTAAATGTCCGGACCCTCACTAGCCACGAATGACTCACCCGGACAGCTCAAGGAGGCCAGCACGTCCCTGCATCGCTTCGAGGACGAATGCAATGTGCTCCCACAACTCGACGCCCAACTCCTCAGCTCCGCGCCGGACATCGTCGCGGGCAACGCCCTTCGCAAAGGCCTTGTCCCTGAACTTCTTCTTCAGGCTCTTCACCGTCTGATTGGCAATGTTCTTGTCGGGTCGAACCAAGACCGCTGCCGTGATGAGCCCCGTAATCTCGTCGCAAGCGTAGAGTACCCTTGCAAGCTTCGATGTCCTCGCCACACCAGTGAAGTCGGCATGCCCCAAGATTGCCTCCGTCACCCCCTCTGGATAGCCGAGTTCCTTGAGATGAGCGACGCCCACGTACGGATGCCCCCCCTTCCCGCCAATAGGGTATCGCTCATAGTCGAAATCATGAAGGAGGGCTGTGACGGCCCACAACTCCTCAGGCTCGCCCATCTCCCGCGCGTAGGCGGTCACGGCAGCCTCGACAGCCAACATGTGCTTCCTAAGGCTCCCAGATTCGGTCCACTCGGTCATCAACCTATACGCCTCGTCGCGACTAACATCCATAAGCTGTAGCATACCGAAGGTCGCCCCACAGGTTCGCAGCTATACTCTCCAGATGGACAAGGCAGAAGTCAAAACCGTCCCCGACGTTGCAGCAGCCGGCGCCCGCCTCTTCGAAAAGACAGCGCAGACTGCAGTAGCAAGCAGGGGCCGCTTCCTCGCAAACCTCTCAGGCGGCTTTACCCCTCTACGCATGTACGAACTCCTCGCCAAGAGAAGCGACCTGCCTTGGGTCGCCACCTGGGTCACCTGGGGCGACGAACGCTACGTCCCGCACGACGATCCCCAGAGCAACTACGGAGCCGCCCGCGAGGCACTCCTCGACAAGGTGGCTATCTCCAGCGATCAGATCCTCACTTGGCCCTGGGGGACAGACCTCCACCCAACGGACGCTGCCACCGCTTATGCGCAGCTCCTTCGCAACCGGATCGGTGACCCCCCGAAATTCGACCTCACCTTTCTCGGGCTCGGCACCGACGCCCATACGGCCAGCCTGTTCCCAGGCACCGGAGCGGTTCTCGCGAAGGGGCTTACGGTCGCAGTAGACACGCCAGAGCACGGGTGGAGGGTTTCCATGACTGCGAGGGCGTTGTCAGGGTCGCGAGTCGTCGTCTTCCTCGTCGCTGGGGAGGAGAAGCGGAAAGCTCTGGAAGCGACATTGGCGGAGAAAGGAAAAGCGGACAGGTTCCCAGCACGGGCGATTGTGGGATTGGAGGGAACCGTGGTGATCACAGACCTCGAGATCTGAGAAGCCTGCTTGCATATAACTTCACTATCAGAGACACAATCCAATGATACTCGAATTACGCCCCACACATCCATGGCAAAATCGCAAATCCGTGCCGCTGGTCCGGCTGTTAGTGAGCGATGGTCTATGGTCTTGCTCTGCGGGGCACAAGGTTCGGAATCGAGATGCTCTGACTTGGGTCTCAGGACACTGAACTAGGCCCTGTCGAAGTAGGTTGTTGAACGTTGGAGAAGTAGCACATCCACGTAAACATCACCGACCTTTCTGAAAGATCACGGCAACAGCATGGCGCCGTCCGGGGAGGACGAAATGACCCTTGGGCACTTCGCAGTTGATACCGCAGTCAGCCAGGAGGTAAGAGCTTAATTGAAGAAGCCCTGGTCTAGTAACCACCCCTTTACCACTTCGATAAACGGCAGGGGGCATTCCTCGTGCGGCACGTGGCCACAGCTGTCGAAGACGGCCAAAGTCGCATTGGGGATGGCCTGGACTACCTCCTTGGTCCGTTCGAGTGGAACGATCTTATCATCGGCGCCGCTGACCACGAGGGTCGGGAGAGACAGCTCGGAAAGCCTAGGCACAAGGTTGAGCTTGTAGGTTGACCGGCTGTACTCCCAGAGGGCCCAGTCCCAGTCGTCGACCTGCAACGCCCTGCGGTAGGCTTCGAAGGTCTCATCATCTATGAGGCGGGGGTCGCTCCACGCCGCCTGGAGGAACGTCCACCCCGAGGAACCGCTGAACCGACGCATCAGCAGCGGGCCCACCCGGTTCAACTGGGGAATGAACAGAAGCGGCCGACTCCACCTGGGTGGACCGCCCTCACGAACAATGGCTGGATCGACCAGGACCAGCGCTGCCACACGGTCCGGGCTCTCTAGGGCTAACTTTACGGCCAGCGCACCCCCCGACGAATGGCCGACAAGGACTGCCCTATCGATCTCAAGAGCATTGAGGAGTTCCAAGGTGACTCTGAGTTGTCCCTCTGGAGCGTAGGGATTGAGGTCCCGCCACTCCCCACGACGAGGCCGTTCAGTCAGCCCGAAGGCCGGTCTGTCGAACGCGACGGACCAACCGTCCCTGCCTAGGGTCTCGAGCACCTCGTGCCAGCTATAGAGACTCGAAGCAAAACCGTGAAGGAAGACTAGGACGGGTCCTCCGGCGAGGGGCGGTAACGAGGAGGTCTTGAAGTGGACGGTGAGCTCCCCTACTTCGATAAATTGGCTATCAGGGTCCGCAAGCTGGATCGCTGGGACCGTATCTTTCAACGTAGGGACGGGGATCAGTAAGGGACCAAGTAAGGCGGTCAGAACCAGAGCCAGCAGGATGGCAAGCGAAATTCGGATGCGGAAGGGCATGTCTGATTTAAGCATGACACTTGGACAGCTGCCGTCCCGGCGATCTCACTTCTGCTACGCTCGCTTCATGACTCCTGACCTAGTGGCGACCTTCTCGATCGTGGCGCGCGATCCAGACACAGGAGATCTCGGCGTAGCCACTGCTTCAAAATTTCTTGCGGTAGGGGCCGTGGTGCCCTTCGCCCGTGCCAGAGTGGGCGCGGGGGCAACCCAATCCTACGCAAACACCAGTGTCGGGCCGCGCACCCTCGAGGCGCTGGCGGGGGGCCGCCGCCTACCCGACATCCACCAGTCTTACGCCGACACGGACCCCGACCACCACCTCCGGCAGTATGGGATGGTAACCGCCGATGGCGACAGCCTAAGCTTTACCGGCACTGGCTGTCACCCGTGGGCTGGAGGCATATCGCAGCCGGGCTTCGCAGCTCAGGGCAACCTTCTCACCGGTCCCAAGGTGCTTGACGCTCTGTTCGAGGGGTACGAGAAGAGTCACGGCCCTTTCCCCGAGCGGATGCTCGCGTCCCTACTCGCAGGGGACCGCGCCGGCGGGGACAGGCGTGGCCGTCAGGCCGCTGCCCTCCTCATCGTGAGGGAGGGGGGTGGCTACGGAGGGTATAGCGACCGCTACATAGACCTGCGTGTAGATGACCATCCAGACCCGGTGCCTCGCCTCTCCGAACTCCTGGAACTCCATCGACTCTTCTTTGAACGCCCTAGAGCCGAGGAGTTGTTGGCTATCCAGGGAGAGGTAGCGGAGCGGCTCTCTGCGCTCCTAGTGTCGTCAGGTTACCTAGCGGCCCCAGGCCCCTGGGATGCCACCAGCGAACGCGCTCTGCGGGAACTCGCCGGCGTCGAGAACCTCGAGGAGCGGCTAGTTGAAGCTGGCAAGATCGATCCTCGCACCCTAGAGCGCCTCGAGTGCGTGGCCTCCGAGGGAGAAGATTTAGCCCCCCACAGAGACTAGCGACCTTGGAAACTCGGATCCCGTTTCTCCAAGAAGGCACGCGTTCCCTCCTTGCTATCCTCAGTCGTCACCGCCAGTCCGAACAGGTCGGCCTCGATCTCCAGACCCTGACTCAGCGTGACGTCGACCCCGCGGATCACTGCTTCCTTTGCCAGGCCGAGTGCGATCGGCGCGTTCCTAGCAGCGACCGCTGCCAGCTCGAGGGCCGCCTCAAGGGGCCGGTCCGACACTTGACTGATGAGGCCGAGAGCCAGCGCCTCCTCAGCAAGGACGTGACGACCCGTCAAGATCAGATCCAGGGCTCGTCCCAATCCAATTAGGCGGGGAAGTCTCTGCGTACCACCATATCCGGGGATGAGGCCCAAACCGACCTCCGGTAGGCCAAGCCTAGTACCGGGGGAGGCCACGCGAAGGTCGCAGGCAAGGGCGAGCTCGAGACCGCCCCCGAGAGCGTAACCTTCGATCGCCGCGACCGTTGGGAGCGGCAGGGCAGCTAAGGAGTTCATCACATCCTGCCCTGCTAGAGAGGCCTCCCGCCCGCTGAAAGCATCTGTGAGGCTGGCTAGGCCTTCGACATCTGCCCCTGCGGCGAAGGCGCGCCCCTCACCCGTTATGACGAGCGCACGGACCTTGTGGTCAACCACAACTAGCTCTAGAGCTGTGGAGACCTCAAGCAGCAGACCTGTGTGCAAGGCGTTCAGCGCCTCGGGCCGAGACAGTGTGAGAACAGCGGTCGATTCCTCAATGCGGATGTCGAGATGTTCGAATAGCACGTCATCAGGGGGCTCGTAGGCCATGGCGCCTCTCTCCTTAACTATCCTCCAGCCACGGCCTTACCGCAACCGGGGCGTGGAGCTAACTTAAGACGCGTTCAAAATATCAGAAGGTCTCCCTATCGGGGCGCGTGAAGCCTCAAAGCAACCCACCCAAACCATGCTAGACTCCCCTCGATGAAGGAGTTCAATGGAAACATCGCCTCCTTGACCGCAGACACGGACAGCACCTTCGTCTCAGCAATCGGCAACGGCCTCCCGAAACGCTTTGGAGGACTTGCCGATTGTTACCACCGAGGTCGCCAACGTTTCTGACTCTAGCCTTCACTGCAGCAGATCTCGACCTAGGAGGGAACAGGGAAATCTTTACTCTCTGCCGACTGCTCGGTCGTGGGTGTGTAAGGCTCGACGGAGACTCATCCCGCTGTCTCTCACGTGCGACGTGACCACCCATGGAACTGCCAGGGCTGGGGCTTCACCCAGTTGGAACTCGCCGAGGGAGGAGGTCGCTAGCGTGACAGAAGGGCTCAGGTCACCCCTCCGACCAACTGCTCATCACCGTTCAGAGCCACACCCCCGGTTGCCCTGCCTTCGAGGGTGACATCTGATCGCAACTTTCTGTTACTGAAGGCTGTCTCCTTTGTGTACTACAACACCCCAGAGCCTTTTCAAGTCGTGTTAGGAGGTGCAGAATTGATGCTGGAGGCACGGCTCAATCAAGTCCTGGAAATCAAGGGGATGACCCGCGCTACAGTTGTGGGCGGGAAGGGGCGTATCTTCGAGGGCCTACCGGATGGTGTGATAGACCCCGGGTCCGTCCATATCCTGATCTCAAACCGCTCCGCCTCGAGCTTCCCCTTTGTCGGTCGGTCTGGAGAGGGTGAGAGCATTTGGGCCATGATCGAGGACGGGGACAACCCGGTGTTGCCCACCCTGATCGAAATAGAGGTGGATGACTTCGTCGTGGTGATGAACTCTGCAAGCAGGCTGGGCTGGGCCAGCTTCCACCTGCCCAAGCCGCTGCCCAAGATTGGGAAGGCTGTGACGGCGTGAGGGTCAAGCTCGAGCTCGATAAGGACATGGCCATGGGTCGGTATGCCAATCTTGCCCTCGTAGCTCACACCGCGACAGAGTTCATCATCGACTTCGCCCTCGCCTACCCGCAGCAGTCCCCAAGGGTCACGGCAAGGGTGATCACCAGTCCTCAGCACGCTAAGGCGTTCCTTAAGAGCCTTGAGGACAACCTCCGCCGTTTTGAGGCAAAACATGGCAAGATAGAACTCCCCAAGGCCCAGGCCGAGCCGGGAGAAAAGAACTAAGGGACTCCTCGCGAAGCCCTCTGAAACGCCCCTCGAATCTCCGGGCCGGCCGACCTGTCGCCCGAACTACCTGACCTGTCCAGAAGGTGGGCTCTAATGTGATGATGGCCGAGTCGGTCACGGTCTTCTTCGATTACCTATGCCCATTTGCGTGGCGAGGCGCCGAGGTGGCACTCACCGCTCAGGAACGGCTCGGCTTCGTATTCACCTGGTCGCATTTCAGTCTATTCCAGGGCAACTATTGCGGTGAGGACAGGTGGCAGATTTGGAACGAGTGGATCGATCTCAACGATGACCGCGGAACAAAGGGCCTGCTACCCTTCCTCGCCAGTTGCGCCGCGCGACGCCAGGGTAGGATGTTACACGACACCTTCCGCCTAGGGCTATTGAGGGCCCGCCACAGAGATCACCGCCCGCTCGACTGGGATACCGTCCGAACCGCTGCGGAGTGTGCCGGCCTTCGTATGGAGCAGTTCGAAGATGATTTATCCAATCCTGAGTGTCGCACGGTCCTTGCGCAAGAGCATCATCGGGCTGCGGCTAGAGGCGTCTTCGGGACTCCTACCTTCTGCTTCGAAGGAGGCCATCTCGCCTACTTCCGGATCCGCGAACTCCCAGCCAGCTCTGAGGAAGCGGTCGAACTGTTCCGCGATTATCGCCAACTCCTTATCCGCTACCCCTACCTAGAGACGGTCAAGCGACCTAGACTCCACAACAACTGAGCGATCCGTACGGCGTCCGTACGGCGACCGAGCCACAGTGCGCTTAACGCGGATCTACACGCGAAATGTTGACATGGGAGAAACCCGCTCGGATGGAGAGGGGCAGGTTACACCGAACCGGTGTAAGCAGTCAGGGCGTGGAGCGCGGTCCAGAGGTCAGCCGAGCGAGACCCCCGAACATGGAGGTGCCGGACTAGCTGTTTAACCGCTGGGGGGAAAACCTACCAGTTTTATAGGGTCGAAAAGCAGTTCGGGCGAGATCATACCGGCGAGGAGAGGGCTTAGTGCCAGGGGTAGTGCAACTTCATCTTGCACGTATGCTAAGGACCCGGCCACAGGTTCCGTCCGACACGCCTTGGACCGAAGGGCAGATCAGTGACGCGTTCACGATCTCGATCAGGCAGACCAGCAACTGTCCACTCAGCGTTGGACACCACATCTCACTCACAAACGTGTACGGTGAACCAAGCACAATCACCTTCGCAAAGGTAACCGCATGATCTGGGTATTGCTCGGCATCGCCGTCCTAACCTCAATCTTCGTTCGGGCACCAGGTCGGATGAACGCTGTGATCCTGGTCTTGTCACTGCTGCTTGGAACAGGGCTCGTGTTCGTGAATAGTCTGGGGCGGACCACTGCGCCTCTAATCCTGTTCACCGTGGTGCTCAGCCAACTCGTCATCGCGGGGTCTCCCCTGGTGCAGAAAATATACGCTGTGCCACATCTCCGAAAGCTCAGGGCTCAGGCTAGGAACAAGGTCAGTAGTGCCCTTGGCATGGTGGAGACACTAGATTACGAGATCCTAGAGAAGGTCGGTTCTGGGGGGATGGCTAACGTCTACCGCGCCCGCAGGCGTTCCGACGATCAGATCGTGGCCCTCAAGCTTCCGATGGAGCAGTATGTAACCGACTTGGAGTTCATTCGCCGCTTCCACCACGAAGCTGAGATTGCCCGGCGCCTTGATCACCGCAACATTGTGAAGACTTTCGAACACGGCACCCTCGGGATCAAGCACTTCATAGCCATGGAATTCACCGAAGGACGCAGCCTTGAGGGCTATATCAAGACGGGGGACCTCGACACCGAACTATCCATTGACGTCATGCAGTTCGTGGTCAACGCCCTCCAGCACATCCATTCGTTTGGCTTCATCCATCGCGACATCAAACCCACAAACATCATGATCCTCCGAGGAGGGATTCAAACTGGCCGGCCCCGTGTTCGACCAGACGCCGTGAAGCTGATGGATTTCGGCATCGCCAGCAGGAGGGTGCTATCCAGGCTCACGACTACCGATGTCCGGGTGGGGACCCCCATTTACATGTCGCCCGAGCAAGTGAGAGGCCTAGAGATCGACCACCACAGCGACATCTACAGTCTCGGCCTGGTCTTCTATGAAATGCTCACGGGCCAGATGGCCTTCCAAGGTGGATACGAGGCGATCATCCACCAGCAGATCTTTCAGACCCCCCCCTCTCCTCATCAGTTGAACCCAGCCATTCCTCAGGTGCTCGACCAACTCGTGATGTGCATGATTGCCAAGAACCCAACCGAGCGTCCCACACTCGACGAGGTATCTGAGAGTCTGAGGAGAAAGGACCTCGAAGGTATCTCATAGGTCGACCTGCCCAACCGGATTATCCTCACGGTGAATGCACAGCAGGGGGTTCTGAGGATCCTCGACTCCCAGGGGGTGCTGCACACTAGGGCCTGTTCACACTAGCGCAAGGCATCGTAGGAGAGCGCGAACAGGATGAAACCGCTGAGAGTTTGAACGAAAAGTCATCATTCCCAGGATCAACCGATCTTTCCAACTGATTGGCGTCTTGCTACTCGTCGCATCATGAATCGGCAGGCTGCCAGTTTCACCCAAGCTA
>Ga0209544_1003539_pt1 | contig 12004 bp, 3 predicted proteins | sample MesohylPK_FD_187297 | JGI IMG/M metagenome (GOLD analysis project Ga0209544, IMG submission 187297) | Host-associated microbial community of the marine sponge Aplysina aerophoba from Gulf of Piran - sponge mesohyl, lysed by proteinase K... | ecosystem: Host-associated > Porifera > Sponge >...
TGTCTCGCCCCGCTCGTCGCGCCGCCCCGGCTTGTGTTGCAGCAGCGCCAGTGTCTCGCCCCGCTCGTCGCGCCGCCCCGGCTTGTGTTGCAGCAGCGCCAGTGTCTCGCCTCGTTCGTCGCGCCGCCGCGGCTTGTGCGTCGCAGCTTCGACTGTGGGACTCGCCTGTTGCGGCAGCGCCAGTGTCTCGCCTCGTTCGTCGCGCCGCCGCGGCTCTGGGTGACACGCACCTCGTCGGCGGCGGTCCGCGGTGACGGCTCGGCGTTGGTCCACGCCCGGCACGCTACCGGACGCGCCCGCGGGTTTCGGCGTGTGCCGGGAGCAGGTGGGGCTGGACGCGCCCGTGGGTTTCGGCATGTGCTGGGAGCAATCGAGACCGGGGCGCTTGCGGGCCGCTGGGCGCTGTTGAGCCCCGCTCGCCATCGGGGCGCTCAGGGGTCGCGGTGCTCAGTTGTGTTTGCCGCTCGCTCTCGGGCGCTCGCGGATAGCCGTGCTGCGGCGTGGCTCGCCCCGCCTCCCGGTAGTCGCCGGCGTGTGTGTGGCACATCCGCCCCACTCCGCTCACGTCGTGAGTCATCGGCGCCGGGGTCGCGGCCGAATCGCAGGGTCGTGTCTGTTCGATCGGCCTCGAAGTGACCCTTGAAAATGACGACCGACGAGATCGATATCTGGAGGTAGGACCATGAGAATCATCAACATCAGGCTCGTGAGGGCGCTGGCTGGGGCTGTCGTTGCGGTGCTGCTGGCTGCTGCCTGCAGCGACGGTGACGGCGGCGAGGTTGCCGAGCCCGCGGTGACGGCGGACATCCAGCCGGGCGCGGTGCAGGATCCCGAGGCCGGCGCGGACGACCCCGAGCCGGTGGCCGACGACCCCGAGCCGGTGGCCGGGGAGCCCGAGCCGGTGGCCGACGACCCCGAATCGGTGGCCGCGGTCACCGAGCCCGAGGCCGGGCCGCCGCCGGAGGAGGCGCCGCCGGAGGTGTTGGAGCCCGCGGGGCCGCCGCATGTGGCCGAGCTGGCGTGGGGCAACTTCGAGCTGGCCGAGCGGATCGCGGCCAAGTTGGAGGCCGGGGAGCGGCTGAACTTCGTGGTGTCGCTGGTCGAGACCGGCGAGAACAGCGCGGCCGAGGCGTTCGGGCACGGCTGGTCACAGGGCGCCGGCGAGGCCGCCGAGGTCTACGGTGCCGATGTCAACGCCCGGGTGGTCGGCCCCAACTCCGCGGACGCGGAGGCGCAGGCGGGCATCATCGAGTCGCTGGTCGCCTCCGGCGACATCGACTGTCTGGCCGTGCAGACGGCCGGGCCGGGGCTGCTGACCGGCGCCATCGACGCCGCGATCGAGGCCGGTGTGCCGGTGTTCGCGGTCGGCGGCGACAGCCCCGACTCCAAGCGGTTCGCGTTCTTCGGGATCGACGCCTACGAGGCGGGCTACGCCCTCGGGCAGGAGACCGGTGGGTGGGCCGCCGACGGCGGGCTGCTGATGCGCCGGGGCGGGGTGCTCACCGGCGACGCCGGCGATCAGCAGTCCTTCGACTTGATGCGCGGCTTCGTGGCCGGGTTCGGCGAGATCCACTCCGGCCTGGAGTGGGTCAACACCCCCACCGATGTCGAGTCGTTGGGTTTCGAGCCGTTCGCGGTGCACGACGCGACCGAGGCGTGGGTGCTCGACAACCTCGACGTCGACATCGTGTTCCACACCGACGCTGGCCTCGAGCAGCTAGCTGCGGTGATGGCCGACCAACTGCTGTACGGCGACATGTACGCGGTCGGGTTCCACATCAACGAGGCGGTGACCGACTACATCCGCGAGCGGCTGGTGGCCGCCGCCGTGCCCGAGGGCCTCTCAGAGCAGGCCCGCCTCGCGGCGCGTGCCTGCGGGGACTTCCTGCTCGGCGGCGCCCTCGAGACCGGCCATGTGGTGATAACACCGGCCGCGGTGACCCTCGACACCATCGACGACACCGACTGGACCCTCCCACAGAACCAATAGCCACCCCCAACAGGACCACCGACAGCAACCGATGACCACCCCACCGCAGCCCGGCCAGCCCGTAGCGCCGGCACCGGGCGCGGTGTCGGCCGGACCGGGGACGGTGCCGATGACCATCCCGCCGCAAACCGGAGCGCCGGTGTCGGGCGCGGTGTCGGCCGGAGCGGTGCCGTCGTCGATGACAGCCCCGCCGCAAACCGGGCGCGCCCGTGCGGGGTGCGGTGTCGGCCGGAGCGGTGTCGTCGTCGATGACAGCCCCGCCGCAGCCCGTCCCAGCCCGTCCCGCCGACGCCGGCGCGGTGTCGGTCCTCGTGGCCCCGGGCGCAGCTTTGGGCTCTTGCGCCGTGGAGGCGGTGGGCGCGGCGCCGGTCCTCTCCTCCGGGTACGGGGCGCAGCCGTGGGGTTTTGCGCCGTGTTGGCGGCGCTCGCGGGTGTTGGTCGTCCCCCCGGCGCGGGTGGCGGCCATAGGGTCTGGCGCGCCCGCAGCGAACGCGGCGGGGCGGTGAGCCTGTGGGTGGTGCTGATGGTGCCGGTGTCGGCCTTCGCGGCGGTGGTGGCCATGGCCGGCCCGCAGCGGCTGGCCGCGGAGTCCTCCATGCAGGAGGCCGCCGACGACCTGGCCATGTTCACCGTCGCCTGGCGCGACGGCAACGAGATACCCGGCGGGTCACTACCGGCCTTTCCCCCGGATTGCGAAGGCATCAGGCCGGCCCTCGAAACGGAACACGAGGAGGCGACCGAGGCTCTGCACCAACTCAAAGACGTGCAGAGCTTACCGGACGGCGATCCAATGGTGGTCGCTGCAAACGAGAGGCTGGATGCGGCCGACGCCGCCATCCGTGTCTGGGAGACGGATTGGGAGGTCGCCTGCCGGCTTCTGGCTGAGTCGCTGATGCGCGATCTGGGCCACCTGGGTCTTGAGGCGGTGTCGTTGAAGGGCTCCTACAGCGATTCCTTCAAGGGATCACCGCGGGTGATGGAGTCCGGGTTGGAGGTGCCCTGCCGGACTTCGGAGGCGACGGCCGGGCGCGACGATGTGATCGTGGTGAGCGACGCGGTGCATGTGGCGCTGGCCGCCGACTGGGGGCACGCGGGCTGGGCCGCGGCGCAGGTGTGGCGCGACGGGTTGCCGATGGCTGCCGAGTCGATCGGCCGGCTGAGCCAGTACCAGTCTGCTGCGCCTTCGGAGGCGTGCGGGACGCAGTTCCAGGTGCTCGACCGCCAGGGCCGCCCGGTTTGGGCGGAAGATCCGGCCAAACCGTCAAGGCTACTGGTGCAGTCGGTGCCGCGCACGGCCCTGTCGAACTGAGCGGGACTGCGGCGATGGCTTCTAGCCCGGCTGGGCCGACCGGCGGGCCGGCCGGGACCTCCGGCGCCCGCGCGCCGCGGTCCTGCATGGGTCCGGTCATGCCCGCAGCGCCATCGACGCTTGTGCTCGGGCAGCCAGGCATACCTCGACTTCCAGTAGAGGGTTGTGGCCGCGCCGGCTGTCGGGGCACCCTGAGCGGCGCGATGCCGGTCCCCGGTTCCTCTCGGGCTGCTAGGACCCGGGGGGGGGGGGGGTTCCGCGGGCGCGCTAGACCGCGGGGGCGACGAACAGCGCGATCCAGATGGAGGCGGTGGCCATCACGATGGTGGCCACCATCACGTACAGGTGCCGGGCCTGGCTGGTGATGATCTTGGCTCGTTCTTCGGTGGCGTGGGCGAACCCGGCTGCCATGGCGGTGTTGGTGTCGGCGATGCTGGTGATGATCTTGGCTCGTTCTTCGGTGGCGTGGGCGAATCCGGCTGCCATGGCGGTGTTGGTGTCGGCGATGGCCGTCGTGAAGGCGGTAATGATCTTGGCTCGTTCTTCGGTGGCGTGGGCGAATCCGGCTGCCATGGCGGCGAGGAGTTTGGCTCGTTCTTCGGTGGCGTGGATGAATCCGGCTGCCATGCTGGCGTGGAGTTTGGCTCGTTCTTCGGTGGCGTGGATGAATCCGGCTGCCATGGCGGCGAGGAGTTTGGCTCGTTCTTCGGTGGCGTGGGCGAATCCGGCTGCCATGGCGGTGTTGGTGTCGGCGATGCTGGTGTGGAGTTTGGCTCGTTCTTCGGTGGCGTGGGCGAATCCGGCTGCCATGGCGGTGTTGGTGTCGGCGATGGCCGTCGTGAAGGCGGTGATGATCTTGGCTCGTTCTTCGGCGGCGTTGGCGAACCCGACCGCCATGGCGGCGTTGGTCTCGGCCAGGGCGGCGGTCAGGGTGGCACCGAGGACCTTGATGTCGTCCTTGGTGGCCATGGTGTCCCAGCCGCCGGGCGGGAGCTGCTCGGTGAGGGTCTCGGCGTCGTCTTGGCCCATGAGCTCTGTGAGGGTGTTGAACAGCGCAGCGCGCTGTGCCTGGGTCGTAGCCATCTTCGGCCTCCTGCCGGGTCGGCGTGCGATCGAACAGGGAGGGCCCGTCGAGGACTGCTCCGATTGGCCCCGGCCGGTGATCCGACCGGAACATCGGTGACAATAGCTGATGCTCCTGACATTTCAAACCAACTCGCGCTCGAAGCTCCATCGTGCGGGTGCAGCCTGGCGGGCCGCGTCGGGATGGTGAGGTTGTCTGGCCGTGTGCTCCGGCGGGCGGCGTGCCGCCGAGTCGGGGCGGGCGGGGTCTCTGGCCGTGACCTGGCGTGCCGCCGAGTCGGGGCGGGCGGGGTCTCTGGTGGTGACCTGGCGTGCCGCCGAGTCGGGGCGGGCGGGGTCTCTGGTGGTGACCTGGCGTGCCGCCGAGTCGGGGTGGGCGGGGTCTCTGGTGGTGACCTGGCGTGCCGCCGAGTCGGGGCGGGTGGAGCCTTGCCGGGCGGCGGCGCCGGTTGGCGGCCATCGGCGCGGCGGCGGAGATGGCCGCACCGCGCTCGCGTGAGCCGCGGGCTGCTGAGGCTCGGCCGGACGGCGACCACGGCCGGGACGGAGCCTGGAGCGGGCGAGTGCGGGGCCTGACCCTCTACATGCGGTCGAGGGTTGCGGGTCTGTCTGGCGGTGGGTCCGGCGGTGTTCGGGTGCGGTGTGGGCGCGGCCGAGGCGGAGGGCTGCGGGCCGGGGGGCGGTGTTGTGGCGGGCCGGGGCTGGGGGGCCGGTGCGGCGAGTCGGGGTCGGTGTCGTTGGAGTTGGTGCTGTTGGTGCCGGTGTTGGTGTTGTTGGCGGTGTTCGTGTTGTGGGCGGGTCGTGGGGGTCGGGCGGGGTTGACCGCGGACCTGGCCGCGGAGGAGGCCGCCACCGCGGCGGCGGTGTGCTGCGATGAGGGCGAGGGGGAAGGGCCCGAGGGCGACAGGGAGCGGGTGGTTGAGGAGATGTTGCGGTCTCGTCCGGGGCTGGACTTCTTGTGTATCGGCGGTCCCCGGGGCACCGCCGAGGGCGGGTCCGGCGAGTTCGTCGATGAGAGTTGGGTGGAGTTCGAGCCGGGCCGTGCCAGTGGCGGTGTGGGGGTGCTGGGGGTGCGGTTCGTGTGCGAGACCGACGGTGCGGTGGCGCCGTTGCGGGGCCTGTTCCCGACGGTGACCTTCGCCGGCCAGGCCTCCGAGATCGTGCTGCGCCAGCCGATGCCGATCGAGACGGCAGCGCCGAACAGCATCTGGATCGAGCCGCCTTCCGAGCCCGTCGACGAGGGCGAAGAGCTGGTGTTCACGGTGCGCACGGATGAAGGTGTCCTTCAGAACACGAGGGTGCAATGGCTGGTGTATTCCGGCAGTGAGACGACCGCGGGCGACTTTGTGCCCTCGGTGGCGATGGCGGGCACGGTGATGATCCCCGCCGGCGGTGTCTCGAAGGACATCCGGTTCAAGACGGTGGCGGACGATCTTCATGAGGGCCCCGAGGACCTGGTTCTGGACTTGGTGCCTGGCACGGAAGAGGAGTTCGATGGCACGGCCTGGGTGCCGTCCAGCCGGGCAGTGAACATCGAGCGGCTCAGAGCCGTCGGCACGATCGAGGATGTCGACCTGAGGCCGTATCTGTGGGTTGAACCCGCTGCCGCGAGGGTTGGCGAGGGCGACCCGGTGACGTTCCAGGTGCGCTTACGCGATGCGAGTGGCACCCGGTCGGCCCCCAGCGCCCGGCAGGTGACCGTCGATGCGGTCACGAAGGGCAATGGCGTGGCTGCCGGCGCCACCGCGTACGGGCGCGTCGACTGCGACGCCGACGGCGTCTCCGGCGTCGCCGACGACGCCGACTACGTCACAGAGAGAGCGTCTTTGACCTTCGATCCCCGCGAAGTCGAGAAGCTGGTCACGGTGCAGGCCTGCGACGACGACGACGCGCCGCAGGGCGAGCCCGACGAGTGGTTCACCCTGGTGCTGGAAAACGAGAATGGCGCGCCGGTGGCGCGCGGCGAGGCGGTGGTCACGATCGACGACGACGAGGTGAAGTTCGCGTCGATCATGCCTGCGTGGGTCTTGGAGGGGCAAGAGCCCAGCGGCAGCTACACCTTCACCGCGGCCCTCGACGCGAAGCCCGTCGCGGATGTGCGGCTCGAATACAACGTGCGACAGAACGCAGCGGACAGCATGCACAACGCGAAGGCGGGCACTTCCTGCGGCCCCGACGTCGACTTCGTGGCGCCGCTGACGGGGCAGTTGCTGTTCATGGCGGGAAGGGACCGGGCGACCTTCGAGGTGGAGGTCTGTGACGATTCGGAGGTGGAGCGCGCAGAGACGTTCTGGATCGGGATCACCCGCGCCGCCAGCCGCGGCGGTGAGGTGGTGGTGCCGGCCAACAGCGGGCAGCGGATCACGATACGCAACGACGACGGGGTGGTGATCTCAGCCAAGGACCAGTCCGGCACCGAGGCGCCCGCGGGCGGGTCGCTGACCTTCAGCGTGAACCTGACCGAGGACGGCGAGCCGGCGCTGCTGAGCGAGGCGGTGTCGGTGCGCTACGCGCTGGAGCAGGACTCGCCGATGTCGGCCGAACAGTGCGTGGACTACCAGGTCGCGGCGGTAGCCGGGGTGCCTGCCGGCGATTGCGGCAACCCCGACCCTGCGGTGTCGGGTCTGGAGGGCACGCTGGACTTCGGTCCGGGCACCGCGGCCGCGCTGACCATCGAGGTGGAGCTGCTCGCCGACGATGAGCGCGAGGACCCCGAGACCTTCCGGCTGCGCCTCTTCGACGGCGACGGCGGCGACATCGCGCCGCTGGCGGAGGTGGTCGCCGTCGGCACCATCGTCGACGATGCTCCGCCGGTGCTGACCGTCAGCGACTTCGAGGGCCGAGAGGGCACCACGCAGCGCTTCACCGTCGAGCTGGCCGGCACCCGGCCCGGCGGCGACGTGACCGTGGACTACGAAGTCGCCGGCCACGGCAGCCCCCCGAACGCGGCCACGGCCCCGCCCGGCTCACCGCCCGGGAACCCCAGGGACTTCCAGCTGCTGGCGGAGGGCCCCGGCGACGCCAGAGCCCCCGACGGCCTCACCGGCACGCTGACCCTCAACGCCGCCCGTCGCACCGCCGATGTGAGGGTGTCGCTGCTGTCTGACAGCCTCGACGAGCCGGTCGAGCAGTTGAGCCTGACGCTGAGCGACCCTGTCGGTGCGGTGCTGTTCGACCGGTATCCGTCCAACGACGCCGACGGCGACGGCGACCCCGACAACGACCCCGGCGAGGCCTACGGGGTGGGCACTGTCTTCGACGTGGACGGACCGGAGCTGTGCGTGCTCGACACGTCCGCCCCCGAGGGCACCACGATGACCTTCACCGTCGCGGTGATCAACCCCCGCCTCGTCGGCGGCGCCTATGAGTCTGTGACCGCGGACTACACAGTGGAGGCCCGCTCGGCCGATGAGGGCATCGACTTCGTGCAGCCCGGCGCGGGCACCCTGACCTTCGACGCATCCGACAGCACAGCCCTCACCCCGGGCATGCGCGCCGCCTGCGACCCGCCTGCGGATGTCGCCGGCACCGTCCTCGCCGAGACGGTCACTGTGGGGATCCTCACCGACAGGATCGCCGAGAGCCCCGAGACGCTGCATCTGGTGCTCGGCGGCCGCAGCCCCGGCCACGTCGGGCTGGCCAAGGCTGTCGGGGTGGGCACCATCGTCAACGTCAACGCGGCGGTGGTGAGGGTCAACAACTCCGAAGCGCCCGAGGGCGACTCCGACCAGCCGCTGGAGTTTGTGATCTCCTTGGTGGACGACGACCGCAACGCCGTCGACAGGATCGACGCGGACGTCACCGTCAGATGGTGGACCGAGGACCGCACCGCCGAAGCCGGCGTCGACTACACCGCGGTCTCCGGGTCATACAACTTCACTGTCAACGGCGTCGCCAACGGCGTCACCACCCGCACCGTGGAGGTGGCGACCCTGGCCGACACCATGAACGAGGACGACGAGACCATGGCGCTGCTGATCGCCCTGGACTCCGACGACAACCCCGACAACGACGCCGCGGTGCTCGGCGACTCCGAGGGCGTCGGCACCATCATCGACGCCCCGCTGCCGAGGTTGTCCATCGACGACGTCAAGGGCGAGGAGGGCGAGGTGCTCGAGTTCAGCGTGACCCTGGACCGCGCGAGCGACGAGACCGTCACCGTGTACGCCCATAGCGAGGACCGCGCCGCTCGCGCTCCGGGCGACTACGAGGCGCTGGCGCGTACCGAGTTGACTTTCGACCCGGGCGTCACCTCGCGGCCGGTGCGCATCCAGACGCACGGCAACGACGACGACGAACAGGCCGGCAACGACGACGACGAACAGGCCGGCAGCGAGAGCGTTCTGGCCGAAGAGGACTTCGTGGTGGTCTTGAGCGAGCCGTCCAACGCCGAGATCGCCAGGGCGTTGGGGCGCGGGACCATCAGCGAGCCCTGCATCGACATCAACGACGCCGACCAGGATCCGCCGGGGCTGTGGTTCGACACGGGGGGCCGGCACGGCTCGCCCTACCCGTACGGGGTCGGGATCGAGGGCGGCTCCGACAATCCGCTGGATCCGTCGGGCACCGAGCGCGTCCTCGTGCGCGTCCTCCTGGACCGGCCGCTCTGCCAGAGTGCTGGGCTAGAGATCTGGTTTGAGGCGGGCACAGCCACAAGAAGTGACGCCACGTGGAGCCCCCAGGGGCCGCTGCTCCCTGCTGGGCAGTTGTTCATCGGCACGGGGTTCTTGACCATCGAGGACGCTCTGGACGAGGACGACGAGACGCTCACCGTCCAAGCCCGGTGGGCGCGGTCGGGGTTTTGGCCCCTGCCGAGCCACTATCACCTGCCTGCGATCACCATGACGGCCACGATCCTCGACGACGACCCGCCGCCGAGCGTGAGGATCGCGGAGGCCTCCGCCCGCGAGGGCGAGCCGCTGCCGTTCGAGGTGACCCTGAACACGCCGAGCGGGCGCACGGTGGCGCTGGAGTACCGCACCGTGGCGGTGACCGCCACCGCCGGCAGCGACTACGCCGACACCTACGAGTCGGCGACGGACTGGACGAGCGTGACGATCCCGCCGGGCGGCACCAGCCACACGATCACGGTGCCGACGGTCGCGGACACACGCGACGAGGGCGACGAGACGCTGCGGGTCGAGCTGCGCGCCCCGGCCGGCGCCAACGCCCTCATCGACGACGCCGCCGCGGTCGGCACGATCCTCGAGGGCGACCGGCCGCGGCTGAGCATCGCCGACGCCCGCGGCGACGAGGGCGCCGCGCTCCAGTTCCAGGTGACGCTGAGCGAGCCGGCGGCTGCGCCTTTGACCGTCTCCTATGTGACGGCGGACCAGGCGCCGGGGCCCCGCCGGGCCACCGCGGGCGCCGACTATGTGGCCGCGGCCGAGGGCTCGTCGGTGACGATCGGCGCCGGCTGGGACACCGCGGTCATCGAGGTGCAGGCCCGGACCGACGACGTGGAGGAGGCCGACGAGACGTTCCTGGTGAACGTCACCGGCGCGGCGGGCGTGTCGTTGGCCGACGCCTCCGCGGTGGGCACCATCAACGGCGCGGTCGCGTGCCTTGATCCCGAAAGCGGCCAGGGACCGCCCACGGTGACCATCGACGACGCGTCCGCCTCCGAGAGCGACTCCGCCATCGCCTTCACCGTCAGGCTGAGCGAGCCCCTGTGCGTGCCGGGGTTCATGCGCTTCGCCACGTCGAGCGGCTCCGCGTGGAGCGGCGTCGACTTCGAGTCCGACGATCGCATTTACGCTATCGAGCCGCTCGCGGCCGAGCGGGTCTTGAGCGTCGTTCTCATCGACGACGATCTCCACGAGGACACCGAGACGTTCAGGGTCTCTTTCCGTTGGTACACCACGATGCCGTCGGCCTACACGGAGACAGGCACGGTGTGGGGCGACGGCACGATCGTCGACGACGACGACGAGCCGGCCGTGTCGGTGGCGTCGGTGTCCGCGGTGGAGGGCGAGCCTTTGGGTTTCACGGTGCGCCTCGACGGGCCCAGCGGGCGCGACACCACGGTGGACTATGCCACTGCGGACCTCGCCGCGGGCGACGGTGCCGCCACTGCGGGGGACGATTATCGGGGCGTGTCGGGCACGGCGACGATCCCGGCGGGGGAGCTGTCGGCGCCGGTGGTGGTGGTGAACACGGTCGAGGACGGTCTCGACGAGGCGACCGAGCGTTTCGAGTTGCGGCTGAGCAGCCCCGACGGGGCGGTTCTGGCCGACGGTGCTCGCAAGGCTTTGGGCAGCATCCTCGATGATGACGATCCGCCTGTGGTGAGGATCTTCGACACGTCCGAGAACGAGGACGATCCGCTGGTGTTCGCGCTGCGGTTGGACGGGCCCAGCGGGCGGACGACGTCGGTGGACTGGGCCACCGCCGACGGCACCGCGGTCGCGCCCGGCGACTACACGGCGGCGTCGGGGACGGTGACCTTCGCGGCGGGCGACACCTACAAGACGGTGACGGTGCAGTCCAAGGGCGACGAGGTCGCTGAGGGCGACGAGGAGTTCTTTGTGAATCTGTCGAACCGGCCGCTTCTCGTCGGGGGCGACGACCTTGCTGCGGGCACGATCCGTGATGTGACCCAGCGGCGGCTCAGCGTGTCGGACGCGTTCGCGCGCGAGGGTCGTGCGCTGGGGTTCCGGGTGGGTTTCGACGGTCCGGCTTCGAGCCGTGACGTGACGGTGCGGTATCGCACGGTGGCGGGCACCGCTAGGGCGGTGGACGACTACAGCGACCGTTTCGAGTCGGCGGGGACGGCGCGGGGGCTGGTGCGGATCCTGGCGGGGAGGTCCTTTGCGGTGGTGTGGGTGGCGACGGTGGATGACCGTCTCGACGAGGACGCCGAGCGGTTGAGGCTGGTGCTGTCTGATCCTGTGGGCGCGGTGTTCGCCGACGGCGGCGGCGAGGCGGTGGGGGTGATCATCGACGACGATCCGCTGCCGGCGCTGTCGGTGGACGATCCCGAGGCCACCGAGAACGACAAGGGTGTCCCGATCACCTTCACGGTGAGTCTCAGCGAACTCAGCGGCCGCGACGTGGAGGTGCGCTATGACACCGCCGACGGCGTCGCGGAGGCCGTCGAGGACTATGTGGCGGTGGCCGACGGGTCGGCGACGATCAGCGCCGGCGGGCGCAGCGCGGTGGTGTCGGTGGCGCTGGTGGACGACGACGACCCCGAGGACCTCGAGCGGTTCCAGTTGGTGCTGTCGGAGCCTGTCAACGCGACCATCGACGACGGCGCGGGGGTGGGCACCATCATCGACGACGACGGCCTGGTGCAGATCCTCGTCGACGGTCCCGCTGCGGTGCGCGAGGCCGACGGCGCGGCCGCGGTCTTCGGTGTGCGGCTCAGCCGCGCCGCGGACGCCGAAGTGACCGTCGCCTACGCCACCGCCGACGGCACCGCCGAAGCGCCCGGCGACTACACGACGGCTTCGGACACGCTGACATTCGCGGTGGGGGAGACCTCCAAGGAGGTGAGCGTGGCCGTCGTCGACGACGACGATGTGGAGGACACCGAGACGTTCGAGCTGGTGCTGAGCGGTCCGAGCGCCAACGCGGCGGTCGGCGACGACCATGAGCGCACCGTGGCGGCCATCATCGAC
>Ga0209544_1003549_pt1 | contig 11972 bp, 16 predicted proteins | sample MesohylPK_FD_187297 | JGI IMG/M metagenome (GOLD analysis project Ga0209544, IMG submission 187297) | Host-associated microbial community of the marine sponge Aplysina aerophoba from Gulf of Piran - sponge mesohyl, lysed by proteinase K... | ecosystem: Host-associated > Porifera > Sponge >...
TCGTTAAGACACCAGAATGTAGTGCCAGAAGAAAAAAATCGACCCGCTAACCCCCCGAATTATAATGACTTTCATTTACCTATGTTAAACTTGGGTTAGGCTGGGTGCCGGCTACGACGGCATCGGTGGGGGCGAGGGGGCGACGAACTTTCGAGTGGCGCTTCGCGTGCCGTTCGGCGGAACCTCAGAGCGTCCGCCGTGGGAAGGGCTGGGCGTGGCGGCCGGCGGTGCTCCGCCTACGGCAAGCGACTTGTGGCGGCCGACCGAGTATATCGGCGCAATCAAGGTTGCCAAACGGCAAAGCGTGGCCTCGTTGGTGGACAATGCAGAAGTGAGGTTTCTGCAGAACACTGTTGGGAGCGGCGAGGCGGTTCAACTGGAGGTGTCGCTGCCGGTCGCGGCTCCGGAAGACATTCGGGTCGAGGTGCGGCTTGTGCCCGGTAGTGGGGAGAGTCCTGCCGTGCCCGGCGAGGACTACGTGGACGAGCCGATTGAGATGACTATCGCCAAGGGAGCCACGAGCGGCAGGGTTTCGATCCGGTTGCTGCGGAACGACGATATCCAGGCGAACCGTAGCTTGGGCGCCACGGTATCGCTGGTTGGCTGAGGGTCTCGGGGACGAGAGACACTACCCTTGAACCGAGGAGCGTGATGGGTCGGAGGAGTCTTGCATGGCTGACCTTCCTGGTTCTGTTGGCCGGGGTGGCATCTCTGTCGCTGTCGTCCTGTGGCGGAGGTAGCGGCGAATCCTCGAGCAATCCCCGCGATGAGGTGGTGATCACGCCGCCGGGTGCAGACCGCGCGCCCGTGATCGAGCGACGCTTGGAGGACATCACCCTGACCCTCGAGGCCGGCAGAACGGTTCAATGGGAATCGGCACCCATCCACAACTATTTCTCGGATCCCGACAACGACCGGCTGGAGTACCGTGCGACGTCATACGACGGGAGCGTTGCCCGTGTTGACTTCAAGGCTCCTGAGCTAACCTTGGTCATACGTGCACTGGCCTTGGGGACTGCGAGGATCACATTGACGGCGCGGGACCCCGGCGGCCTGTCGGTGACGCAGAGCTTCACGGTAACCGTCAATGACGGGACCGCACTTCCGCCCGACCATTCCGATGCGCTCGCAGGCGCCACCGAGGTCGCTTTCGAGGAGACCATCAAGGGGTATATCGATTCTCCAGATGACGTGGACTATCTCCGTCTGTGGGTGGCCGAGCCGGGTACGATCACCGTCACGCTCGATGCGGAGCTTGCGGGCGTCGAGGTCTCGTTGCTGGACAGCAACGGGAATGTTCTTGCCGTTGCGGAGACCGCAAGCGAGGCAGAGATAGAGTATACAGTGTTGAGGGAAACGTTTATTTTCATCAAGGTGGTGCTCTCCAAGGACCTCTTTTTAGCAGCGCTAAAGGCACTAGTGCGACTACCGTCCGCTTGGGATATTGCGTTGCACCACAGCGCCGCTGGACCGACGACGAGGGTGAGAATCAAACCAGATGCTCAGTTCGCCGGGGATTGCCGCTGCTTGGCAATTGTGGAGCCAGGTGGTGTGAGCAAAGCAGTCAATCTCGCGGACTACTTCGAGGGATCGACAGAGGAGTTGCTCTTCACCATCCGTGACATCCCGGGTGACCTCTCGGTTGATGTGGGCTCTTCTCCCGGCTCCGGCCGCCTTACGATCTCGGCCCCGCAGGGCACGGATTTGGGCATCTACGAATTCACTGTAGAAGCAGCGGATACGTACGAGTTACCAGACGGTCGGGTTGTGGCCAATCCCGAAACGTCCGTGGTCGTCACTGCGAAGGTAAACGTGGTGGCGCTGCCCATAGTGCTGCCGGGACAAAGCCTGACCGTCCGGGCGGAGCCTGGCAAGAGAACATCGATAGGCCTCACAGAGATCATCGGACCTCCGGAGAATATCGGGAACCATCTGCCGATTCGCTTTCAGCTTGACGTGAACGACCCCGGAACACAGCCAAGCATCTCGGACCTCTCGGCGAGGATAGAATCCAATACCTCTCTGGTGGTGGAGCCGCCGTCCGAATTGGAGGGCGAGTTTTCCCTCAAGGTGTCGGCATGGTTCCCTGACGCCGAAGGCTCACGGGAGTTTACGTTCCGGGTGATCGTTGGAGATGTGGCCGGTCCCCGGTTAATCGAAGGCGGCCCGCCTTTGTCGGTTTCCGTGGAACAGGGCGGCGAGGTCATGATCAGACTAACGGACCACATCGAGGATTCGGAAGGCGGCCGGCTCACCTTCGTACCCGCTTCACTTCCGTCAGGCCTTGGCGTCGCACGGAACGGCCCCGACTGGACTATCAGAGTGCCTTTGGGAGCGAAGTTGGGCGAACATGTCATTACGCTTACCGCGACCAACGAGAACGGCATGTCAGCGGATTTCGCTCTCCGGATAGTTGTCGAGGAAGCGAGCGCCGTGGTTGAACCCCCATTCAGGATTGGAGAACCGCCGTCCGATGTCCAATCTTGTCTCGCCACACTAGGAAACAGTCTCCAGCGACTCTATGACAACTTGGCGCAAATTGGCACAACGACACTTGAGATTTGCAGAACAGCTTATTGCCCTGGCGCAGTGGGGGCTGACGCGGTGAAGTGTAGTTGCTGTCAAACCGTCGAAGATTACATACAGGCGAATCCGCCTCAGGATGTTTACATAGATGGGTTTACATTCGAATGTACACCGGCTCCTGGCGATTTTTTGTTAACCTTGCAGGAGACTGTTGGCAGCCCGATCGGAGAACACTTCTCAATCGCTACGAGAGCAGACCAGAACATGTGCCGCACGATGATCAACAACAGACGTACGCAATGTCGTCGCGTTCTTGACGAGGAGCTGTTGCCGCAAATCGAGCGTTTCGCGCCAACCTTCGAAAGCTGTCGAAGGATTTTCAATGCACAGGTACAGGATTGCGAAAGTCATTTTGACGGGCAGCGCTTGAAGTGCGGCGGTTGATCTGGAGGTTGTTGGGATTCAGGCTAACCCAACGGAGCATCACCCGCTTCTCCTGCTGACATCGACGTTTCGATGAGTTGAGGGTTTTCCATGACCACTTCAGACCGTGTGAAAACTCGCCCGTCCCATCAACGGGAAGGGGCGGGTTTGGCATGATGGGATGTGGCATACATTTCAGCCGATGATCGTTCGCAGTTGCTGCTTCTGCCGGATGCCGTAGACGACTGGGTGGGCGCGGACAATCCGGTTCGTGTCCTCGAGGCTTTCGTCGCTGCCCTTGACCTTGAGCGGGCCCGCTTTGAGCGGGTGCAGTCCAACGGGACGGGCGGTCAGGCTACGATCCGGCAACTTCACGCGGGCCAAGCTCGAAAGAGAGTTGAAGAAAGCTCGACGCTCTTCACGGGTTTGGGGAGGAGGCGTCCATGTATCTCCGAAATCTCACCACCATCAAGTTTTCAACCCATGTGCTGTGCGTGTTGACAGCGTTGACCTTGGCTGGCTGTGGCGGTGGAGGCGGCACGATGCCAGAGCCATCGGTGCTGCCCCTGGCACTGCCTGCGGATCACGGAGTTCCCGCTGGCGAAATCACCGTCGCACCGGGGGAATCGGAGGAGCACGGCAATATCGTCCTCTCTTGCCCGGCAGGTGGTCAGGCCTGCGTCCTCAACGTCGCGGACGACGGCTCTGCCTCCTATGCCCAAACGGGCGGAATGCCCGCTATCGCGCCCCGCCCGCCGCTCCCGGATTCGGTCGAGCAACTGTTGCAGCGCCGACTGTTGAATTCGACCTGGCCCGTCGTGGTCAGCTTCGGGGGAGGAGTCGCGACCTGCGCGGCACTGGGATGTCCGGTGGCGGACGCTATTCACGTCGACCGCGGGGATGCCCGCCACCCGAGCGACGATCACCGGCCCGATCTCTCAGGCTTCGAGCCCCTCGAACCGCGCCGGGGGATTGCGCTGGCAAGCAAGGCGCAGCCCGTGGTCGAAGGGCAGCGTTCAGCCTTCCACCGGGCTTTTGGCGCCTGGATGGACCATGGGTTCTTTCTCGTGGAGACGTTCGCGATGCACGGCAACGCGGACCTCAGCCACTACCACACCACCTGGTTCGGAGACGCGAGCCACTCCAGCCAGTTAGCCTCGCCGGGCGACACCGCAACCTGGTCCGGCGTCATGTCCGGCGTGGAGTCCTCCCCGTCCAGCGGATCCGGAGCCTTCGTGCATGGCGATTCCGCCGTCACCGTTTCGGGCCTCGTTGTCGGCGCCGAGGTCTCGGTCGAGGTCGCGTTCACCAGCATCGTGAACCAGGACACCGGCGCCGGAATCGGGGACATGGTCTGGCGAGGGCTGCCTCTTCAGGGCAGAGAGTTCGGGACCGATAGCGTTCTGTTCAACGACGCCGGGTATTTCCGGGACGAGAGCTTCGGCGCCGCGGCAAAGGGAAGCCTCTACGGCCGCTTCTACGGCCCTGGTCACGAGGAAGTGGGCGGATTGTTCCACAGCAACGGCATCGCAGGCGCATTCGCGGGCAAGCGCGACCGGTAGGCCGTCTCCTCGACGTCACGCCCGCCCGTCGTGGGGTGATCCCGAGATGTCCCTACGGCGATCTGTTCAACCAGCGCGGGTTGTCGCGCTAGCCCGTACCCGACGACGAGCGCGCGGCGATCAAGCGGCACGTCCTCGACCTGGACCGCTCGGGCGAGGAGAACGATCCGCTTCCTACTTCTTGTGCGCGCCGAACGCGCCGACGTAGCTCTCGGTCATCGTGTCGTCGCCGGTTCCCGTCTCGCGGGTCACGCCGAACGTGCCCGCCACGGACATCGGGTGCTCGGTGGCTTCCTCCCCGTCGCCGAAGAAGCCGCCGCTCCAGGTGCCGTTGAAATCGTGTGTCGCCTGACCCACCGCCGACTGCATGCCCATCACGGCACTGCCGTCGAAGATGTCCGCGCCAGTCGCAATGGTGGTCTCCACCAAGTGGATGGGATCGTCCATGGCCTCGCCCCCGTTCACCCTGATGTTGTCGATCCTCCCCTCGATCGTCCCCGCAACGTTCCCGTTGCCTCACGGCTCCGGCTTCAACATGGTGCTTACTCCAGGTGCATTTTCTGTTGTCACGCCCCGCTTCCCCCTTCCAACTCCGGCCACGGATCGTAGTGCTCGTTCTCACATGCCACCAGACCGGGAAAGGCGCCGAGGACGACACCGTGCCTGATGCGGAAAACCGTGTCCTTTAGGCCGGTGTATCCTCCCATGCGGTTCTTTGTATTGAACTGGGTGCAGACGTACCAGCCTTGGCCGAAAATCATGTACCCTCTCCTCGGAGAGGAGATCCTGGCCGAACGAATCGAGTAGGGGTCGAAGTAGGCTTCCTGGATGTATTCGTGAATGAGTTCCTTATAGTGTGCCGGGTATGGCCCGATGTCTTCGACTCGTGGCGCTGAGCACCCTGTCAGTATGAGGACGGGCAGCATTCCAATAATCCACTTCATGATGCAGGTCCCTATCGTCGTGCGGAAGGAGAAGGTTTTCATGCCGTTCCCGAAACGATAAGTGGCAGGCCGATATGGCCCGCTCCCTGATTCTCCTTCCGCAACTCCTAGAATCCACTGATCCGCAGCCACCGGACTACGGCCGAACAACTGGCGAAACAGAACCGGGACGTGCCGCCCCAGTGGATGTACCACGGGTGCGGATGACGTCCACTCTTGCAGCGCTTGCCCACGTACACGGTCCTGGGCGGGTAGTCCTTCTTGGGGTTCATGATCGGGATCTCCCGGAGCCCGCTACTGCCGGGCTTCGGCAGGCCGCTGGACTCCACATCCCGGGCGATGAAGGCGAGGTCTTGTTGTGCGTCACCATGGTCGCGGATGTCCCACGGAACCATGGGGCGGCGGACCACTCCGGGAGACACTTCTTCCGTCAGGGCAATGATCTTACCATGGCAACTCACTCCTTCCGGTGGCGCCGGCTTCCAGCGCGCGCGGGCGGCCTCATCATTTCTTGGTGGTCTTGGTGGAGGTTCCGGTTAGGACTCCTCAACAGGATCCCAATCCTGCTCCATATCGCTTCCCGCCGACTTCCATCGCGCACGGATGGCCGCGTTGATTTTGTCGGCCATGATCTGCGCCTGATTGCGGGTCAGCCCCAGGAGATTGTCGTCCAGCCAGACGAAGTATTCTCCGTCGACTTCTTCCACGCGGATGTTCTTGACGCGCATCACCAGTTCCGATCTTTTCTTCATATGGCACAGCCCTTGTCCGCTGCTATCCGCTGAAGGTGCTTCTGGCAGTCCTGCCCCGCCTCTGTCGCCTCTTCCACATTCGCGTAGGTCATCAGCAACGCCGGCCAAAAGAACAGCACCGCGGCCACGTTTGTTCCCGTTGCTCCTTCTCTCTCCGCGCCTCACTTCGAAATCTTGAGCGTCCAAGAACGCCCCCACTGGCTCGCCGCGCGCCGCCGTGGAGTGGATCCCTTTCTTCGGAGTTTCGTCGAACACGAATGCGTCGTCACGCTTCGTGAAGGGCGAGTTCCCTCACTTCTGTCAGCAAAGTAACAGCGCGTCTTTCTTTTTTCCAGTGCTCGTCCCTCTCACGTTCCCACGCTCAAGCTAGCGTCCGTGGCGGTTCCCATGACGGATCACGCGCCGTGGGCGGCGGAAGAACGCGCATATTCCCTTATCCGCATGAAACTGAAATAACAATGGTTCTTTTCAAATACTTGGTGTCCAGTTGCTGAACATAGCGCTACAATTCACACTTCGCGGTCTGACGTCAGCGGGCGCCCTTTGAGCGGCAAGGAGATCGTGGAAATCTTCGAGAGCCTTCGGCTGGAGCGTGACCCCGCAAGGAGGCCGCCAAGGACACTCTGAGAAGCCCGATACGGTCCTGCTGGTCTTGTTAGGCAGGAACGCAGGAGGATACATCGTGGCCAAGGCAGATAAGAAGGCGAAGCAGCCTCTCAGGAAGCCGACCGTGAAGGTGAAGCCGTCTAGCTACCAGCCAAGCAAAGCGGAACTGGAAGCGGACATGAGCATCAAGGCCACGCCTCGGCAACTGGCGGCGGCGGTGCTCGCCACGGTGGAAGTCAGAGATGAAGATGCGTGATGATGGAGCCCTTCGAGTATATCATCATCGGTCTGGGGATCGCCATTTTGGGGTCCAACTGGAGGCTCCATCGCGACATAGCGGAACTCCGTGAACGCATCGCGAAATTGGAGGGTCTCTTCGAAGGCCATATCGGCGCGCAGCACGCGCACGATCCTTGACCGGCCCTGGGGAGGCGGGCTAGACTGGAACATACCAGACTGGTCACTAGAGGCGCGGGCGGGAATTGAACCCGCGATGCCGGGGGTGCGATCCGGCATGGGGCAACGCATGGACAGGGACGCGGCGGTGGTCGAATCGCTACGCGACAACACTTGGCCGGTGTTCCTCACGACGGCCACGACGGTGATCGGATTCCTCAGTCTGAACTTCTCCGCTTCTCCGCCTTTCCGGGTCTTGGGCAATCTCGTGGCGTTCGGCATGCTGGCCGCCTACGTGTATTCCATGACGCTCTTGCCTGCGCTGCTGCTGGTCCTGCCGTTGCGCGCGCGTCCCGTTGGCGCCGGGGATTCCACTTTTTCGATCGCCGGGGCGCCTTCGTCGTGGCGCGCCGCAGGCTCCTGCTGTGGTCGGTGGCCGCGGTGGCAGTTGCCCTGATGACCGGCGTTCCCCGCATCGAGCTGACGGATAACTGGTTGAAGTATCTGGACCAGCGTTACGAATTCCGGCTGGACACGGACTTCGTCATCGAGAACCTGACAGGCGTGGAAAGCCTGGAATACTCCCTGAGCGCGGAGCGCGAGGGCGGCGTCACCGGTCCCGACTATCTGCGCAAGGTAGACGCTTTCGCCGAATGGTACCGCGTCCATCCGGAAGCGGCGCACGTCCAGGCGTTTACGGACGTCGTGAAGCGCCTCAACAAGAACATGCACGGCGACGCCCCGGCCTTCTACCGCCTGCCCGAAGACGCCGAGCTTGCCGCGCAGTACCTGCTGCTCTACGAGCTTTCGGTCCCCTTCGGCAGCGACCTCAACAACCGCATCGATGTCGCCAAGTTCGCCACGCGCATGACCGTCAGCATGCGCCGTCTGAGTTCCGAGCAGCAGCGCAAGCTCGATGCGCGCGGGCAGGCCTAGCTCCGCGCGCCAACGCGCCCGACCTCGCCACCGGGGATCAGCCTCGTCTTCGCCTACCTGGCGATACGGAACATCAAGAGCATGTTGTGGGGCACGGCCGGCGCCGTGGCCCTCATTTCGCTGCTCCTGATCGGGATCTTCAGGAGCGTATGCCTCGGCCTCTTGAGCCTCGTGCCCAACTTCATCGCCTCGGCCATGGCCTTCGGCGTCTGGGGCTATCTGTACGGCGAGGCGGGGAACGCCGGATCCCTTGTGACCGCGATCTCGTTCGGCATCGTCCTCGATGACACGATTCACCTCATGAGCCGGTGTCTGAAGGCGCGCCGCAAGGGCCTTTCCGCGTCCGAGGCGGTGCGCACGGCCTTTCGCGTGGTAGGTCGCGCGCTGTTCACCACGGCAATGATCCTGGGGCTGGGCTTCCTGGTGTTCGCCACGTCGGGATTCGTGATCACCTGGATGCTCGGGCTCCTGCTTGCGCTCACCATCGGCTTCGCCCTGCTCGCCGATCTCCTGCTCCTCCCGCCCTTGCTGATGGCCGTCGACCGGAATGCCTGACCCCGGAGCCAAGAGCGGGCATGAGCGGGATTGACCGGTGCGTGCCCGAAGCGGGCAAGGTCCGCGTGCAGGCAAGGATTGGCGACAAAAAACCGCGCGTTCAGCAGCCGCCTTCCAGGGCCATTTTCGCAAATCTCGGCGTCGCTGAATCCGCGTAACTCTTCAGCACTTTGTCGAGCTTACCCTGGGACTTCAGGAACTCCGAAGCCGCCTTCAGTGCTTCCTGCACGCCGCCGCCGAGCCAGATCGGCGAAATCTGTTGTTGCAGCGTCGGATAATCGTACAGGGCCAGCACATCGCCGATCTGGGCCTCGTTGCCGGACACCGCCGCGGCAATCGCCTTCGCGTTCGCGGCGCCCGGTCCGTATTTCTCCGGGTTGGCGCGATAATCCGCGTCGGCAGACGCCACCATCTTCACCCACTGGCAAGTGAATATTGGGTTCCTGTTCGTGAACCCCTTGCGGGCGGCCATTGCATCGAACGTTGCGTTGCCCCAGTTGCTTAGATCCCCGGAGGAAATCAGCACCCGGCCCCTCTGCTTCATGCGGCCGAGGGCTGGATACCAAACGAACCCGCCGTTGACGTCGCCGCGTTCCCAGGCCGCCGCCATGTCCGGCGGCGACAGGTCGATGACCCCGAGCGCTTGAGGCGGGATGTTGAACTGCTCCAACGCGAACATCAGGTGGAAGTGAGCGGTGGAACCGAAGGGCGCCGCGATCGTCTTGCCCCTGAGATCCTGTGGCGCGGAGATCGAGTCGTCCACCACCAGCGCTTCGGCGTTGTGTATGTTGTCATGGACGTAGATGACCTGGAGATCGACGTCCCGGCTGTAGCCGGCCGCCATGGGCGAGGAACCGATGAACGAGATGTCCACCGAACCCGACGCCATTGCATCGACCACCTCGCTTCCCGAGGTGAATTTCACGAACTCGATGCCCCGGCCGCCAAAGCCCTCCGCCTCGATGGCCTTCATCCCGGCCTTCCACGGCCCGTAGACCAGCTGATAGCCGATCCTGACGCCGGCCGCATGCGCGCTGCCGGAAATGCCGATCAACACTGCGGTAAGAGCCAGGGCGGTCTTGCACACATGTCGTTTCATGATTTCAGTGTCCCCGTGTCCGGCCGGCATCCGCCTCCCAATTCTTCCCGGAGTCGCAACCGGTGGTCCGCCTCCTGCGGAGGTCGACGTCCTTGACACTCTCTCTCGAGTAACTAAGCTGCTTCTGGAGCGCCGTTGGTACTTCTTCGACGACGGCCTGGACGAGCCGGTAGCCGAGAGTGCGGGCCTTCCGGTTGAGGTTCGCAAAGATGCGATCAATGCGGCGCTTCTCATAGGCGTCCATGCCCTTTCCGACGTATTCCTCGCCCCGTGTGACCATCAGGTAGATGAGGCAGGCAAGCTCGCGCGCGGTTGCGGTGATGGCGACGGCCCTGTCCTTGCGGGCGAGACGAGCGCGATGTCTGGCGCCGATGAAGGTTTGGCTCCTTCGCGCTGCCAAGGCGGTCATCCGAAGCGCCTGCCCGACCGGGTTGACCACCTTGGGCGCTCGGCCCGGCAATGGCTTGCCGCCGTTGATCCTGGTCTCCGGTGCCACCCCCATCCAGGAGCAGAAGTGCTTGGCGGAAGGGAAGACGGAGAAGTCCGGTCCGATCTCCGAGGCGATGGTCAGGACAGTTCCGGTGCCGACGGCCGGGATCGCAGTGAGGTCAACGCCCATCTGGTACAGCGCCATGGTCAAGGCCCTGTCGCCGGCTGCGGACTTCTTGCCTCTGGAGCGCGGCAGCGTCTTACAGCCTTCGCCGGCCGATCCGTCACCAGCGCCTTCGTCCCCGGAAGGGCTGCCGCTTGCCGGCGTCAGGCGCTCGATCTGCGCCGCGCCCCGCGCTTCGCAGTCCTCGATCTGCCGTTCGAGGAAGTCGTAGCGCTGCATGGCCTGCTCCAACGCAAACAGATGCTCCTCCCGCCAGGTGCCCTCCAGGCTTGCGGCGATCGTGTCACCGCTGGCCTTGACTCGCCTGTCCCGGAACGACGCCAGACGCCGCGCGTCGCGCTCGCCGCCGATGATCGCCCGCAGGATCTTCTGTCCGGTCTGGCCCATGATGTCGGCCAGCACCGAGTCCAGTCGGATGTTCATCTCGGTCAGCGCCCTCTGCATGTGCTGCACGCAACGCGCGCGGTCCTCGATCAGCCGCTTCGCCTGGCGCACATAGGCGCGGAGCGGGCACACCGCATCCCTGGGCCGGAACGCGCTCCGCAGAAGGCCGTAGGACAGCAACTGCCAGATGGCGGAGACAGGTGCGGAATCCACTGCTCACCCGCGGTCGTGAACTAGGCGCCCAGCCCGTGCTCCTGGTGCTCGACGCCCAGCGGCACACTGGGCATGGCCGCCCAGTGACGGAGTGAAGTCGCCGGTGAACTGGTGCTCATTCATCCCTTCCCCGAAACCGCCTGTGAATTCGCCATGTAGTCCTGCGGGACCGCCTCAACCTTCCAAAGCTTGGCTGAGGGTGACTGGGGGAACAGGTGACTTCAGCGTTCGTCAGTGCTTGGTTGCCCTACCCGGTTGGTCCAATCACCCTCGACTATTGTATCGTCACGGTGCGGTTTGACTTCCTACTGTAAACCTTCCTCAGTGAGGGTAACGAGGTGGTAGGTCCTGTCTCCAACTGGAGTCTCAGAGCCACCTCGATGCTGAAGCACCATAAAGTTCACCACTTGGTCGAACCGAGGTATGTTCTCTCATACTACAATGACAAAACCAAGGCCATTATCGTAGAGAAAGGTCACTCTAATGCCGTAACTGGCTTTCCATCCGGGCCAAGTCCGAGAAGTGCTGGATAATTGGATGGGGCAGCATCGGCCGAGGCGATTCAGCCCCAGTACCTCCTTGTCGCCTTCCGAGGTGATCGCCAGGGCGGAGAGTGTCCGATCTCTTGTGTAAGTGAGCGTCGAGGGTCCAAACACTAGCAGGTTGTTGAAAAACTCCGCCTGACGCGGATAACAGTAAGTATCATATTCGTAGTCACAGGGAGTAAAGGATGAGAGGAACAGATCCGCGTCAGGAAGGGATGTTCAGTTATGTGTCTCCGGAGGCGCGAGTGCCAGCGGACCATCCATTGCGAGCGATACGGAAGATGGTGAACAGGCGCTTGAAGGACTGACGCGGGAGTTTGAGGAGATGTACTCGCACACGGGGCGGCCTTCTATCGCGCCGGAGCAGTTGCTGCGGGCGTTGCTGCTTCAGGTACTTTACTCGATCCGTAGCGAACGG
>Ga0209544_1003550_pt1 | contig 11969 bp, 10 predicted proteins | sample MesohylPK_FD_187297 | JGI IMG/M metagenome (GOLD analysis project Ga0209544, IMG submission 187297) | Host-associated microbial community of the marine sponge Aplysina aerophoba from Gulf of Piran - sponge mesohyl, lysed by proteinase K... | ecosystem: Host-associated > Porifera > Sponge >...
AAGTCCGGCCATGGCGGCTACGCGGGGCCCGCCGTCAAGCCGGTGGCGCTCCACATGCTATCCGCCGTGGCCGGACTCCAAGAGGTGCAGACAAGGGGGCTCCCGATCAGCGGCATGGGAGGGATCGAGACATGGCGCGATGCGGCCGAGTTCCTGCTGCTAGGTGCCACCTCGTTGCAGGTGTGCACCGCGGTGATGCACTACGGGTTCCGCATCATCGAGGACCTGACCGACGGGCTCGGTAACTGGTTGGATGCGAAGGGCCTCGCCTCGGTCCGAGACATCGTGGGCCTGTCAGTACCACGGATCAGTGACTTCGGCAACCTCGACCTCTCCTACAAGGTCGTCGCCCGGATCGACCCCGAGACCTGCATCAACTGCAACCTCTGCTACGTCGCCTGCGATGAGGGAGCCCACCAGTGCATCGACCTCACCGTGGATGGGGCGAAGATCGATCCCACCACCTACGCTGGCGAGGTGAAGCCGCAGCCCCTGGTCCGGGAGGGTGACTGTGTCGGCTGCAACCTCTGCTCGCTTGTCTGCCCTGTCGACGAGTGCATCAGCATGGTCGAGGTCGATTCGGGCCGCAAGAGCGTCACCTGGAATCAACTCGTCTCGGAGCGGCCCGAGATCCTCGAGTGGGACCAGATGGAACGCTACCGCGCCGAGGTCGGCATCGACATCCATTAGCGCCACCCCCAAGACCTAGAGAACGGAGGAGGAACCCTTGCCCCTGCTTATCAAGAACGGCGAGATCATTACCGGCGACAGCCGGTTCAGAGCCGACATCTACTGCGAAGGCGAAATCATTACCCGCATCGGCCCGGCTCTCAAGGTGCCCCCAGGGACCGAGGAGATCGACGCGGCCGGGCAGTACGTCTTCCCCGGATTTGTCGACCCTCATGTCCACATCCACCTGCCGTTCATGGGGACCCTTTCGAAAGACACTCACACGACCGGTAGCCAAGCGGCGCTCATCGGCGGCACCACCACCTTCATCGAAATGTGTGCGGGCACCCGGTTTGATGATCCCCTCGAGAGCTACGGGCTGTGGAAATCCAAGGCCGCTGGCAACAGCGCCTGCGACTACGCCTTCCACATGGGGGTGTCTAGGTTCGACACCACCACCGCAGATCAGCTCCGCGAGGTCGTGCGCGACGGCACCACCTCGTTTAAGGTCTATCTCGCCTACAAGGGGTTCTTCGGTGTGGATGACGAAGAGCTGTTTAAGGTCCTCGCCCTAGCAAAGGAACTCGGGGTCATCGTTACCGCCCACGCTGAGAACGCCGATCTGATAGCGCAGCTCCAGGCCCAACTCCTCGCCGAGGGCAAGACCGGCCCCGAGTGGCATGAACCGAGCCGGCCGGTGCAGGTGGAGGCTGACGGGACCTCCCACTTCGCCACCTTCGTCGAGGCGACCGGCGCAAAGGGCTACGTCGTGCACTTAAGCTGTGAGGCGGCACTGGCCGCCGCGATGGCCGCCAAGAGTCGCGGCGTCGATCTCGCAATCGAGTGCGTGATTCCCCACTTAATCCTCGATGCCAGCTACGCGGAGCGGCCCGACTTCGAGGGTGCCAAATACGTTATGTCTCCCCCGCTGAGGACACTCCGCGATCAGCGGGCCCTGTGGTGGGCGCTGGAGCAGGGCTTCATCGACACCGTCGGGACCGACCACGCCCCGTTCGATTTCCGGGGCCAGAAGGAGATGGGCAGGGAGGACTTCACACAGATCCCGAACGGCATCGCCGCTATCGAGGACCGGGTGAACCTGCTCTACACCTACGGGGTAAGCCGGGGCAGACTCGACATCCACCGCTTCGTCGACGCAGCCAGTACCCGTGCGGCCAAGCTGTTCGGCCTCTTCCCACGCAAGGGCACGATCCAGATCGGTTCCGATGCAGACCTCGTGGTCTACGATCCCCGCTATCGGGGCAAGCTATCGGCCTCCACACAGGTCATGAATGTCGACTATAGCGGCTATGAGGGGATGGAGATCGATGGCAGGCCGAGCGTGGTCACGGTGCGCGGGGCGGTTCAGGTCCGGGATGGCACCTTCATAGGGGATCCGACCCGCGGAGAGCTGCTGCGGCGTGAGCCCGTAAGCTGAGGAGTCGTGGTCGAACCGCGCCCCAGCGCCCCCACAGGCTGTGAGGGCACCGAGGTTGTCATCGAGGTCGACGGCCTCTCGATGGTCTACAGCGAACGGGGTGCCGAAACGGTGGCGCTGCAGGATGCCAATCTCTCGGTGCTTAACGGAGAGTTCGTTAGCCTCATCGGCCCCTCTGGCTGTGGCAAGACGACGCTGCTAAGACTCGTGGCGGATCTGATCCAACCGACCTCCGGCCGCCTCGAGGTGGCCGGGAAGTCGCCACGCCAGGCGCGGCTCGACCGGGAGTACGGCTACGTGTTCCAGGCTCCGGTCCTCTACGACTGGCGGACGGTTCTCAAGAATGTGATGCTCCCCCTTGAGATCATGGGAGTCCCCCGCGATGAGCGGCGTCTACGGGCGGCCCGACTCCTCGAGCGGGTGGGGCTCAGCGGCTTCCACCAGCAGTACCCTTGGCAGCTCTCTGGAGGGATGCAGCAGCGGGTCTCGATCGCCCGGGCGCTCGCCTTCGACCCCAAGCTCCTGCTGATGGACGAGCCTTTCGGCGCCCTGGACGAGATCACCCGAGAAGCTATGAACCTTGAATTGCTAAGGATCTGGGAGGAGACCCGGAAGACTGTGGTCTTTGTTACCCACTCGATCCCCGAGGCTGTGTTCTTGTCGGGCCGAATCGTGGTCATGACTCCCCGTCCCGGCAAGATCGAGAGGGTGGTCGAGGTGGATCTCCCTTACCCTCGGGACCCCGAGACCCGGGAATCCGAGCGGTTCTTCGAGCTCGCCACCGAAGTTCGAGAGGCGCTCCGAGGGGGCCACTAGTGCCTGCGTTCAGGCAGGTCCTTCCCATTCTGGTAGTCCTCGCCGCAGTCATCGCACTCGGCTACCCGCTGGCCCTGGTGTTTGGCTTACCGCTGGCTAGGCGCGACTTAAGCGACCTGCGGAAGTGGAGGAAGGAGTTGGTCACGTCCCTGGCACCCAGCGACCTTACCCCACTGGCTGAAGGGGGGGCTATCACCTTCTCTCCACAGCCTGGGAGGTCGGTCTTGGTACTCGAAGGCCATCCGCTCGAGGTCGAACCTGACACCGACGCAAACGCGGTCGCGGCGGCAGCTGGCAGACCTCTCCTGGTACCAGGTGAGGTCCCGGAGCGACTGACCGACCTGCTCTACAGATTTCCCGTCGAGGCGCTGGCCGGGGAAGGTGCCGACGCGATCTACGCAGGAACTAGGCTCCTTAAGGAGGGCATCTCCCCCGCCGCAGAGCGGCCCGACGGCAAGCGGCTCGACTTCACCTTCGAGGGCGCGGAGGGACCGGTCCTGGTCGCTGACAGACTGCTCCTTGAGGGTGAGGGCTTCAACTTCGATCAGGGCCGGGTGATCCTCTCGGAAGCGCCCCCGTTCGGCAGCGAGGTGAGGCGCATCGCTGCAGACTACGCCGTGCTAGACGCCGCAGCCGGCATCGTCGCCCTTGCACGCCCGGCCGCAGCCCCACTCCAGTGGGCGCAGGAGGTGGTGCGACTGGCTGAGCGGCTCGGAGGCGAGAGCGACGGAGCCAACCGCCTCTTTACCCTCGAACATACTCCGGTCTTGGAGAACGATAGAGGGCGCGCCCTCTATCTCGATGGTAGCCCCCTTCGCGGCAACGGCGAGCGGCCGTCTGAGCGGGTATCGGGCGAGCGGGCCACCTTCACCTTCGAGAGTGCGAGTGGTCTCGTTGTCCTGGACGGCCGGGTCCTTATCGAGGGTATCGACTATCACCACAGCGGCACCGAGGTGGTATTTGTCAAGCCCCCAGCCCGCAACGCCCGCCTGCGCCTCCACCCGGACTACCTCCTAGTGGATCCCGAGCGAGGCGAGGTCCTGCTGGCTGAACCGCCCATGCCGGGGGCGGTCCTGTGGGTGGCGGAGTATAGCTACTACTCCGAGCCTGCCTGCGGCCCTACCTTATACCAGTGCTTTCTGGCCCTGCCCCAACATCCGGTCCCTTTCCCCCACTGGATCGCGAGGCGGGTGGCGCCGTTTATGAGCAAGTTCCCCCTCAATGACGAGCGGAACGTCGTTCGGGCTACGTTCTATACCACCCTGGGCACCCTGGCGGCCCTCGGCCTAGGCGGCATCGTCGGCATCCTGCTCGCGGTCGTATTCGTGCTGCTCAGGCCGCTCGAACGCGCCCTCCTACCCTGGGTCGTCGCCTCGCAGACGATCCCCATCATCGCGCTCGTCCCGGTACTCCTCCTAGTGCTCGGCAATTTCGGCATCACCATCCAGACAAGCCTCCTACCCACCGCCCTCATCGGTGCCTACATCGTGTTCTTCCCGGTGGTGGTAGGGACTGTGAAGGGCCTCCGCTCTATCGACCCGCTGGCGCTGGATCTAATGCGCTCGTACGCAGCGACGCCATCACAACTGTTTCTCAAGATCCGCTTTCCAGCCGCAGTGCCGTTCCTCTTCACCAGCCTCAAACTCGGTACCGCCGCGGCACTGGTGGGCGCCCTTGTGGCCGAGACCGAGTCGAATAACCGCCGCGGTCTCGGCTTCCAGATCCTGGGACAGGTGCAGTCCGGAAATGTCGCCGACGTGTGGATCCTGCTGATCCTCTCGGGCCTCTTGGGCATCGGGCTGGTAGCACTTGTGGGTCTCCTCGAGCGGATCTTCGCCCCCTGGAAGCGCGCGTGAAACCGATCTGGTCCGCTCTAGCGGCCGCCCTGATGGCCGGCCTGGGCCTGGTCGTCCCCTACGGAGTGGACGACCGATCGCTCGGGGTTGCGGTCGCAGGCCTGCCGGGGACGCTCCTGACCGCCCTGGTCCTACTCCTCGCCGCGACCGGGCGCGCCCCAGCGGTCGCGCTGCTGATCCCCTCCGGGCTCGCTGGGGCCCTGCTCGCACTCCTGCGGCTCGAGGGCGGAGGCGGCCCGGGCTACTGGCTGCTCTTCTGGGGCTTCCTATTAGCAAGTCTGGCCGCCACCGGCCGGATCAGCCTGGTCGAGGCCGACCCGGACGAAGGGCCTCTCCTCCAACGCCTCCGCGGGGCCATCCCCGCCGGCAGCGTCCCGCTGGTCCTGCTGCTCGTGTGGCAGGGCCTGGTAGTGGGCTTCGAGGTCCCCAAAGGGATCTTCCCCGGGGTACACCATGTGGTCGAGGTCCTGACTCAGAGCTACCCGGTGCTGCTTAACGACAGCTACGTGACCTTCGTAAAGGAGGTGCTGCTCGGTTTCGGCGTCGGCCTCCTCGGCGGCTTCCTTGTCGGGGTGGCAGTGGCCTGTAGCACGCTCCTCCAGCGCGGCTTCCTTCCCCTGGCCGCCGCCTTCGGGGCGGTGCCCATCGTGGGGCTGGCACCGGTCCTGGGACGCGCTTTCGGAGTCGACTGGGAGTCGAAGGCGGCGGTGGTGGTGATCGTGACCTTCTTCCCCGTCGTGCTCAATACCGTGCAGGGGCTGGTCCTAGTCGAGCCGCTCAAGCTCGAGCTGCTCCAAGCGTACGGCGCCAAACCGTGGGGGATCTTCCGGAAGCTAAGGCTCCCCAACGCCCTGCCCTTCCTTTTCAATGCCCTGAAGCTGGCGGTGGTGCTCTCTGTTATCAGCGTGATCGTAGCCGAATTCCTCATCCCCGGGCCACCCGAAGGCCTGGGGCAGCGCATCAGCCTGTCAGCCCGTCGCGGCGCCTACGACGTAGTGTTTGCCGCCATCTTCCTCTCCAGTGCGATATCGATCTCCATCTACGGCCTTCTGTCGTTGCTCGAACGCCGGCTCACCGGCTGGCACTCGTCATTCCGAGAGGAGGGGGCATAAAAGGATGGTAAGATACCATGGACCCCACCAAGTGGGCGCTGGCGTCAGAACCGATTTTAAGCCGCCACAGTAGTCTTAAGGAGGAGTGTTATGAAGAGAACCGTCCTAAGCCTGCTCGCTCTGTTCGTCGCGGCACTACCCTTGGCAACCGCCCAGGATCTCATCCCCGTCAACTTCCAGTCGAAGTGGTTCCCCCAGTCGCAGTTCGCCGGCTACTTCGTCGCCATCGACAAGGGCTTTTACGCCGAGGAGGGCCTCGACGTGACCGTGCTCGACGGTGGCAACGTCAACCCCACGGTCCAGGTCGCGAGCGGCAACGCCGACTTTGGCACCGACTGGATCGCCAACATGTTAGTCCAACGTGAGCAGGGCCTCAACGTGGTCCAGGTCGCGCAGGTCTTCCAGACTTCGGGCTACCGGATGGTGGCGCTCGGCGACTCCGGCATCGAGACCTTCGGAGATCTGGCGGGCCGCACAGTCGGTGTGTGGGGCTTCGGCAACGAGTTTGTATCACAGGCGGTCTTCGCCACTGAGGAACTCACCTCCGATCTCGACCCGACCGTCGGCAGCCCCGATGTTAGCATCGTGGTCTACGCCTTCGATCCCGCCCTGGTCTTCCCCAACGAGGTGGACGTCGCCAGCGCCATGATCTACAACGAACTCGATCAGATCGTCGGCCTCGGTTTCCCACTCGCCAGCCTCACCGTGCTCGACCCGGCCGATATCGACGCGGCTCTCCTCGAGGATCTGATCTTCACCACCCCCGATGTGCTCGCCGACCCTGACTTCAAGGAGAGTGGTGTCAGCGGCCGGGAGGTCGCAGAGCGCTTCCTCCGCGCCACCCTGCGCGGCTGGCAGTCTGCCGTGGACAACCCCGACGAGGCGGTGTTTATCGTACTCGGCTATTGCGGTGACACCTGCGCCGGCTCCGGTTCGACCCAGAGCCCTCTCATCCATCAGACCTGGCAGATGGCCCGGGTGGCCGAACTGGTCCAGCCCGACATGTACTCGACCATCGGTGCGATCGACCAGGGTGCCTGGGAACGCTCCGTAGAACTCCTCGTCGAGGTGGGTCTCCTCAACGAGAGCGTCGGCTTCGCCGATGTCGTGGACACCAGTGTGCTCGAAGCTATCGGGGTCGAGTAGAGCGCCTCTACAAGGTAAGTGCAGGGCGCAGGAAGACCTGCACCCGTCTCCTGGTTGCCGCCGCGGGCCGGTTCACGCGGCTCAACCGGTCTCGGGGGCACCTAGCTACTCCCTGTCGGCAGACTAAGGCCCCTCCACCCTTCGCAGGCTCCGACCTGACTCGACGCGCAGGACAATGTCGGCAGGGAGTCGGCTCCGCCCGACCCACTCGAGATTGGGCAGGTCGCTCCTCAGGTAGTGTCTCTGAGCAGCCTCGACCGACCGGCCGCCACGCAGGTAGCGCGCGATGATCCTCTCGCGCGCTACGGGATCGGGGCACTCGACGAAGATGCTCAGGTCCCCTAAGATCCGAAGGTCGCGCCAACCGGGCTCGTCGAGGAGGAGGTAGTTACCCTCGACAATCAGGGCGCCCCGCTCGCCCACCTCAAGGGCGTCCAGAACAGGGTCGTGGAGCGTCCGGTCGTACCGTGGCCACTTAAAGCACTTCCCCCCGCCGGAGACCGCCAACGGCGGTCAGGAGGGCGGGGAGATCGAAGGTCTCCGGACTCCCCTTGATCCGCCGTAGCGGGACGGCTACGCCATCCCGAACGGTGGTGCGGGCGTCCAGTTCCACATTGGGCAAGTGGAATCCGTCCATGGGCAGCGCCTGCACAGGCACACCTGTGCTCCACCCAAGCTCCTCCCAAAGGGCAGCAAGGGTCGTCTTACCAGATCCCGGGGGCCCCGCCAGCAGGACGATGATCCGGTCGGACCCCTTAAAGCGTGACCCGAGTTCGGCGAGTAGTGGCAGGTGCAACCCCTCGAGCTCCCGCCGAGCGACCGAGATGCAGGTGCGAAACCCCGCCAGGTCGAGGGTAAACGCCTCAGCCGAGGGGGGTGGCATAACCAGATCTCGGTCGAAGGTGGATAGCACTCACGGAAGCACCTCCCTAACTGGCTGCTGCTCGAACATCATATAAGGGCCGAACCGCCTTGTCGGCCAGGGTTGCTGTAAGGTCATGAACTGCGAATGACGGCTACGCACCCCGCTCACAGTAGGGGCGACCTACATCGGCGGGGCTAAACGATGAAACTACCTAGGGTCACCCTTCCCGGTGGCAGCCCTCCTCATGCTGAGAGCGGGCATACGGCAGCGAATGGCTCCGCGACCACCTCGGTGAGGTAGCGATGGTTCTCCGACGTTCAAGCGAACATTGGGGCAGAGTTCCCGAGTGAATAGCGGAGAGGCGACCGAGCAGGTGAGATAGACTGACGTACCGCCTCGCACCGCCGACTCAGAGAGCCCAGGAGGACCAAGTGATCCCTACCAAGACCCGAAGCCAAGAGATCTTCGATCGCCACCAAGAGTTCATCTTCCCAGCCGTCTCACCCTACTATGGAGACACCCCGCTGGTCGTAGACCGGGCCAAGGACCAGTACGTTTGGGATATCGAGGGCAACCGCTACCTCGACTTCTTCGGCGGGGTGCTCACCGTCTCGGTCGGCCACTGCAACGACGAGGTCACCAGGCGCACCGCCGAGCAACTCCAGACGGTCCAGCACACCTCGACCCTCTACCTGAACGAGATCATGGTCCGGGTGGCGGAGAAAGTCGCCGCCATCACCCCCGGGCGACTCCAGAAGTCGTTTTTCACCTCGACTGGCAGCGAAGCGAACGAGACCGCCGTCATGGCCGCCCGGATGTACACCGGCAACCCGGACATTATCACTCTGCGCCACGCCTACTCGGGTCGGACCCTGGTATCCATGAGCCTCACCGCACACGGAAACTGGCGCTTAGGCGGGGTGTTCGACGGCAGCATCAGGCATGTGCGCAACCCCTACAGCTACCGCGCCCCGGTCGGCCTCGACGAAGAGAGGCTCCTCGACCTCTGTGTCCAGGATCTCGAGGAGACCCTGGCCACGGTGACCGACGGTCGGATCGCCGCCTTCATGGCCGAGCCGATCCAGGGTGTCGGAGGCTTCATCGTGGCCCCGCAGGACTACTTTCAGCGGATTCTGCCGCTGATCCGGGAGGCAGGTGGGGTGCTCATCATCGACGAAGTGCAGACCGGTTGGGGACGCACCGGCCGTTACCTGTGCGGCATCGAGCACTGGGGGATCGAACCCGACATCATGACCTTCGCCAAGGGTATGGCCAACGGTAGCCCCATCGGCTGCACCGTTACCACCCCCGAGATCGCCGAGGCCGTCGACGGCCTGACCTTCGCCACCTTCGGCGGCAACCCGGTCACCATGGCTGCGGCATTAGCCACTATTGAGTACATCGAGGAACACAACCTGGCTGCCAACGCCGAACTTATGGGGGCTCGCCTGCGGGCACGCCTCGAGGCCTCCAAAGAGGCGCATCCGTTCATTGGAGAGGTGCGCGGCTTGGGCCTGATGCAGGCGCTCGAGCTGGTCGAGCCCGGGCGGGAGAAGACCCCGGATGCGGCCCGGGCCACCGCCCTGATCGGCGCTGCCCGCACCCGCGGTCTGCTGATCGGCAAGGGGGGGCTCCACGGAAACGTCATCCGCATCGCGCCGCACCTCAATGTCACCAGTGAGGATCTCGAAGCTGGCTGTGACCTGATCGACGAGGCCCTAAGCGATATCGCCTGACCCTCTTGCCCAACCGTGCGCGAATTCACTCAGACACCCAAGGGGGTGGCCAAGGCCCTGCAGAAGGTAGCGCCTGCGGAGTGCCGAGATAGTCGATGTCCTTCTCGAAACGGCCGACATAGCGCGGGGCGAGGCTCACCCCGTCGACGCCGAGCCGCCTGAGTTCGCTGGCGATCAGCCCATGCTCGGCGTGCGACGCCGGGTGTAAGGTCTCGTCGACCGACACCTCCTCGAAGGGACACCCTTGGCGGCGAGGTGTCGTTGCATCTTCATCACATGTGCTACGGGCCGGCCGCACTCCACGGCAGCCCGCACGACGGCGTCGGCTCCAAGCGAGAGCCGTTCCGTCTCGAGCTCTACTGTCCGATCGACGTAGCTCCTCTTGAGTAGGGGAGGCCGCCGGCGAGCTACTCCGTGTTACCGGAGCACTTTTCCGTCGGCCCCCCTCTGAACCGGACGTGCGGCTTTCACCGCACCCGGCTCTTCAGTGTCTTGGCCGTTATAGGCCCGACCAGGCCAAGACGGAGGCGGGCCGGAGTTGGAGTTGAGGTCCGGGTCGTTGCCTTCACCGCCGCTGGCCGTGCCCGTAACGGCCTCCAGTGCCTCGGGTGTGGGCTGGGATCAGCACGTCTTCGACAAACTTGTCCAACCGGTCTAGGTAGATGTTGGCGAGGATGGGGCTGATCACACCACCTTGCGGGGTACCTCTCAGCGTGCGGCCATACTTCCAGTCCTCCATGTAGCCTGCCTCCAGTAAGTACTTGAGCAGGTTGAGGAAGCGGTTGTCGTGGAGTTTCTCGCCGAGCACCGACAGCAGGACATCGTGGTCGACGTTGTCGAAGCACCCTTTGATGTCTCCCTCGACGAACCAAAGGACTCCAGACCAGTAGTTCACCACGTTGCTGAGAGCGGTGTGGCAACCCCGGCCGGGCTGAAAGCCGTGGGAGTGGTCGGAAAACTGCGGCTCGTAGTAGGCTTCCAGAATCATCCGGATGACCTCTTGCAGCAGCTTGTCCGGCCCCGTCGGTATGCCCAAGGCGCGAGTCTTGCCGCCAGGCTTGGGAATGTTGACCCGGCGCACCGGAGTCCACCAGAACCGCCCGTAACGAAGCTCGTTGATAATGCGGTCGATTTTTGCCAGTGACATACCGTCCATGGTCTCTGCAGTGATGCCCTTGGTCGTAGCTCACTGGTTTGAGTAGATATGACCGTAGGCCCGCAGGTGCAAGTTCCTACAGCAGCCGATAGATGTTCGGAACAAGCGGTTAGGGGCTTGACCGGCCAGCCTATCGGTGCTACCTGGCCCTCGAGACCTTCCGAGCGAGGCTATGCGTCCTTGAAGGCGACCCTTGTTGGCCCGTTGATGGTCGCGGGAACGCCCCTGTGCAGCTACTCCTCTAGGCGAATACCACCCTCATAAACGACCCGAAGGCGTCCACATCCTTCCGGTGGTTGTACTTCCACGACGACTCCGCTACATAGAGCGGCGAGAAGTCTTTGCTGTAGTGATGGTGCTGCCCGTACCAAGCACGTTTGAGCAGTCCCCAGAAGCCCTCTATAGTGTTGGTATGACCCCCTGAGCGGTCGGAGTAGTGCTCCTGGTGGTTGACGGCCAGGTGAGGCATGTAGGGCTGCACAGCCTGGTAGGCGGCGTACTCATCAGAGATCAGGATAGAACCCTCCGGGTCTACCGAATCCCGAATAAACCGCAAGATACCCCGGCCCGATAGGTCGTCCGTAACCATCGCCTTGACTTTGCCACCTCGCTCCACGGCGCCGATAACAGCGGTCTTGTCGGTACCGCGGCCGCGCTTGGCTGGCTTGCGACTACCGCGCCGATTGCGTTTGCGAGGCTTCCCGCCCAGGAAGGTCTCATCGGCTTCCACGATGCCCCGTAGAAAGTCTCCCTGATTAGCTGCCATAGCTGCCCTGATCCGCTGCATCAGGTACCAGGCCGAGTTCTGGTGCATCTCCAGGTCTCGGGCCAACTGGTGAGAACTGAGCGACTTCTTGGCGTTCACGATTAACGCGATGGCCAAGAACCACTTCTGCAAGGGGATCTTGGTCTTCTGCATGACCGTACCCGAGAGGACGTTGAAGCTCGACTTGCAATCGTGGCAGTTCCAGCGGCCTACCCGCTTCCCTTCACGCTTGCGGGCGACGTGCAGGCTACCGCAGTGAGGACAAGCCGCCTTGTCGCCCCAGCGCACTCGCTCCAAGTGCGCGATGCAAGCGCGCTGGTCGGGAAATCTCTTGAAAACCGAGACGATGTTCATACCCTTATTGTGGCATGAATGGCTCCGAAATTTAAGCCCCTAACCGCTTATTCCG
>Ga0209544_1003555_pt1 | contig 11960 bp, 9 predicted proteins | sample MesohylPK_FD_187297 | JGI IMG/M metagenome (GOLD analysis project Ga0209544, IMG submission 187297) | Host-associated microbial community of the marine sponge Aplysina aerophoba from Gulf of Piran - sponge mesohyl, lysed by proteinase K... | ecosystem: Host-associated > Porifera > Sponge >...
AAACCGGCCGCCACCCAACCCACAACACCCCAAGAACACCAACCACCCCCACCACCACCCCCACAAAGCGCCCCCGAGAACCCAATAACTCACCAGTCTCCTAGTCGTGGTCATCGTCATCAGTGTGCAACGAGGGTATGACAGCCCTACACGATGTCGGGGGAACTTCACGGGATAGTCGGACAAGAGGCCGTCTGTAACCGCTGTGCGCAGTTCATCAGCGGACCTTCTCGCATGAGGTCGAATGAATGCAGTAACTCTCGTCGCAGCATGCCAGGAGCCGGCCGGGGACGATGGCCCGTCACCGGCCGCGCACGAACAACATTCCCGCCGGGGTCATCCGGCAACATCCCACGCCGTGGCACCGTCGACGACTCGCTCCGACTCCGATGCTGAGCGCGCGTCACCGGAGAGGCGGAGACCGAGATGCACAAGTCCTGCCCCTATGGCGCGGCAGGTGCGAGCCGACGCCGTAGTGACTCAGGCCAAGACCGCAGCGATCCAGAGGCCGGCGGCGAGGCTGAGGCCGTAGGCGGCCAGCAGACGGCCGGTGGCGGCCAGCACGCCGACCAGTTCCGCTCCCTCGGCGCCTCGCAGCACCCTCTGCAACAGGGGCACGGCCAGGGGGAGCGCCGCCAGGGGAAGCAGCGGCCACGGCCCGCCGGCGTCTAGCGGTGGAAGCCAGATCGACTCGTCGGGCGGGTTCCCCAGCACCAATACTCCACGCAGCGGCCAGTCCCCGCCGGCGGCCAGCGGCGCCAGGGCTGCGAAACTGCCGAGCACCAGCAGGGCGTACAGCAGCCGGGTGCGCGGCGCGCCGAGCCGCACCGCGAGGGTGCACTTGCCGGCGGCGAGGTCACCGGCGATGTCGCGCAGGTTGTTGGCGACCAGCAGGGCGCAGCTCAAGCAGCCACAGCCCACCCCCACCCAGATGCTGCGAGCGGTGATCGCCTCCAGTTGGACATACGCGCTGCCCACGGAGGCAACGAACCCGAAGAACACGAACACCCCCACCTCGCCCCAGCCGTGGTAGCCGTAAGGTCGGCGGCCACCGGAGTAGAACCATCCCGCCGCCAGGCAGGCCGCGCCGACCACCAGCAGTTCCCAACCGGCCGCAGCGGCCAGTGCCAACCCGGCGCCACCTGCAACCAGCCCGGCCGCCACGGCGGCGCGGCGCACGGCAGCAGGAGTGGCCAGGCCCGAGCCGACCAGGCGCCGCGGTCCTATCCGCCGCTCGTCATCGGTGCCATGCACGCCGTCGCTGTAATCGTTGGCGTAGTTCACACCTACCTGCAGGGCCAGCGCCACCACCAGTGCCATCGCCAGGCGCCACCAGATCACGCCCTGGCCCCATCCGAGGCCCGGTCTGGCCGCGGTGGCCGTGCTGGCGATCACCGGCGCCAACGATGCCGGCAGCGTGCGCGGCCTCGCTCCGGCGACCCAGTCCCGCACCCGCGTCACGGGCGCGACGCTACCGGACTGCGCGTGGTCGGACGTTCCATGGGGCCGCCACCAGGTCCGCGGCTCGCACGCACCACCGGTCGCCCGGCGGGTCCGGACCCCGGCGACCCGTATGCTCGCCGCATGAACCGTCTCGCCTCAGAGGGCAGCCCCTACCTGCGCCAGCACGCCGACAACCCCGTGGACTGGTACCCCTGGGGGTCTGAGGCCTTCGCGGAGGCTCGCCGGACCGGCAAACCGGTGCTTCTGTCGGTCGGTTACTCGTCCTGCCATTGGTGCCACGTCATGGCGCATGAGTCCTTCGAGGACCCGGCCACGGCGGACTTGATGAACCGCTGGTTCGTGAACGTGAAGGTGGACCGCGAGGAACGCCCCGACGTGGACTCCCTGTACATGGAGGCGGTCACCTCCCTCACCGGCCACGGAGGCTGGCCCATGACCGTCTTCCTGACTCCCGAGGGCGAGCCTTTCTTCGCCGGCACGTACTTCCCGCCCACCGCGCGCCACGGGATGCCGTCCTTCAGCGACGTGCTCCAGCGAGTCAATGACGCCTGGGGTGACCGCCGCAGCGATGTCCGGGACCAGGCACAACGCATCACCGCGGCCCTCGATCGCGCCGGCCGGCTGCCGGGGGCGGCGAACGGCGTCCCCGCCGGCCACGAGGTGCTCGCCGCGGCTGCGGCGACGCTGCGCCGCCAGTACGACGCCGCCTGGGGAGGATTCGGTCACGCCCCGAAGTTCCCCCAGGCCATGACGCTGGAGGCGTTGCTGCGGCACTGGCGGAACTCCGGGGATGACGACATCGGGGCCATGGTGGTCAACAGCTTGGACTGCATGGCCTCCGGCGGCATCTACGACCACCTCGGCGGCGGCTTCTCGCGCTACGCCACCGACCAGCGCTGGTTGGTGCCCCACTTCGAGAAGATGCTCTACGACAATGCCCTGCTACTGGGGCTGTACACCGCCGCGTGGCAGGTCACCGGCAAGGCCCGCTACCGCCAGGTCATCGACGAGACCGTCGAATACCTGTTGCGGGATCTGCGCCAGCCCGACGGCGGCTTCGCCTCCGCTGAGGACGCCGACTCCGAAGGCGTCGAGGGCAAGTTCTACGTCTGGAGCCTCGAGGAGATCCGCAGCGTCGCCGGCGAGGCGGCCGACGCCGCCATCGAGTGGTACGGAGCCACCGACGAGGGGAACTTCGAGGGATCCAACATCCTGTGGCGGCCGGTGCGCGGCGACCTGCTGCGCCCCGCGGAGGTGGAGCAGGCGCGCCGGTCGTTGTTCGAGGCCCGCGCCGAGCGGATCCGGCCCGGTCTCGACGACAAGGTGCTCACCGAATGGAACGGGCTGGCGATCGCGGCCCTGGCCGAGGCTGCCGTGGCCACCGGCAACACAACCTGGCTGGCGACCGCAGAGGATTGCGGCGAGTTCCTGGTGGACCACCTGAGGCGCGCCGACGGACGCTGGCTGCGATCCTGGCAGGCAGGGGACGCCGACCGCCCCGCGGGGGCGCGGCACCTGGCCTGCGCCGCCGACTACGCCGCCGTGCTGGACGCGTTCTGCCGCCTGGGAGAGGCCACCGGCCGGGCGCGCTGGATCGATGAGGCCCGCCGCACCGCCGACGATCTCCTGGACCTGTTCTGGGATCCGGCCAGCGGCGGCCTGTTGACCTGCGGGCACGATGCCGAGCCACTCGTGGCCACACCCCGGGACCTCTTCGACAACGCCACGCCATCGGCCGGCAGCGCCGCCGCTCGGGGCCTGCTGCGGCTGGGCGCCCTCTTGGATGCCGGCGACTACCGGGACCGGGCCGAGGACATCCTGGGGCTTCTGGGACCCCTCGCCGGCGAGCATCCCAGCGCCTTCGGCAACCTGCTGTGCGCCCTGGACCTGCACGCCACCGGCGCCACCGAGATCGTCATCACCGGCGACCGCCCCGACCTCACCGAGGTCGTCCACCGGCAGTGGCTCCCCAACGCCGTGCTGGCCTGGGGCGAGCCGTACGACTCACCGCTGTGGGCCCGGCGCCCCGACGGCGCCGCCTACGTGTGCCGGGGCTACGTCTGCGAAGCCCCCACCAGCGACGCCGGCGAACTGAGAGACCGCCTCGGCGGCGCCGTCTGACCCCGGCCTCCGACCGGCACGCGCCACCAACCGAGGGAGGGGGCGCCGGGGGCCGGCCGGCGGAGCGATTTCGCCAGACGCTCCCGACGACGGCCGCCGCCGCCGCCGACCGGACAGACGCGCGGTCCGGCGGGTCAGGCGGCGGAGCGCTCCAGGATGTGCACGCCGCAGGAGGACCCCAGCCCGATCACGTGCGCCAGGCCCGCCCTGGCCTCGGGGATCTGCCGGTCGCCGGCCTCGCCGCGCAGATGGGTGGCGACCTCGTAGAGGTTGGCGACGCCGGTGGCACCGATGGGGTGTCCCTTCGAAATGAGCCCCCCGGAGACGTTCACGGGGGTGGAGCCGTCCCGGTACGGAGCGCCCGAGTCGATGAAGTCGCCGGCGCCGCCCGGTTCGCAGAGCCGCAGGTTGTCGTAGTGGATGAGCTCGGCAGAGGCGAAGCAGTCGTGCAACTCCACGAGGTCGAGATCCTCCGGGCCGACCCCGGCCTGCTCGTAGGCGGCGTCGGCGGCGTTGCGGGTGAGTGTGTTAACGTCGGGCTGTACCTGCCCGCCCTCGACGTACGGATCGCTTGTGAGCACCGACGCCGAGATCTTCACGGCGCGCCTGCGCTGGTCGGCCGTGAGCGTCGCCAGGCGCTCGGCGCTCACGAGCACCGCCGCCGCGGCACCGTCACCGGTGGGGCAGCACATGAGCAGCGTGTTGGGATAGGCCATCATCGGCGCCGCCTTGATCTCGGTGAGGCTGAACTTCTTCTGGTACTGCGCCAGCGGGTTCAGGACCGAGTGCAGGTGGTTCTTGTGGGCGATCCGGGCGAACTGGTCGAAACCCACGCCCTCGTGGTCGTGCGCGTAGCGCATGCCCGCCTGGCCGAAGACCCCGGGCATGGTCTTGGTGCCCAGGATGCCGTCCACCGACCGGACCGATCCGAAGCGCCCCGACGGCGCGAACACCTTGGCTTCCTTGCTCCCCCTCGGGGAGCTGGTGAGCAATCCCATCTTGCCCATCTTCTCCACCCCGACCGCCATTGCCATCGACGCCTCTCCCGAACGGATGGCCATGAGGCCGACGCGCAGGGCCGTGGCGCCTGTGGCGCAGGCATTGGCCACGTTGTAGACGCTGATACCCGTCTGGCCGATCTGGCCCAGCAACTGCTGGCCGACACCGGCGTGGGCGGAGAAGAGGCTTCCGCACGCCAGGACGTCGAGGTCGTGCACGGTCACTCCGCCGTCGGTCAGCGCGCCGAGGGCCGCCTCGCTGGCCAGGTCGACCACATCGCGATCCGCGTGGCGGGCGAAGCGTGTCATCGAGGTTCCGAGAATCCAGACGCTGTCACTCATGGGTGGCTCCTCTGTGGGTCTGTGGGGTCGGTCACCTTGCCTGCGAGTCTTCTCCGTAGCCCGCACGGACCGTCAGGCGCCGACCGGGGCGAAACCGAAGGCGACGCACTCGGTGCCCTCGCTGTCGGTGCCGGCCGGGTAGGTCACCAGGTGCACCTCCATGCCGAGGCGGACCTCCGCGGGGTCCGGTTCCACCTCCAGCAGGTTGGCGCGCACCGTGGTCCCGTCGCTGGTCTCGACGATCGCCGAGACGAACGGCACCGCCACACCGGGGTCGGCCCGATGCACGATGGAGAACGCCCGCAGATGACCGGTCTTGGCCACCGGAGCGGGTTCGAAGTCCCGGCCCCCACACGACCCGCAGGCGTTGCGGCGGTCGAAGAAGCGGGCACCGCAACCGTCGCACTGCTGCGCCACGAGGTGCGGTTCGGGTTCCAGCACCAGGTACCCCACCAGGGGGATCCGTTGGGTTGCCATCGGGGCCTCCGAGTTCGAGCAGGCGAGACGAACCCTAGCGCCGGGGGCCGCCCCAGTAGCCCCAGTGCAGGATCTCATCGAGGTCCCGCCAGCCGCGCGCCAGCGAGCCGCTGGGACGGTCGGGAGCCGGCCACCCGAGCGCCACCGCACCCAGCAGTTCGACCCCTTCGGGCACCCCCAAGGCTGTACGCACCTCCGCCTCTGAGTTGAACAGACCGAAGAACAGCGCCCCGAGGCCGCGCTCGGTGGCCGCCAGCAGCAGGTTCTGCACGACGAAGGCGCAATCGATGAGCCAGTAGGGCACCGGCCAGGCCTGCTGCGACTCGCCGAGGTCCCCGGCCGCGGCCTTGTCGCCCTCGCTGTAGCGGGCCAGGTAGCGGCGGCTGTCGGCGGCCGGCAGGACCAGAGCCGGAGCATCCAGCAACCCGGGCCATGCGAAACCGGGGCGCCGCTCGGGAGCCAGGGTGAGATCCCAGAAGGTTTCCAGCGCCTCGGCTCCCTCCAGGATGATGAGTTCGGCGCCCTGAGCGAATCCCGCCGACGGAGCCCGCCGCGCCAGCAGGCACAGTTCCTCCAGCAGGGAGCGCTCGAGGGGGTGAGGATCGAAGTTCCTCGTCATGCGGCGCGCCGCGAGCACCTCGCTGAGGTTCACTTCTGCCTGCGCCTCCCCGCTGCGGGTTCAGCGCCGGAGGGGTTCAGTCGCCGTAGCGCTGCAACCGCCCTGCCGTCGCCCACGCCACCGCCACCAGTGAATCACCCCGGTTCCGTTGCAGCGGCGCGAACAGCTCCACCAATGCCGGATCGGTCCGCTCGGGGCGCAGGGTCTCGTAGTCGAACACCGCCGGCTGCCCACCGTCGCCGGTCGCCACGAACAGGCGCGGGTCGTACACGCTGTTGCCGATCCTGTAGCGCTTCGCCAGACGCCGTCCCCATGCCCGCTCCTCGCCGTTCGCACCGTGGCCCGGGCGGGGGATCGCGTTGCTCAGCACCTTGAACACCTCGAAGGTGGAGGGATCGTTCATCCGCACACCCATCAACACGTCCTCATCGGGGAATGCCATGACAGCGCGGTGCAACTGCTCGGCCACCAGCGCCTGCAGGACCGTGCTGCGCCGGGAGGTGCGCGCCACCGACCCCGCACCGAGCACGACGACCGGGGTGCCTCCGATGCGTTCCAGGGTGGAGAACACGAAACCGCGCAGGCGGCTGCCTTCGCGCGCCTCGGTCAGCAGGACCCAGAGTTCGGTCTGCTTGGACAGGAACCCGACCGTGAAGGGATTCTGACCGTCTGCGCAGAGATCGGCCATCGCCTCGAGCTCGGCGTCGCTGACCGCGGTGCAGTCCCTGCTCTCGACCTCAACTGCCATTGTCGCCGCCTTATCGCTATCCGGCCACTTCGATCACCAGGTGGACTCCCCAATAGTCCAGTGTGCCGGACAGCCGCGCGCAAACCGACGCGGCGCGGCGATTAGACCTGCACGGCCGTGACCCCCAGAAGCTGGCGCAGTTCGGGCACGAGCCCCCCCTCGATATCGACGTGGTACTCCCGGGGAAGCTGCAGCAGGTGCCCCCGCCCGACTTGGATCTCCACCGGCGAGTGCCCGCCGTGCTCGCTGAGGATCCGCTTGAGTGCCGCCATCTGATCGGCGTCCACGCCGGCGGGGGGGAACCGCAGGCGCAGTGCCCCGCGGGTCTCGTTGGCGAAGCCGACCATGTCCATGCTGATGAGCTTGGGCTCGTCCTCGCGCCGGTCGAGGCGCGCCTTGAGGATCACCACCTCCTCGTCGGCCAACAGCCCGTCCTGGGCCTCCAGGGCTCTCGGGAAGACCGTCACGGGGATCATTCCCGTGCGGTCGTCGAGCGTGAACGTGGCCATGTGCTGGCCGCTGCGGGTCTGGCGGCGCACCAGCGACGTGATGGCCCCCGCCACCGTGACGATCTCCCCGTCGGGGAATTCGGCCAGCTCGGCGACGCTGCGCTCCCGCCTACCGACGAGCAGGTGCTCGATACCGGCGAGAGGATGGTCGCTGATGTAGAGCCCGAGCATCTCCTTCTCATCGGCCAGCATGCGCTCGCGGGGGGCATGGATGTCCGGCACTGTGGGCTTGGCGTTGTACCCGGTCGAGACGCCCGCGTCACCGAAGAGGCTCAGCACCCCGGCCTCCCGATCGCGCCGCTCCACCATGGCCGCATCGATGGTCCGGCCGTGCACGTTCAGCAGACCCTGGCGCGGCTGGTCGAGGGAGTCGAAGGCGCCGGCCTTGATGAGGGAGGCCACGGTGCGTTTGTTGAGGACCGAGGGGTCGACTCTGTCGCAGAAGTCGTCGAAGTCACCGAACCGGTCACCGGCGCCCCGAGCTTCGATGATGTGGGCCGCGTCGGCCGCCCCCACGTTGCGCACCGCCGAGAGCCCGAACAGGATGCGTCCCCGTTCCGGCGCAGCTGGGTCCAGTACCGGAGTGAAGTCCGAGAACGACTCGTTGACGTCGGGCACCACGACGTCGATGTCCTGCAGGCGGCACTCCAGCAGGTACGGCGTGAGTCGTTCCATCTTGTCGCGCACGCTGGTGAGGAGCGCCGCCATGTACTCCACCGGGTAGTTCGCCTTCAGGTAGGCCGTCTGGTAGGCGAGCAGGCCGTACGCGTAGGAGTGGCTCTTGTTGAAGGCGTAGTCGGCGAACGGCTCGATCTGGTTCCACCACTGCTCCCCCACCCGCCGGCCGAAGCCGGTGGTCTCGCAGCCGTCGATGAACTTCTCCTTCTCCTCGGCCATCTTCTCCCGGATCTTCTTGCCGCAGGCCTTGCGGAGGTTGTCGGCCTCCTCGAGGCTGTAGCCGGCGAACACCTGGGCGATCCGCATCATGGACTCCTGGTAGATCATGAGCCCGTAGGTGTCGGCCAGGATCTCCTCCGCCGCCGGGTGCAGCAGCCTCACCTCGGCCCGACCCATCTTCCGGTCGGCGTAGGTGGTGTGCATGTTGTCCTTCATGGGGCCCGGCCGGTACAGAGCCACGAGGGCGGCGACGTCATTGATGTCGCTCGGCAGCATGGAGCGCAGCAAGGCGCGCACCGGCGGACTCTCCAGCTGGAATATGCCGGTGGTGTCGCCGCGCTGGAGCATGTCGTAGGTGGGTCCGTCGTCCAGCGGCAGTTGCTCGATGTCCAACTCCAAGCCGCGCAGGCGCTCCACGTGCGCCACCGTGTCGGTCATGACATCCAGCGTGCGCAGGCCCAGGAAGTCCATCTTCAGGAGACCCAACTCCTCGACGGCGTCCATGTCGTACTGGGTGACGATCGGGGCCTCGTCGAGAACCTGGCGGTCGGCCGGCTTGCGCTGGATGGGTACGTGGGTGGTGAGGGGATCCGGCGAGATCACCACCGCGGCGGCATGGATGCCGTCCTGGCGGCGCAGCCCTTCGAGGCCAAGGGCCACGTCGATGACTTCGCGCGCCTGGGAATCCTCGGCGTACATGGTGCGCAGGTCGCCGGCGAGGTCGTAGCCGGCGCTGTAGGCGCTGTCTCGCTCCAGACAGGCCTTCAACGGCGTCGTGCGACCCATGATCGGCTCAGGGACCGCCTTGGCGATGCGGTCGCCGGTGGCGTAGGGATGATCCAGCACCCTGGCCGCGTCGCGCACCGCGGCGCGGCCCTTGATGGTTGAGAAGGTGATGATCTGCGCCACGTGGTCGCGGCCATAGCGCTCGGCCGCGTAGCGGATGAGATCGTCCCGGTAGCGGGAGTCGAAGTCCATGTCGATGTCGGGCATCTGCCGGCGGCCGGGATTCAGGAACCGCTCGAACAGCAGGTCGTAGCGCAGCGGGTCGAGGCTGGTGATGCCGAGGCAGTAGGACACGGCGCATCCCGCCGCGCTGCCCCGGCCGGGGCCGACCCGGATCCCGGCGGATCGGGCGTAGCGGATGAGGTCCCAGACGATCAGGAAGTACGAGGCGAAGCCCATCGTGGCAATCACCTGCAACTCGTAGGCGAGGCGGTCGGAGGTGGCCTCGGACAACTGGTCGCCCCAGTGGGCTCTCGCCCCCTCCAAGGTGAGGTGAGCGAGGTACTCGTCCGCGGTGGCGAAGCCTTCCGGCACCGGGAACGGAGGCAGCTTGATGTCTCCGAAGACGATCTCGGTGTTGCAGCGCTCGGCGATGCCCAGTGTGCTGTCGCACGCACCGGGCATCTCGGCGAAGAGTCGGCGCATCTCCGCTGCCGTCTTGGCGTAGTGCTCGTCGCCGTGGAACTTGAACCGGTTCGGGTCACTGCGCACGCTCCCGGTCTGCACGCAGAGCAGGGCGTCGTGTGCGACCGCATCGCTGCGGTGCGTGTAGTGGCTGTCGTTCGTGGCCAGCAGGGGGATTTCCAGGCGCCGCGCGATCTCCAGCAATTGCGGCATGACGCGTTTCTGCTCGGCGATTCCGTGGTCCTGGAGCTCGACGAACGTGCTGGCCGGCCCGAAGATGTCCCGGAGGCGACCCGCGTGGGTGAGCGCCCTGTCGAAATCGTCCTGCAGCAACGCCTGGCACACGTGGCTCCCGAGACAACCCGTGCTCGCCAGGATCCCCTCGGAATGCTCGGCCAGCACCTCCCAGTCCACTTTCGGCTTGTAGTAGTAGCCCTCGAGGAAGGCGCGGCTGGCGATCTGGATGAGATTGCGGTAGCCGGCCTCGTTCTCCGCCAGCAGCGTCAGGTGGTAGTACAGCTTGTTCCCCGTGGCCGTCTCGCCGCCGCTGTCATCCACCTTGCCGCGCCGGGCAGGGCGTTCGTGGCGGCTCTCGTGCGCCAGGTAGGCCTCGATGCCCAGGATCGGCTTCACGCCCCCGGCTCGGCAGGCCTTGTAGAAGGGGACGACCCCGTAGAGGTTCCCGTGATCGGTGATCCCGAGCGCCGGCTGGCCGTCAGCGGAAGCGGCGGCCACGAGGGCTTCGACCCGCGAGGCTCCGTCCAGCATGGAGTACTCGGTGTGGGTGTGCAGGTGAACGAAGCTGTCAGGCATCCTCGACTCCCCAATCTGTCCCCACGGCGTCCCCACCGCCTGTGGACAAATCACAGCGATGTCGTTTCGGTGCCGACCATAGTCGGCTACGGCCCCGAACGCGCAGGGTGCCGGGCGGCGGCAACTCGCAGGTGGCCGCGAGGGCTCGCGGCCTAGAGATAGGTGCCGGGGCGCTCCTCGGCGGGATTCTGCTCGTCGCCGGGCTCCAGGGGCCGAAGCTGGCCGCGCATGTCCGCCAGCTGCTTGCGAGCGAGTACCTGCTGCGCGTACAGCGTCGCCTGGATGCCCTGGATGAGCCCCTCCATCCAGCCGACCAACTGCGCCTTGGCAATACGCAACTCGGCCTCGGAGGGCACTTCGCTGTCGGGGAAGGGTTGCGCCAGGCGGTTGAGCTCCTCACGCAGATCCACCGAGACGGCCGACCCCAACTCCTGCAGAGAGATCTCGTAGATCTCCCGCAACCGGTCACGGCTGCGCTCGTCCAGCGGCGCCTCCCGGACCTCCTGCAGCAGGCCGCGCAGCATGGCGCCGACGCGCATCACCTTGGCCGGCTGCTCGATGGCGTCGCCGTGCGGTTCCCGCTCCTGATCCGGCGCGACGATCTCTGCGCGCTCGGGCTCGGACGGGCTGTGCTCGATGTCAGGGGACATGCTGGCCGGCTCCGTGGTCGGGGAACGATCGGGCGCTTTGACGCTAGCGGCCCTCCGACGCGCTCCAACGGCCGCCGATCGCCCGCCGACCCCCGGCGACCGAACCGGTACGCTCGCAGGCGTGAAGGTCTCCACCCGGGCGGACTATGCCAGCCGGGCGCTGCTGTCGCTCACGTTGCACGAGGCCGGCGCACCCCAGTCGGCGCGAGACATCGCCGACCGCACCGGACTCCCCCAGCCCTACCTGGAACAGATACTCCTGGCACTCAAGGGCGCCGGGCTGGTGCTGTCCAAGCGTGGCGTCGGCGGCGGCTACCGGCTGGCGCGACCGGCCCGGCAGATCTACCTCAGCGAGATCGTGAGCGCCGTGGAGGCCCCGATCGTGGCAGACGACTTCGGCGAGCCGCACAAGGACGGGGCCTGCGACCACGAGGGGCAGTGCGTGCTGCTGGCGGTCTGGGCCGCTGTCGGGACCGAGATGCGGCGCCTGCTCTCGTCCTTCAGCCTCGCCGACATCGCCGACATGGCCGGCGGCGCTGTCCCGTGGCCCGACACGGCCGCCGGTGGCTCGGCCTGAGGTACCGCCCCAGGAGGGTTGTGAGCAACCCCCGGATCGGCCAATCCCTCGCCGCGAAAGCCCTGGTGAGGGGCTTGTGGGTTCGGCGAAATGGCCATTACGCACCAGTCTCTCGGGACAACGCCGCGAGAAGCGTTCTGAGGTCAGCGGGCAGAGCCGACTCGAAGATCATCGCCCGGGCGTCGGCGGGGTGGTCGAATCCCAGCAGCGCCGCATGCAGGGCCGGGCGATCGAGTCGCAGCGCGGCTCCCCCCGACCGGCCGGCGCCGTAGACCTCGTCACCGAGCAGCGGATGGCCGATCGCCGAGAGATGCACCCTGATCTGGTGGGTTCTC
>Ga0209544_1003557_pt1 | contig 11957 bp, 9 predicted proteins | sample MesohylPK_FD_187297 | JGI IMG/M metagenome (GOLD analysis project Ga0209544, IMG submission 187297) | Host-associated microbial community of the marine sponge Aplysina aerophoba from Gulf of Piran - sponge mesohyl, lysed by proteinase K... | ecosystem: Host-associated > Porifera > Sponge >...
CTTTTTGTCCGCGGAGGACGCGGAGAACACCAGAGGCGTATCGAATTTTCTTTGCGCAGCTGCGCCGCCCTTCGACGATCAGGCGTAATTTGCACCCGGATGTCGTTGTTCAGACAAACGTCAGCGAGCCCTAGTTACAGGATAGCCTTCACCCTCGATTACGGTACGCGTGTAGCACACCTCCGTAGGGAACCGGCCTGATTCGCTTGCGCCACTTCGCCCAGGTACTCATAAGGTGGGGCCAGAAAGGGCTTTCCGCGCCCATGGGTCTGGCAACCTGCAGGGCGTCGATAAACGACTCCGGATCGTCTTCAAACTCCGGCATCTCCATGTAGCAGTGCCCCAATTCGAAGGGAATATGTGCGTCGCTGCCGGCGGTGATCAGCAGGCCGCGTTCCTGGGCCAGCGCCAGGGCGGCGAGATTGTCCTGCGGCCGGACGCAGCGGGCGTTGCGCACTTCAAGCGCGTCTACCTGATCTATCACCTCCAGCACGTTGGCCATACCCATTGCCGAGTTTCGCAAAGAGTCCAGCGGATGGGGTATGGAGATAACGGCACCTTGGTCGCGCAGGCGGCGAATCGTCTCCTGCGGCGACAGGCCGCGCGGTACTTCCTCCTTGACGAAATAGGCGATCAGTTCGCCGTGGGTCGTCATGATCTCTTCGCCGACGATGATCAGATCGGGGGCAAGCTCTTTGGCTCTTAGTGCGCCGGCCAGATTGTCGTGTTCGGTGATCGCCAGCTTGTCAAGGCCGAGACTGCGGGCACGAGCAATTGCTGCCTCCGGCCTTGTCAGGCAATCCTTGCTGTAGATGGTGTGTGAATGCAGATCGACTTTCCACATGGCGTCAAGGTGTCCTGTGATTGAATCCTGGAAGAGATGTGCGGCCGCGCCGGCTCACCCTCAAGCTGCTTTTTCCTCAAAACCGGGACTTTTCTGGGTGGACAGCAAATGGGGCCAGAGAGCCAGACTGAGCAGGCCGATGGCGACACCGAACCAGAGGGTGGCAAAGCGGGTCAACAGCGCGGCGGCGGCGGCGGCGGGCCGGGACAGACCCAACAGCTGGATACTGAGCGCGGCCAGCGAACTCTCGACACCACCCAGACCGCCGGGCGTCGCGACCACGGCGCCGACGACGGAGGACATATTGAAGGCGGAGACAGAGGTCAGCATGGTATCGAAACCGGGGGCGACGCCGAAACCCAGCATTACGAGGTAGAAGGCAAAACCCTGGCTGGCCCAACTGACCAAGCCGATCAGGACCGAGGTGATCAGGTATTTGGGTTGGAGGAGAAAGTAGCTGCTTTCGTAGAAGGCGGCCAGTTTGTCGGCGAAGCGGTTGACTAGCGGTATGCGGTGTCCCAGGGCAAGGCACCAAAGAGCGAGCGGTCGTAACTGGATGGCAACGATAATGGCGGCAATGACCAGCAGGGCGGCCACTGCTGCCAGCCGGATTGTCTCGTCGTCGATTGCAAGCAGTCCGATGCCGGCCAGCAGGATCATGGCCAGGCCGTCGGTCATGCGCTCGGCCAGCACGACGGATGCGACGACGGAGACGGGTGCGCCGCTGACATTGCGAACCATGAAGGCCCGCATGAATTCGCCCACTTTTCCAGGTGTCATCATCATCAGGAAGCTGATGCCGTAGATGCGGGCGCTGTCGCCGAAGCTGATCGGCGTTCGGATCAGGCGCAGATACCAGTTCCATTTGAGTAGGCGGACGCCAAAGTTTACAAGTGTCAGCCCCAGTACAGGCGGCAGCAACATCCAAGGGAAGCCGGCAAGCAGGGTGGTCAGCTGGCGCCAGTCACCATATAGTATCAGTGCTATGTATACCAGCAGGGCCAGCAGCAGTGACCAGAGTAACTGGATTCCCAGCCGTTTTCGGTCCATATTTTTTCCGTCTAAGAGAGCGGTGCAAATGAACCTAGACTTGCCGGCTCACTGCATGCAGTCATTATAGTACTGGGAGGCAGGATTGGTTAATTCCGGGGTACTGAACCACGAGAGCTTACAAGAGGCCGGGTCAGCTTAGAGGTACGCTCGGTCGAGAGTTGTCGGTCTCGCGCCAGAAGTTGAGGACAGCCTGCGTAAACGCTTGCGGCTTCTCCAGTTGGACGGCGTGACCGGTATTCGGGAATTCGACCAAGTGCGATTGTGGCATCATCTGCGCTATGCGGCGGTTGACGGTGACGAAGTTCCCGTCGTCTGCGCCGACGATGAGAAGTGCAGGCGCGGACATGGAGTGCAAATCGGTGTGGAGGGCGGGTTGGGCGCCGGTGCCCATTCCCCGCAGGCTGTTGGCGAGACCGACCGGGTTGTTCTGCAGGCGCTGCTCTCGCAACTGGCCGCGCTGGTCTGCGTCGAGATTGCGTTGCTGGCTCTCCCACATGGGCAGGGACTCCCAGTGGTCGACGAAGGGGACGATGCCGTCCCGTTCGATGCGGTCGGCCAAGGCGTTGTCGCGGCGGCGGCGTTCGGCCCGGTCGGTTGCCGAGGCGATGCCCGGTGAGGCGCTGACCAGTGTCAGGGAGCGCAGGCGGTCGGGGTAGGTAAGGGCAAAGTAGAGCGCAAGCCGGCCGCCCATTGAGTAGCCCAGAAGGTGGACGGCGCTGCGGGTTGATTGATCCAGCAGGGAGGCCAGATCAGCGGCGGCGCGGGCCATGTGGTAGCGTTCCGGATTTGAGGGGGCGAGCGAGCGGCCATGGCCGAGCAGGTCGGGCGCGAGGGCACGATAGCCGGCGGCGGCGAAGGACTGGGCGGCCTCGGCCCAACTGCGGCCGTGGCCGGTGAACCCGTGGAGGAGCAGGGCGGGCGGCGCGGACTGGCTGCCCCAGCTGTGCAGGTGGTAGGAGAGCGTCGGGGTCATCGGTGCAGACGCAAGGTCATTCTGAAGTCGTTAAAAGCGCCGCTGCCCTGTCACAGGGCGCGGCCAGTTTTCCAGCTGGTAGCGGCACAGCGGATGGCATCGACCGCGCCGCCACCGATTCTTGCATCGTCAACTTTCAGCTACCATTCTTCGGCATTGAGAGTGGAAACCCTTCGCCCATCAGTTTTTCACCGTCGTTCACAGTGAAGTTTGGGATCAGGGGATGGTTTGGCGCCTGGTCGATCTTCACTTTGACGCCGTCGGCCATGAAGATGATGACATGGGCGCGGCGCTGCCGGTTGGTCACATTGGCGGGGGTGGCGTGAAAGTTGAGGCAGTGGTGGAACATGCACTCGCCGGCTTTCAGCTCGACAGGTTTCCCGATCTCAGCCGGTTCATAGGCCATTTTCTGGCGAACAGTTTCCTCCGCTTCGCGGCCTTCGGCCTCGGCGGCTGCGCGCGCGGCCAGTTCGGCGGCATAGGACTCGAGGCCGAAACGGGGGTCCTTGTGACTGCCGGGCACGACGTGCATGCAGCCGTTCTCCGGGGTTACATCATCGAGCGCGAGCCAGCAGGTTACGATGCGAGGCTCATCGAGGGGCCACAGGTAGAAGTCCTGGTGATAGCGGAAGTGGCCATTATCGCCCGGCGGCTTGGAGATGACCTGATCATGCCACAGGCGGACGCGGGGGGAGTTCAGGAGGGCGCAGGCGACGCCGGAAATGACAGGGTGATGGAGCAGCTGCTCGTAGGAAGGCTCCCGCTTGAACATATTGACGTACTGGGTGAGGACGCGCGGGCGTTCTTCCTGTGCTGTGGTGTCCATCGGCGCCCCTCGGCGGTGTCCGAACTGGAACTCCACTTCGGAGTCGTCGCCGCCGGCAGATTCGATGGCGATGACATTGTCGAGGGCGGTGCGCAGCTCTTCGACTTCGGCCGTGTCGAGGACGGGGCCGTAGCGCAGGTAGCCGTTGTCGGCGAAGTAGTCGATCTGTTGTTGGGTGATCATGGTAGGTATTCCTCAGAGTTTATGAAAGCTGAAGTCTTCTACGTCTGCTTCGTGGAAAGAGCAGTAGTGTTCGATGGTCCACTTCTTGGCGGCCAGCATCGAGGAAAACGTGCGACGTTGACCGTCTAAACGGGATAGCAGAGAGTACAATTTATCTTCTTTCGATATATTGCCTTCGGCAACCAGCATCTCTTCAACAAACAGTCGGAAGCAGTCGCGTTCAGCAGGAGAGAGCCACGCAAAGGACGCTCTGAGTTCAGAACGGCGCGGAGGCGTCGCGGGATGGTGTCTGGAATCGAAATGGTTGATTGCCCAGCGTTTTGCGGCATGCATTGTACGAAAAGATCGAGACGTTTTGTCAAAAAAGGAGTCAATCGAGAACAGATCCCGCTTTTCCGAAACACGTCCTTCAGCCACTTGTGTCCCGTCAACAGACAATTTGAATCTTGTCCGGTTGTCGGAGGATGCCCAGGAAAAAGCAGCCCTGGAAGTAGCCGCCTGGGGAAGATCTGTCAGGGCGTGGTGAAAATCATAATGCTCAACGGCCCAGTTTTTGGCGTCCCTCATCGTGAGAAACGAATGGGTAGTTTCGTCGATTGCAGATGTTACAGTAAACCGATCTCGTTTTGCTGAGACTTGACCTCTGGCAACGCGCATCTTATCCACAAACAGGTCAAAACTCGTACGACTTTCAGGAGGTTGCCAGGAAAAAGAGGCTCGGACATGCGGCATCATTTCGTGGGCCGGGCTTGCATGGCGAAACCAGTCCTCATCCAACTCAGAAGCGTCCGGGTCGGCTTCTATTCCGGCCTGGATAGCAGCCTCTTCGCCCTCCTGGGCCGCAATCTCGTCGAAAGTTCTCTTTCTACTCTTGTTCATATAGTCTCACCTCTCCCGGATCGGCTTGGCGCAAGCTTATGATTCGAGTCCTGACGCCGCGATCGGTATACACAACCACGTGAAGCCTCACCCCGATGTAGCCGTAGGCGCCGAAGCGAAGCTCAGAGTGGCGGAGGTCCTGCTACACGGACGCCGTAGCCCATTCAATGTCATAAACGGCAGTGAAATCAATCCCATGTTTTCACGATATGCGCGGCGCTTGTTGTCATCCCTGTCTTAGTCCTCTTCCATTTTCTATATCATATCGGCAAACGCCTTTGTGTCAATTATCAAGGCAGGGTCGCCAAGGATTCCCTTATCGTGTCACGGTTGGATTGAAAGGAGCTATGTGTCGGACGGCTCTGCGATTCCCGACTGCTGAGAGTCTGCCCAGCCGGCCAGTTGTCTCTCCACCTCCTGTCGCGCGATCTTCCCGGAAGCGGTCTGGGGGAGTGCACTGACGAAACGGATCAGGTTGGCGGCGGGCTGCTTATAGCCGGCAAGACGTGTCCGGCTGAAGGCCAGGAGCGCTTCGGGGCTCAGAGTATCCCCTGAACGGAGCTGTACTGCAGCCGCGCTGCGCTGACCCCACTCGGCGTCGGGCAGACCTACTACGCAGACGTCGGCGACGGCGGGGTGTTCGCGCAGGGCGGCTTCCACTTCGGCCGGATAGATGTTTTCGCCGCCGCTGACGATCATGTCGGTGCGCCGCTGTACGACGTAGAGGTCGCCGTCGGCATCGAGGCGGCCCATGTCGCCAGTATACAACCAGCCTCCCCGCAGGGCTGAATCGGTGGCGGCAGGGTTGCGGAAGTAGGCTGCCATTACCTGCGGCCCGCGCACAAAGACTTCGCCGATTTGGCCATGGGGAAGTGTGTTGCCATCGGCGTCGGCGATGCGCGTCTCGGTGAAGAGCAGAGGCCGGCCGACGCTGGCGGGTTTGCGCTGTACCTCGGCGGGCAATGCGGTTGCCACCTGGGAAGCTGTTTCGGTCAGACCGTAGGTGGCTGCGACGGGCACGGCGGCTTCTTTGGCGGCGGTCAGGAGATCGGCGGGTGCAGCAGCGCCCCCCAGCAGGACCATGCGCAGGCTTTGCGGCCAGACGGTTGCGGGGGAACTGTGCAGAAGCCTGTGGAGCATCGTCGGCACGAGCGAGGTAAGGGTTACTTCGTCCTGACGCAGGCTGCGCTGGAACTGTTCCAGGTCGAAGCTGCGTTGGAGGACGATGGCGGTGCCGTAGAGGCAGGAGCGAAAGACGACGGCCAGGCCGCCTACGTGGTAGAGAGGGAGGCAGCTGAGCCAGCGGTCGTTGGTGTGCACCCCAAGGTGGTAGGCGGAGGCAGTGGCGCTCCAAAAGTGGTTGTTGAAAGTAAGTTGGACACCTTTGGGCGTGCCGGTTGTGCCGGAGGTGAAGATGATGGACTGTACCTGCATCTCCCCCCGTTGGGTTGGAGACGGACGCGGTGCTTGGAGTTCCTGGCCGCACTGTGGTTCGTGATAAACCAGATCGGCCAGGGTGCGTATCTCTTGCGGCTTGCTGTCACCGTTTGCGGAAACAGTTTCGTTGTCAACGACGAGCAGTTGCGGCTCGATCAGGCTCAACTGCCGCGCTCGCTCCGTCGGGGTCAGCCGGGTGTTGAGGGGAACGAGGACTGCGCCGACGCGTGCAACAGCGTGGATGAGGGCGATCGCCTCGATGCTGCTGTCAAGATGTGTCGCGACGCTGTCGCCAGGTTTAAGTTGGTTAGCCGCGAGCGCGGAGGCCAGCCGGTCGGCCAGGCGATCCAATTCAGCGTATTTGACCGACCGCCCTTCAAAGAGAACGGCCAATCTGGCGGGCGTGGCGTTCGCGCGCCAGCGTAACCAGTCTTGTCTCATTGGGAACATAGCAAGTTCATATTTCAAGCGAGGGGGTAGCTATTCCTCGACTCATTCTTCTCCTGTACCTACTAAGCCATATCCAGTGCCTGTGTGGACCAGACCTTCACTCAGGCCGCCATTCGGGCTGACTCATCGTGTAATCGTTGGCAGCCGCCGCCATGCTCGCCAGCCGACACGTTGCGAAGAATGCACACGGTCGGTGAGGCATGTTTTTGTAGGGGGGCGTTGCGGGGGCGCAGCCCCTGCACAAGGGAGGCCGCTTGCGGCCGACCGCCCAAAAAACAGAGAGTGAAGGGAGAGTAAACGCCTTCGCTCCCCTCCTCCAGGATCGCAAATCAGATGTGGCTGAGTAGTTACGTATTCTCAAGGTCTCCAGGGGAACTGGCGGAAGTCCGGTTTGCGCTTTTCGTTGAAGGCGTCGCGGCCCTCTTTGCCCTCTTCCGACATGTAGAAGAGCATGGTGGCGTCGCCGGCCAGGACCTGCAGACCGGTCTGACCATCCAGGTCGGCGTTGAAGCCGGCTTTGAGGAAGCGAATCGCGATTGGAGACTTACGCAGAATCTCCTGGGCCCAGTCCACGCCCTCGTCTTCCAAAGCCTCTACGGTCGGCAGGACTTTGTTAACCAGACCCATTTCGAGGGCCTCCTGGGCGGAATATTGGCGGCACAGGTACCAGATTTCGCGCGCTTTTTTCTGGCCGACGATTGAGGCCAGGTAGGAGGCGCCAAGACCGCCGTCGAAACTGCCGACGATCGGTCCGGTCTGGCCGAAGACGGCGTTTTCGGAAGCGAGGGAGAGGTCGCAGATGACGTGGAGCACGTGGCCGCCGCCGATTGCGTAGCCGTTTACAAGGGCGATGACGGGCTTGGGCATGGTACGCATTATGCGTTGGAGCTCGAGCACGTTGAGCCGGGCAACGCCCTTGTCATCCATGTAGCCGGCGTGGCCGCGAATGTTCTGGTCGCCGCCGGCGCTGAAGGCGTGGACGCCGTCCTTGGGCGAAGGTCCGTTGCCGGTCAGGAGAACGACGCCGATCTGGTCATCGGCCCAGGCATCTTTGAAGGCTTCGATCATCTCGTCGATGGTTTGGGGGCGGAAGGCGTTGCGTTTCTCCGGGCGGTTGAAGGCGATGCGCGCCATGCCATCGGCTTTGTGGTAGGTGATGTCGCCGTACTCGGCGACCGCTTGCCAGTCGGCGCTATCAGGGATCGTCACGAAAAATCCTCCTTACTTTCGATTAGGGTCTTGTCCAGCTTTCTGCGCAGGCGTTCGTCGCGTGCGCCGTCGGTGGGCACTTCTATGATAGCGGGTCGGCGGCTGTGGAGTGAAGCGCACAGCGCTTGGGCCAGGCCCGCCCTGTCGTTTTCGGGAATGCGCACAAAGTCGAGGCCGTACATGGCGGCCGCGGGTGCGAAGTCGAGGCCAGGGGGTGTGATGAACAGGTCCTCGAACCGGGCACTGTCCTGGGCGATGGGCAGACGGCGGAAGACGCCGCCGCCATTGTTATTGAGCAGCACGATTGTGACGTTATCCAGCCTGTGTTTGCGCACGGCCAGCAGGCCGTTCATATCATGGTAGAAGCTGATATCGCCGATGAGCAAAACCACCGGCGCGGCACGGTCGGCGGCGGCCACGCCGAGCGCGCTGGAAACGAGGCCGTCGATGCCGCTGGCGCCGCGGTTGCCGTAGACGTGGAGCTGTTTTTGATCGGGCCGGGCGAACTGGTCGACGTGGCGGACGGGCAGGCTGTTGCCGAGGAACAGGTTTGCGCCAGGGGGAAGCGCATCAACGACGGCAGCTACGGCGGCTGCGTCGAACCAGGTCTCCCGCAGAAATTCTGTCTGGACGCGACTGCTGCGCTGGTCGGCGGCCTTAACTGCGGCGGCCCACTTGTCAAGGGGGCGCTGGCATTGCTCGGCCATCTGGTGACAGAAGGCGGTCTCGTCCACCTGAAGAAAGTGGCTAACGCGGTGGCTGTCGTCGGCCCAAACGCCGCTGCTGCGCACGTGAATCTGATAGGGCGGCGCGGTGCGCTCCAGGTAGTCGTTGAGGTATTTTGAGGTTGGGACGGCGCCGAAACGGATAATTACCTGGGGGGCGTCGAAATCGGTCGGATGCTGGAGGAAGCTCTCGTAACTGCCGACGACTGGCGCCGACTCTGTATGGGGACCGAAACGCAGCCCTGAAAGCGGGTCGGCGAAAATGGGGTAGGCGGTGCGGCGGCTCAATTCGGCCACGGCCTCAACCATACTGGATGGGAGGCGACCGGCCCAAGGTCCGCAAACGATCCAGCCGCGTTCGTGGGCAGAAATGAGGGCGGCCATTTCTGCGAGTTGGGCTTCGGTTGGGACTATGGCGCCGCGCTGGATGGACGTTCCGTGTTTACTTTCGAAGCAGGGTCGGTAGGGGGATGGGGGCTCGAGGGGCTTGCGGAAGGGAAGGTTGATATGGACCGGTCCTTTGCGCAGGCCGTCGGCGATGGCATAGGATCTTGCCGCCAGCGTGCGCAGGTTTCGCAGCGCTAATGCGGGCGGGTTCTCTTCCGGCAGCGCGGCATCCACGGCCCACAAGAGATGGTCTCCGTACATTTTGACCTGGTCGATGGTCTGGTTGGCGCCGCTGTGACGCAGTTCGGGGGGGCGGTCTGCTGTGAGCAGGAGAAGGGGCACGCCGGCCATGTGGGCCTCGACGACAGCGGCGTGGAACTCCAGGGCTGCGGTGCCGGAGGTGCAGACGAGGGCGACTGGGCGGCCGGTGGCCTGGGCCAGCCCGAGCGCAAAGAAGCTGGCGCAGCGTTCGTCGAGATGGAGGAAGGTCTCGATTTCGGGATGGGCGTCGAAGGCAAGCGCCAGCGGTGTCGAGCGTGAGCCGGGCGCGATGCAGACAGCTTGCAGACCGGCACCGGCCAAGGCGGCGACCAGTGTTTCGGTAAAGAGTAGATTGGGGTTTGGCTCGGCCATGTCCGCGGTCATACCGGCTGACCTTCAGCAACTGAACTGAATATTGGCTGAAACTTCCATCCTGTTTCTTCCCACTCCTTTTTCGGGACAGAGCCGGGAACGATGCCGGCGCCGGCGTAGGCCCAAGCGCGCTCTTTCTGGACGATGGCGGAGCGGATGGCAACGGCAAATGCGCCCTCCATGTTGCTATCGATCCAGCCGACCGGCGCCGCGTACCAGCCCCGCAGCGTTGGCTCATTCGCCTGGATAAACTTCAGCCCCAGCTCGCGCGGCGTTCCCCCCATTGCCGGTGTCGGGTGCAGTGCTTCCACCAGCGGCAGCACTCCCTCCTCCGTTTTCAGTCGGGCCTCAACCGGCGTGTATAGATGCTGAATGTTGTGGAATGAAAGCACCGTCGGTTCTGTGGCAATGGTTAGCTCGCTGCACACTGGCTGCAGGATATCTCGCAGCACGTTCACGACCAGTTTGTGCTCATGACGGTCCTTTGCCGAGGCCAGCAGCGCCCTGGCCAGTTCTGCGTCTTCGGCCGCGGTCATGCCCCGTTGGATCGATCCCGCCAGCGCCATCGTTTCCAGCCTCTCTCCCTGAACACGCACCAGGAGTTCAGGGGTAGCCCCAAGGAAAGCGTGTCCTGCCTGCGGTTCAAACAAGAAACCGAAGCAGTCCGGATAGTCTGCGCATAGATGCGTCAACATCTGACTGATGCGAATCGGCTGTCGTGCCCGCAATTGCGCTATCCGGGAAAGCACTACCTTTTGCAGCGGCGTCGCGTCGAAAGTACGCTGGGCATTCTCGATCAGCTTAGCCCAATCGGCGTACTGCAGCGGGTAGTCGATTTCCAGTCCTGGCAGCTCTCCTTCACCGTTCCGAAAAGGCGCTTCGACATTCTGGCTTTCGCGGCTGTGCTCATTTCTCGTCAACAGTTCAGCCCGTGCATCCAGGGCCTCCTCCAACAGAGGGAAAACCGCGGCAGCGTCTTCTTCGGGGGGCAACAAGGCGTTGATTGTGAGCCAGGCGCGGCCGTCCTGCGACACAAACTGGTAATGGGGCAGGATGAAGTGGCCGGGATGGAAGCCCGTCCAGGTCAAGTCCGGCACAAAGTCCTCTCGAAATGCGAATCCGCCGAACAGGCGCGGCAGTGCCAGCTCCGATCTGGGCGCGTGTTGGTGGCGAGGCGAGAGATGAATTTCGGCGAAGGAGAAAATCTCTTTCGCCTGTCGCTGTATGGCGGCAATCCGGCTGCGGCCGTAGCCGATGAGATGGGCAGCCACCCCAGTCCCTGCGAAGGTGATGCCCTCTCTCCCGTCGCGCCAAAAGAAGCGCTCCTGCCCGATAGCCGCCCGCAGAAAGTGCTCAAATGGCAGGTCGGCCAGGGGACGGCTGGCGCTCAGCAGGCGGCCGTGGCGCTCGACGCTGTACTCGTCGCCGCCGCCTCTTTCATCGTCCTCCAGCCAGCGAGTGTCCTCGGCAACGTCTGGACTGCTCTCGCCAAAGGCGCTTTCTGCGCGTTTTTGCAATTTCATTTTAGGTCAACCAAGCAACTTCCTGTCGTTTTCTGCCAGATTACGTCAAGCCGTCTGCGCGACTGGAACTGTTCAGTCCTTCTTGTAGTTCACGCTGCGCAACAGCATTGGCACCAGTGTGCTGACAATTCGGGCAGGCTCAGGTTCTCCACTGTATACCCAGCGAATCGTCAGGTGGTAGATGCTTCCCATCCAGGCATAGGCGATTACGTCGGTGTCAACGGCTTCGATCTCGCCGGCGGCGACGGCCTCATCCAGGTAGATACGGATAAGCCGGGCGAAGCGCTCGTTGATTTCGAGCCGTTTTTCTTCGAAGACGGTCCCCAATCCTGTGGCTTGGACGAGCATGACTTTTGCGGGACGGCGGTAGCGGCTAAAGGCTTCCAGGCAGGCCTCGAGCGCGGCCTCGACCTTGGCCATCGGGCTTGTGTGCTGCTCGATCGCTTCGGTGACGCGGCGTTCAACCAGGTCTGCGAATTTTTCCACGAGCGCGAGGAAGAGGCGTTCCTTGTTGGGAAAGTGGAAATAGATTGAGCCCTTGGATGTTTCGGATTCGGCGACGATTTCGTCGAGGCGCGTATCGTGGTAGCCCTTGTTGCTGAAGATGCTCAAGGCGGCATCCAGAATGCGTTCCCGGGTTGTTTCGGGATTGCGGTTTGGTGTATCGGGCATTGAATTCACATTTCGTGAACGGCTAAACCGACTGGTCGGTCGAAAAGCCGGCGAAAAAAACGTGTCACTATTTTCCTCGAAATGGCGGGTCAGCGCAACTCTGGCAGTATGCGGAACTGCGGGGGAACTGCGGGGGAACTGCGGGGGAACTGCGGGGGTTAGG
>Ga0209544_1003559_pt1 | contig 11954 bp, 8 predicted proteins | sample MesohylPK_FD_187297 | JGI IMG/M metagenome (GOLD analysis project Ga0209544, IMG submission 187297) | Host-associated microbial community of the marine sponge Aplysina aerophoba from Gulf of Piran - sponge mesohyl, lysed by proteinase K... | ecosystem: Host-associated > Porifera > Sponge >...
TGGGGAGGTGGTGCGGGTTCCCGGGGTGCGTGCGGACCCCGCGCTCCACGACATCCGGGTGGACGGGGCGCGCCTCCGGGGGGTCGGCAAGCCGCGGCGCTACCTGATTCTGAACAAGCCCATCGGACACCTCACGACCCGCTCGGACCCGGGACGCCGTTCCACCGTGATGGACCTGCTCCCCCACTCGTTCCGCTCGCTGGTTCCGGTCGGCCGGCTCGACGGCAACAGCTCCGGACTCGTGCTGCTGACCGATGACGGGGAGCTGGCGCAGCGGGTCACGCATCCCCGCTACCGGTTGCCCAAGACCTACTACGCCACCGTCCGGGGGCTTCCCGGAGAAGACGTGCTCGAGCGGGCGCAGCGCGGTATCCGGGTCGATGGCGAAGGATTGCGGCTCGACCAGGTCGAGGTCATCGCCCGTTTCCCGCACCGCGCGGAATCGAAGCGCCGCACGCGGCTGCGGGTCACCCTCCGGGGCGGACGGAACCGGGAGATCCGCCGGGTCCTGAGCGTCCTCGGCCATCCGGTGCTCGAGTTGCACCGCACCCGGATCGGCTGCCTCGCCGACACCGGGCTCACGCCGGGGAGCTGGCGCAAGCTGCAGAGCGATGAGGTCGAAGAACTCCGGGAACTCATCCGGAGGTGCGCGGGAGAGACCGCGGACCCCGTCCGGGCGCCGGATTCCGGACCGCCGGCGCCGAGTGCCCGTCCCGCGCCGGCTGCGTTCGTGGTGGCCATCGATGGCCCGGCGGGCTCCGGGAAGACGTCCGTGGCGCGGGCGGTGGCCGAACGCTTCGGATTCGGCTACTTCAACACCGGTGCGTCGGTGCGCGCGGTCGCGCTCTCGGCGATGCGGCAGGACCTCGATCTCGACGACGGCCCGTCGCTCAGGACCCTTGCCTACCGGGTGATCCTCGATCCGGAGGGTCGCGTCTTTCTCGATGGGGAGGACGTGTCCGGGGCTGTCCGCACTCCCGAGGTCTCCGCCGGCGCTTCCCGGGTGGCCGTCCATCCGGAACTCCGCGAGGTCCTGGTGGAACGCTGGCGGCAGTTCGCGGCCGCCGGGGGCGTCGTCGAAGGGCGGGACATCGGCACCGTGGTCTTCCCCGAGGCCCCGGTAAAGGTCTTTCTGGACGCGCGGCCGGAGGTCCGGGCCCGGCGCCGTTCGTCGGATGAGGGAGACCGCGACGTGGGCGCCGTGCAGTCCGAAATTTCGAGCCGCGACCACACCGATTCGGGCCGGGCCGTGGCCCCCCTCCGCCGGGCGGAGGACGCCCACCGCCTCGACACCAGCGACCTCACGCTCGGGGAAACCGTGGACCGGGTGGCGGCACTGGTGGAAGCCGCTCGGTCCCGCGACCGCGCCTGATCGGCCGCGTCTCCCGGGGGGACGACGGGCGGCATTGGCCACTTGATTGGTGGCACGGTCCTCGAGGGACAGGGTGCGTCGCGTGCGCACGGATGCCGGAGGCCGAAGCCTCCCGAGGCCCGCCGTCCCCGCGGGGGGCGGACCGGCGAAATTAACAACAGCACCGCCGCCGGCGCAACCGCAGGCAGCCGGGTGGAGGCGCGCTCCGGCGGCGGCGGCTCGTCCGTTTCGCGTCGGCCCCGGGCGGCTGATTCCGGGCGCGGGCGCGTCGTCCGGGTCCAGCGAAGGGCGCCGGGTGGAACCGGGAGGCGGACCGCTTCGTAACTCTTGGGTGATGCGGACCCGGCCCGGCGAGCGAGGGAGCGCTGCGGCCTCCGCCGCCACTCTTTGACATGAAGCGCGCCGCGCGGGCGCTCCTCCACAGCGGCGGCTACGCCGGGCTGGCGGTCGCGGTCATCGCCCTCGCGGTGGGCGCGAACACCGCCGTCTTCACGGTCGCCTACGGAGCGCTCTTCGCGCCCCTCCCCTATCGCGCTCCGGAAGCGCTCGTCCGGGTGGCGACCCAGTTTCCGACGATGGGCTTCGACCGGTTCTGGATCTCCGCGCCGGAGTACCTCGAATACCGCGACTGGAGCGCGTCGTTTGCGGAAGCCGGGGCGTTCAACACCGGAATGGCATCGGTGGTGGGGGCCGGGGAGCCATTCCGCGCGCAGCAGGCCGCGTCCACGGCGAGCCTTTTCCGGACCCTGGGAATCTCGGCCTCGCTGGGACGGGTCTTCACCGACGCGGAGGACCGCCCGGGAACGGAGCCGGTCATGGTCCTCTCGCACGGGCTCTGGCGACGCGCCTTCGGCGGGGCCCCGGACATCCTCGGCCGGCGCCTCACGGTGGACGGCGTCCGGCGAACCGTGGTCGGAGTCCTGCCTCCCGGCGTGGACCTTCTGGATCGGCGCGTCGAGTTCTGGATCCCGCTCGCCCTCGACCCCGCGGACCTGCCCGGCCGCGGATCCCACAACTACATCATGGTGGCGCGCCTCGCTCCGGGGATCACGATCGACGCGGCCCGGGCCGAGCTCCCCGCGCTGCTGGAGCGCTGGCGCTCCGAGTCCGCGGACACCCACGCGCCGCATCCCGAGTTCCACCCGGTGATCCTCGTGGACCTCCACGAGGAGGTCGTGGGCGAACAGGGCGATCGCCTGCTGGCCCTGCTCGCGCTGTCGGCGCTGCTCCTGCTCGCCGGCTGCGCCAACCTGGCCAACCTGATCGTGGGCCGGGCCGAGTCCCGGCGGGGCGACATCGCGCTCCGCGCCGCCCTCGGCGCGGGCCGCGCGGGCGCCGCCGCTCCCTTCCTGCGGGAAGGGATCCTGCTTGCCGGCGCCGGCGGCGCGCTCGGGCTCCTGTTGGCGCAGGCGGGGGTGTCCGCGCTGCTCGCCGCCTATCCCGGCGGGGTCCCCCGGATCGCGGAGATCGGGTTCTCGGGCCCCGTCGTCATCTTCGCCCTCCTCGCTACGGCCATCACCGGGATCGTCTGCGGCGCGGCGCCCGTGGCCGGACTCGCCACCGCGGGACGCGAAGCGCAACTGCTCAGCACCCTGCAGGCCGGCGGGAAACGGATCACCGGCGGCCGCAACCGGTTCCGGAGCGGGCTCGTCGCCTTCGAGGTCGCGCTGTCCGCGGCGCTGCTCATCGCCTGCCTCCTCCTGGTCCGGAGCCTGTTCGCGATCCAGGCAACGGACCCCGGGTTCGATCCCGAGAACCTCTCCACCTACCAGACCTACCTGCCGGAGACCGCCTACCCGACGGCCTCCGACCAGCTCGCGTTCCTCGAGCGGCTCCGCGCCGAAGCCGCAGCGCTTCCCGGCGTCGAGGCGGCCACCTACATGAGCGGCCTCCCGCCGCGGCGCCGTCTGAACGCGAACGACACGGCCCTCGAGGGCGTGCCGTCGGGCGAAGGCCACCCGGCCCACAACATGGACTACTGGCAGTTCGCCGGGCCCGGCTATTTCGAGGCGATGGGGATTCCGCTGCTCTCGGGACGCGGCTTCACCGCTTCGGACGACGGCGGAGCCACCCCGGTGGCGGTGGTCAACCGCGCGGCGGCGGAACTGTTCTGGCCCGGGCAGGATCCGGTCGGCCGGCGCCTGCGCCCGCCCTCCCCCGACATCCCGTGGTTCACGATCATCGGCGTCGCCGGGGACGTGAAGCAGGGCGGCCTCGAAGCCGAGACCGGCACGGAGGTCTATTTCCACTACCCGCAGACGGCCGAGGCGGTCGGGTTCGCACCCCGGACGGTGAACGTCGTGGTGCGATCGCGCCTGCCCGCACCGGCGCTCGCGCCCACGGTCCGGGAGGTCACCCACCGGCTCGACCCGGCCCTGCCGGTGGACTCCTTCCGGCCCCTGACCGAGGTGATCGGCGCCTCGGTGGCGGGGCCCCGGTTTCTCGCCTTGCTCGCGGGGGTGTTCGCGGCCCTCTCGGTGCTGCTCGCCGGCGCCGGCGTGTTCGGGGTGATGTCCGCCCGCGTGACCGAGCAAACCCCGGAACTGGGAGTGCGCATGGCATTCGGCGCCGCGAGCCGGGACGTGCTGGGGCTTGTGTTCCGGCAGGGGATGCGGGTCGCGCTGCCGGGTCTCGCCCTCGGCCTCCTCGCCGCGTTCGCCGCGAGCCGCTACCTGGCGGGCATCCTCTTCGGGATCGCTCCCGGGGACCCCGTGTCCTACCTGCTGGCCTTCGGCGTCGTTCTCGGGGCGGCCGTCCTCGCCTGCCTCGCGCCGGCGGTCCGGGCGACCCGCACCCAGCCGACCGCGGCGCTACGGCACGGCTGAACTCTTCGGCCGGCAAGCGGCGGATCGGCGAAACGCGACCGATAGACTCGGCCCATGGACCCTCTGCGGAATCCCTACCGCCCCGGAGGCGGACGTCGGCCGCCGGCGCTGGTGGGGCGGGACGGCGAGATCCGTGACTTCGAGATCGCGCTGCAACGGTTCGAGATCGGAGACGATGACCGCAGTCAGCTCCTCTACGGCCTGCGGGGCGTCGGGAAGACCGTCCTGCTGGGGGAGTTCCAGAGGATTGCCGAAGCACGCAACTGGCCCTGCCATTCGATCGAGATCAGCGAGCGGGTCGATTTCGCGAAAGAGATCGCCAATCTGGCCCGCAAGGCGCTGCTGCAACTCTCGGCCCGGGAGAAGCTCGGCGACCTGGTTCGCCGCGGACTTTCCGTACTCCGGTCCTTTCAGATTCGCTACCAACTCCCCGAGGGACCCGAGGTCGCATTCGGGCTGGAGCCGGCCTTGGGCGTGGCCGACTACGGCAGTCTGCACGGGGACATCAGCGACCTGCTGGTGGCCGTTGGGCGAGCGGCACAGCCCAGGGGGTCTGGCGCGGTGTTCACGGTGGACGAGTTCCAGTTCCTTCCCGCGGAGGAGATGGAGGCGCTGATCGTCGCGCTCCACCGGATCAGCCAGCAAGGGCTTCCAGTGCTGTTCGTCGGGGCCGGGCTTCCCTCACTTCCCGGCAAGATGGGGGACGCCCGGTCGTACGCGGAGCGGCTGTTCGAGTTCCGCCGCATCAACAGCCTCGGCCCGGACGAGGCGCGGTTGGCGCTTGCTCGCCCCGCCACGGAACGCGGTGTCCGCTGGACCGAGGCCGCGCTCGATGCAGTCGTGCGGCGTACGCGCGGATATCCGTACTTCCTCCAGGCTTTCGGCCGGCACTGCTGGAGGGCCGCGCCCGGCCCCACGGAGATCACGGAGGAGGACGTCGCCCGGGCAACTCGCGATGCCTTCGGATCCCTCGACGAGGGTTTATTCCAGGTCCGCTACGACCGCGCGACGCCCGCCGGGCGCCGGTATCTCGAGGCGATGGCCGCCCTGGGATCCGGCCCCTATCTGTCACGAGATGTCGCCGCCCGGTTGAAGCGCCGTCCGAACCAGGTCAGCGCGCAGCGCGACGCCCTGATCCGCCTCGGCCTCTGCTACGCCCCCCGCCGCGGCGAGATCGCGTTCACGGTCCCGCTGTTCGACGAGTTCGTGCGGCGCACGAGCACCTGATCGTCGCTTCGAGGCAGCCGATGAATGGATCCCCCTTGTCCACGTCGAATCTCGACCAGGCCGGCGTCCTTCATACGTTGGAGATGGCCCTCCAACTCCGCACGGCTGAGGTCCAGCCGCTCGCTCAGCGCCTTGCGCCCCGGAGACACTCCCTCGGCGAGGGCACGATAGATGGCGCGGCCTACTCCGCTGTCTTCGCCTCTCCCGTAGATTTCATGGAACGACTTGATGCGGCGAAGACCTCCTGAGAATCACATTCCAAAGGCGGCTCCCGATCAACCCCGGGCGGTGCGCCAGGTGTCCACGCAGGACCGGTAGTTGGCGGCGATCTGCTCGATCGCGTCCGCTTCGCCGAGCTGGCCGTCCAGGTACGCCCCGAGAGGCTCCCGGAAGTTGGTCCGGCCGACGGCGAAACCGATGAAGCCGTCCACCGGCGCCGCCACCCGGAGCCATTCGTGCACCTGGGCGGCATCGGAACCGCGTCCCAGCACGATGGAGCCGACGTGTTCCCGTCCCTTCCCGCTGCGGACCGCCGCCGCGACGCGTTCGGCGTCCTCGGCGCGATCCACGCCCTCGATCTTCCAGATGTCCGGTTCGATGCCGAAGTCCTGAATCAGGTGGATGGCCCGCACCATGTGCCCGGGACGGATGTCCCGGTCATAGGCGTCGCCGGCCTCCCTGTCCGCCTCGGTGGTGGCGGGCACCAGCAACTCGAACATGAACAGGCGCCGTTCGTGACCGTGGAGGTAGTCCGAGACCAACTGGAGTCGGGTGAGCTGCGCGGCCGTGTCGGCGGCGGGGTCGTCGGGGTGGAGGCGGACCAGCACCTTGACGATGTCCGGCCGGTGATAGCGGATGTGGGTCACCCAGCGCACTCCGTACTCGAAGTCGAAGACCGCCTGGCCGCTCTTCTCGATGCAGACCGCCCGCGGAATCCCCCGCGCCGCCGCGTCGGCGAGGATCTGGCCGCCGAACTGCGCGTCCACCAGGATTCCGACCTGCTCCTTCGGAACCCCGCCTTCGATCGCCCGCAGCAGGCCGCGGTAGATCAGGCTCTTGGCGGCGGCGACGGGTGCGAATCCGTCGCCTGCGGGTGAGATTTCCGGAGCCCCGCGAAAGCCGAAGTAGGACTTCGTGAAGCTGCCCCGGTGGTCGAAGGGCTGGATGAAGAGCGGCTGGTCGTAGCCGATGGCGGAGGAGTTGTTCATGGGAATTGAGAGACCTTTCCGGGGGAGAGTGTACGGGGCGGCGGCGCCCCGGGAGCGGCGAGAAATGCGCGTTTCGCGGACCCCCGGCGGGCGGCGCCGGCGGGGTGGGCGGCGGCCGGAGTTGTGGGCCGCTTCGGGGAGCGATGCCGGTTCGAAAGACCGGCGCTCCCGGGGGCGTTCGGGCCATCTTCCCTTTAGACTCCCGGGAAAGCCCATGGAGCCCGATCACATCGTGGTGCGGGGCGCCCGGCAGCACAATCTCAAGAACATTACCGTTCGCCTTCCGAAGAAGCGCCTCGTTGTCCTGAGCGGGGTCTCGGGGTCGGGAAAGTCGTCGCTGGCGCTCGACACCCTCTACGCCGAAGGTCAGCGCCGCTACGTCGAATCACTGTCCAGTTACGCCCGTCAATTCCTGGGGCAGATGGACAAGCCCCTCTACGACACGATCCAGGGGCTCTCGCCGACCATCTCGGTAGATCAGAAGTCGGCGAGCCACAACCCCCGTTCGACGGTCGGAACGATCACCGAGATCTCCGACTACCTGCGCGTGCTCTTCGCCCGGGTGGGCTTGGCCCATTGCCCGCGGTGCGGGCGCGCCGTCAGCCCGCAGACGGCCCAGGAGATCGTGGAGGAACTGGCGCACCTGCCGGCGGGCGCGCGGTTCCTGCTGTTGGCGCCGGTTCTGGAGAACCGGCGCGGCGAGTTCCGCTCCACCCTGGAGAGCATCCTGCGCCGTGGGTTCTCGAGAGCCCGGATCGACGGGGAGGTCCAGCTCATCGAGGAGGTCACGGCCCTCGACAAACGGAAGAAGCACAACGTCCAGATCGTCGTGGATCGGCTCACCCGCAAGGATCCGGCCGGCGAAGACTGGCGGGGCCGGGTCACGGACTCGGTCGAGACCGCCCTTCGCGAAGGGGACGGCATCGTGATCGCGGCCGTGGAGGGGGAGTCCCGCGACCGTATGTTCTCCGAGAAGAACGGTTGCCCGGACTGCGGCATCGGGTTTCCCGAGCTCTCACCGCAGCTCTTTTCCTTCAACAGCCCGCAGGGCATGTGCAAGGAGTGCAACGGCCTCGGCGCCCGGAGCGAGGTGGACGAGGACCTGGTGGTGCCCGATCCGCGTCTCAGCATCAACGAGGGCGCGGTGGCGCTGTGGGGCCGGTTCGCCGAGCGCGACGGCTGGGAAGCTACGGTGGTCCGGGGCGTGGCGAAGAAGTTCGCCGTGGATCTCGACCGTCCCTGGGCGCGGCTCGCCGCCGGCAAGCGGAAAGTCCTCCTGTGGGGAGCCGGCCGCGAGCGGATTCCCGTCAAGTACCAGCGAAGCTCCCGGGCGGTCCACTGGGAGGGAGTCCTCAACCTGCTGACGCGCCGGATGCGGGAAACCTCCTCCGACCGGGCGCGCCGCTACTACGCGCGGTTCTTCTCGAGCCGGTCCTGCCGTGCCTGCGGAGGGACCCGGTTGCGGCCGGAGGCGCTCGCCGTCAGCGTGGGTGGCCGGACCATCGCGGACATTTCCTCGATGTCCATCGAGGACGCGCTCGACTTCATGGGAAACCTCGAACTGGAGGGCACGGCGCTCGTCATCGGGGCGGAACTCCTGAAGGAGATCCGGAACCGGCTCCGCTTCCTCGCCGACGTGGGGCTCGGCTACCTCTCGCTCGACCGGCTGGCGCCGAGCCTGTCCGGGGGAGAATCGCAGCGCATCCGGCTCGCCAGCCAGATCGGGTCCGAACTCACGGGCGTCATCTACATCCTCGACGAGCCGTCCATCGGGCTCCATCCGCGCGACAACGGAAAGCTGCTGGAGGCTCTCCACCGGCTACGGGACATCGGCAACACGGTCGTGGTCGTGGAACACGACCGGGAGACCATCGAGGCCGCGGACCACGTGCTGGACTTCGGTCCGGGGGCCGGGGTTTACGGCGGCGAGGTGGTTGCGGAAGGGACCCCGGCCGAGATCCAGGACGAGCCGAAATCCCTGACGGGCCGCTATCTCCGCGGCGACCTCGACATTGCCGTGCCTCCGCGCCGGCGCTCTTCCCGGCATTCCATCCGGATCGTGGGGGCCCGCGCGAACAACCTGAAGGAAGTGGACGCCGCCTTTCCGCTGGGAGCCCTTACCTGCGTCACCGGAGTTTCGGGGGCGGGGAAGAGCACGCTGGTGTACGAGGTGCTCTACCGGGCGCTCGCCCGCGCGCTGCATCGCTCGGAGCGTCCGGTCGGGCGGCATTCGCACATCGAGGGGGTCGAACGGGTCGGACGGGTGGTGGACATCGACCAGTCCCCCATCGGCCGCACCCCGCGGTCCAATCCGGCGACCTACACGAAGGTGTTCGACGGCATCCGTTCGCTCTTCGCCGCGCTCCCCGCCGCCCGCGCCCAGGGCTACAAGCCGGGACGCTTTTCCTTCAACGTGCCGGGCGGGCGTTGCGAGCACTGCCAGGGCGACGGGGTGATCCGGGTGGAGATGCACTTTCTCGCGGATGTCTTCGTGACCTGCCAGGTGTGCGGTGGCCGGCGATTCAACGATCAGACCCTGACGGTGCGCTACCAGGGCCGTTCCATCGCCGACGTGCTCGACCTCACGGTGAGCGAGGCCGTCACCGTGTTCCGGTCCCAGCCCGGCATCCTCCACATCCTGGAAACGCTCCAGGACGTAGGGCTCGGCTACATCCGCCTCGGGCAGCCGTCTCCCACCCTCTCGGGCGGAGAAGCGCAGCGGGTCAAGCTCTCGCGCGAGCTGGCGAAGCGTTCCACCGGCGACACGCTCTACATCCTCGACGAGCCCACCACCGGCCTGCACTTTGACGACATTGCCCGTCTCCTCCGGGTGCTCGACCGGCTGGTCGACGCCGGGAACACCGTGGTGGTGATCGAACACAACCTGGACGTGATCAAGACCGCCGACTACCTGGTCGACCTCGGGCCGGACGGCGGTGGGCGCGGCGGAGAACTCGTGGTCTCGGGGACCCCCGAGGCGGTGTCCCGGAACGCCAGGTCGTGGACCGGGCGTTATCTGCGCGAGATCCTCGAACCGGCGCCGGCGGCCCGGCGCGCTTCCTGACGGGTCCTCATGTACCGCAGCTATCGGACCGGGGTGGGTTTCGGCGGCGGGGCCATGCCGTCCGGCGTCAAGCAGCTCATCCTGATTACCGGCGGGGTGTACCTGGTCCAGCTCCTGATCCCGGCGGTGACCGTGTACCTGGGGCTTTATCCGCCCGCGGTTCTCTCGCTCGAGGTGTGGCGCCTCTTCACCTACATGTTCCTCCATGGCGGGCTGTTCCACCTGCTGATGAACATGTTCGTGCTCTACATGTTCGGGTCGCAGCTCGAGCAGGTCTGGGGACGGCGCCGGTTCCTCCGCTACTACCTGCTCTGCGGCGTCGGGGCCGGACTCTTCGCGCTGTTGCCGCTGCCGGCGTTCTTCGACGCGCTGCACATCGGTGCTTCGGGAGCGGTCTACGGGCTGCTGCTGGCCTTCGGCCTCCTGTTCCCCTCGGCTCAGGTGTACCTGCTCGGGATTCTGCCGATGAGCGCGCGCCACATGGTGATCCTCTTCGGTTTCATTTCGCTCGCGGGTTCCCTTTCCGCAACGTCCGGCGGGGTCTCCCACATCGCCCACCTCGGGGGGCTGGTGGTGGGGTATGTGCTGTTGCGGCGCGACCGCCTGATTCCGACGCGCCGCTCCCGTTTGGGGGTCCTGTGGGACGGCCTCAGACGCCGCCGGCGGCGCGCCCGGTTCGAGCGCTACTACGAAGAGCAGACGCGGAAGCGGTCCGAAACGCTCCACTGATCGGGTTTCCGCCGCGTCCGGGCGGGTCGCCGCCGCACCTGAAGGAGCCGTAAAGGCCTTTGGTACGACCGCCCTTTGACTCGGTGGCGGCCGTCTTGTTACAAAAGGCAGTTCGCTGGCCCCGGCTGGCTCATGCGGTTTACCGTTGTGTCGCCTGGAGGGGCCGACCGAGGAGGCTGCTATGAGATTCCGCTTTGCATTCGCGGCTGCGGCCGCGTTCGCGCTCCTGATCGTCCCCGCGGGGTTGGCTCAGGATCCCCCTGCCGAAGAAGAGGAGTTGACCGAATCGCACGAGATCACCCTCGATAACGTGGGGGAGTCATTGGTGGTTCGGGGACGGATTGCCAGGACCGAGGCCAACCCCGTCCAGGGCGTCACGATCCACTTCGACCGCGCCCACATCGACTACCCCTTCCGGGTGTTCATTCCCCGGGATAACCTCGGCGACTGGGAAGGCACGGACCCCGTGAAGGTCTACGCCAGGGGACGCATCATCAAGATCACCGGCGAGATCGAGGAACAGGGTGAGTTGCCCTATATCCGGGTCACCGAGCGCAGTCAGATCGAGATCATCCCCCGGACCCGCCGCAGGCGCAGGCGCCCGCGCGGCCCGGATCCGGCTGCGGTGATCCAGGCGGCCGCCGCGATCTCCCGCGCCCACGCGGTTTCGCCCGCCGGCCGCTAGAACTTCGAACGGCGCCTTCGGCGACACCCAAAGGCCGCGCGCCGCCGGTTCCGGTTGCCCGTGCGGGCAGCCGGGATCGGTCGTGCCCGGGAGCCGGAAAGACTTGACTCGGGGCGTGGCGGCTCGCTAGAACACAGGTGCCGGTACCGGCTCGCCACGAAGGGGCCGACCGAGGAGGCTGCCATGAGATCCCGCTCTACCATCGCGGCTGCGGCCGCGTTCGCGCTCCTGATCGCCCCGATGGTGTTGGCGCAGGATCCCCCGGCCGAGGAAGCGGTGGAAGTCGTCGGAGTCCGGGACGTGACCGCCGACCACGTCGGCGACGAGATCACGGTTGGCGGCCGGGTCGTGGACGTCAAGCGGATTCAGGCGTCCGGCCTGCACATCTCCTTCATGACGAGTTTTCTGGTCCTCATCCCCGAAACGCACATGCATCTGTGGACGGGAGTGGACCCCATCAAGCGCTACAAGGGGCGGAATCTCCAGATCACCGGCGAGGTCATGGAGGAGAACGACCAGTTGTTCATCGGCGTTACCGATCCGGACCAGATGAAGGTGATCCAGCGGCAGCGCCGCCGCCGGCGCTGAATCACGGCCGGCCGGGGAGCTGGCTCGCCCGTTCTCCGAAATCCGCAAGAAAGGACCAAGGTTCCCCGCGGAATCCGCCGCGGGAGTTCCATGTTCCCGCTAGTGTGGTGTCCCGGAAACCGTGCGAGCCACCGAGAGCGGCCCAGTTGCTATGTAAGAAGGAACTCTGTGGTCGGGGATGTCCTCGTGGCTACGGGTGTTGAAGTGGAAGCGGGAACTTCAGGGGCGCTAGCAAATATCCCAAGAGGGGGATACA
>Ga0209544_1003574_pt1 | contig 11915 bp, 9 predicted proteins | sample MesohylPK_FD_187297 | JGI IMG/M metagenome (GOLD analysis project Ga0209544, IMG submission 187297) | Host-associated microbial community of the marine sponge Aplysina aerophoba from Gulf of Piran - sponge mesohyl, lysed by proteinase K... | ecosystem: Host-associated > Porifera > Sponge >...
CCCCCTCAGCGGCCAGCGCCCCGACATCGACACGCTCTTTGTGCAGGTGCGACTCCAACGCGGCCACGATCCGCTCGAGCTGGCCCGACTCGCGCAAAGCGGTCACCTCCCCCAGACGCAGCAGCGTCCTGTGACCGACCTTGGAGCCGTCGCGCACCGACTCCACCAAAGACAGGTACTCATACACCTTGTCGCCCCTGCGACGGCGGGTCGTCTTCACGAACACACCACAACACTAGCGCCAACAATTCAGCCTGTCAACCATCTGTCGCCCCTACAAATCCCCGCCGGAACGCCGACTAGCAACACAAAACCCCACGTCAACGGCCATCTGCCATCACCAAATCGGCGTCAACCCGCCAAACTCGGGTCTGACGTGGCGTTTCACAAGATCGACGTCACAAGCCGTACCTACGAACAACCCCTGATGACGGATCGTCCGTAGGAGTCTCGTTAGAAGATCTGCGTGTCGACAACGCTCGCTAATGTGTGATGTCGCGGGAGTGTGGTCATCTCCACAGGTCGTGGGCATCCAGCATGTCCTTACGACCGCACCACTGGCACGCGATGAGCAGTTCTTCTTCGGGGCCGTCGGGTCCCTCCTGGACAACACGTCGATCGATCTCCCGCATCGAATGCTGACCACGGGCACATCTCCGCTGACCTCGCCGCTTCAGGCATGCTCGCTTGAGGTGAGGCCAGATCGTCCTCGAGGCCCATCCGATGAACATCACGAGTAGCGGTGCGACGACAAGCACCAACGGTGACGGCAGGATGGCATCCATCAGGCTTGCCTGCCGGTAGCTCGCATCAGGACGAACGCAGGTGATACGAGCCGTGAGCGACGAGGCGGCGACCTGGCACCGTTACTCGAACTCTGAGGATTGGGCGCCGAGGCTGCCGGCGTTTTCTGAGACGGTGCGGCGGGTGGACTCGTCGAAGCCTTCGTCGCTTGTGGCGCGGACTTCTAGGACCAGCTCTACGTTGTCGCCGAGCTTGCTGGTGACGTGGTCGGCTATTTCGCCTAGCTGCTTGATGCAGCGCACCGGGTCAAGGTTGAACTGGGCGTAGAACTGGGTGGGGTTACTCGACTCCGGCTCGGGTGGCTCGACTGGCGGGGTGGCTGGACCCTCCGGGCCGTCGGTGCCGCCGCGAGGCTCGCCTGGGACGGTCTCCGGCTGCACCTCAGGTTCTGGCACATGGTCGGGGTGGATCAGTAGGCCGCTGGGTGCGGGCGGTACTGCCTTGTCGGTGTGCACTCCTACCCATCGTTGGCTGTCGTGGGCTTCGGCGTAGGCGAAGGTGTCCTGTTGCCAGGTGAGGGTCGTGGCCCGGTTGGCGATTGCGCTGTACAGGACGTCGCGGCTGGCGAGGCGGGGCATGTAACAGAATCGGGCGTAGGTCTCCCATAGCTTGTGGACGGCGATGTCGCCGCGTTCGGACCAGAGTTCGCGGCGGTCGAGGTCCATGCGGATCCGCACCCCGCTGTAGGTGCCGATGAGCTTCTCTTCGCTGCTGAGCTTGTCGCTGGTGCGCTTGGCGAGGTCGCCGACGGCGGTGACTCTGGTGGTCTGCCATTCGATGTCGCGCTGGCCGGGCTGTTTGGTGGGGGTGATGGCCAAGGTGAAGGTCTCAGCGATCAGGCTGTCGACCTGTTTGGAGGTCTCGGCCAGCTTGCTGTCGGCTTGGCGCTGCTGGTGGGCGGTGAGGTTCATGGACTGGTCGCCCACTATGGACTTCCAGGCCAGGTACATGCGGGCCGCGGCTCGCAACTCGGCCAGGCGGTTGGCGGCCGCGGCCAGGAACACGACCAGGTTGGGGTTGACCCGAGGGCCAGCGTCGCGGTGGGCCAGGATCCGGGCCGCTAGCTCCACCGCCGGGGAGTTGTCGTCGTTGGGCGAGTGAGTGGCGCCGGGCTCGAGGATCACCAGCCGAACGCCGTCGTCGTTGTCGGGGACATCACCTGGGCCCTCCGCGAAAACCTGCACCGCCGCGAACGCGCCGCGGTTGCGCTGGTTGGCGATGCGGCGGCGCGCCTCGTCGTCGGCGTCGCGGTCGTCGTAGTTGGAGCCGGCGCGGTCCGCGGCGATGCGGGTGACGTTGGGGATCAGCGAGTACCAGTACTGGGCGCCGTCGACATAGAGGTGGGTGGCCTCGCCGGACAGGCGCCGCAGGGCGTCGGCGAACTGGCCGGGGGACTCTCCGGGCTGCGCGCAGCCCAGCACCACCGACTTGCGGTCCACTCCCCTTCTGCCGTCGGGTCGGGGCGCGGATCCCATGTACACCGCCCGGGCGGCCCGGCGGGTGGCCGACAGTCTCCCGAAGTGGCTGTTGTTCTGATCGATGCGCAACGGCAGCGAGTTGGCGCCGTCCACGTCGGCTTTGATGACAGGGTCCCAGCCGTCCTCGAGGTACTTCTTGATCTCGCTGACAAGCAGTCCGTAGTCCATGGGCAGGTTGCCGGGCATGATCAGCAGCGACCGGTCGTCGCGCTGCCACAACTGCGAGATGGCCAGCGCCATGAGCCGCAGCACGCCTCTGGTGCGCTGGAACTTGTCGAGCGCCGACCAGTCGTCGAAGAGCCGGTCGAACAGCTCGGGATGGATCGGATAGCAAAGCTCCATGCGGCGGCGGTACTCGCCCTCCCCCACCCCAGTTGGGAACTTGTCGCCCTGGTTGCGGTACATGTCACAGAACGCCCGGATCACCCCGTCGCGCACCCGGGCCTTGTCAGCGGGGATCGGGTCGAACAGCCGACGGCGCACGATCTCAAAGGACTCGTCAGGCGACGCCGGCTGCCACTGGGCCGCCTTGCGGGCCACCACGTTCTTGAGCTTCTCCAGCGCGGTGCGCCCCTTGGGGCCACCCACCTCCACATCCGAGGCCGGGATCGAGATCAACACCACCACGTCAGGCACCGCAGCAGCCGCTTCGGTAAGGGCCTGCGCGAAGGTGAACTGGGTGTCGAAGTCTCCACCTGCGAGGCGCTCCCCTCCCGGCCCGTCGTCGTCGCTGCCGTCGCGCAGCTGGCGGGCGTAGGCCACCCATTCGTCGATGAGCACCACCGCGGGGCCGAAACGCTCGAACAGCGTGGTGAGCGCGGCGCCGGGGCTGGTGCCGGCGAGGTCGTCGGCCCGCACGATGTCGTAGCCGTCCTTGCCGCCGAGCTGGTAGGCGAGCCGGCCCCACAAGGTGTGCAACCGGATACCGCCCCCGACGGACTCGGGCGCCGACGGCGAAATCTTCTGGCCGACCAGCACAGCACGATTCACCTCGGCGGGCAGCGTCAACTCCTCATCGGCGAGGACCTCGGCCAGCCCCGGCAGCTTGGCGGCGCCAGCCCCGGACGCGAGGTGATACAGCGCAATCAGCGAGTGGGTCTTGCCCCCACCGAAGTTCGTCTGCAACTCGATCACCGGATCGCCTCCCGCACCCGACAGACGCCGAGCCGCGCCAGCCAGCAGGTCACGCAAGCCCTGAGTGATGTAGGTACGAGAAAAAAACGAATACGGATCCTGGTACTCGGCATCAGCCTTGCCGGCAGCGACCAGGTCCAAATCGGCCGCATATTCGGCCTGCTCGAAGCGCCCCGCGGCCACATCCGCATGCGGCGTGATGATCTCCCTCCACGCAGTGAGCCCGGCCTGGGGCGTGCCCTCGGTCGGCTTCGCCGCGGTGCGACGGCGCTCGCTGCGAGACTCCTCGTCGAACATCTGACGCAGCAAATCCCGGCGCAGCACCCGGATCTGCTCACGCTGGTCGCTGTTACCGACGGCCTCCAGCACCCGCTCCATCGAGTCGAGAGCCCGCACAGTGTCATCGCTGGTCAACGACTGCTGGTGAGCCCAACGGTTGCGCACATCGGACACCTCGAACACCAAAGACCGCACCGATGGGCCCAGCGCATGCCCGAACACCTCGTTCCAAGTGGCCTTGATGCCCTTGAACAAGAACGCCGAATCACCGACCGAAGGCCGACGGTCGGGATGATGAAGCCTCGAGTTGACCTGCTGCAGCCAGCCGTCGCCGTAGAACCCTCGCCAAGTCGCCTCACACGCCGGGCCTAGCCCGTCACGCAGCAGGTCCAACGACTTGGCGACCCGCTCGGTGTTGGCCATCACCATCGGAGTCGGCTCCCATGACTGGCGGAAGCAGAGACGGCCTCAGGCACGGCCCCAACGATGCCACGACACTGTGACAAATGCGATGCGCGGCGCCCCAGCGCTACCAATTCTCAAGCCTCAGCGCCAACGATTCGCAACTGCGATGGAGTTGGCGCCCGACCCGACTCCCGAGGGCGGCGCAGTAGTATCCGAGTCGTGATGTCTCCACATGTGGTCGAACTCGAAGTATGCGAGCCCTTCCAGGTCTGGGTCAGGTTCGATGACGGCGTCGCGGGCGTCGTCGACTTGTCCGACAGCGCCGCTGTGGGCGGCATCTTCGCCCAGTGGTCCGACGAAGCCTTCTGGCGTTCAGCGCGCATCGTCGCGGACTCCGGCGCGGTGGCCTGGGGAGCGGGTTCTGAGATCGACGTGTGCCCGTTCAGTCTCTACCTGGATCTGACTGGCCAGACCTTCGAGGGTCTAGGAGTCGAGGCCGCCACCATGGGCGTCGCCTGATCCAGAGACCTACCCTGTCTCTGTCGGTGGCCTTCGGGTACAGCAGGTAGGCGAACTGTCGCGCCCGGTCGCCGTAGCCGCCGAGCACCTCTGCCCGCACGGCGTTGCTGATGGCCACAGCGGCCGGCGCGAGCATCATCTCGCGATGCTGCCACAGGTCACGGCGGGGGTGATGAGAACCCTATGGGATGACTTCTTGCGGTCTGCTCGTCGACCATCTCCGCCGCGATCGTCAATCGAAGGCCGAAGCCGCGGACGAGTTGCTCTCTCGCCATGGCCAAGTGCTGCAACGTCTCGAACCGTGTGTCTGTGGCGCTCCAATCTGGCGGAGCGGAGCTGAGATCGTCAAGGAGGCTCGCGATGAACCCGGTCAGGACTAGGAACTCTCTCGCCATCAGCGGACGCGGGCCTTGATCGGCGCCTCCCAACTCGGCCGCTTCGCTGGCGGCTGTGGGTGCGGTCATCGTGCGGACGCCCACGCGGGCTGGGGCACCCGGGTCGTGTCGTCGAGGTCGGGTATCTGGTTCTGGTGCTCCCATCGGGATTGGGGAAAGTCGTCGCTGTGGGGCAGCGGCGTTCCGCAGACGAGCTGCCAGTACCATCGCTCGGCCCTCTGTGCGCACACGGTGGCGGGGGCGCGGTAGGGCGAGCCGCCCGCCTCGAGCCATCCCTCTGTGTCGCCCGACAGCCGCACTCCCCATTCTCCGGTGCCGCTGTCCCTGACGACGCTCGCGGTATGCCATTGGCTGCCGGACAGCACCGGCAGCGTCGAGTGGAACGTCGATGTCTGGCCCCGGTCCGGACAGGGGCTCACGACGATGTGGGCGACACCGCCGGATCGGCTCAACGGATCGTCGGCCGCGGGTATCCCGCCGGCCCGCTCGAACTCCGACTGTGGATTGCCGGGCCCGTAGTTCAGGCCCCACCCAAGTGCTGCCTTCCAGTACCAGCGCTCGGCGCGGTGGATGGTGGCCTCGAGCGGAGCGCTGTAGGGCTCGCCGCCGGCGTGAAGGAGGTAGGCGCGGTCGTAGGCTCCGTAGTGCGGCGGGGTCTGCAGGGCGCAGTAGATCCGGACGTTCCACCGCTCGTCGCACTGTGGTTCCTCCTGGACCACGCACGCTCGCCAGTAGGCGTCGCTCACCCGCACCCATCCGGTGCTCGATCGGCAATAGCGCATGGCAGCCCCTTGAGATTTCGATAACTTTCAAGCATACCTCTCCGCAATGCGGATGCCACTCGCGCATGCAGGAGCGCGGCTCGAGTTGACCGTGTAGACGCTGACGCCGCTCGCTTTCTGCGTCTCGGCGAGTCGCTGGCGGTCCTAGGGTCGCCAGAGTCCCCGGTTCTGCAGCCCAACTCGCCGGCCACGTCGCCCACAGGCCGGGCGCGGCCAGCCTGGCGCGTCGCCCAGCGGGCAGCGCGCGTCGTCAGCTTCTCCCGCGGCGGCGCGATCTCCCGGTCCTGCTCGGTGACCGTGCCCGCGGAGCACTCCGAGTCCGGGCAGCGCCACCGCCGCTTGTGCCACACCAACTCGACCTGCCGCCCGAACGCCGGCAGGTCCGCCAGCACCACCAGCCGCTCGCCGTCAGACCACAACGGTCCGCCGCAGCCCCCACACGCCGGTCTCGGCGCCCGACAGCGGATGTGCACCCCCAGCGGCGCGCCCATGTCGTCGTCGACGCCGAGCACCTCCACATCGCCCAGTCCCACCAACAGCTCACACACGCGCGTAGGGTTCGTCTCCACAGGGATCCTCCAGGTTCTCGGCTGGCTTGCAGCGCCGATTCTGGGGGATCCCTCGCGCTCAGCCGCGGACCCCCACCCCGCTCACTCCGACCTCAAACGCGAAGCGCCCTCAAAGTTCTCCCATGCGAGCTGACCGACCGGAAGCAACTGGGGGCGCGTCTCGACAGCGGGAAGAACGCCGGGCGCAGCCGATGGGACCAGGAGACACGATGGTGCAGGCAACCACGTGGAGGCATCCGCCGGATCTGCAGTAGTCAAGCTGTCCTCTTCCTGTTGCACCATGCTGCCCTCTTGCCGCATCGACGGGCGCTCTCCTCCGTCGGTCGGTGTCGTCAAGTGTGCAGCTTGCCTTCGATCTGCCGTCTTTCTGGCTCAATGTTGGACAACCGCCGTGGTGCCTCCCATTCGAGTCGTAGGGGGCGGCCGCTGTGGGAGGGGCCGATCTGCAGGGCCGTAATACGCCCAGCGCGGCCGGACCCGACGAGCGACTCGACAAGCAGGACCTCGGTCGCGCCTGCGAAGGAGTCTTCGTCCAGACCGATCCCAACGATGGCGGGTATCGGATTATCGATCGCGGCCATGGATGCCATGTGGCCGAGAGGGTTGGGTTCGCCGAACAGCGCTACCTGAAGCGCGAGCTGTGTCAAGTCCTCCGGCGACCAGTCCGCGTAGCTGACGTCTATGAGCCTCATGCCGGTAGGCGTCTCGCGGGCCTTGGTTGCTTCTATCCGTACTAGCCGCGACCGGCCTGCTGTTGCTTCCACAACGACGGAGTTGATCTCGACAGCGTGGGTGCGGCGCGCACAGGTGATGCGTGACTCCTGTCGGCCATGCCAGTCGCCGGGACGCAGGCGTTCCAGTTCGGCGACGATGTCGTCGTCGCGGATAGAGGCCTTGACGATGATTCGGGTTCCGTCGTCGGAGTAGCGGCGGGCTCGGAACAGCACATGGCCGACCTTGCACCAAGGGGAGTGTTCCGCTGCTGCAACCTCGGTCAGGCGTCGCTTCAGTGCCTCGTGGAGTTCGTCGGGGCTGGCGTAGCGTCCGGTTGTGTGGAACGCCCGGATCTCGTTAAGGAAGTCTCGCTGACGGCCGTCCATCTCCGCCGTGGTTGCCCACACGCTGATGCGCAGCCCGGCCTTGATCGCGTCGTTGTACTCGGCGTGTGTTGGGGCGTACCCGGTTCGGTCGGGGGTGCCGTATCGAGCCCCGAGGACGCCGACATAGATATCTGACGACTGGACGCCGGTTAGGTACGCGGTCTCTGCGTGATCATCTCGGCCGCCCAGCAGCTCGAACATCGACACCTTGCCGCCGATGCTCTCCACCGCGCCGCGAGCTGCTTCCCGTTCGGCGCTCATTCCGGCCATGACGCTGGAAATGAACACGGTCCGTTGGCCCATCGAGGCCCGAAGCTCGTCGGGAGTGAGGGGCTCGGGAGGAGATCGGTCAACTGTGATCGGCCGGGAGGGGTCTTCTCGCATCTCTCCTCCAATTCTCATCGCCGACGCACAACGACGGTGCCGCAGCGGGCATGGCGCTCGCGAGCCCGGCGGAGTTCATCCTCGATGCAGCCTCTCAGCTCGTCCTCGGACCTGAACAGTGTGAGGCTGCACGCCGGGCAGCCGATGTCGCTGCGGACACTGGACACGATCGATCGACCCGGGCGGCACCACAAGGGCTCGGGGACGGAAAGGTCAACGGGAACACATAGATCCCACTCGTGTCCACAGCGGCACACGATCTTCGCCTTGGTGCAGTCATGTCGCACTGGATTGTCCTCCTCCTAGTGTTGTGAGCGCCGAACGGCGTAACGCTGCACGGTCTCACTGACCAGATTACGGGGCCGTAACTACACGCGTCGTATCCGTCGGGGACAACTCGGGGGATTTCCGAGATGAGGCTGGGGATGCTCCGGGGATTCACTGTCGCTGCTGTGGAAGATGCTCGGCAACCCGGCCAGTACCCCCAGTCAGCTCATCGGGCAAGAGCACCCTGTGCCACCTGGAAGAGATCCACGAGAGAGGCTGGATCGCCGGGTTCTCAACAGTGTGTCATGGGCTCGTCCTAGCCGTTCGATCCTGTGACTCCGCCTGCCTACAGAAGTTGCCGAAGTCGCCATGAGGCACGACTTGCGCGATGCCTACGGACGGTTCTGACATGTCGAATAACGAAGCTTCACAGATCGTTCGTTAGAATTTTCGTTAGAAGTTGGGCTCTCTCAGAGTTATCCACAGGTGAGCCTAGATCAGAGATGTGCTCTGACCTGGGGGTTTGTTGTCGGGCTGGGGAGATTTGAACTCCCGACCTTCGGTCCCCCAGACCGACGCGCTAACCAAGCTGCGCCACAGCCCGAATAGGGCGAGGCTAGCGGCTACAGCAGGAGGGCGACACCCTGCACGGCCCGCCAGCCCAGGTAGACCGCGGCCGCGCCCAGGAGCAGCCAGAAGTGCCACGGGATCCGCTCCGCGGCCGCCCCGGCCGGGACCTCGGAACCCGCCGAGGCGCCCTGGGACACCGGCACGGCCTCGGGGTGCTGGACCTCTCTGCCGCAGCCGGGGCAGGCGCCCTCAGATGTGAGGGTGGAGGGCGTGAGGTATCGCTCGCACGCCTGGCACCAGGCCATGGGCTCAGTCGCGGCGGATGGCCATGATGGCGGTGTCGTCGCCTATCGACCCGCCTGCGAAGTCCTTGGCCGCGTCGAGCAGCGACTTGCACAGCACGTCGGGGGCGGCGTTGAGGTCCCGCTCCACCGACTTGATGATGCGGGCCTCGCCGAACAATTGGCGCCCGGCGCGGGCCTCGGCCAAGCCGTCGGTGTACATCACCACCAGGTCCCCCGACGCCATGGGAATCTCCCGAGAGAAGTACGTCGCGCCCGGATCGAGCATCAGCAGCGGCCCCGTCGAGCGCAGCGGCCTAACCCCGTTCTGCTCGAACACGAACGCGGCGGGGTGGCCGGCCGACGAGTAGCGCAGCGTCCCGGCCTCGGTGTCGAACACCACCACGCACGCCGAGATGAACTCCTCGTTGCGGTCCCCCGCGGAGAGCTGCTCGTTGATCTCCTCGAAGGCCTGGGCCGGGTCGCGGAACTGCCTCAGGAACACCCGCAGCAGGTACTTGGCCTGGAACGCGGTGATCGACGACTCGATGCCGTGGCCGGCGACATCGCCGATGACTGCGGCCACCCGGTGGCGACCCACCCGGTGCACGTCGAAGAAGTCGCCCGCCATCAGCCCCGAACCGGCCTGGTAGACCCGGCCGATCTCGAAGCCGCTGAAGTCGGGAACCTCCTCGGGCGCCAGACGGGCCGCCCACGCCTTCGGGGCCAGCTGCTCCTGCTCAAGCGCCTGCTCGGCCCGGCGCTCCAACGCGATGCGGTTGCGGGCCATCCGGGCCTCCTCAACCGAGGTGCGGGCCCACCACACCGACATCACCGCAGGCAAGGCCAGAAACCCGAGCACCACCGTGATGTTGGCCGCATCCACCCGGCCCACCAGCAGGGCCACCGGCACCAGCAGCCCGTAGACGATCACGCCGTGCAGCTCCTTGCGCAGCGAGGTCATGGCCAGGGCCTGCGCCTCGGGGTGAACGCCCGCATCGGCCTCTACCAGGCGCAGGACCCGCAGCCGGTGACGGGCCGAGCGGATGTAGAAGATCGTGGCCAGCGCGCAGGACAAAGCCAGAAGATCGAGAACGATCGTCCTCACACGCAGCCCTCCCCACACTCGGCCGTCCGCTGCGCTCCATCGTACCGCCCTCGGCCGTGGCTGAGCCGTACGGCGCCTCGGACGACCGTCGCGTACCACTCCCGGGACCCGTCCGACGGGTGCATGCCGGGACGCCGCTGCTGCCGGACCGGACCGCGCCAGAACGACGGACCCACCCCGCTACTGCCGGACCGCGCCAGAACGACGGACCCACCCCGCTACTGCCGGACCGGACAGCGCCAGAACGACGGACCCACCCCGCTGCTGCCGGACCGGACAGCGCCAGAACGACGGACCCACCCCGCTGCTGCCGGACCGCGCCGCGGCAGCGTCCGCCGGCTGCTGGCCGGGCGGCTAGTCGTCGCGGCGGCGGACCCTGATCTTCATGGCGGTGTTGCCGAGATCGAAGCTCTCGCGGAGCTTGCGCTCGATGTAGCGCAGGTAGGTGCGGGGCAGCGTCCGGTTGGCGAACAGCGTGAACGTGGGCGGATCGGTGGCCACCTGCGTGGCGTACAGGATGCGGGCGCCGGCCGGCGCGGGCTGGGCCGCCTGGGCCGCCCGGACCACCTCGTTCACCCGGCGGGTCGGAATGCGGGTGCGGTACTCGGCCACCGCCTGGCTCAGCGACGGCCACAGCCTCCCCACTCCCTTGCCGCTCAAGGCACTGATGCGCAGCACCGGCGGGTCCCCCAGAAAGCCCAGCCGGTCGCCGACATCCTCCACGAGGTCGAGGCGGGCCTCGGCGCCGACCAGGTCCCACTTGTTGAGCAGCACCACGATCGGGCAGCCCGCGGCGTCGACCCGCTCAGCGAGGCGCTGGTCCTGGTGGGTCACCCCCACGGTCGAGTCGACCACCAGCAGCGCCACATCGGCGGAGTCCACCGCCCGCAGCGCCCGCACCAGCGAGTAGTACTCGGTGCCCGAGTCGATGCGGGCCCGGCGGCGCATCCCGGCGGTGTCGATGAAGCGCACCGGCCCCTCCTCGGTCTCGATGAGGGTGTCGATGGCGTCGCGGGTGGTGCCGGGAAGGTCGTGCACGATGGCTCGCTCCTCCCCTATCAGCTGGTTGAACAGCGTCGACTTGCCCGCGTTGGGCCGGCCCACCAGCACCACCGAGAAAGCCTCGGCAGCCACCGCGGCCAGACCATCGTCGGGTTGATCCGACGCAGCGGCCTCTGCCCCGTCCCCGGCGTGCGGGCCGGACCGGACCGCCTCGGCGGCGGCCTCGTCGAGGCGGGCGACGACCTCCTCGAGCAGGTCACCAGTACCGCGGCCATGCAGCGCGCTCACCTGATGGGGGGTGCCCAGCCCGAGCCCGAGCAGCTCCCAGACCAGATCGGCCTGGCTCGAATGATCGACCTTGTTGGCCACCACCAGAACCGGCACATCGGCCGAGTGCAGCACCCGAGCGACCTGCTCGTCGTCCACGGTCACCCCCACCGTCGCGTCCACCACGAACAGCACCGCGTCGGCCTCGCGGGCGGCCCGCTCCGCCTGGGCGCTCACCTTGGCGTCGAGATCGTCGCCGCCGGCGCTCCAGCCGCCGGTGTCGAGCACCGTGAAGCTCCGGCCCTGCCACTCGGCCTGCACCGCCTTGCGGTCGCGGGTGACGCCGGGGCGCTCCTCCACGATGGCCTCGCGGCGCCCGAGGATGCGGTTCACCAGCGTCGACTTGCCCACATTGGGGCGGCCCACCACGGCCACCACCGGGTTCACGACGACTCCAGCGCCACGATGGCCTCGCGACGCCCGAGGATGCAGTTCACCAGCGTCCTTGTTCACGACGACTCCAGCGCCACGATGGCCTCGCGACGCCCGAGGATGCAGTTCACCAGCGTCC
>Ga0209544_1003578_pt1 | contig 11906 bp, 9 predicted proteins | sample MesohylPK_FD_187297 | JGI IMG/M metagenome (GOLD analysis project Ga0209544, IMG submission 187297) | Host-associated microbial community of the marine sponge Aplysina aerophoba from Gulf of Piran - sponge mesohyl, lysed by proteinase K... | ecosystem: Host-associated > Porifera > Sponge >...
CGATTCGGCAGGCGGCGCCGCCGGGCCACATCCGTGGCTACGACGTGCGCACCGGCGAACTCAAGTGGATCTTCCACACGATTCCCCAGGAGGGCGAGTTCGGCGTCGACACCTGGGAGAACGATTCCTGGAAGTACAGCGGCAACACGAACGTCTGGAACATGATGGCCGTCGACGAGGAGCTCGGCTACGTCTACTTGCCGATCTCGACGCCGACGAACGACTTCTACGGCGGCCACCGGCTGGGCGACAACCTGTTCGCCGAGAGCATCGTCTGCTTGGATGCCGAGACCGGCGAGCGGGTCTGGCACTTTCAGGCCGTCCACCACGGCCTCTGGGACTACGACTTCCCGACCCCGCCGCAGCTCGTCGACATCACGGTCGACGGGCTTGAGATCAAGGCCCTGGCGCAGGTCTCGAAGCAGGCGTTCACCTACGTCTTCGACCGGGTGACCGGGGAAGAAGTGTGGCCGATCGAGGAGCGTCCGGTGCCGGAGTCGGACGTTCCAGGCGAGCGGGCGTCGCCGACCCAGCCGTTTCCGACGAAACCGCCACCGTTCGACCGCCAGGGGGTCAGCGAGGACGACCTGATCGACCTGACGCCGGAACTGCTGGCCGAGGCGAAGAAGATCGCCTCCGGGTTCCGGATGGGGCCGCTGTTCACGCCGCCGAGCACGGGTAGCGGCGTTCTCATGCTGCCGAGCGCGGGCGGCGGCGCGAACTGGCCCGGTGCCGCGGTCGATCCGGAGACAGGTGTCCTCTACGTCCCCTCGTCGACCTCGATCAGCGTCCACCCGTTGAGCAAGCCCGATCCGGCGCGTTCCAACCTGAACTACGTCGGCTCATTCTTCGCCCCCTCCGGCAGTCCGCAGGGGCTGCCCCTGGTCAAGCCACCCTGGGGCCGGGTGACCGCGATCGACCTGAACACGGGCGAGCACCTGTGGATGACGCCGAACGGCCACGGTCCGAAGGATCATCCGGCGCTCGCCGGTCTCGATCTGCCGATGCTCGGTGGCGGTTCCGGAGCGCCGATGCTCACCAGCACCCTGCTCTTCGTCACCCAGCGGCGGGGTTGGGGCGAAGACAACTCGCCGCGGATCAACGTCTTCGACAAGGCGACGGGGGAGCTGCTCGGCCACGTGCCGCTGCCGGACACGGCCAACGGCAACCCGGTCACGTACATGGTGAACGGCCGGCAGTACATCGTCGTCGCGGTCGGTGGCGGCCCGGCCATCGCCGGTATCCGCGAGCTCCTGGAGGAGGCCGGCGTCGAGCTCTCGGAGGGGCAGATCGCCGCGCTGTCGGCGCGGGGGACGACGCCCAAACTGGTGGCCTTGGCACTGCCGTGATCGACGCCGACGTTCACATCCCCAATCCGCGCCTGCGGGACCTGCTGCCCCTGCTGCCGGAGCACTGGGTGGAGCACTTCAACAACACGGTGGACAAGGGCGCCTCCCAGGAGTACTACCCTCCGCGATCGCCCGTCGCGGGCCGCCGCGGCGGCCTGGCGGAACTCCGCGAGGCCGTGTTCGAGCAGGGCGGCGCGGAGTTGGCGATCTCGAGCTGCCTCTACGCTGTCGACAGCGTCCACAACCCGGACGTCGCCATAGCGCTCGCGACCGCCACGAACGACTGGCAGTCCCGGGAGTGGCTGGAGCAGGAACCGCGGCTCCGCGGCTCGATCGTCGCGCCGATCCAGTTGCCGGCCGCGGCGGCGGAGGAGATCGAGCGCTGCGCCGAGCGGCCGGGTTTCGTCCAGGTCCTGATACCCGTGCGCACCGAGCACCCGCTCGGGAGCCGGCTCTACCACCCGCTGTGGAAGACGATCGAGCAGAGCGGCCTGGTCGCGGCGATTCACTTTGGCGGCGCCCCGGTCATGCCGCCGACGCCGACCGGCTGGCCGTCCTTCTTCCTGGAGGAGTACACGGCGATGGCGCAGGTGTTCGCCACCCAGCTCACGAGCATGATCGTCGAAGGCGTGTTCGACGCCTGTCCTGATCTACGGGTCGTCTTCCTGGAGTCCGGGTTCACCTGGATACCGGCGCACCTCTGGCGCATGGACAAGGAGTGGCGGAATCTGCGGCGGCTCGTGCCCTGGGTGCGCCGTCCGCCTTCCGACTACTTCCGCGAGCACGTCCGCGTCGGCATCCAGCCGCTCGATGCGCCGCCCGACCCGGCGCACCTGGGCGAAGTCGTCGACCAGCTCGGCTCGGAAGACCTGCTCCTCTACGCCAGCGACTATCCCCACGTCCACGCGTGCGACGCCGGCGATCTGCTGCTGCGGCTGCTGCCGGATGGGCTTGGGCGTAAGATCAGGTCGGAGAACGCGCGCAGCTTCTACCGTCTTCCAGAAGGAGGGTAGCCATGACCGTGACCCTGATCGAGCCATCCGCGGAGGCCTCGGCGCTTCCTACCGCGATCGAGCGGAAGCGACCGCCGATCATCGACTGCGACTTCCACAACGAGCTCGACTCGATCAAGGATCTCTATCCGTACCTGTCCAAGCGCTGGCGCAACCACCTCGAGACGTTCGGTATCCGTCATCCGAACAGCGGCTACTACCCGCGCTTCATGGATCACCGCGAGGAGGCCCGGCCGCCGTCGGGGCGCACCCCCGGCTCGGAAGTCGGCTTCGCGCGGGAGGACTTCCTTGATCCCTACAACGTCGAGTACGCGATCCTGAACCCGCTGTCTCCGGTCAGTTCGGCGCTCGACCTGGAACTCGGCGCCGCGCTTGCGAGTGCCGCCAACGACTGGCAGATCGCGGAGTGGCTCGATCCCGAGCCGCGGCTGCGGGCCTCGGTCGTCGTCACCCCGCAGGATCCGGTCGCCGCGGCGGCGGAGATTCGGCGCTGCGGCGCCGACGGGCGTTTCGCCCAGGTGCTGTTCATGGGCCGGTTGCAGGAACCGATGGGCCGCCGCAGGTTCTGGCCGATCTACGAAGCCTGCGTCGAGACGGGCATGCACGTGGCCTCCCACGCCTTCGGCGCCTACGGTCATCCGATCACCGGCGCGGGCCACGCCTCGTACTACATCGAGGACCATACGAGCCCGCCCCAGGCGGTGCAGGCCAACATCACGAGCATGGTCGTCGAGGGTGTCTTCGACCGTTTCCCGAGCCTGCGGATGATCTCGGTCGAGAACGGTTTCGCCTGGCTGCCGCCCCTGATCTGGAGGCTCGACTCCGCCTGGAGCCTGCTGCGTGCCGAGGCGCCGCACCTCGAGCGCCTGCCGTCCGAGGTGATCTGCGAGCACGTCTACGTGACCACGCAGCCGATCGAGGAACCGCCCCGGCGCCGCGACTTCCTCAACCTGATCGAGCACTTCGGCGAGCTTTCGAGCCACATCCTGATCGCCAGCGACTACCCCCACTGGGACGGCGACAACCCGGATGTCGTGCTGCCTTCGGGGCTCGACGACAAGCTCGTCCGTGGCATCCAGTGCGAGAACGCCCGGGCTCTGTACGGGCTGTAGGGCTTCCGCTGGACCCGGTTGCGGCGCAGGCGGTCCCTGGATGAAGTACGTCGTCGCCGAGGCGTCCGAGATCGAATTGGGCGGCCGCAAGATCGTGACCGTCGCCGGCCGCTCGATCGGCGTCTTCAACCTGGACGGCGAGTTCTTCGCGCTCCGCAACCGCTGCCCGCACCAGGCCGGTCGCCTTTGCGAGGGCAAGCTCTGGGGCGTGATTCGGTCCGAGCAGCCCGGCGCCTACGAGTACCGCCCGAGCCGGGAGATCCTCTGCTGCCCCTGGCACGGCTGGGAGTTCCACGTCCGCACCGGCCAGTCCTGGTGCGCACCCGAGCGCCTGCGGGTGCGCCGGTACGAGGTCGAGACCGTCGCCGGGGAGGAACTCGCCGAAGCGGCCGAGGCGGAGACGCCGGCCGAGGATCCCGACGCCCCGGCCCCCGGAATGGTCAAGGGCCCGTACACCGCCGAGACCTACCCCGTGACGCGCGAGGGTGAGTACCTGGTGGTCGAGATTCCGGGAACGCCAGGCAAGGCCCCATCGCGCCAGGCTACAGGTGCTAAGGGCCCAATGCTCCGACCGGTATGACGCCCACATCGTCCTTCCGAACGTAGCCGTAGCCGTTCGGCACGATGACAGCCAGGGCGCAGGGTTCGGGGTCGAGGTGGCGGCTCATCTTGATGCGGTCCGCCAATCGTCGGAGGTTGCGGGCACCTTGCTCGACCCAGCGCTCGCCCAGCTTGACCTCAAACGCGGCCCACCGCCCGTCTGTGGCTTCGATGACAGCGTCGACTTCCAGGCCGTCCTTCTCCCGGTAGTGGAAGACTTCCGCGTCGGCCGCCTGAGCGTAGACCCTGAGGTCCCGAACAACCAACGACTCGAACAGGAAACCGAAGAAACGGAGGTCCTGCAGCAGGCGTTCCGGCGTGGCGCGAAGAGCTGCCACGGCGAGCGATGGATCAACGAAATGCCGCACAGGCGCGGCGCGTAGAACGGTCCGCGAACGGAGGTGGGGAGACCATGCCGGCTGGTCTTCCACGATCAGCAGTCGCTCCAGGGCCTCCAGGTAAAGGGCCGCGGTTTGAGGCTTCAGTGGCTCGCGGTGGCTCCCGGCTTCGGCCGCTAGCTTGGAGGTTGCGACTGGAGTCGCAATGTTCCGCGCGAGGGAACGCAGCAGACGGCCGATCTTGACCGGATCACGTCTGCCGCCGCTCACTCGGTGGACATCGGCTCGCCGGATCTCGTTCAGGTAGTCGCGGTTGGCGATCAGAGTCTGCTTCAACGTACTCGCCAGGTTGGCTGGCCAGCCGCCCGCGCAGACGAGTTCGGCAAGCTCCTGGATGGCGAGGGCGGAGCGATCCGTCTCTTGGGGTGTGCGGTCCAGTAACCGGCTCAGTGAAATGCCACCGGTGGATTGGCCAGCCTCAAAGAGGGTAAGCGGTCGCATGCGTATTCGGACGAAGCGGCCGGCGCCCGTGTGGCGCGTGATGTCGTCCGGCGGTACGGCGGATCCAGTGAGGAGGAACTGGCCGGGCGCTGTGGCATCGTCCACGGCGCGACGGACGTGGTTCCAGATGACCGGTTCCTCCTGCCATTCGTCGATGAGTCGGGGTCTGTCGCCGCGAAGGAGCCTCCATGGGTTGACGCCGGCCATTCGCCTGGCGTTCTGGTCGACATCCAGCAGGACCTCGCTGGCTGCGAGCTGTCTCGCGGTAGCCGTCTTGCCGCACGTCTTCGGGCCCTCGATGACGACGGCGCCGATTGCCTCAAGGCGTTCCCTGAGTTCGGCTTCGACGATGCGAGGTAAGTAGTCCATGAGCCGAGAGGTTCCAGGAGAAAGGTCTCTCCGTTTGTCTGGACGATAGCGCGATCAACCGGGACAGACAACCGACAGGGACAGTGTTGGCGTCCGTTGGGAGGCATGTATGGCGACACTGTAGAGGTAGATCTGGGTACAAAGCACGGGTGTGAACGCCGCCTGTAGGGGGCCGGAAATGGCGAAATCCCAGGGGCAGAAACGGAGGGTTGCGCCTGGCAACTCGAACAGTGACCGGGAACGAGGCCGGTCTGTAGCGCTACGTCTGCGGCCGCAGGTCGTACGCCACGGCTTCGCGGTCGTTGCGGACCAGCAGGATGCCCTGCGCGATCGCCGGGTTGTTCCAGGTGCGTCCCGAGACGGCGGGCAGGGCGGCTACTTCCTGGTGGCTTTCAGGCGTCGCGCGGACCAGGACGAGTTGGCCCCGTTCCGTCGTGATCAGCAAGTGCTCCGAGGCGACAAGCACCTGGCCATGGCCGTAGCGGCCGCCCTTCCACATCCGGTCGCCGGTCTCGGAGTCGATGCAGGCGAGAATGCCGTTGTCGAGACCGTAGACGTAGCCGTCGTGGAGCACCGACGTGGAGAAGGTGTTCTTCATCCGGTTGTTGAACCAGATCTCGCGCACCGATGCGGTGTTCGCTTCGAGGTCGGCGTTGACTTCGAGCACGGCGGCACCGTGACCGTAGCCGGACGACACGAAGATGCGATTCGGCGCCACCTGGACTGGCTGCGCGGCGTTGATGCCGTTCATCGTTGCCCAGGGCCGGCTCCAGTACGTTCCGCTGCCGCCGGTGGCCAGCGCCGTGACCTGATCGGCGCCGATCAGGACGATCTGGGAAAGTCCGTCCAGGGTGAAGACCGTCGGTGCGGTGTAGGCACCCTCCGCGTCGAGCGCGCGCCAGCGGATCGCTCCGGTCTCAAGTTCGTAGGTGATCACGGCTCCGTTCGGGCCACCGGGCGCGGTGAGGACCGCTCCGTCCAGAATCGCTGGCGATGCCGCCATGCCCCAGGTCAGGTTCGCGGCGCCCGAGTCCTCGAGAATGTTCGTGCGCCAGATCAAGGCACCGGTCTCGGCGTCGAGCGCCTGCAGTTCGCCGGTGGCGCCGAGTGCGACGAGGGTGCCGTCGGACAGAGCGGGAGTCGCGCGGGGACCGTCACCGCCCATGCTCTCCTCGAAACGAGCATCCCAACTCACGTTCCAGCGTTCGACGCCCGTCAACAGGTCATAGGCCGCGACCACTTCCTGTTCTCGCCGCTGTTCGATGGTGTAGGCGAGGTCGTCGCCGACGACGAAGGATGCGTAGCCGCCGCCGACCGGGATGCGCCAGAGTTCGGGCGGACCACCACTCGGCCAGGCCGTGTTGATCGGTTCCGGATAGCGGCCGTCCATGTGGAGGCCGCGGTAGTAGGGCCAGGAGCTGGGTGACGGAGTCGTGGTGACCGCTTCCGGCTCGACGGCTTGGGCGGTGGCAGGCGCCTCGGTCTGATCCCGGTGTGCCTCGATGGCCCGGTAGTGGCGGTCCTCGTGATGGAAGTCGAGTTTCGGCATGAAGTTGCCGGTCATCTGGAGGCGCATTCCGGTAGTCAGGTTCAGCACCAGCGCCAGGCCGGCGAGCGCGGCCACGGAGATGCCGGTCCACTTCAGGAAGGCGAGAAAGCGGCTTCGTTTCCTGGTCTTGGTCATCTGTCAGGCATCCTACTGGTTGGGTCTCCAGTCATCGTTGCTACGCTGCCGCCCCGCTGTGAAGCCGCCGAGCATTCACCTTCGTTTCTCGCCCGCCGTTCTTCCCGAGACGGCGGCGAACCTGCGCGCGCAGGTCCGCACCCTGCTGGAAGAAACGCGCGCCGCGGGCGTCTGGTTACCGGACGGACTCTCCTGGTGGGGCCGCAACCCGGCTCTCAGCCGCGCGCTCGGCGAGGCGGGGTTCATCGGCATGACCTGGCCGTCGGAGTACGGCGGTTCCGAGCGGAGCTACCTCGAGCGCTACGTCGTGACCGAGGAACTGCTGGCGGCGGGAGCGCCGACCGCGTTCCACTGGTTCGCCGACCGCCAGATCGGTCCGAGCATCCTGAGTTACGGCACCGAAGAGCAAAAGCGGTGCTTCCTGCCGCCGATCGCCCGCGGCGAGATCGCTTTTGCCGTGGGCATGAGCGAGCCTGACTCGGGTTCGGATCTCGCCTCGATCCGGACCCGGGCCGAGCGCACCGACGGCGGCTGGCGGCTCAACGGATCGAAGATCTGGACCTCCTACGCGCACGTGGCGGAGTACTGCGTCGCCCTGGTGCGTACCGAGCCTAAGTCGCACAAGCGCCATGCCGGCATGAGCCAGGTCATCATCGACCTGAAGAACGCGAACGGGATCACGGTGCGGCCGATCATCGATCTGCCGGGCCGGCACGACTTCAACGAGGTCTTCTTCGAGGACACCTTCGTCCCGGACGACTGCGTGCTCGGCAATCCGGGTGACGGTTGGGCGCAGGTCACGTCCGAACTGGCCTACGAACGGAGCGGTCCGGAGCGGTTCCTGACCAACTTCCATCTGCTGCGCGCGCTTGTCGAGGTTCTGGGCGAGGGCGCTTCGCCGGCAGCCCGGCGTGAGACGGGGCGGCTGGTCAGCCGGCTCTGGGCGCTGCGCGCCGCTTCGGTCTCCGTGGCGGCAGCGCTGGAGGCTGGCGGCACGCCGAATGTGGAGTCGGCCCTGGTGAAGGACCTGGGCACGAACTTCCAGCAGGAACTGTCTGAGGCGGCGCGACGGATCGCGGCCGACGAGGGGCTCCGCGATCGGACGCTCCTGGACACCCTGCAGCAGGTGGTCATGGCCGCGCCGTCCTACACGATCCAGGGCGGCGCGACGGAGATTCTCCGCGGCATCGTGGCTCGCGGGCTGAGGTTGCGGTGAGCGGGCTGCGCGCACTCCTGCTCGACACGGCGAACCGGCTGTTCGAGGCGGCAACGGACGACGAGGTGTTCGAAGGCGTCGAGGCCGGCCGCTTCCCTGCCGACCATTGGCGGGCGATCGAGGAGAACGGTCTGGCCGACATTCTGCTGCCCGAGACGGCGGGAGGCGCCGGGGTGGACTTCGGGGACGCGATGGCGGTTGCGCGGGCGGCGGGAGCGTTCGCCCTGCCGCTGCCCCTGGTGGAGACCATCATCGGACGTCGGCTGCTTACCGATGCGAGACTCGAACCCCCAGCGGGGCCGCTGGGTGTCGTGACGGCGGCTCCCGTGACTGACGTGGCGTGGCCGGACGAGATCGCGGCATTGGTCGTGGCCGATCAACCGGACAGCGTCGGGTGGGTGGCTGCCGTCGACGTCGACTTCGAGGCAGGGACCAACGGTGCCGGCGAGCCGGCAGGACGGTTGCGCGATCGGCTGGTGATCCCGGCCGGTCGGTCGGGCCGGCGCCGGTCCGGTCCGGGTGCCTCCGAACTGATGGCCACGGCCCGGACCGCGATGATCGCCGGCGCGATGGAGCGGATACTCGACCTGACGATCGAACACGTGCAGGGCCGGGTTCAGTTCGGCAGGCCCCTGGCCCGCTTCCAGGCCGTTCAGCAACTGGTCGCGGTGATGGCGAGTCACGCCGCTGTGGTCGGCGTCGCTTCCGACACCGCCATCGCGGCGATCGAAGCAGCCACGGAAGGCGGCAGCAACGGAGCTTGCTTCAAGGCCGCCTGCTCCAAGGCCCGTGCCAGCGAGGCTTGTTACGAAGTGACCCGCATCGCTCACCAGCTCCACGGCGCGATCGGCTACACCCGCGAGCACGACCTGCACCGGTTCAGCCGTCGGCTGTGGACCTGGCGGGATTCGGATGGTGACGAGGGCTACTGGCAGGCGCAAGTGGGCAGGCTTGCGATTGGTGCCGGCGGCGACGGTCTGTGGCCGTTACTCGCGGGTGCGTAGCCGGCGGCGATAGGCTCCGACTCACACTCAGGCAAGTCGCCCTTAGATGTCGCTGACCTTCGAGCACGTCCACATCATCTGTGAGGACCCGCACGCTTCCGCGCGCTGGTACCGGGACATTCTCGGCGCTGCGATCGCCGGGGAGTACGAAGTCCGGGGCGCCCCCCAGATCCGCATCGAGGTAGGCGGCGTCCTGGTGCTCCTGCGCGGCAGGCGGCCAGGGGAGGAGCCGGTCAAGACGCGGCCGATGCGGGAGTACGAGGGCTACTCGAGCCACGACGAGTGGGGGACGGACCACTTCGGCTTCACCTACCACGGGGACCTGCTGGCGTACTGCGAGGAGCTGCGGAGCAAGGGCGTGGAGTTCGCGGTGGAGCCCTGGGAGTTCGCGCCCGGCACCCTGCTCTGCTACCTCGCGGCGCCCGACAACGTGAGCATCGAACTGGTGCAGGCGAAGTAGGAACCGGGAGGACGTGATGGATCAGTCGAACGGGGACGGACCGTACGTCGGCAAGCGCCTGAGCACGGGGACCTTCGTTGTCGACGATTCCGTGCTCGCCGACTACTACGGCGGCCTGGAACTCGAACCGCCGAGTTCCGGCTTCCTGCCGTCGACGATCGCAAGCGGCCCGGACGGCGACTACTTCCGCGAGATCGCGTTCGGCAACCAGACGGGCCATCTCTGGATGCGCGAGGAGTGGGCGCTCTCCGCGCCGCTGAAGGCCGGCGCGGTGTACGGCGTCGAGGGCGACATCTGCGACATCTATGATCGGCGCAACCGCGTCGTCGTTGACTACCGCGTCCGACTCAGGGACGGCGCCGGCCGCCAGGTCCTGGAGACTCACCATCACCAGAGCTTCCTGCGCGACCAGGAGTACGCCGGCGACGTCGAACTGCGCGACCCGCGAAAGAAGCCGGGAGCACGTCGCTTCGACGTGCCGGAAGGGGAACGGTTCGGCGGCCTGGAGCGCACGATCTCGCTGGAGATGTGCGGCCAGTTTTTTCACGGCAACGCGAGCTACCACACGGACAAGGCAGCGTCCCGGGAACTCGGCTTCCAGGACGTCGTGGTCGGCGGCCGGATGACGATGGGCTACGTGGGCCACATTCTGGAAGAGCGGTTCGGCGAGGCGTGGTGGCGGAGCGGCTCCTTCGACCTCAAGTTCACGAACCCGGTGTGGCCGGGGGACAGGATCACCGTCAACGGCGTGGTGACCGGCCCCGATCCGGACGATCCCGAACGCACCGCGGCTTTCGTGTGGATCGCCAAGGCGGACGGCACGGTGGCGCTGATCGCCCGGGCCGGCGTTGCAGCCTGATTCCCGACACTTCTCGGTAGAAGGAGCACCCATGACGACCCGATTTTCCGCCCTCGCGCTGCCGCTGCTTTTCCTGGCTGCCGCAGCGCCCCTAGCCGCGAACGACACAGGCCACGACTGCCGGGGCCTGGTCGCCTTGACCGACCTCGACCACGCGGTCGAACCGGGGTTCCGGGTGCCTGCTTCGGAGGGCGTGCCGGCCCACTGCCGGGTGCGCGGCGTCGTCAACCGGGCGATCCGCTTCGAAGTCACTCTGCCGGATGACTGGAACGGGCGGATGATGTTCAGCACCGTCGGCGGCGCCGCCGGCTTCATCGGCGACACGACGAGCCTGCTCGGCCGCGGCTTCGCGATGGCCTCGACCGACACCGGCCACGAGGGTCAGGACCGTGACTACATGCGGCAGCCCGAGGCGCTACTCGACTACGCCTATCGCGGCGTGCATCTCGCGACCGCGGCCGCCAAGCGGGTGATTCAGCACTACTACGGCCGGGAGATCGACTACTCCTACGTCAAGGGCTGCTCGAACGGAGGCCGGGCGGCGATGCTCGAAGCGACCCGGTTCCCGGACGACTACGACGGCGTTCTGGCCGGAGCGCCGGCCTTCCGTTTCCAGGAGTTTGTGCCTTGGATGATCGGCGGCTCGCGACTGCAGGCGAAGCATCCGCTGACCGAGGAATCGTTCCAGTTGCTGGGCAAGGCGTCCCGCGAGGCGTGTGACGCCCTGGACGGCGTCGAGGACGGCGTGATCGACGATCCGACGAAGTGCACCGCCGACGTCTTCGACCTGAACGCGCTGCAGTGCCCGCCGGACTCGACGGAGAACTGCCTGACCGCGGGCCAGCTCCAGACCGCCCGCTACATGTACGGAGACGTCGTCGACGCCGACGGCAACGTCCTTTCGCCGGGCGTGCCGCCGGGCGCCGAGGACGCGGGCGACTGGGCGACCTGGGTGCTGCCACGGGGGCTCGGCGGGGACCAGTCCCTGATCGCCGGCATGGACGCGCTGCTCGACGCCCTGATGCGGTTCGAGCCGGACTTCGACGTCGAGGCGTTCGACCCGGTCGCCGACCGTGATCTGCTCGCCGCCGCCACCACGCCGCTCGACGTGCTGACCGCGGACCTCTCGGCGTTCCGCGAACGCGGCGGCAAGCTGTTGATGTACCAGGGCTGGAACGACTATCCGCTGCGTCCGCAGCGGGCGATCGACTACCTGCACGCTGTGGAGAAGGAGAACGGTGGCGCCGAGGCGGCGGCGGAGTTCTACCGCATGTTCATGGTCCCCGGCATGATCCACTGCGCCCGCGGCCCCGGCGCCTGGGTCGCCGACTACGTCGACCCGCTGGTCGCCTGGACGGAGAAGGGCGTCGCGCCCGACCGGATCAAGGCGAGTCGCCCGGG
>Ga0209544_1003597_pt1 | contig 11864 bp, 16 predicted proteins | sample MesohylPK_FD_187297 | JGI IMG/M metagenome (GOLD analysis project Ga0209544, IMG submission 187297) | Host-associated microbial community of the marine sponge Aplysina aerophoba from Gulf of Piran - sponge mesohyl, lysed by proteinase K... | ecosystem: Host-associated > Porifera > Sponge >...
GACAACTTCTGCTTTAAATTCAGGGGTAAATCTTCTTCGTTTCGCCATCGGATACTCCTTTCAATTGAGATTGTATTGTAGCACAATCTTGGTTTAGAGAGTGGTCTAAATTTCCGATGGCAGTACAGATTGTGGGTCAAGGCACATAATCGGGCGCACATCTTTTCAACCGACTTGATATGCCAACAGGGTTGGGGGTGGCATTTTTCAACAAGACCGAAGTGATTTAAGTAAGTTAATGTTTTCTTAACATCGTCTTTTTCAGGAGCGGATCCTACGTATGCATTAACACTATATCTCCCTCTAACAAGCTGATATATTTCTGTTTGACTGTGTTCGAGAGTTTGACCGCTAAAGTATTGAACAATGATTTTAAAAGCGACGCGAACGCGAAGAGGTCGAGTAGACATGGAGAACTCCTTTGTTTGATGGATGCATGCATAGCGTCCGAACTGAAGTGTCAACGTTTATTTAGACCAAAAATTAGAAAAGTTAAGTTCCAAGTTTTGCTGTTGAAATTCGATAGGTATCAAATACCCTAACGCGGCGTGAGGGCGTTTGTGATAAAATGCCCGATGCGGGCTCCGGTATCGGTGATAGCCTCAGCGTCATTCAGGAGAACCCTTTCCGTCCTGAGCGTCCGGATCCGCCTTTTCGCTCACCCAATTTAAGGCTTTCTTTTGGATGTCCACTGCCACGGTCAACCTGCCAACGTGTTGCTCAAGGTACGCGATCCGCTCCGTCGTCTCCTTGGACGACTTATCTCTCGACTCAAAGAGAGATGCTGCGTTTTCAAGGAGTTGCTGCTTCCAGGAGGAGAGTTGTTCTTCGCTGAGATTATGGCGGCGACACAGTTCCGCTTGGGAGCTTTCACCACGGAGTGCCTCAAGCACAACTGTTGCTTTAAACTCGGGGGTGAAGTTTCTTCGTTTTCGTTTCGCCATCGGATGCTCCTTTCTGTGAGATTGTATTGTAGCACACTCTTGGTTCAGGGGGTGGCCCTAATTTCCGATGGCAGTACATCGCGCCTCTACTCAAATAACAACTTCTGCTGTTGCTGTTGCCATTCATTGTTTAGATCCCTCTCAGAAATTTTCCCATGGAGGACGTTCAATATCTCCAGTTCTGATTTCATGTTCATATTCTCGTTGCCATTCATTTTCTTTATGTTCGCGATCCAAATCAAACTCGCTTTTGGAGTTGCGAATATGCTTTTTCTCATGACATTCTCTACATAAGGATACCAAATCAGAAAGGGGCTCCCTACCTACGTTATCATAGGTTTTGTGATGTACATCCTGAGCCTTTTTTTTACATTGTGTACAGAGGTAGTTATCACGCTTCAGGACAGCCTTACGCTTTCGCTGCCATGTGTCTGATTTGAGGTATTCCTGATAATTTTCATTCATAATATTCTCCTTATGCCATTTGAATTATGTCTCTTCGCGTGCATCCCAGACAGAATCACCATTTGCAATAGCTCTTAGCAAACTTTGTAAAGCAGTGTTTGCCTTATTGAGTATCGTATCGAGCTGCGTCTCCATATCGACGAGTGCAGGTATATGTATCTCACGTGTTCGATTGTAGCGACGGATGCAAATTTCATCTGTGGTCACAGGTGAAGTATCTTGGAAAACTCTTTTTCTCGCTACGATTTCTACATTGTATCTGTCTGGTACAGTTTTATATTTAGGCACCTCCACGTTTATGCCATACCACCAATCCTCGTTGGCGTTGATGGACTCGCCTGCTTTTGTAATGATAACTGTTGCCATAAAATCTCCTAATGTACCCGCCCATCATTGAGCCGGTCTCAATCAAGTTCTGTTTTCGTGCCACCATCATACCGAAGCGCGTAGTCATTATCGATTAAATACGTCGCGACGCTAACATCACCGGTATACACGTCCGCCGGAACCCGCCTATATTTGTCCAGTTCAACGTTTTGAATGAAATCTTTCAAGAGCAACACAACGGCATTTCATGCGCTGAGAGCGGTTTCCTTTTCGTTGGCACAACTTTGTTCAGATCGGGGCGTGCCATCGCGTTTTCGTTTAGAAAGGCGAATTTCAGGTGTATCAATCCCCGTGATTCTAACACCATTCTCAACGTAAATACCAGATGCTTTCAAAACTATGTTGGGAAACACTTCACCTAGCTGTTCAACGAGCCTTATATCCACTGCGCTCACGAGTATCTGCACGTTGCTAATTGTATTTCCCTCATAAACATCCGAGGCATCCGCGATTGCACATCGATACACACCCTCTGCGAGAGAACGATTGGTGGCATCGCTTGAGTAGCGTGTGAGGTAATAGAGATCACCATTTTCAAAAGGAGTTGACGCTTCCATGTGGAGAGTTGTTCTTCGCTGATGCTATGGCGTTGACACAGTTCCGCTTGGGAACTTTCACCACGGAGTGCCTCAAGAACGACCTCGGCTTTAAACTTAGGGGTGAAGTCTCTTCGTTTTCGTTTCGCCATCGGATGCTCCTTTCTGTGAGATTGTATTCTATCACAATCTTGGTTTAGGGGGTGGACCTAATTTCCGGTGGCAGTACAACCGTTACAGCGTGGTCTGTTGAAGTTTTTTGGCTTTCAGTACATAGGTATCCGCGTAAAATGCAACGTATTCTGGTGATTTTCCGATCACCATCACTTCCGAGTGGAGTCTTTGAGTTTCGCCCACAAGGTTGTGGGTGTTGAGGCGTGTTGACTGGGTGAGCGTGCTACAAGTTTTACTGGGAGTGCCACAGATGCTATATCATGTCTCACTTCGTCTATATCACTGTCTATGAACGCCCATCTATATCGGAACGGATTGTCAAGGTAATCGACTTCGGCATGACCTTCGACAATCAGTTCAAGGTTTAGCATACGTGTCCCAGTCGCATCCGCATAGAATACATACGCCAAATAGCGTCCATACTTTCCTATTTTAATGAACGGGTATGCATCAGCGTCCTCGAAAAGCACGAACACATCCTTCTCCTTGAGTGTGTCCTTAACGTATTGTTTTGCCTTTTCGCCGAGTTCCAATTGCCGTGCTTTTTCATCTTCCAAGAGAGCGTCATAATCCACGTGGGTTTTCGTAATTCCGCGGGTTTTGAGTACGGCTTTTGCGTCGTTTGTAACCTTAGTGCCGCTATGGCTTTCGGGGGCATCTACACCGTAGAGTCGTGTCTCAATGTTTCCTTCGTCGCTATAGATAAAGTCTATGGTATCGCCGTCTGTGACGTTCGCGATTTCGTAATACCGCGCTTGGTTTGATAGAAACCCTATCGTTGTGTCTGCGGAGTGGCAGTGATACGAGCTACCTGATTTGTGACAGCCGTCTGCGGCGACTTGCCGGTTATGCCCAAAGGCAACTGCGGTCAGCATTCCGACCAGTGCGAGTAAAACTGCAAAATATCTAAACATTTTCTTGCTCCTGTGATGCCTGATCGCTTGATTCAAAGAGAGACGCTGCATTTTCAAGGAACTGCTGCTTAAACTCGGCGGTGAAGTTTCTTCGGTTTCGTTTCGCCATCGGATGCTCCTTTCTGTGAGATTGCATTGTATCGCACTCTTGTTTTAGAGAGTGGTCTAAATTTCCGATGGCAGTACAATGTTCTTATTCATCATTACTAAAGTTTGGACAATTTTAAAAAATTAAGATGTTTGAAAGCAGAAAAGCAGGTATTGAAGTGCATACGCTTATTTAGACCACAATTTCGCAATCGAGATTATTTAATAACCTCATGAACCATCCGAACAGCGTCAACCATACGGCAAGTGGTATCGGGGTCAAGCCCCATGTGTTCACCGAATACTTTGATACCTTCCTCATGTTTTTTCTCATAGCTTTTAACCCATTTCTCAAAATCGTCAGAGTTCCGCCGATAGAGCATTAGAAAGAACACACACTTCTTATATTCTGGAGAGGATCGAAGTTCATCAATTTGCTCTTCCGTTAGGTTAAATAACTCTGCGAGATTCTTCTTTGACCTTTTATGCCACCAAGAGCATACAGCAACATCCATCGGACTTACAAATTGAGTTATCATTTTAAACCTTCCTTTGTGATTAAAGACCCTATAGGAGTTAGTGTGAACCCAATAGTGTGTGAGCCACCGTTCTGGTATTCATAAAGCGTCTCCTGTCTTAAATTTGATCTACCACTATATTTAGTAATTTACATTAGTTTTCACAAATGCTAAAAGGCACTCAAATAACTTTATGGTCCGCATAATATCTCGTTCATATTTATCTGAATTATTAGTGATGCTTTCAAAGTATCTTATACCAGGTTCAGCAAACGAATTATCAAAATACAGTATAAAATCGTTTACATCATGCCAACCATGTTCAGTGATCATCCTTGAGAAATTTTCTTTTGAATCACCCAATATTTTATGTAATACTCCAATTTTGTGACATTTAGGATACGTTCCCCCTTCCCTTAAAATAACAGTTTTGTACAAAATTTCAAAACCCATTCCTATACAATGTGAAGCAATTCGTGCACAAACAAAGTATCTCCCAATCATATCTCTGTCACCCAAATAAGTATTCCGTCCGACTGACAAATTTCTATTGGCTTCATCTGAAATTAAACCCCATAATTCACCATGTTCCTGAATTTGTTGTTTAGCTAAATCAATGTATTTAGTAGACAAATTTATCCCAAATAATTTCATGTGTTCAATAGAATCCATTTAAAATCTCCTAAATCGTTTATTTTGAAAACATGGGTTCTGTACTGCCATCGGAAATTTAGACCACTCTCTAAACCAAGATTGTGCTATAGGTATTTAACATCTGTGCAATGAGATGTCAAATGCGTCTTCTCGCTTCAATGAGAATCCGCCTCACCGGTGTCTGTGTTTTCAAAGTGGACGATGCTTGCCACCATACGCACCTCCGATACAGTGAATACCAAAAGTTGCTACCGACGGATATACCATTTTATCCCCCGGCACTCAGCACGCTCTTCATCTTTAAGCAGATAAAGGACACCCGTAATAATTTCAGCTGAGAGTCCAGGCAGACAAAGCTCCAACTCGTCTATAATCTCCTTTCGTTGCATACCCTCTTGGTGAGATAAGACTTCAAAGACTGCCTCCTTGAGATGACATAAAGCAGTTTGAACGTCATACGTTGTTTCGTTCATTCGGGGCCTCCTTGCCGATCAGCGTGTTTCTCATGGGTTGACAATCCGCTGTTGTTTGAGTATTTCGATTTCTTGGGTGAGCGTTTGAATCCGCTTTTCGAGTGCCTGATCTTTTTCGCTGTGAAGTGCCAGCATTTATTCAGACCAAGTGCACTTTGACAATCAATTCATTGAAACGCACTCACACTCTTGGTTTAGAGAGTGGTCTAAATTTCCGATGGCAGTACACTATATTATCCATGAAAATAGTGTGATTGTTTCTGCTTTTGCGCGACATGCCTTCTCTGCTGGTTTCCGAGTTTTAGACACAATCCACCGCAATATAACAGATATTGAGACCATACGCCGATAAAAAATGACACATTTTCTCAAGCGCATAATGTAACGTCTCGGTCACGATAAAGAAGCGGACATTTTTCACGGCATCTCTGACGGCTTCCTCGCCGAAGTCGCAAAGATGCTCAGCATTCAGACCCTCCTCTGCACAAGCGGCGGCATAATGTAATATCTGTCCGACACTTTCACGCGCCCTGGCATACTGATTACGAGGACTACTCGTCCGAGGATAGACAATCTTGACCTCAACAATAACAAGATTGCCGTTGGCATCGTATCCTATAAAATCTGGTGACAGACGAGAATCCTCTCCTGGAAGGTTCTTACCCACCCAACGAATCTCCTCACCAAACACATCGTGAGTATTTTCCTGAATATAAGTCTTTAACGCTTTCTCAGCTGCCATAAAATCCCTCCTATGTTCTGCTGAATCATACCCCAATCCATTTCATCAGAGTTTGCCTCGTCAGGCACGGAGCTACCAACTACGAACAAAGGTGAAGCCGTATCCGCGCCGGGTCAGGTAGTAGAGCGTACTACCGCCGAGTGCCCCGATCAAGCACCCTCTGATCGCAGTGCGTCTATAGACGGATTTATAGGTATGTGTGTAAATCTCAATGGCGACCGGGGATTTGCCCCTGAACCGATACGCAGGGGGTGCGGGCTGGTAGTACCATGCACCTGCAAGTGCTGGAAGACTAAGATAGGGACTGACAAGGGTGGTGCCAGCGAAGGTTGCCAACGCCCAAAACTTCTCATCGCCCTCTTTTTGGGTATCCCGACGGGCTTGATCTTCGAGGACGACTCGCTCGGCATCAGAAAGTTCAGCAGCACTCGAAGACCCGACGCACACACACAGGAGCGCGAACGTTGCGAGAAAACTTTTCATGCGTTTTTTTCCTTTCGGTGTGTCTTCAATTAGAAAGTTAGCGAAGGATTCCCTCATCTCTGAGTTTATCAATCAGAAATGAGGATCCCTGATAAAAAACTACATCTGGTTTTTGAGTTTTAAGAGTTATCAGATTCTTATAACCAGATAACCGCTCAGAGAATATGGCATTTCTGGCGACACACCTGTGTCATGAAGTCAACTGCGCCCACGGATAGAGGTGCGCCCAATCTTTGCTGAAAATGACTCGAACCGGTTGATACTTTTCTGCGTGCAGCCTCAGAAACACAGCATACACCAGAGCCCGATGATTCCCATCTTCAAGGTAAAACCGGATATTCGGGGAATGTGCGGGTTTCTCATAAACCGTCAGCGGTCTCACCAACAATTCCCCCATCAAGAGCGGATCAAACCTCACACTGATAATAAAGCATCCCTCAAACCACGGCTCATCCTCAGAAAGCTGCTTAAAAACTTTGATGGGGCTCTCGTGCGGATATACTTTCAGAACCCTGCCTACGACTTCTTTGAGCGTCCGCGACTTGCCCTTCGGTGTTAAGAGGTCTACCAACTTCTGATTGTTTGCCCAAACAGCGTCATTCGCTTCCATGAAAACGAGATCGTAGAAGTCCGCCTCACGCAGCGTGAAGGTTTCGTACGCTGCACTCTCTATCTGCTGTCGGGTGGCTTCGTATTCAGAGTGAGATGCCGATAACTGATTGGCATCTGCTAACAGGAGTTCTTTCACGTTTGTCTCCGCAGGTGTATCCAGTAGTCGCCCATGTGATTGGGCGAGGGCGGTTCTCAATTATCGGCATCGAGTTCCTTGATAACGTTTATCTATCAATAACCTCTACCTTCCATTGTAAACCCAATTTCTCAGAGATTGTTCTCAGATGCGCCTCTTTCTCTTGGACGGGGTAAGTCGTGTAGATGCTATAGAAACCGGACGTATCTGAGGATCTATCTTCCCCAGGCGGATCATCTGTATTTTTACGTTCTATGACCCGATGCATCTCCGTTCCGAGTCCAAGTGCATGCACCCGCTCTATTCCTGCAACTTCAATCGCTTCAATGAAGGTCTCGCGTTGAGACTTACGCTCAATCACTCTTCCACCCTCCAAAATAACGCGTAACCGTTTGGGAGGTCGGCGTTTGGATCTACCTGGATTTACTGGCTTTTGGGGACGCAACTCACGCGCTATTTCACTCATGTCAATTGCCAGACGGCCTTCTTCAAAATACTCATAGATGGCTCGAATAGCATTTACTGCCTGGCGGGGATCATCATCATTCTCTGGCTTGAATGAATGTAGAAAATAGCGCGTGCCATCGTTGCCAACTGCATAGAGTTCATTATTTTCTTCATCTGCTTCAATGCTGACACAGTTATTGAGGTTTATGATTTGTGCTGGAGCGGTGTCCGTCCAGATATACATAGACTTTCTCCTTTCATAGCGGTGCAACAAATGCCTTATTTCAACAATTTTTCGGCAATGTTCGCGTCAACCTACTTCAATTCCTTATGCAATTCTGATATAGCTATCCCATGGTAGCAGGCAATAGACTCCAACAGCGTTTGAGCGTCATCTTCACTGAGGCGGATGCGCTTGCTGAATCGTGCTAGCATGTCCCCATATTCCTCTACCCACGCCTTGAATTCTTCACTGGTGCGAGCTTTAATCAGGATATCCTCAACACACCGCTTGTAGTCGTCCGTGGATGCGATGCAAGTTATGTCACTGATATCTAACCTCGTTCTGAGTTCCAACTGATCGTCAGTAGCGTGGTTGTATCTACCAAAAATCCAACCGCAGCACAGTCGTGCCAGCGCAATTGCCGCTTGAACCTCCGTTGCCCTGTCAAGATCCACTTGCAGATAGCCGCTCGCCCAAACTTTTAGTCCTATGACTTGCTCCATCGGCATATCGGGATTCCTCGTGAGATCCTCAATGTCCTTGGCGATTTCTTCGGCGAACTCTGTGGTTATCTCTACATCAGGACTATACCGTATCTTTGTGCGAAAATTAATAGCACTGACCTTCTCTGTTCTTTTTGTCTTATGACGAACAAGGATTTTAACTTTGCCATCGGCATCGCTTACACGCACCGACTGTATATCTGAGAGATCGGCGGTGTCGTTACTGCCAAATACAACTCTCATTTTATTCTCCTCTGGGTTGACCCCTTTCTTACTTTTCTTGCCATTGCCCTCACATTGACTCAAAATGGAATATCATCCTCTGAAGAATTCCCAACAGAAGAAACAACCTCTGCTATGCGTGCGCTGAAGACTCTATCTAAATCTTCAAAAGCCGTAAGTAACCACTCAAATTGGTCCTGCCAATCTGATCGATCTCCCCTTGGAAGCCCGCGCTTGTAGAAACCCACTTGCGGAAACGGACTGTACTTGGGATGCCTATCCCATTCAAGGAGCTCATCTACTTTACCGATTTCAGACGCTATAGCACGCTGCTGTGCTTTCAACACATCAAAGTTATCCGTTGAGTACATGAACAGTTTCGCCGCAATCTGTGTCTCGATATTATTCCTCCATGCTGCAAACCAGAAATCTTGGAGATTCCCAATGTAGAAGCCAAAATAGTTGGGTTTATTCTGTTCATAAGGAACAAGCTGACTGTCGTTTTCACTCCAGAATTCTCTAAATGCTGACCAGTACGGGGATTCCGCCTGGTTTCCATCAGTCCCTGGTGGACGCTCATCAGTCCGTTGTTGAGTTCGGATGCGAGGTTCGGCGACAAGCGTGAATGTCGGAAGACACTTTGAAAAATCAATGGGCTTTAATTCAAGTTTCACACCGAAGCACTGGACAAGGTTATTCATATTACGGTTCAACCATGCGAGAGCGTTGAGGTGTTCATTCTCGAATGCCGTTGCAATCCAAATAACAGTCGTTGCCTGCAACCCAGCAGCATATGTCAGAAGCTTCCCAAGGTGGTCATGGTCGCTCCGTCCCAGTTGGTTTTCTATGACAACAAGGGAATTATTACTTTTCCTGTTAACGCACAGAAGATCCGCAAAAAAGGGACCTATAGACTTTTCCCGTTCAATCAACTCAAGCTCGGTCCCCAGAATCTCATCCAAGAGGTTCAGATTCTTAACTAACCATGGCGAAAAATCTTCATCTTCACGCCGCCAGATTTCGTGTGCGTTGATAATCTTCATTATAATTTCGTCCTTCCTCACTTCTCTCAATAAAATAGCAATCCACTTCCTGCCCAAACGATACTTCGCAAGCAGAAAGGAGTACCCAACCCTCCGATTAAAAAACTAATGTTCAACAAGGCTTCCCTTGGCACCTCAGCATTCAACCTGTATCACGGGGTTGGATAGGACTCAACACATGGGGGGCCGAGGTGATACTCCTATCCGCCAAGTGCTATGGGGATACCCGACATCCCTCCTTCCGAGCAAACACCCGGCAACAGAGAGATATTACGATCTATCGAATAATGAGCATCTTCCGCGTGGCAGTGAAATCCCCAGCGGTGAACGTATAAAAATAGACACCGCTTGCGACAGGCTCACCGAGTTCGTTTTTGCCGTCCCAATACACCGCACGGCTCTTGTCCTGATACACACCCGCAGGTTGATGTCCTAATGCTAACGTGCGAATCAACCGTCCGTCCGCTGCATAGAGGGTTACTGTGACCTCCGCAGGCTTGGCGAGATGATACGGGATCCACGTCTCTGGGTTGAACGGGTTGGGGTAGTTGGATAGCAAGACTGTATCTTTTGGAACTTCTCTTGAGAGTGCAGGAGCCGCGAATCCATCCCGGTAAAGGTCTAACCTATCTCCCCGCCGGTTATACTGAAAACGATACGTAGGAGCGACGTTAGTGTTTCCGATAGCACTCTCCAAATTGTAAACACGGTAGGTAACTTGTCCATCACCGGCGATGTGATCGAATCGGATTTTCGGATAACCTGATGGAATGCTTTGTCCACTCGAACGGTGCGTTATGATAAAACCTGTTTCAAGAGAAGATGATTTCCAATTGTCGCTATTTGACCACTTAATTTGATATAGCACGGTAACACCTGTTTGGTTTCTAATCTTGAAGGTCCGTTTGGGGTGTACAGTCGGGGCTACCCCCTTGAAAATGTCTAATCTATCTCCCCATTGATTAAACTCAAAACGATAAGTAGGAGCATTGTCGTTGTTCTCACGCAATTGCACGGTTTCGAGGCGATACGAGCGGTAAGTTACCATTTGATCACCAGCGATATGATCAAATCGGATTTTAGGGTAATCTGAGGGAACATGCTGCCCGTTCGACCGGTGAGTCATGACGAAACCTGTTTCAAAAGAATATGGTTTCCAATTCTCTTTATTTGACCATCTGATTTGATAGTGCACAGTAACGCCAGTTTGGTTTCTAATCTTGAAGGTCCGTTTGGGGTACGTTCGTGGGGGCGGTAGGGGCGTCAAATTAGCAGGAACACTATTCAACAAGGTTTTTACGTTCCTTGCAGGAGCGGCTACTACCATAGTTTCATCTGTCCCCGCGGTAAGGATTCCTATGAGCATACCTTGACGGTTGAGTATGGGACCACCGCTATTACCTCTCTCTGCATCGCCTGTCATTTCCAAGCAAGCTCCCCCGCTCGGTAAACACGTTTGCCTGGGGACTTTGAAAGTTCCCTCAGCCCAGTTCCACAAACGTTCCCCTGGATTCCCCAAGATATAAACCTTATCGTTTTCCTCCATGCTATCTTCGACGTTCCTACTGAAGTCGTGCTTAATCTCGCTAGCTGTCGGAGAAAGTTGAGCAAGTTGGATTATTGCGATGTCGTTTCTAACATGTTGTACAATGACCCGCCCTCGACTCACATAGCCTTGATTCTCAAGCCATTCCCGATTTTTGAAATAGAAATCCTCATCCTTGTTCAATTTCCCGTTCTCATCTCGCCATGGAAAGAACACATCTATCGACTCAGCGTTGCGTATAACATGTTCATTCGTAACAATAAGCCGACGTTTCTTGTCAATCAAAACACCACTACCCTTACCTCGCCAGTTTCCCTCAATAGTATTAATCCATACCACAGATGGCATTGCCTGATTGTAGATTGTTTGTTCTGGGAGGTCTGGCAAGTTTCGACTTGCACCACCACCGACTCCTAACAGACGCGCAAGTTCATCAATCGCTGCGGGTTGCTGAAGCAATCTTTGCATCAGCGGATCCCTGAGCATTGCTCTGAGTTTCGCGTCTGTTTTCAGCAGCGTCACGAATTTCGGATCTATGTCTGGAACAAATTGTGGTAGGAGATCGGGGTTATTGACGACGAGATTAATAGTTGCTGGGTTCAAAAGCGGTTGCGTGTTTGGATCTTTGAGACCTTCTAAAACCGCTGGCAATACCTCCTGAATATCTGCACGTTGCAACGTCTGCTTGTGCTTCTGAAACACTCGCTGTGCAAGCGGAATCCCCTGCCCCAAAACAGTGTTGGGAATCGAAATAT
>Ga0209544_1003609_pt1 | contig 11834 bp, 7 predicted proteins | sample MesohylPK_FD_187297 | JGI IMG/M metagenome (GOLD analysis project Ga0209544, IMG submission 187297) | Host-associated microbial community of the marine sponge Aplysina aerophoba from Gulf of Piran - sponge mesohyl, lysed by proteinase K... | ecosystem: Host-associated > Porifera > Sponge >...
GGCCCGGATCACGGTTCTGCGTCCCTCGGTGGTGAGAGACACCGCCTCGTTCCTCTGAAGAAAGTCCCTCTCCTTCAACTCTCCGTTGTTGAACACCCCAAGGGCCACGGAATCGGCGACGATGGGACGAAACTCCTCCGCCAAGTCGAGTGCCAAGGCCGGACGCCCGTACTTGGGCTGGTGGTAAAACCCGAGGTGCGGGTCAAAGCCCACCGACATGGATGACACCATGATCTGGCGCATCAACATGGAGTACAGGAATGACAACACGGCATTCACCGGGTCCTTGGGGGGACGGCGGTTTCGGGTCCGAAAGTCGAAGGCGGCAGGTCCTGACCTCAGCAGATCGCCAAAGTGGGCGAAGTAGACCCGGGCTGCCGCCCCTTCGATGCCCAGTAGCGTTTGCAGGGAATCCGCTGCCTCGACCGACTGGGCCAGCCGGTCGAGTTCGTTCAGGGCGGCCGCAGGTGCGTCGGGATGATTGCGCCGCAACAGGACGCGGCAGTTGCGGATCTTGGCGGTTACCATCTCTTGGGCGATGGCAAGGGACAAGGTTCTGTCTGCAGCGGCGCGGAACTGAGCCATCCGCAGTTCCACGTTCTTGTGTGTCATGCCCACAGTTGTGCCCTTCAGCCAACCCCCGTATGTGAAGTGGCAGATGGGAATGCCCCGGTCCAACAACTCGCGTGTTGCCTGTGCCGTGACCTGGGCGTTGCCGAATATGGATAAACTGGAGACGTCCAACAGTCTGGCGGTGGCGATGGTTTCGCCCTTTTGGCGGACCGTGAGCGTGTCTCCGGACTTGCCCACCACCGCACCTTGGGTGATCACGTACATCGGCAACGCGTCATCCCGCACGGTGACCATGCGCCGCACATCGTCGGGTTTGACGATATGCCGACCACCTCTGAGAAACGTTACTTCGTCAGGCAGGCAGATGCCCACCAGTGAGCACCGGGGACACTTCGGACTGTCCTCGAGCGGAGCTGGAATCCCGCCCCGGTCTGCCATGACGCGGGTTTCATGGAGAAGGGACCGGGTTCTGGTTACCAGTTCATCGTCGAATGCCACGGTGACGCGGCGCTTGGAACCGACGAAGTAGATCACACCCTCGTCACAGCGATACCCATGGGCACGCAGCAACAGGCCCTGCAGGCACAACTGCACGCGTTCAGGTTCGTATACGTTGCCGGGAATGTTGGGTACGGTACCGCGCTTGTAGTCGACGGGTGTGACGGTGTGCCCATCCGCTTCGACCAGGTCGATGCGGGCGATGGCTCCCAGGTCATCGTCGGAGAGAAGGACCGAACGGGCATGGAGAGTTTCGGGCTCGTCGTCACTTGTTGAATCAGGATCGGGCAGACTGCCGGAATCGCGATCAACCCGTCTGTGCTGCAGGCGGCCGTCCAAGGTGTCGGCACTGTGAACGAACTCGCCCTGCACCCATTCCATGTAGCACAGTCTGGGGCAGTACGCGTACTCGTTCAGCATTCTTGCCGGCACGAGTTCCTGGAACTCGGAGGGTGGGGTGGTCACGGTGGACATGGGGAGAGAGCTCATTCTCGAATGGTGTGCGAAGAAGTGTCGGAATGCTTGGGGCTGATCACGCCCGGAGGTAGTGGCCCCTCATGGCGAGGAACATCGGCAAAGCCTCACGGAAGGAGGCCTTTCAGGATGTGTTCGGGCCGGTTTTGAAGAACTACCGGCATCGTTGACAGCTCCAATGTTCCTGATGAGATGATTCACTGGCTGACTGCAGCGGCCACAACCTGCGGTTCACGGGAGGGATCGGGGAAACGGAGTGCAGCCTGCACGCGGAATTCAACAAACAAACAGGCCGAGGCCGTAGTGGCACCCGTGCCCCAGCGCAATGGGCCCGGTCACCGGTTCCTCGAATTCCAACATGAACTTGCAGGCCCGCCCGCCGGATGAGCCCCTTTGTCGCTTGCGCAGGAACTCGGAAGGCAATCGGCTACTAGAGATCCCCGTCTTGAGTGGCGCAAGCCTTGGATCCTCCGGACTGGTGACTTCCGCAGCCTGGAGTAGTTGGGGGCCTTCGGGCCACCGCTGGCCCGCCTCTCTCAACATCTGTTCCTCGGGTCCGTCCACAATGCGTCTGCGTCCGAGTTCGTCCTTTGGCCCTCGGTACTTGACGTGGCGCGTCAGGACATATGGGGTCAGCGAGTGCCAGTGTCTCGATTCTCCGAACAACCAAGGGCATACCGAGCCAAAGTCCGCGGCTTCGCCATGTCCCAGGACTTCAAGCCGGATCGGATGTTTGCCGCTGCCGGGGTTAAGCGATCGGACTCCTTCGACCGCCCGGAGTTCCGGGGCGTTGAAGCCGATCGGCGTCCAGATGGTGAGATGGTCCAGCAGCCCATCCCCGTCTTCATCGATTGGCATGTAGAAGGCATGTCGATGTCCTTGCAGGGGTTTGCCGGAGGCATCTTTCCCTGAAAGCGTGGGTGTGGACCTGCCTCCGTTTTGCCTCCCATACTGCGCCATGACGCTGCGGCGGGCCAAGTCGCCCCATCGCAAGGTTTCGGTGACCTCCGGCAGCATGGGTCCGGTTAGAGCAAAACGGACCACGGTAATCACCGGATCGAGCCCTGTACTGGCATGGCCAATGTTCTGCCCGGTCCCGAGGCATTCGGAAGCACGGGCGTAGATCATCCATTCCGCGCCTTCCGGGCAATCCGTGGTATCGGCATGCTCGATTCGTCCGCCAAGCAGGTCGGCAATCCTGAGCGGCGGCCTGACTGTGAGGGTCGGCACCAGATCCCAGGAACCCGTCGGCAACGAACCTGTCTTGACTGGGACCGCGTTGAAATCGGATGGAGGCTCGGACTGGAGCTCTACCTGCACTTCCGAAGCTGGGCCCAACTGCGTCCAATGGGGCAGCATGCGCTGGAATGCCTCTCTCAGGTTGCTGCTCAGGTCTGTGTCCGGCCAGCAAATGATCATCGATCCTTGGACGCGGAGGGAAACACGTTCGTTGACGTGTTGGTCTTCAGGGTTCGATGGGTTTCCGTCAGGCAGAGAAGACGAACAGGGCTCCGGTGTCGCGTGGGGCAGTCGGAAGCAGGGAGGTGTCCGAGCCAAGGCCTCCAGAGTGGCAGCGAAGGCCTCAGGCGATACGGCGGGCAGGCTGCAATGCCATGCTTCTGAAAGGGCTTTGAGCAAGGTCCATGGGGAGGGCGGCCATTCGAGCACCGCGTCCCGTCCGTTGCGCCCTCGTTGCACAGCGGTGTACTGGCCTGATGGGAATGTCAGTCTGATGGTGATCATGACTCAAACCTGGCGACCTGATCGTCTGGCAGCCGGACAGACTGGCAATGCCAATGAGACCGGGTAGGAACCTCTCCTCGGTCGGGCTTTGCTTACGGCACTACCGAGTAGTTCGTGCCTGGGGTAGTCAGTGAGGAGGGCGTGCGCAGTCCGCGGTGAGACGGGCAGACACGATAATCGAACCGGGTTGATACAACGGGGCCGCCACGGCAACGTGGCGGAAGGAAGGCATCGGAGACAGCGTTGATCTCCCTGATCGATCCAATGCTTCAACTGAGCCGGTTCGTTGAGAACGGCAATCATGCAATTTACAGGTTCATTGGCTCCATGAGGGTTTGGGAGTATAACATATGCTACACTTGCACGCTGCAACGGCATTTTACTGAATGGTGGTTACCTACCAATGACCAAACTGACTTACGAACATCTCCGTGACGCAGTCGCCGGTGGCGCGGTGGCGTTGCGTTCATCCCTGAATCTGCAGCCGGCCGGCGGCAAGGGCGACAAGATCTTTCCGCCATCGTACGACAGCAACGCTGAACACAAGTATGCCGTAGAGAAGCGGCGAGTTGAGGGCTCTGCCGAAGTCGCAGACACCGTCCTGCTGGACTCGGTGGCGTCGCAGGCCAATCGGGCGGAACAGGCTCTGCTGGAGGGCTGGGAGCGGGGTGAGTTGAAGTTCCCAGTTCCCTATGTGGACTTTGCCGACGCGGACGGCCTTACGGACTATGAGCGGCTGACCGTCCTTGAGGCCCCGCATCGCCTCGCGGATGCAATCTTCCGGGACAGTCTGCTGGACGGTACGCTGTTCCGCCTTTCGCCTGTGGGGCAGGCAATCACCGAGGCGACCCCGCGCAACGCCACGGCCCTGTTTCGCTACTCTCCCACCGCCCTCCTCTTCGGTCAATGGGATTCCACGGGCCCGAAAGGAGGACGAGGCTCCAAGTTTCAAAGGGCCTACGTGTCCGAGATCGTGGGCTTGGATGTTTCGGTCGGTGTGAAGGTGGGTAGCAGGATCGATCCCCTGCTGGTTGAAAGGGTTGCCGATGAGGACAAGGTCTTCAACCATCGCGATCCCCGAGAGGTCTGGACGACTGACCCTGAGGAAGCGGAAACGAATAAGGGCAAACCCGTGTTGGCATCGAGACACGGTACGAGTGGAGCCCCGGGACAACCCTCGAAGATCAACCATGGCAACATCGTGCCTTCCATCGATGCACAGGCTGGCGGAGTGACCATCTCCCAGGCCCGGCAGACCACGGTGATTTCCTTCGCAGCCCTGCGGCGGTTGCGTTTTCGGGGATTCGATCGTGATGCTGAGGCAGCTGCCCGTACCGCCGTGGCGGCGCTGGGTGTCGCTGCCATCGCCTACCAGTACGAATTGGACTTCGACCTAAGGTCACGCTGCCTTCTGTTGCCTGAACATGCGCCCCGCCTCGAACTGCTGCACCGGGACGGATCAGCTGCCGAGGAAGTGGCATTGGACTGTGATGCGGCGGCAGAAATCCTCGCGGCAGCCGCGGCCGGTGCCGATGCGGCTGGGATGGGTTGGGGGACCGCCGAGATACGAATGGTGCCGGCACCCAAGCTGATCGAACTTCTGCGGCGCAGCCGGAAGGCCGCCGCGTCCCCTGCCGCGGAGTGAACGATGACGTCCCTGTCCAAGTTCGGAATCGAAGTGAATTTCCTGACCGGCCGGTACGTCGCCACCGCGTACAACAACCGCCGAGCGGGAGAGTGGCCGCCCCATCCCGCCAGATTGTTCTCGGCGATGGTGGATGCCTGGGCGGATCGGGACGAGCGCGAACCGTACGAGAGTCGGCTCCTGGAATGGCTTGAGGAACAGGGCCCGCCCGCGATCGCCGCGAGCGGAGCCGAGCACCGCCGAGTGGTTTCCCACTTTGTGCCCGTCAACGATGCGACTGTTGTCGGCACCGCCTTGCAGGAGAGGAGATACCGTCAGATCCAGCAGTTGGAGAGTGAGCTTGGCCAGACCATAGCCTCGAGTGGCGAGCAGTCGAGAAAGGCACAGAGCATACGAACCAGGCTCATGAAGTCTCGGAACGTTGAGAGCCAGGTGACAAAGGCGGGAACGACCAATCCAAGCACCGCTTTGGCTATGTTTCCGGAGCAACGTGTGCGGCAGGAACGGTTTTTCCCTTCCGTGTCCCCGGTCGTTCCCAAGGTCACCTATCTCTGGGATGCGGTGCTCTCCGACGAGATGCGGAAGGCGCTGGATGATCTGCTTGCACGCGTTACCCGACTGGGCCATTCCTCCAGTCTTGTGGCCTGCCGGCTGGCTGATTATCTGCCCGAAGCCACTTTGCTTCCCGGTTCAGCGAACGGTACGAACCTCCGCACTGTGCAACCGGGTCAGTTCAAGGAACTGGAGCGGCTGTTTGAACGACATGGAGGCAATGGGCCTCGTTCCTTGCCCTTTACTGTGACGAGCTATGGCCTGGGCGATGACTCCCCTAAAGAGCCGGTTCAGTTCCAAAGGCCCAATACCGCGGGAGAATGGCTCGTCTTCGAACTGGAGCACGGATCACGCTGGTTGCCAGTGACGCGAGCCCCGGAGTTGGCTTCAGCGATGAGGGATGCGGTGATCCAACATGCAGTCACACCTATCCCCGTCGAGATCAGCGGAATCGGATCGGATGGCAAGCCGGTGGATGTGCCGCATTTGGCCTTCCTGTCACTGCCGTTTGTAGGTCCCCGACACGCGGACGGGCGTGTAATGGGTGTGGCTCTGTCGATACCGGATGGAGTGTCCGAGGCAGGCCGACAGGTGATATACCGCGCGGTGGGAACTTGGGAGAGAGATTCAGCAGACCGTCGCCCGACACTTCGGTTGGCCGACGGGAGTGTGAAGGTCCGTCTGACGCGGCTGCTGGCAACCGCCGAGGCTCGGACACTACAGTCCCAAGTCTGGAGTCGCGAGGCATTGCGGTGGGTTTCAGTGTCGCCGATCGCATTGCCAAAGCATCCCGGTCGACTTTCGGAAGGCACCGCGGCGGCACGGGCTAAGGCGTGGCAGTCCGCTGAAGAGGCGGTGGTTGTTTCCTGTGAACATGTCGGTTTGCCGGCACCGGTGAGCATTCATCTGTCTCTGAGCCCCTTGATCCGGGGTGCCAGGCACGTCAGAGACTGTCCTCCCTTTCAGCGCAAGGGCAAACAGGGGGAGGTGGTCAGACGTCAATTGGTACATGCCGCTTTGACATTCGATGAGCCAATCCGCGGACCTCTGATGTTGGGGGCCGGTCGCTTCGCGGGCTTGGGACTGATGCGTCCAATTTCGGAACCCGAGAGGCCGACGGAAGGTGAGAGCCATGAATAGAGACTTGACGGCAGCAGACTTCCCCGCCTTCTTCGAGGAAATCCACGGCTATCCACCGTTTCCTTGGCAGCATCGGTTAACACGGTTGGTCCTTGAACGCAAGACCTGGCCACCTGTAATCGCCCTCCCAACGGGCACCGGCAAGACGGCGGTCCTGGACACGGCTGTCTTCTGCCTCGCTGTCGATCCCGTGTCGTTCCCCCGTCGGACGGTCTTTGTGATCGATCGGCGGATTGTGGTTGACCAAGTGTGCGAACGGGCCAGATGCATCCGTGATCGCGTCGCGGGTGCTGATTCGGGTGTTCTGGGGGCAGTCAAGGCGCGGCTCGCCGGTTTGAGCGATGGAGAACCATTGGAAGTGGCGGCACTGAGAGGTGGAATCCCATTGGACAACCAGTGGGCGCGTCAACCTGATCGGCCGTGGGTTGTGGTATCGACAGTGGATCAGTTCGGTTCGCGCCTGTTGTTTCGTGGTTACGGCGTCCGGCCGCGTATGCAACCCATTCATGCCGGCTTGGCAGGGAATGACTGTCTGGTGATTCTGGACGAGGTACATCTCAGCGCCCCCTTCGCGGAAACACTCCAGGAGGTTGACAGACAGACAAGATCGGACCTGTCCGGCCAACTTCCACGGCGTTTTCAGGTGGTGCAAATGTCGGCTACAGTCGATGAAAGCATGGAGCGATTCACCTTGGAGGCGGAAGATACGTCTTGTGAGGAGTTGCGTCGCCGAGTGGAAGCTCGAAAAGAGGCAACGTTGGTGGACGTCCCGAACGTGCGCGGGGTCCCAAAGAGCGTTCTGCGGATCATGAACTCAATTAATAAGAGTCATGCTGCATCGAACGGTCATACCGTAGGAATTGTGGTTAACCGTGTGGGCACCGCCCGCGACGTGCATAGAACCCTGTGTGAAGCAGGCTTTGAGGCACATTTGATCACCGGGCGCATGCGACCACTGGATCGGCTCGCGGTGCTGGACACAACCGGCCCCTTGCTGAAGCCCGACAGGGAAGTGGGACGCAACGGGATTACACCGGTGGTCGCCACCCAGGCCATTGAAGTCGGCGCTGACTTTAGCTTTGACTCGCTCATTACCGAATGCGCGCCAATCGACAGCCTGCGCCAGCGTTTCGGCAGGCTTGATCGGCGCGGTATTTTCCAGGAACGCACGGGTACTCCCGCACAGGCTTGGATCCTGGGTGTCAAGACTTCCATGAACTCCAAGAAACCGGATCCGGTGTACGGTGATGCGGTCAAGGCCACTTGGACGCGCCTGTTAGGTCGCGTAGAGGGTGAAATCATTGAACTGACCGACATAGTTTGGCGAGAAAGCACCAGTGAAGAGACACGCGCCCCTCGTGATCAAGCCCCATTGTTGCTGAAGTCCCACTTGGATGTCTGGTGTCAGACCAATCCCCAGCCGCCCATTCAACCGGAGTTGACGTCGTTTCTTCACGGCATGGAAGAGGATAGTCCAGCCGATGTCTCGCTGGTCTGGCGATGGGACAGGACAATCGACGCGATGCGCCTGGTACCGCCCCGTCAAGCCGAATACCTTCAGGTCCCCATTGGTGCCGTGCGTGCTTGGTTGTCGGGAACGGTAGCGACCGACTTCGCGGATGTTGATCGGGGAGACGAAACGGGATTCGACGGTGATGGAGACAAAGAGACCGGGTGTTTGCGGTGGGAAGGTTCCGACAAGGAACCGGTACCCATTAGGGTGAGAGACATTCGGCCCGGTGACATTCTGCTGGTGGATCCGGAGAGGGGGGGCATCCGATCCGGCACTTGGGATCCAGAGGCAGACGAACCGGTGGCTGATCTAGGGGACTATGCCCAGTTGGAGCACGGAAGGAAGGTCACATTGAGGCTCGATCAGCGCCTTCTCTACTTCGAAGATCCTCCGTTACCCGACTTGGATGAAGTAGACATCGAACCGATCGAGGAGCGCATCCGGGATTGGTTGGAGCAGATGCAGTACAGCGAGTCCGAAACAGAGGGTTGGCAGGCACAAGCTGCCAAGAAACTGCTGTGCCAGGGATTTCGTCGAGATCCGGTTAACTCCGGGAAGTACTACATACTTAGCCAGATCCATAAAGGTCCCCGGCCTGCATCCTCAGGCAGACCTGTGGTGGACAGCGATGCCTGGGACGGGTCAGACTACATGCACTCCCTGATTGGCACGGGTATACCTCTGAGAGACCATCTCGCGGGTGTTGCGAGGCGAGCATCCCTATTTGCCGAAAGGCTGGGACTTCCGCAGGAACTGCAGGATGACATTTGTCTGGCAGGGAAGCTTCACGACATCGGCAAGGCGGACCCTCGATTTCAGTGGCAAATGGTGGGGGGCGATCCTGTGGCACTGGCGATGCTCGAGGAGGAGGAACCATTAGCCAAGTCGTTACCGGAAGCGAAACGGGTTCGGATCAACGGCCCACGCCACGAAATCACGAGTGTGGCCATGCTCGGGTCCGCACCGGGCCTACTAGCTGACGCGCACGACAGGGATCTGGTTCTTCATCTGATCAGCACTCACCATGGCTGGGGACGTCCCTTCCTGCCCGTTGTCCCGGACGAAGATCCGCAGGAACCGACATATAAATTCGAGGGACAGACTCTCCGATCGACTACGGATCTGGCTGGAAGTTCACTGGCGCTGGATATGACCGATCGCTTCTGGAAGCTGATTGAACGGTACGGGTACCACGGATTGGCCTGGTTGGAGGCGATCCTGAGATTGGCCGATCACAAGCAGAGCGAAATTGAAGCGGAGGAACAGTGAAGGGAACATTGTTGCCCGGGCTCGTGGGTACGAATCCATTGGGATTTCTGGCTGCCTTGGGTGTTCAGGTTGTACTCTTGGAGACTGGTCTCCAGTCCCGTCTCTGGTGGAAAACGGGAGTTTCGCCCGCCGCCGTGGTCAACGAGGATGTCACGCCCTGTGACATTGCTGCACGCGCCACAGGGGTGTTTGCAAGTTGGCTTGCCAGTCCAATCCTAAACCCTGCTGACCGCCTCGGTATTCCGCAGGCCAAAGCCGACACTCTCAAGCTCGACAGAGCTGAAATCCGGACTTATCTGGATCTTTCACGGCAGGTGACGGACGGTGCGCAGTTGAGTGCAGCTTTGGTTGCGGAGGGGAGTCTGGACAATAAGGGAGCGGCCAAACCGACGGATCTGTACTTCACCGCTGGTCAGCAGGCATTTTTGGCGATGGCACGCGAAATCTTCGAAGGAGCCACGGTTGAAGATGTCCTAGAGGGTCTGGATGGTCCCTGGAGCTATGGAAGCCGGTTGCCATCGCTGATGTGGGATGTCGTTGACGATCGGGATTATGCTCTGTCCGCCGGGAATCCGTCGAAGGATAAGAAACTGACCAATCCGGGGCCCGAGGGACTGGCGTTGCTGGGCTTGAGTCGGTACCCCGCATTTGCAGGCCGCTTTGCTGGACGCGCGCGAACACTGACGCAGGGTTGTTCGGGGATTTGGACGCGTGCCCGTTTTACTTGGCCTCTGTGGCACAAACCGGCCTCCGGCCGTGCGGTCAAATCGTTGTTGGCTCACGCGAGCGGATCGCCTGATGCATCTGGTGCCACCGAGAGGGAACGCTGGTACACGGCATGGGGTGTTGCCTCGGTCCATGCGTCGTCCATTCGGCGATCTTCCCAGGGAGGATACGGTACCTTCGGACCGGCGGAGACGGTATGGCAGGCATCCGCATACCAATAAATCGTTCGCGTCGCCCAGTGCCCGTGTCCCAAGGTGTTGTCGACAGATGTTTGGATAGTCGATAGGGGTCTTGCCGTATTCGATTGCCGATTGTTCAAGGGCAGCGTCAGGCGATGTGTTTGCCAACGTGCTCAGTCTCGGACCAATGCTGGCAAGTCTGGGTCAAAGAGCGACATGGTGGCTCGAAGGGCAGCTTTGGTCAGTTCTGAAGCGTCGGAGAACGAACACGGGTCGATCGTCCTCAACAGTTGCATGCCTGAACCTGTAACGAGAAGATGCTAATGCCGCCGAAACGCGCCGTAGTCTACATTGATGGATTCAACCTCTTCCACGGCCTCAAGGACAAGGGATGGAAGCGATACTATTGGTTGGATCCATGCATGTTGGCTTGCAATCTGCTCCCTGCCAACCCGGCGATGCTCCTGGACCAGGTTCACTATTTCACGGCACCTGTGCTTCAAGGACGGGGCAAGGATGCTGCCCGGCGGCAACAGATCTATCTGGATGCTCTGGCAACACTGCCGCAACTGACCATTCACCACGGAAAGTGGGTCAACAAAACCATCCAGTGTCGGCAGTGCGGTGCAGCTTGGAAAAGTCCTGAAGAGAAGATGAGCGATGTCAATATCGCGGTCCAGCTGGTTGTGGATGCTTACGAAAACAGCTTCGATACAGCTTTTCTGGTTTCCGCGGACAGTGACTTGACAGGACCGATCCAAACTGTCCGCGAGCGATTCCCCGACAAGGAAGTGCGTGTGGCCTTCCCTCCCAAACGGCGCTCCTGGGACTTGGCCAACACTGCTCATGTCCAATTTCCAATTGGAGAGAAGAAATTTCGGTCCAGTCAGTTGCCGACTCAAGTAACCAACGCGCATGGGCATGTGCTGCAGAGGCCTGTCACTTGGCACTGAAGGGACGATCGCAACTGTCTGGACTGCAAGAAAACGCCCCGTCAACCGACGGGGCGTCAGGTCGGCAATGCTATCGCCGACGGGGTTACCACATGGTACCACACGGCACACCACTGGTTCTTGTTGGGAGTTACTGGATTCCGAACAGCTGGCAGTCTGAGTTTGCACACGGGCCGGGACCGGGTGCGTCTCGACTTTCGACGGGCTGCCATCACTCGACCTGCCCTGTTTGAGCTGCATGCCCGATCGGAATGATGTCTGGGTCCTTGCTCTCCAGAGCCCGCCGCATCGGGGCCTCGAACTGGGATTCTGTACAATCGATTTGCCGGCAAGGGACGGGTCGGAGCCTGTCAGGCACCGTTGCAACAGACTAATTTCACAGCATGCTTGGTGTACTCAAACGACGCTGGACGGCGCGGTCCAAGGGATCGGATGCCGAATTTCCGCTGGTCATCGGATATGAATCGGAAGCGGAACTGGACCTCGCCTATCCGTTCCAAGCCTACTTCTTCCTGGACAACGTCAGACACGCGGCGAACCAGGCTGTGGCGGGCGCGGACCCGACTGCG
>Ga0209544_1003610_pt1 | contig 11834 bp, 9 predicted proteins | sample MesohylPK_FD_187297 | JGI IMG/M metagenome (GOLD analysis project Ga0209544, IMG submission 187297) | Host-associated microbial community of the marine sponge Aplysina aerophoba from Gulf of Piran - sponge mesohyl, lysed by proteinase K... | ecosystem: Host-associated > Porifera > Sponge >...
ATCGGCCCACAGCTCCTGCTCGCACTCGCCCAGCACCCCCGGATCGGCGCCGTCACCGGGCAACGGCACGGGGTGGAGGCCCTCGGCGGCGGTCGGGGCGCGCAGGTCGGGGTGCAGCGCGAGCAACTCGAACAGGATCGACGTGCCCGAGCGGGCAGGACCGGTGATGAACACCGGGGCGGCCACTGTCTCGGCACCGATCTCGGGGGCGGCGTCGACCGCCGCGGTGAGCAGTAGGCGGCTGCGCAGCGAGCGCAGCAACTCCTGGCGGGTCATCAGCCGGCCGACCACGTGCATGTCAGAGGCGTCGACGGCGGCGACGAGAGCCTCGAAGCGCCCCTGCCAGTGCGGGTCGCCGAAGTCGCCGGGGGGCATGCCGCCGAGGGAGGCCACCGCCCGCCCCAGCAGGTCACCGGCGTCGATGGGCACCAGGTCCCGGGCCCGGCCGCCGACGGAGCCGGCCATCAGGTTTATGCGTCGCACCCAGTCGGGCCTGCTCAGCCGCTCGGCCATCGGCGGGAGAGCGGCGAAGACCCCGGTCATACGGCCGCCGAAAGTATCAGAATGCCGTGACTGGGCTCGCCCGGATCCATCCCCCGAACTCGCGTTCCTCAACGACGGCGACCCCGCACCAGCGGTCCCGGCTTCGCGCTGACACTGCACCTCGACACTCTGGTCATCCCCTACACGTGGTGCTCACCGCGGCTGGTGGTCGTGAACTCGACGAGCGACCTGTTCCATCCCGACGTACCGCTCGACTTCATCCGCCAGGTGCTCGAGGTGATGGCCAACACGCCTCAGCACACCTACCAGATCCTCACCGAGCGCTCCCGCGTCTCGGGCGAGCTGGACTGGCCGGACAACGTCTGGATGGGTGTCAGCGTGGAGAGCGCCCGCTACGCCTTCCGGATCGACCACGTCCGCCACGTCGGTGCTTCCGTGCGCTTCGTCAGTGCCGAACCTCTCCTCGGTGCCCTCCCGGAGGTTGACCTCACCGGTATCGACTGGCTGATCGGGGGCGGTGAGAGTGGCTCGCGTGCCCGGCCGGTCGAGGAGACGTGGCTGATCGACCTTCGCGAGCGGTGCTCCGCCGCTCAAGTCCCGTTCTTCTCCAAGCCGTGGGGTGACCGAACGCCGAATGCCGGAGGCCGCGACCTCGTGGGTTCGGCGCACGACGAGATGCCACAGCGCAACGTCGCCTTGACATGAGTCCACGCCTCGAGGAGTGGGATTGGTGGTCTGAGGCGAAACTGCAGGTCCTGGCGGACTACCTGCAGGCCGTAACTCTTATGTCACGCTATGGTGAAGCTATGTCCGAACTCACCGGGGCTGAGCGATACCTCAGGGGCCGACGAGAGGATCCGGCCTACGACCGCGCGTATACCGCAGCGCGACGACACATCGATCAGATCGATGCCATCATTCGCGCGTTCGACCAACGTCGATGCAACTTGAAGCTGAGCAAGGCGGAACTCGCCCGTCGCGCAGATCTTCGCCCTGAGGTGATTCGGCGGCTGTTCTCGGCGGAAAGCCCCAATCCGACCCTCTCGACCGTTGTCGCCCTCGCCGGGGCGTTGGAACTTGAACTGATAGCCGAGCCGTACGGGGACAGCCGCGCTAGCTGAGGACTCTGCGGTGTCTCTCGAATTCTTCGCGGTACATCTTGATTCGCCTGTAGTCCCGCGGGTTCGCCCGTTCTCGGCGTGGCTTGGACAGTCCGCCCAGACAGATGATTGAGGGACCGCCCAGGTCTTCAGCGTCACGGATCAAGAGGCACAAGAGTCGGTGGTTCATTCCGCCGCCCTGGACCCGCACCTCGTAGAGGCCGGCCATGTCGCCGTGCATCGCCTCCCACTTACCGCCGCCGGCGAACGCTGGTGGCGGCGCGTCGGCGAACGCGTCGAGCACGGCGTGGATCTCAGCTGCGACCTTCGGGGGTAGCCCGTCCAAGAAGTGGATGGTCGGCACAGATTCGCCTGCTTCGTCGGTGGAGGCGCGCCTAAAGAAGTGGATTAGCCACGGTCGGCGGGCAGGCGAGGTGGCCACGGCTACGTTTCACCGCCCTCATCAGCAGTATCAGAGTCACCAGACCGGCTCAGCGACGCAGACAGTGCCTCGAGCTTCGTCACCACTTCACCAATTTCGCCGAAGACCGTCGCAGGCAGGGCCTCCTCAGACCGGACCTCCAGAATGATCTCACCCCCGTCTATCGGCCAAGCCTGCCGGTCAGGCGGCCCAGCGTTCTGAGAGGACTTCGGCCTGCTCGATGACTGTCAGGGTGGCCTGTTCCTGCTTGTCGGGTGGGTAGCCGTGGCGGTTGAGGGTGCGGCGGACGAGGACGCGTAGTTTCGCCCGGACGCTCTCGCGCACTGTCCAGTCGATTGTGACATTGGCGCGGACGGTCTCGACAAGCTCTCGGGCGATGTCCCGGAGCGTCTCGTCGCCGAGGACGCTGACGGCGCTGTCGTTGGCTCCCAGAGCGTCGTAGAAGGCCAGTTCGTCGTCGCTGAGTCCGAGTTGCTCGCCACGGGCTGCTGCCTCCCGCATCTCCCGTGCCAGTTCGATCAGTTCCTCGATCACCTGGGCGGCCTCGATGGCCCTGTTCTGGTAGCGGCGCAGACTCTGCTCCAGCATTTCCGAGAACGACCGCGCCTGCACCACGTTTGTGCGCCGCCGGACGGACAGCTCGCCCTTGAGCAGCTTCTGTAGTAGTTCAACGGCGAGGTTCCGGTGGGGCATGCCGCGGACCTCGGCGAGGAACTCGTCGGACAGGATCGAGATGTCGGGTTTCTCGAGGCCGGCGGCGGCGAAGATGTCCACCACGCCCTCGGGCGCCACGGCGCGGGCGATGATCCGGCGTATGGCGTGATCCAGCTCCTCGTCGGTTCGTGCCTCACCGATCGCCCGTTTGACCAGCGCGGAGCGGACAGCCTGGAAGAAGGCCACGTCGTCACGGATCGCGAGGGCATCGGTGTGCGGCACCGCCAAGGCGAACGCCTGCTCGAGTGACCGGACCACGCCGAGGAAACGGTCCTTCCCGTTCTCCTGCGCCAGTAGGTGTTCCTGAGCCGGCGGCAGCAACCCGAGCCGTTTCCCGGGGCTGCCGGTCGTCCACTTCGACCAGTCGAAGCCACCGAGCAGATCGCAGCAGATTTCGTGTTTCTCCTGCATCACGGCGACGGCTTCGTCCTGGTCGATCGCCGCCGATCCTGTGCCGCCCTCTCTCGTGTAGGTGGCAAGAGCGCGTTTCAGCTCGTGTGCGAGCCCCAGGTAGTCGACGACCAGCCCGCCGGGCTTGTCCTTGAACACGCGGTTGACCCGTGCGATGGCTTGCATCAGCCCGTGGCCGCGCATCGGCTTGTCGACGTACATGGTGTGCAGGCTCGGCGCGTCGAATCCGGTGAGCCACATGTCGCGCACGATCACGATGCGAACGGGATCGTCGGTGTCGCGGAAGCGCCTGGCGAGCGCCTCACGCCTTGCCTTGTTCCGGATGTGTGGCTGCCAGTCCAGAGGGTCGGATGCCGAGCCGGTCATCACCACCTTGATCTCGCCGGATTCGTCGTCTGCGTGCTCCCACTCGGGGCGGAGCCGCACCAGTTCCCGGTAGAGGTCGACGCAGATGCGCCGGCTCATGCACACCACCATCGCCTTGCCGTCGAGCACTTCGAGACGCTGGGAGAAGTGCTCGACGATGTCCTCAGCGACCTGCCGGATCCGTTGGTCTGTTCCGACGATGGCCTCGAGTTGCGCCCAGCGGGTCTTGAGTCGCTCCTTGCGCGCAATCTCCTCGCCCTCGGTGGCCTCGTCGAATTGATCGTCGAGATAGGGCTGCAAGTCCTCGTCGAGAGACAGCTGGGCGAGCCGGCTCTCGTAGTAGATCGGCACGGTGGCGCCGTCCTCCACCGAGCGCTGGATGTCGTAGATGCTGATGTAGTCGCCGAAGACCGCGCGGGTGTTGGCGTCGCGCAACTCCACGGGTGTGCCGGTGAACCCCACGAACGACGCGTTCGGCAGAGCGTCACGCATGTGCCGGGCGAAGCCGTCGATGAAGTCGTACTGGCTGCGGTGCGCCTCGTCGGCGATGACGACGATGTTGCGCCGCTCCGACAGAGCCGGGTGCGTGTCGCCGCGCTCCTCCGGGAAGAACTTCTGAATCGTCGTGAACACCACGCCACCGGAGGCGACCGAGAGCTTCCGCCGTAGGTCGGCGCGGCTCTCGGCCTGCGCAGGCGTCTGGCGCAGCAGATCACCGCAGCGCGAGAAGGTGCCGAAGAGTTGGTCGTCGAGGTCGTTGCGGTCGGTCAGCACCACGATGGTGGGATTGTCCATGGCCGGCTCTCGGATGATCGCCCCGGCGTAGAAGGCCATCGTGAGGCTCTTGCCCGCTCCCTGGGTGTGCCAGACCACGCCGATCCGACGATCGCCGGGTCTGCCGCCGGCCCTTCCCCTGGTGCTGCCATCAGGTCTGGGATCGGGCGTGGGGCCGGGCTCGGCGAGGTCGGAGCCGCCGGTCGCCGGCGAAGTGGTCTGCATTTGGGCGGCCCGCAGGGTCTCGGTGACCGCGGTCCGAACGGCGTGGAACTGGTGGTAGCCGGCCATCTTCTTGACCAGCACGCCGCTCCCGTCGTCGTCGAACACGATGAAGTCACGAATCAGGGCCAGCAGCCGCTCGGGATCGCAAACGCCCTCCAGCAGCACTTGCAGACCGGTGAGGCTCGGGTCGGCCAAGTCCTCGCCCGAGATCGTGCGCCAAGGCTTGAACCACTCCCGCCCCGCCGTGAGAGTCCCGAGGCGGGCCTCGAGCCCATCGGAGACGACGAGCAACTCGTTCATCGCGAACACCGTCGGCAGTTCGGCCTTGTAGGTCTGGAGCTGCCGCCACGCGGCCCACACGTCGGCTTCCTCGTCCGCCGGGCTTTTCAATTCGATAACACCCAGCGGCAGTCCGTTCACGAACAGCACGATGTCGGGCCGCCGCGTGTGCTCGTGCTCGCTGACGGTGAACTGGTTGACGGCCAACCAGTCGTTCGCCGTCGGATCCTCGAAGTCGATGACGCTCACCTGCTCCCCCCGCATCGCGCCGCCCGCGGCTCGATATCCAACCACAACGCCTTCGGTCAACATCCGGTGGAAGGCCCGGTTGCGGGCCGCGAGAGTCGAACCCTCCGGCCGGGTCAGCCTGCGGAACGCATCCTCCAGCGCCTCGTTGGGCAGCGACGGGTTGAGCCGCGCCAGAGCGTCCCGGAGTCGACGCTCGAGCACGACGGCTCCGTAGCCGACTCGTTCTGGCTGCCCACCGTCGGGACCGATGTCCGGCCCGTGCGCAGTCGCCCAGCCGAGACCCGCCAGCCAGTCCAGCGCCGCCTGTTCGACGTCGGCTTCCGTGAGCGCGGTCACACCGGTGTTGGCGCTGGAGGCTGCTCTGCGCCCCTCACCCGCAACTCACCGGAGAGCAGTTTGGGAAGCAGAGCGTCCCGCAGACCGGCGAGGGTCTTCATCGCTCTACGGCAGTGGAGCGTTCTGGTCAAGGCTTCCGATACCTGCTCACCAAAACGATGAACTATCGGTGCGGGAGGGATGAGGACGGGCAGCGAGAGGACGGCTTCGGCTCTTGCGCGTTGGTGACTCTTGGATGTGCCAGTGACTAGCGACTCGATCTGGCGCCGGAACGACGGGGAACGCGTGAGACAGTAGGTATAGGTGCGATCAATAGATTGTCTCGACTCCAATACCATGAACTCGGTTGAACAGACAGCCCGATCTCCCGGTGTCACATCGGTCAACCAGACTCGTTCGATCTCAGGATTGAGTCGTGACAACAGAATCGTTCCGGGTAGTACGCGGAGTTTCGCGCTCTTGATGCTCTCGCCCAATTCTTTCCTGGGAGTCTGGGCCACATCGTAGGCAGGAATGCTGTAGTGGTCGAAGAGGGTGCCCGGCGAGTCAAATGGATTCTCGGAATGTCGGTGTTGTTCGACAATCTTTCCCAACTCGTCCGCTTCCCAGCCCGCCGGGATATCACCGAGTTCGGATGGTTCGAAGGAGTCGGGAAACAGGGCGTCGAGGTCGGACGAGAGGCCCGACGGTTGGCCCTCAGCCTTGGTGCGAACCGGGTCGAAGTCCACGAACCACGACCGAAACAGCGCCCGCGCCATCTCCTCGAGTGTTTCAGTCATGCACCGGTTGAGTTCGATCTTGTCATCCAGCGCACCGAGGACCCGGGCAATAGCCCGCTGCTCACTCAAATCTGCCGGTGCCTGTACGACAAGCGACTCGATCATGCGCTTGGTCAGCGCATTCCGCGTGCCGCCCGAACTCGCCCAATTCAAGAGTGTCGACTGACCCTCCGGCGAGGCCAAGTAGTACCGAAGGTATTCCGGATCTAATTTGCTGGGGTCCGGCCGGACGATTGCTACGTGCTGGTTTACGCGAGCCGGTAGGAATTGCGGATCGGCTTGGCACACTCGTGCAACGGAGTCCCCGGTGATATTCAGCAGCACATCATTGCGTAGGACTTCGACGTTTTGGAGGGCTTCAGCCTGCTCTTGGCTGATGAATGCCAAGCCATCGTGGGAGAACCCTGTGTTATGAATATTTTGGCTCCGGATAAGCGCGTAGGTCCCGTTTCGCACATACGCTTCCTTGCCGCCGCGGGGCGTTGCGCCGCTGCCAATCTTCGTACATACATCACCCAGCATCATCTCATTGAGTTTGTCGGATCTTCTCGGCGCAAATCCCTCGCGCAGAACTACGTATTCCGGCAGGATCGAGTCGTGGAAGCTCTCCGGCAGGCGGGCCCAGTCACGGGCTTCGACGATGAACGGAATGGTGGACATCTCGACGGCTTCGTTGAAGTCGCCGAGTCGGCCAATATCGATCTCTTCGCAATTCGGGCCTCGGAGTACGAGATCTAGATCGCTCCCGTCGTGGCTCTCGCCGGTCACGCGGCTGCCGTAGGCCCACACCTCCACGTCGGGCAGGTGCTCTTGGAGCAGGGCATCGAGCTTGGCCCGGTGCCGCGGCAAGAGATGTAAGTCGTTACTCATCGTCGGGGGCCTCGATCACGTCGGCCAGAACCCTTGCGTCGGTGATGAACGTCGACAACAACGTCAAGGTCGTCTCGGCGAAGTCCTCGCCGTAGTTGTGAGCGGTGTCGTTGCGGTTGTCCCGATACTCCAGCCAGCGCTCGGAGGCATCCGCGGTGAGCAGTCCGTGCTTGGCGGCATGACGGAATACATCGCGGAAGGTCAGTCTGTCGGCTTGGCGATTGCTGGCGAGCCAGGGACGGAGTCGCTTGCGCAACAGCCTGCCGCTCTGCTCCAGGATCAACTCGAAGTACTTGACGCAGGCTGTGCGCATGGCGTCGAGTAGCCAGTCGGGTTGCGTGTCGTCGTTCAGCGTGTAGAACGACTTCTCCAGTCTGTCGATACAGCGGCGCAAATGGTCGGTGTTCAGGCGCATGGTTCAGTCCCCGGAGTCAGGAATCGGGAGGTTCACATCGATGGCGGCGTCGAGGCGGGAGGACTCGGCCTGTTGCTCGCGCCACTGGGCGGTGAGGCGGGCCATCTTGTCGGCGAACGGTTCGCCGCCGTGTGAGGGGCGCTCGGTGGTACGCGGCTGCCTACGCAACGGGGGCTGCGGCGACTTCCACGACGGCGGCGGTGCTGCGAGGTTCCGGGACCGGCTCGCCGTGTTCGCGCAGGCTCGCCACGTGAATGCCGATGGCCTCTCGGATCTCATCCAACAACTCTTCCCGGCTGCCGGCCGTGGCCACGCACCCGGGGAGATCGGGCACCCAGGCGGCGTAGTTCTGCGGTGCCCGCTCGATGACAACGGTGTACTCCACAGCTGCTTGCTACTCCTCCACCCCGGACTGCCTCATGATACTCGCCCAAGTTCCGGGCGGCAGGTCGTCACTGGGCTTGCCGGCGACGGTGACCGTGCCCGGTTTGTGCGGGTGCCGGTACTGGCGATGACTTCCTCTGGTTCGAACCAGCCTCCACCCGTCGCGCCGCAGTAGGCGCTCAGGCTCCCGGACTTTCGGCACAGCCTGATTCCCGCAGGTCCAGAACCGGATCCGTTATCACCGGTTGTCTACTGCACTGCCCATCAGCCGAACCCCAGCGATCGGAGGTTCTCCTCGATGGCGGCGTCGAGGCGGGCGGCCTCGGCCTGTTGCTCGCGCCACTGGGCGCTGAGACGGGCCATCTTCTCGGCGAACGGCTCGCCGTCGTCCTCGGCGGGCTCGGCGCCGACGTAGCGGCCGGGGGTGAGCACGTGGCCGTGGCGGCGCACCTCATCGATGCCGGCCGACTTGCAGAACCCGGGGACGTCGTTGTACGTGCCGGCGCCCTCCTCGCCCCGCCAGGCGTGGTAGGTGCCGGCGATGCGGGCGATGTCCTCGTCGGTCAGTTCGCGGTGGGTGCGGTCGACCATGCTGCCCAAGCGGCGAGCGTCGATGAACAGCAACTCGCCGCGGCGGTCGCGAAATCCACTGTCGCTGCGGTCGCGGGCGACGAACCAGAGGCAGGCCGGGATCTGCGTGGAGTAGAAGAGCTGGCCCGGCAGGGCGACCATGCAGTCCACCAGATCGGCCTCCACCAGCCCTTCACGGATCTCTCCCTCGCCGGAGCGCGCCGAGGACATGGAGCCGTTGGCGAGGACGAAACCGGCTGTGCCGGTCGGTGCGAGGTGGTGGACGATGTGCTGCACCCAGGCGAAGTTGGCGTTGCCCTTGGGCGGGACCCCGAACCGCCAGCGCCGGTCGTCGGCGAGTTGTGCGCCTCCCCAGTCCGAGACGTTGAACGGAGGGTTGGCGAGGATGTAGTCGGCCCGGAGGTCGGGATGGCGATCGTTCCGGAAAGTGTCACCGTGGGCGATCTGGCCCTCGATGCCCCGGATCGCCAAGTTCATCCTGGCCAGCCGCCACGTGGTGTAGTTGGACTCCTGGCCGTAGATCGAGATCGGGGCGGCGGCCGCCCCGCCGTTGCCGTTGCCCGAGGTATGGGCACCGATGAACTCCAGGGACTGCACGAACATGCCCGAGGATCCGCAGCACGGGTCGTAGACGCGCCCCTCGTAGGGCTCCAGCATCTCCACCAGCAGGCGCACCACGCAGCGCGGCGTGTAGAACTCCCCGCCGCGCTTGCCCTCGGCGCCGGCGAAACGGGACAGGAAGTACTCGTAGACGCGACCCAGCACGTCCCGCGAGCGGGCCGCGGCGTCCCCCACGGTGATGTTGCTGATGACGTCGATCAACCGGCCAAGGCGCTGCTTGTCGAGAGCGGGCATGGCGTAGTTCTTCGGCAGCACGTCCTCGAGCGCTGGGTTCGCCTCCTCGACGGCGTCCATGGCGTCGTCGACCGTCTGACCGATGGTGGGTTGGCGGGCCTGCGCCTGGAGGCGGCTCCAACGCGCCTCGCGCGGTACCCAGAGGATATTCCGGGCCCGATACTCGTCGGGATGCTCGGGATCGGCGCCGTCGTCCCGTTCGGCCTCCAGCTGGGCGTGGGTCTCCTCGAAGGCGTCGGAGACGTACTTGAGGAAGATGAGGCCGAGGACGACGTGCTTGTACTCCGCGGCGTCCATGTTGCCGCGTAGCGCGTCGGCCATCTCCCAAAGCTCGACCTCGTAGCCGGTGGTGGCGCTGTTCGTGATGCTCATCGACGCGTCCGCCTCAGACCGTTGCCCGCTCCGCCATCCGCGCAGGCTAGCCCCACAGCCTCCCCCGATCGTCTACCGCCCCGACCGAGCGGCCCAGAATGGCGAGTCCTGGAGCGGGTCGCGCGGGGAACTCCGGCGACGACGAGCGAATCTCGGCGGGACCGCTGACCCCCGCAGGGATTCTGGTGAGCACCGGCAGGGTCGACCGGCCGACTAGCGCTGGCCGCGAACGTGAGGCGGCCACGGTTCCCTACGAGTGCTGGCACTCCAGGCCGAGCGGCTGACCGCTCGCCCCTAACGGGTCCGAAGCGCCCCTTTACCAACAGCGCGCTGGACTCGTGGCACGCCTCAGCCTGCGTGAAACAGTGAGGGATCAAACAGCTCGCCCCAACGAGCTGTGAGAGCCAGCAGTCGCTCCCCCTGGGCACATTCGCGTCTGCTTCGCGGTCGTAGGCGACTGGCCAACCTCGCTTGGGCGAGGCCGGGGGGCCCAAACGGCTCATCCCATGGCCGTCGCGAGGTTGCGTTCGCGAGTCGCTTTGATCGGCTCGATCCCATCGCTCGGGTCTGCGGTGTCCCGGGTCATGTGGAAGAACGTCGTAATCGCTCCGAAGGTGTTCGTCACGTCGACGAGTCCTTCGGGGGTGAGGACGACGGCGTGTCCATCTGCTGTAGCAGACGTGACTCCCAGGTTGCCGTGATGCCGCGATCCGTCTACCCACCAGATGGTCTCCGCAGCTAGGTCGCCTCGGCTCGTGAACCAGCGACATGGCTGGGATGGATCTGGCATCCACCCCATTGCTGCTGCAAAGTCTGGACGGAATGCGAGCCACTCGGCGCCCATCTGATGAAACGTCCATGATCGGTTCTCAATGACGAGCGGCTCACCGGGGTCAGGGATTCGGAGATTGGTTTCGGCTGACGCGTCGCGGAGGGTCGCGTAGTCGCGGAGAGTAAAGAGGTTTCGATCGGGTCCTGTTCCGATGGTGGGGGCGAGGCGGAGTTCCTCCTCCAAGCGGGGTGGATTCCACACTGTGAACCTGCTGATCGCTGCGATGAGAGTCCGTCCGTCGGCACTGGCCGCATGTACGTGCTGGTCAAGTCGGTTTGCGGTTTCGGCGAGCCACTGATCAACCGTGTCGATCTGGTCGGGGTTAGGCGGCGCGGGCACGAGACTCGGGCGGACGCTTGGAGTTCGGACTAATGCGTCGACGTCGATGGTCCGCATGGCGCGACGCACCCGCGGGGGCGCATCATCAAAGAGGCCTGCGTCTTGCAGGTCCGCGAGGACTTTGCCGAATGCTTCCCGTGATGCCGCGACCGGCGTGGTGGGGAGCGTGTGCCTCATGCCCGCTGAGTCCAGGGCATCGTCTATCGAGTCCTGAGTTGGGAGACTCGCGAGTGCTTGCGAAGCGTATTCGGAGGCGACGCCGAGGAGCGCCTCAATGTCGACTCCCGAGTACTGTGAGAGGAGTTTGTATTGCTCAACGTGTGGGGCTAGGGACTGCACGCGAGGGCCGATTGTGTAGGCCGTCGGCTGCGGCAGGGCGAGGTTGTATGCCTGCCGCAGCGGTCTGCGCGGCCTCGACGGTGGTTCGGATGCGAGATCGCGGAGTACTTGGCTCGGGTGGTTGGCCAAGGTCTCGTTGAGCGGTTGAAGTGCGTCCGGCGTGACGAAGCCGGTGAGGGTTCTTGCTGTTGCGAGGCATCGACCCGCGGATTCTAAGGTGTCGTGTGTTGTGGCCGCCTCGGCGAACCGCGCGAGCGCCTCGGCGACGTGAACGTTGCCTGCTGTGAGGGCGCGAGCGACAACTCTGATGGCGCCATCTCGGACCGGCCATGTGGGATGAGAAATGTGTCCGACAGCGAGTTCTGCGATCGCGGTCGCGGGCGATACATCCTCGCTGGTGGCCCGCGGAGGTCCAGTCGGATCTGGGAGCCACCAGCGACAACCGTGATCTGCGAGATCTTCCTTGGCGCCTAGGTCGAGCGTTGCTGCGACCCCTTCGAGGTGCGATCGGATTGCTGGCCATGTGTTTGCTGCAGCGATATCAGGGGCGAGGGCGGACATAGTGGCTCTTCGGATTTGAGCGGGGAGTCGGTGTCGCGGTGGCGGTGGCGGGGGTCCGCGAGTGGTGGGTTGGGGGCCTCCAGAATCGGGGTTGAAC
>Ga0209544_1003623_pt1 | contig 11806 bp, 10 predicted proteins | sample MesohylPK_FD_187297 | JGI IMG/M metagenome (GOLD analysis project Ga0209544, IMG submission 187297) | Host-associated microbial community of the marine sponge Aplysina aerophoba from Gulf of Piran - sponge mesohyl, lysed by proteinase K... | ecosystem: Host-associated > Porifera > Sponge >...
AACTAGGTAAGTCGTATCGTGAATCACACCCCGAAGTTTGGCGACAGGAGGTAGACGCAGCGAATCCCTCCGATTTAATGGTATTGACCTATACCTCTGGTACGACCGGTCCACCAAAAGGAGCGATGATCACGCAGCAGAACATGCTATTTATGCTGACGAGCATTCAACGTTCACTGAGTATTACTGAGGACGATGAGCAACTTGGATTTTTGCCATTGGCTCATGTTGCTGGTCGCTTGTTCTATACATTTGCGGTGATCGGTGCCGGTTCGCGTGTAAACATTGTGGAAAATCTCGAAACAATCATCAAAGATCAACAGGAAGTTGCCCCCACGGTTCACTTTGCCGTACCTAGAGTATGGGAAAAACAGTTCTCAGCGGTGACGATTCAGCATAAGGAATCAACTCGGCTTGGTCAATTAGCGTATCAGTTTGCCATTGGAATCGGCAAACGCCGAGCAAAGTACCTTCAAGAACAGAAGAAAGTCCCCATAGGACTGTTCTTAATGTTCATGCTTTTAGATGCACTGGTATTGAAGAACATTCGTATAGCCCTTGGTATCGATAAATGTCGTTGGTTAGCCACCGGTGCTGCACCTATCGCCCCTGAACTAATAGACTGGTACTGGGCACTAGGTAAGCCGATGTTTGAGGTGTATGGTCAAACAGAATGTACGGGACTAGCCACCACCAATTTACCAGAAGCTCACAGGATAGGCAGTGTCGGCAAAGCGGCCTGGGGAGTAGAGGTTGCACTTTCAGAAGACGACGAGATCCTGATCAAGAGTCCTGGAATCATCAAAGGTTACTGGAACAAGCCGGAGAAAACGGCCGAAACTATCCAACAAGGATGGCTCTATACGGGTGATGTCGGAAGGATTGATGACGACGGTTACGTCTACGTCGTAGATCGCATGAAGGACATCATTATCACCGCAGGCGGAAAGAACATCACACCTAGTGAAATTGAAAATCAGTTGAAGTTTTCGCCATACATCACCGATGCGGTCGTGATTGGAGATAAACGTCCTTATTTAACGTGTTTGATCATGATCGATCTAGAAAACGTAACTCACTATGCGCAAGAACACAATGTCCCGTTTACCAACTACACTAGCTTGTGTCACACACCGGAAGTCAGGGTTCTGATCAACGATGAAGTCGAGAAAGTCAATACTAAATTTGCTCAAGTAGAGACTATCAAGAAATTCGACCTCATAGATCAGTTGTTAGACCCGGAAGACGAAGAATTGACTCCGACCCAAAAACTCAAGCGCAAAGTGGTAGCAGAAAAATATGCGGACCTTATTAATCAAATGTACAAGCGAGGCTAGTATGAAACATCTGGGCTATGGAATATTGGTTTGCTTCAGTCTATTACTAATTGGCTGTGGAGCACCTTCCGATTCAGATTCATCGGATACCTACTCATCCAATGAAGAAATCGGTGTCACCGATACAGAAGTGCGATTCGGCACCCACTCAGATTTAACGGGTCCAATCGCAGTATACGGGCTTGAGTCCGTAAATGGTGTGCAGATGCGATTCGATGAAGTCAATGCCGAAGGTGGGGTCCACGGACGACAGTTGGCATTTATTGTTGAGGATTCCCAGTACGACGTGACTCGTTCGCTTAGTGCTGCAAATAAGCTATTGAACCAAGACAAGATTTTTGCAATGCTCTTGGCATTGGGCACACCAAACAACAATGCTGTACTGGGTCAACAGCTCCCACTTGGAGTACCTAATCTCTTTCCACTGACTGGTTCAATCCAGATGGGTGAACCCTTTCACAAGTTGAAATTCACGCAACGTGGGATTTACTACACGGAAATGCGCCATGCAACTCGATACTTCATTGAAAAATTCGATCTTAAAACCCCTTGTGCAATCTACGTTGACAATGATTTTGGATCTGAGGTGCAAAGTGGAGTGACGGACGAACTCAAAGAGATGGGTATGGAACTAGCCGCTGTCAGCTCACATAAGGCAACAGAAACAGAATTTACCGCAGCGCTAGTAAATTTGCGAAACGCGCAGTGTGACATAGTTTTTCTAGGAACTGTGTTGCGAGACACCATCCTCATCATGGAAGGGAGACGCAAAATGGACTGGAATGATGCACTCTGGGTAGGAAACAACGCCGCAGCGGGTTCACCGGTCGCCAGCATGCAGAGCGGAGCGTCAGAAGGATATTACGGGATGTCACACCTTTTACCTATCTATCCCGACGATCCGAACGTTACACCGGAAGGGCTTGCCTGGTACAACAAGTATGTTGAAATCTATGGCGCAATTCCGGATGTCCCAGCCATGGAAGGATACAGGGGTGCAGATATCGCCGTTCAAGCATTAGAAATCGCCGGACGCGAATTGACGAGAGTGAATTTCTTGGCAGCTCTTGAAAGTTTGAACGAGTACAAAGACATTTTTGGCAATACGTTGAGTTTTAGCCCGACCGATCACACTGGTGTCGATCAATCGTTGATCATTCAAGTGAAAGATAAACGCTGGATAAAACTAGATCATCTGATCGAGCTTTAGGAAGAGTCCAAGATCGGTGTGAACCATCCATTGGAGAAGTGCAAGACTACTTGAAAGTGATGTCTTTTGTGTACCACCCGATTAAGTTATTAAGACATATTTGGGTTCATGTTGAACATTAGCCAATGACATTATGCAGGTGTGGATGAAGCTGTGTTGATCCGTGCAGAAAACGGAAATTGCCTCACTCGGCCGACGATTATTTACTTTGAAAAGACTAAACAACCCCTTCAATGTATGAATTGATTTCTCAGTACCGCATTGATCCTGTGAAGTAAAAAAGCCGGTGCGATGCACCGGCTTAGATTTTGGAACTAGCTCGTATAGCGGAAGTTATTGCGGTTGCGGCACGATTCGGATATAGGGTTTCGGCGCATCCCAACCACCTGGGAATTTTGCTTTCGCATCTTCATCAGAGACAGCGGGGACAATAATCACATCTTCGCCGCGCTTCCAATTCACTGGGGTTGCGACTTGATGTTGGGCGGTGAGTTGAAGTGAATCCAATATGCGTAAAACTTCGTCAAAATTTCGTCCTGTACTCATTGGATAGGTCAGCATGGTCTTAATCGTTTTATCTGGACCAATGATGAACACTGATCGCACGGTAGCATTATCGACGGGTGTACGCCCTTCGCTCGAATCACCAGCCTCTTCAGGTAGCATGTCATATGCTTTGGCTACGGCCAGTGCAGGGTCTCCGATAAGTGGATAGTTCACTGTATTTCCGCTGGTCTCTTCGATATCTGTGACCCAGCCGGAATGACTATCAACTGGATCTACGGATAGGCCGATGATTTTGCAGTTTCGAGCAGAAAACTCGGAATTCAGACCTGCCATGTAACCAAGCTCCGTCGTACATACCGGAGTGAAATCTTTAGGGTGAGAGAAGAGGACACACCATCCATCACCAATGTAGTCGTGAAAATTTATTTCACCTTGCGTAGTCTGTGCGACGAAATTCGGTGCTACCGAATTTATTCTTAAAGTCATCTGAAGAAACCTTATTGAGTAATGGAAAAGTTTGCGAATTCTAGAAATTCCAATACTTAGTCAGGACATTGAAATATGTTTAACCACTGGTAGGTGAGCAAGAAATCACTTTTTCGTAGCGAAAACGCATTAACCAGAAGGGAAATGATTGGAGTATCGAAAGAGGTGGATCTGGACTTTGCAATCAACCTACGAAGGCAGAATGGGTACTTGACAAAAGTACCAAGAGTCAACCACTGTTTTAGAGGCTCATTCCTCAGACAATTGCAGACTTTAGAGGGAATCAAACGACACGCTCTTGATGAGTGCATAAACCGTTTGTCCAATTTCCAATTGCAACGAATCCACCGCGGATTTGGTGATTCTAGACAGAACTGTGGCAGTCCCGATCTTGATCGTGATCTCTACGAATGGACTATCTTTGATTGCTTCTATTTCTTCTATACAACCCATCAGTACATTGCGAATGCTGATATTCTCTGGTTTTGTCGTTGCAATTGAAACGTCTCTGGCTCGCGTTCTAATACGCACGCTTTGACCTGCTGACAGCGAGTCCATTAACGGCACCGACAGGGTTTGCCCATCGATTTGCAGGTGAGACAAACCATACTCTTCATCGTGGTCTTTAAATTCTGCATTAATGATCGATCCTGCTTCAAGTCTTCCAGACAGCGTGTGGAGGTCCAGGTGCTCAAACAGGGTGCTCGTCTGATCAAAGTACTTCACTAGTCCTCTATCAATTACTATTGCTCGCTCGCAAAAGTTGCTTATTTCTTCGACTTCGTGACTGACATAAATCGTGGGAATGGCCAACTCCCTAGATAGCGTCCGAAGAAATGGCAAGATTTCTGCTTTACGGTCTAGATCTAGACCAGTCAGGGGTTCATCAAGCAATATCAGTTCCGGTTGCGACAGCACCATTTGTCCCATTGCCACTCGTTGTCGTTCGCCGCCAGAGAGCGTAGGAGTTCTTCTGTCGAGCAATCCACCTAGTTCGAAAATGTCTACGACATGGTTCAGTGAAACACGTTGAGCGCGTTTTTTATTGAATCGCAAAGGTAAATTCAGATTACCTTGGACATCTAGATGGGTGAGCAGAGTGGGATATTGGTGGACATAGCCTACAGGACGTTGGTTCGGAAGCAGATTGATTTTTCTCGAAGAATCAAACCAAGTCGTTTCGTTGAATCGAATGGCACCAATCCCTTGTTCAAATCCAGCAATTAATCTGAGAATGGTTGTCTTTCCGGAACCACTCGGTCCAAAGAGCGCAGTGACTCCATGAATGGGTATTTCTTCATGGATAGCGACTTCGAACTGACTTAGCTGCTTACGTATGTCTAGCTGTAGCACTTCAGAATCTATTTATTGGTAGATAGCGGTTCACCAGAAACACGGCAACGAGTGCTAGAAACGAGAAGAAAAGCAACACCAATGCCAGAATGTGAGCTTGGTCATATGCAATGACCTCCACATGTTCATAAATGGCTATCGAGACTACTCGAGTTTCTCCTGGGATATTTCCTCCAACCATTAGCACCACACCAAATTCTCCTATGGTATGTGCAAAGGTGAGGACGGTAGCTGCGAATATACCTCGGGTGCTCTGAGGTAAAGCAACCCAACAAAAACGTGCGAAACGATTGAGACCGAGACTCGCCGCCGTCTCCAAAGTTGCTTGTGGCACATTACTAAATGCGACCTGCAGCGGTTGAACCATGAATGGCAAAGAATAGATCAAGGATGCAACCACCAAACCAGTAAACGAAAAAGTCAATTGGGTGTTGGTGAGAGTAAGCACAAATCCTCCGATTGGAGAATTTGGGTTGAGCAGAATGAGAAAGTAGAAACCAAGAACCGTGGGAGGTAGCACCAAGGGTAGGGCAGTCAGTGCTTCAAATATTGGCTTTCCGATGAAGGATGTTCGAGCGAGCCACCAAGCATAAGGAATACAGACTAAAAGCAGAACCACAGTGGTGGTACCTGCTAGACGCAGGGTGATCCAGACCGCTGCTAAATCACTTTCACTCACGGTGTGCGATAACCGAAGGAATGAATGATTTCCTTACCTCGATTACTCTTGACGAAAGTCATGAACTGTTCCGCTTGATCTGATAACTCGGACTGCTTAAGCATTACCGCGTCTTGCATGATCGCTGTGTGCATAGATTCTGGGATGACTTTAAAAGAGTTTGGTGCTATATCAGGAGAGTTTTTCACATAGCTCAGTGACACGAAGCCGATACGAGCATTACTGGTCTCAAGGAACGAATAAGCCTGACCGACGTTTTCAGCGACTATTAACTTGGTAGATTTGTGAAAGGATTCAGGACAAGCTTGAAGGACTTCCTCCGATGCTCGGCCGTATGGTGCTACCTTCGGATTCGGTATGACAATCATGTCAGATTCCTCGCATAAAAAAGAGAGGAGAGGCAGACCAGATATTTCCTTTCCAGGAACCCAAATTACCAATTGGCCAATCGCATAGGTAAATCGCGAACTAGCGTAGGCAAGACCTTCATGGAGAAGCTTTTCAACTCGCTCTTGATCAGCTGAGAAAAAGACGTCGTGAGGTGCTCCTAGTAACAACTGAGCAACTAATTTACCCGTAGATCCAGAGGTAACTCTTATGTCTACTTCACTGTGCTCACTGAATTCCTGTGCAAGGCTTTGTAAAGGAACCAAAAAATTCGTCGCAACGGCTATCGATAATTGATCTTTCGCACCACATACCGAAGCGCAGAATAGGAGGCTGAAACATAGGCTAAATCGTCCTGCAATTCGCCCTTTTTTCTGCATGTCCAAGAATCGCTTTTCACACCTCCAAATCAAATAAAATTGCCACCCTAAAAACAACGATTGCAAAGCGCAATTACAGAGTAATTTAAAGACTTAAAGGCAGTATTGATGAAGAAGTGGCAGTGCTTAACTTGTGGGTACATCTACGACGAAGCCGAAGGCGAACCAGATGATGGTATACCTCCCGGCACAGCGTGGGATGATGTTCCCGATGATTGGGTTTGTCCTGAATGTGCAACACCCAAAGAAGACTTCGAAATGGTGGAAATCTAATCGTTTACCTCTGATCTAGCGGCTAAGGCAGGACAGCCTCACGATGGTGAACTGTAAGAATTCTTAGCTATGTAATGCAACCTATTCGTGTGGAGTAATAACCACCACAGGAATCCGACGATCAGTACGCGCTTGGTAGTCGTTATACGTTGGGAATTGTTTCGTCATAATTTCCCAACACTTTTCACGTTCAGTCCCTTCAGAAACGTGACATGTTCCTTTCATCTTCTCTGCACCTACCTGGATTTCAACTTCAGGATTAGCCTCTAGGTTTAGATACCAGGAAGGATGGTGCGTGTGGCCACCTTTCGACGCGACGATGATGTAGGAGTCATTGATCTTCCCGTAAATTAGTGGTAGCAATCTAGGTTCTGCAGTTTTGCGGCCCTGTGTTGTCAACAGCAGACAGGTCATGCCGTTCCACTCGTGACCATCTTCTCCGTTGCTACTTAAATAGCGATCAATATGATCCTGTATCCAGTTTGTTGGTCGTTTTTCAGCCATTTCAGTGTCCTTCCTTATTTCTTGTAAGTATCCGTGTCTCGGTATGGGTCATCTCGCCACTTCAAAGCAGCCTTAAAGCCGTTCTCAGCAAACTGGTCCCGCCATTCATAAGCGAATTGAGTCATTTGCGCCATAGCATCCTGTTCGGTACTGCTTCGTACCGACGAGTAAATTCCCATATTTTCGTAAAACCGGTTCATGTTTAGCTTCAGGATCGCTAAGTGGTCAGCAGACATCGTTGCGAGTCGATCGGCGAAGGCAATAGATCGATCTTCCAGTTCGTCCTTCGGCCAAGCGTAGTTGATCATACCGATGCGTTCGGCTTCTGTAGCCAGGATGTTCTCACCGGTATAGGAAAGCTCCTTTGCCTTTCGCATACCAATGACCAGTGGCCATATGACTCCGTTTCTCGCCACTCCTAATCCTCTGTGACCTGGATGACCAATTTGAGTGTCATCTGCAGCGACTACAAGATCTGCCATCATCGCTAGCTCGCATCCGCCAGCAACAGCATAACCGTGCAGACAAGCGATCGTTACCTTTGCCATATTCCAGAAATACATCTGTATATCGGTGATTTGTTGCATGCTAGTTCTCATACCCATGAGGAGCATTCGACCTTGTTCGTCACGACCTTTATAACGTCGTTGTGGTCCACCGCCGCCACCTGTGAGGTCATAACCCGCGCAAAACGCTCGACCCGCACCGCGCAGGATAATCACTCGTATGGAATCGTCTGCCTCCATATCATGGAGTACGTCGTTCAGTTCGAACAAGAGACCGTTGGAGAGGACGTTTAGCTTCTCAGGTCGATTGAGTGTGATTCGACCAATTCGATCATCAGTCCCAACACGATCAATAATCAAGTTTTCGTAATTTGCCATAGATATCTTCCTAAGTGAAGTTCAGTGAATGAATGTTTCAAGGTACGTAAGCGGACTAACGTGTCCCATAGAGGTCTGGAAACTGAATTCCTTTTCCACGTGTAGCCTCCAACATTTTATTAGCACCATCGTTATCGTATTGTGCGTAATCCACATCCGGCCGTAGTTGCATTAATCCGTTGCTTGGCTCTTCATCGAAGAGACTGAGATAGGCTGGGATTTTTCTGCTTGCAATGCTCGGATCTTTTCGGGGTGCATTGAGGTGAGGGGATTTGCCAAATGGAAACGCGCCTCTAATATCCATAAGTTGAGCAAATCGAATCGGATTTCGGTCTAGCGCTTCTTGAGTTACGGTGGATCGGAACGGTTCTTGAGTTTGCATGTGAGTTCGACAAAATGTGGCCAGAAGCATCAACCTTAGTCCATTATTCTTCCGCGGATAGGAACCATGCCAAGTATGATCACCCCAGATGATCATCGATCCCATTTCGGCCTCTACTGGTTCAGCGTTGTCAGCCCAGTACTTAGCTTCTTCGCTAGATGGCCAACGACGCCAGCGATGACTGCCTGGCACAAAAGCTAAGGCACCATCGTCTTTACTGTAATCAGATAGTAGGTAGTTGAAGTTGGCCGTATAGGGTTCAGGTGGGAACGTAGGCATCTCAAATTGTGCCCAATCGCAATGTATTCCGGTTCTAGCTTCACCTTTTCCCTTCACCCATCCGTCACAAAGACTCAATATGCAACCAGTACCCAATAGATACTGAACAAGACCAAGACCTGCTGGGTTTAGAAGTGTCTTTTCGAAGATTGGATTGTCCCAAAGAATGAATCGAAGTAGTTCTTGTCCATCCTTATATAGACTCTCTAATTCATTGTTGTTGCAAGTTTTTCTGTCGTTAGCGACGTTTAACAGGGCATCTCGCATCGCCCTATGATCCGCATCCGTTCCAACTTTGTCCGGAGGTACGACCGTATAACCAAACGCCTCAAGTTCAGCGATGTTCTCCAGCAAGTCGAGTTGCTTAAGTTCGCGATAGAGTGCGGGTAACTGCTTTGCAGAACTCCAATCTTTGATTTCCATCGATTCAGTCTTCGTGATTTAGATTTTCGCTGCGACACCGCCATCAATATTGATTATTTCAGCAGTCAGAAAACGAGCCGCATCAGACACTAAAAACAAAACCAAATTAGCGACATCCTCCGGTAAGCCTGCACCAGGGATAATCTGCGCGAAATTGAACATCTTTTCAAATACGTGGTGTCCACCATCAGGATCACTAGTAGTACCGCGGGTTGCTCCGGGTGTCAGGATCTGTCCAGGTCTCACACAATTGACGCGGATGTTGTGCTCTCCTCCTATGCCAGCTATATAGCGAGTCAAAGCGTCTACTCCAGCTTTCGCTACATAGTACGAAGAAGAGGTCGCACCGTATTCCGCGCGCATGGCAGGGCTAAATCCTCTCTGCGCCGCTAAAGAAGACATGTTGACGACCGCACCACCGCCTGCAGCAACCAAATGAGGCCAAACTTCCTTTGACATCAGGAATGTACCAGTGAGATTCGTTTCGATGACACGGTTCCATTCGTCGTCTGGTTCATCTGGAAAGTTGTTGCCAGCACCGCCACCGGCATTGTTAAACAGAATATCGATTCTTCCGTAAATTTCGGCAGATTTAGCGACCGCGTCGACTATGGACTGCTTGCTTCGAACATCGCACTGAACGAACGATGCCTCACCGCCGGCTTCTCGAATAGCATTGGCAACTTCTTCACCCTGTACCTCCCGGCGCGCCATCAAGATCACTTTTGCACCTTCTCTGGCGAAAACATGGCATGTTGTTTCACCTATTCCACTGTTACCACCTGTAACGATGGCTACTTTACCTTCAAGTGTTCCTGACAATTTTTCTCCTTTGAGCTTTCATTTGATATTCGAAACGAACTGATGCCTTCCACTCCTAAACTTGGTTGGAAAGGATCAATGGATATGAGTTATCCATTGAATTCACCAGTAAATAAGTCTGCGATTGTATTGCGAAAATACTGATTTCGTCAATTCTTGAATCTACTAAATCGCGACATCACTGATCGAATATGAGGCTTTCTAACTGTGCTAAAGTATTGCTAAGACTTTGGGAAACGGACTACAGCCACATCTCGCAGATTTCTAGGAAGGCTAAATGCAGTTTAGACACATGTCGAGGCGGTGTGCTCCTGCTCTAAACCGTGTATCTTAGGACTTCTCTCTAAACTAGTTTGATTGATCTCAGCATTTGAGGGATTTTGCACAGTTCTTATGTCTTTTCTGAGGACAGAACCGAATGTGCGACATACTTAACAAGAACTACGTGATTTGGTTAGAACGAAATTATGAAGTTGATTGATGAACTCATTCTCATACTCCTTGACGAAAAAGTCGGGTATATCGATTTGATCGATAGTTGGGATTTCTCATGTGTTGTTGCAGGCTCAATTATTGCTGACCTAGCACTGATATTCAAGATTGACTCAGATCTAGAGAAGCTAACTGTGATCGATTCCGAGCCGCCCGGAGATCCTATCTTGGATCGATTCTTGAACGAGATCGTTGTTGATGACACTGAGCGCACCGTTCAATTCTGGATTGAGAAGTTTGCAGTTTACTCTGACGAGATCGTCCATGAAGTTATGAATAATCTCGTTGAAAAGGACATCCTTACGTATGAGGCAGGTGGATATTGGGAATTGTCACATTCGGTCGCGAAGACACGTCAATATAGAGGAGCTGATGGTTCTACCGTCCAAGAGGCTAAGTTCAGAATTACAAACGCGATCCTGAACGATGAGATTCCCAGTCCTCGAGACGTACTATTGATCTCCATCTTAAATAGTTGCTTCTACTTTAAGTTACTTTTAAGTGAAGAAGACTATGCGGAGCAATTCGAGCGAATTCAGACTCTATCAAATGCTGATTTGATCGGACAATCCATTGTCACGTCAATCCAGACTACCTCTCTATTGCCTCGTGCAAAATTAAAGGGGAGACTTCAACCACACACTCCACTTAAACTAAAGCACCTTATAAAGAGCCGCAAGGAATTCTTCGCCGGTAATCTACCAAGAGGTTTGCTCAAGTTATATCGAGAACTTGGGCCTGTAATTGACACACCCTACAAGATGGGGGGGCAAGGAGTTAAGCTCCTGATGGGTCCCGAGGTCAACCAGTGGTTCAATAGAAGTGGTCGCCTCTATCTGCGAACCAAGGACTATATCAAAGGGCTTGAGGGAGCATTTGGTGCTAATCGAACTCTTCCAGGATTGGACGGTGCTGAACATTTTCGTTTGCGAAAAACGTTGCGTAATGTCTATTCTCGAGGCTCTTTGTTAGCACGGCTTCCTGAACTTTTGCACCTGAGCAGAAGAGGCATTCTGGGCTTGAAAGAAGGAAGCGAATTCTCGGCACCAGAGAAATTTAAAAACACTATGGGGATTCAGCTAGGCCATCTTAAAGTAGGAGTAGACTGCGAACAAGAGCTAGATTCTCTGCTTCAATACAAAGAGCGAGCTATGAGGGTCTACGCCGCCAACATATTGCCGAAGTGCACTCTTGCTACACCAAAGATGAAACGGGCCAAAGGTAAGGTGGCTGACTATATCGAGTCAATCAAGGCAGCTCATACACCTGCACTTCGCCAAGGTAAACCTCAAGATTTGGCAGATACGATCATTGAACTACATCGACAGGATCCTCAGTTTTTCCCCGAAACTGACATTACATTCCAATTTGCCGCTGCTTTAATTGCAGGCGTTTATCTCGGTAGCGA
>Ga0209544_1003640_pt1 | contig 11777 bp, 11 predicted proteins | sample MesohylPK_FD_187297 | JGI IMG/M metagenome (GOLD analysis project Ga0209544, IMG submission 187297) | Host-associated microbial community of the marine sponge Aplysina aerophoba from Gulf of Piran - sponge mesohyl, lysed by proteinase K... | ecosystem: Host-associated > Porifera > Sponge >...
ACATGCGCCGGAAGCTCAAACCCATGCTGTTTGACGACGAGGATGCCGAAGGCGCCGAGGCCCGGCGCCCGTCCGTCGTGGCGCCGGCAAAGAGATCAATGAGTGCTCAGGACAAGGCGGCCACCAGAACAACCACCGACGGTGATCCGGTGCACAGCTTCCGCACCCTCATCGACGATCTTGCCACCATAACCCGCAACACCGTGGCGCCCCACATCCCGGGCGCCGAACCCTTCCAGGTCACCACACGGCCCACGCCGCTTCAGCGCAAGGCACTCGAACTCCTGGAGATCCGGACATAGTGTACCCAGTAACACACCACTGAAATCTCATGATTCCTATTCATATCAACTACTTGCGTTTCAACACTGCTGGAACTTCAGTCTAGATCGTCGCGTGGGCTCGACAAGACGTATCGTCGGTGCGACTTGCTTGACGGCCAGCGGCGGCGCCCTTCCAATACGCTTCGGTCTCACGAGCCCGGCAAGCTTGGCCGGTGGGCAGGGCAGCGGTACGGATGCAGCGTCTGCCGGTTGATTGTTTCCGCTCCGGCCGCCATGACACCGACCGGTACCTTCGAGGCGGCGTTGCCTCCAAACCGCCACCAGGTGATTCCGTACCCGGGGGAATGACAATGGGCCATCAGGTTCCGGCGCGGATGACGGCCGTGCAGTTGACTGGGCACGGAGGCCTCGACGCTCTCCGGTATAGGGAAGACGTTCCGACGCCCACGCCCGGGGCCGGTGAGGTCCTCATCAAGGTTGCCGCCGCCGGCGTCAACAACACCGATATCAACACCCGTATCGGCTGGTATTCGAAGAAGGTTACGGAAGCGACCGACACCGGCGGCGCCGGCGGGTTCAAGGAGGTCGACGACGACGATGCCACGTGGTCCGGCGCGCCCATTGCGTTTCCCCGCATCCAAGGCGCGGACTGCTGCGGCCAGATCGTCGCTGTCGGCGAGGGCGTGGACGCCGCGCGCATCGGCGAGCGGGTGATCGTCCGCAACATGCTCCGGAGCTACGTCGAATACCGGCCGTTCGAATGCTGGACATTCGGGTCCGAGTGCGACGGCGCCTTCGCGCAGTACGCCAGGGCGCCGTCCCGCGAGACCCATGCCGTGAACTGCGACTGGACGGACGCGGAACTGGCGTCCGTTCCGTGTTCCTGGTTGACGGCGGAGAACATGCTGCATCGGGCGTCCGTCGGCGCCGAGAGGGTCCTGGTCACGGGTGCGTCGGGCGGCGTGGGATCGGGGCGGCGGTGCAGCTGGCGAAGCGTCGCGGCGCGCATGTCATCGCCGTTGCCGGCGCGTCGAAGGCCGATGCCGTCCGCGCAATCGGCGCCGATGAGGTTGTCGACCGCAATGCCGATTTGGCCGCCGCCATCGGGCGTGATGCCGTCGATGTCGTCGTCGATCTCGTCGCGGGCGACGTCTGGCCGTCTTTGCTCGACGTTCTCAAACGCGGAGGTCGGTATGCCACGGCCGGAGCAATCGCCGGCCCGATCGTCGGGCTCGACCTGCGAACGCTCTATCTCAAGGACCTGTCGCTGTTCGGGTGCACGTTTCAGGACGACGTCGTGTTCGAGAACCTGGTCTCCTATATCGAACGCAGAGAGATTACGCCCCGTCGTTGCCGGGACCTTTCCGCTCCGCGACATCGGCCGGGCGCAGGAGGTGTTCCTTGCCAAGAAGTTCACTGGCAAGCTCGTGCTGATCCCGCCTGGCTGAAGGCAGGGTCTCGACCGTCTGCTGAACGGCGGAAGCGGGGCACGTGGGCGGACAGAAGCCAACCACTGTCGGGCGGAACCCGGAAACGTCGCTGGCCCGGAAACGACACTGACCGGCTACCGATGCGGAGTAAGTGTGGCCGTGCTGGCCCGAACGACCGGAGGTGGTCACTGCGCGCAGTACATGGAAATCTGCCGTCAGGACACATCGAACGTAGCGGCCCGCCGGTCGGCTCCACGGCTTTGCGGAACGGATGCGGAAATAGGAAATGGACAGATATGTCGCCGTTTGTCAGGACATGCCCTGTCAGGAGTTGCACCCAATCCGGTGACTATATGATGACGGGTTTGGATAGAAGACAAAAAATATCAATGATAACGGTCGTTTAGTAGAATTTGATGCACAAGAGTGACGGATGCCGTGGATGCGCACGTTGTGCAGCCCGGCCCGCGCGCGGATGCTCTCCCCCGCGTCGTCAATGCTGGCCGGGTGCGTGCCCGGCTTCCAGATCGCGCGTCGGCGGATCTCGATCTCCTGCTCGGCCATCGTGGTGTCCTCGCCGGGGTTGGAATCCAGGCGGCGGACGCCCGGTCGGCGAACAGGCCGGTCGACAGCGAGCCCAATATTGGATTCCGCTGGCCTTGTTGCGCAAACCGGCGCACATGATGATCTCGTTGCGCGGGCCGCAGCCCCTGGGCGTACTTCAGCGACGCGGTGATGGGCTTCGCCTTGCGCCGACCCTCCTTCGCCGGCTCGACGCCGGGCATGCGGTGGGTGTCGCCGTCGGTGAGAGTCTGGAAGCGCTCCACGACGTAGCGGTCGTCCTCAGAGGACCCGCGCGAACAGGTGGGTGAAGATGGTCATATCGGAGTTGGCGGAAAGCGCCATGGCCGCGTTCATCGTGCCGTCTCCTTCGTGCCGAACGTCGGGAACGGGGGGACCGCGTCATCGCAGCGGGCCACGGGTTCGATTCTCGGGCAGTGCGCTACTGCCTCTGCGAAGTTTGGCGTGTCGTCCGCGGAATAGCACGGCGGGCTCGCAACAGGAGGCTGGGCGTCAGTGGCCTGACCGCCACGTGGATGAGGACATGTGTCCTGGGAGCGCCTTGACCCGTCGAATGCCGGCAGGGACGATCGACCTGGCTAGCGTCGCAAGTCTGACGGAGGGCAGCGACAATCCGGTCACCGGAACAATCGAACGAAACGCAATGACCGGGGACGGTCGTCGGAAGCGCACCATGACGGATGACCGGTCAGGACCGGACGACAGGGGGACGGGCGGAACGTGGCTGTGGAAGCGAGCCTCGTCTCTCGGCGGCCAGATCGTCGGGGCCCTTGTGACGACCGTCTCGCTCAGTCTGGGATACATGATCTTCAACGACTACATCGCTCCGCCACCCGATCTGTCCGGCAACTGGAAATTCACGGTGGCCTACGAAGAGACGGCGCTGGCCGAGTTCAAGGGCCTTCAGGTGACTTACCAGGTCCTGCTGGTTCAGGAAGGCCTGAAGCTGACAGGGCATGGCGAGAAACTGTCCGACCGGGGACCGACACAGGCTGCGGTGGATTACGCCGGCGACAGGCGAACGAATATCCGGGTACAGGGCACCGTTGCGCGCAACTTTTTCTCTCCCGATACGCTGCTGCTTCACTACAGCGAGGCAGGGCGCCGGCGCGAGAGCGCGACCATCCACCGGCTCGCGCAGTGCGGTCGAGAGGCTCTTTGCGGCTGCTTCCGGTCGACGATCGCCGATACTTCGGGATCGGTTTGGTGGCGACGCCGCGGCGGGCTGGAGCGGATGTACGAACCGGTGGATCGACCGGACGACTGCCGTGGCGCAAATTGTGGGGCCGCCGCCGGGCAATGCGGGTGAGATCGTCGACCGATGCGCCATGGCGGGGGTTGTCGAGAGCGAGCCGTCCGAGGCGGGCTGCCGCGTCCGTTGAGTGGGGCTGAATTGCCGGGAGGAAATCATGGTCCAATCACACCCTTCAACCGACTCGTTCGTCTTCAAGACGGACCGGCCGTGGCCGAATCCGCGTCTGAAGGTGGCGGCCATCGTCGGGCACGCCACCGAGGACAGTGCGCGGGTGTGGCTGCGTACCGGCCGGCCGGGCGCGTTCTCCCTGCTCGTGTATCCACATGCGGGGGCGCTCGCATCTTGCGCGGGCGAAGCGGCACTGCGGGCCGCCTTGAGCGCGGCGCCCCTGATGCTCGACGACGCAGCGGCCTCACTGCCGGGGATGCACCGGGAGGACTTCGAGATGGCCGACTACGAGTCGGACACCACCGCAGTGGTGGATCTGCAAGGGCTCGAACCCGATACGCGCTACGGTTACGCGCTATACGCTCGCGACCGAGAGCGGGTGACGCTCGGCCACAACCGGCTGCGGCGGTTCCGCACGCCGGCGCCGGAAAGCGAGCGGCGGCCATTCCAGTTCGCGGTGTTGTCCTGCCACATGCCCTACGCCGTGAACGGGCTGTTTGCGACTCGCACCGAGGCGGCGAACCTCGACATGTGGGAGTTCCTTGGCGAAGCGCTTCGCCGACACGGGGACGAGGTGGACCTGATCATCTCCGGCGGCGACCAATGCTACAGCGACGGCGTGAAGACGCTGGACATCTGGCGGCATCTGAACCGCACGATGCGCAAGGAGGGCGGCCACGTGCTGCCGGACGAGGACGCGATGCGCAGCTGGTACCGCGACATCTATCGCGGTTACTGGGGCTTCGAGAGCGTTCAGCGGGTGTTCGACAGCTTCCCCACCTACATGATCTGGGACGACCACGAAATCGGCGACGGCTGGGGGTCGCATTACTTTCGTCGTGACGACGGACAGGATGGCCTGCGCCGGATGCTGCCGGACCTCGATGAGCGGGGGCTGAGCTATGACGAGGGGCTCGAGCTGATGCAGCGCATGTTCCGCGCGGCCAGGCAGAGCTATGTCGAGTACCAGCACAGTCACAATCCACCGACCGCGGACGGGGTGTTGGACTACGCCTTCCAGCGCGGCGGCTGCGCTTTCTACGTACTGGACGGACGCGGGCGGCGCGACATCGGGCGTGAGAGCTACCGCATCCTGGGCCTCGAGCAGTTCGAGCGCTTCGCCGAGTGGGCGGGCGGTCTGACGCCGGAGGACACGCCTTTCCTGTTCGTGGTTTCGCCGGTGCCCGTGCTGCACACGCGAGCGGCGCTGGTCCAGGCCGACGAGCGGCTGGGCGGTCTGGGCGACGATTTGCGCGATTCGTGGGAGCACGAATTGCACAAGACCGAGCGCGAAGCGCTGATGGACGTACTGTTCAGCGCCGCCGCCAAAGGCATCAAGGTCTCGGTGCTGAGCGGCGATGTCCATGTCTCCGCCGTCTTCGCGATCGACGACGGGCAGGGTCGCCGAATCTACCAACTCACGTCGAGCGCCATTACCTACAACCTCTCGCTGCCCCAGTCCTGGGTCTTGCGCTTGGGCGCTGCCGACGAAGGCGAGACCGACGAGGGTTACCGTTTCGAGCGTCTGGCGCTGTACGCGCGGAGCTCCTACGCCATGATCAGCGTTGATCCCCGTGCCGGCGAGGCATGGTTCAAGCTCTACGGCAAGCAGGAGCTGCAAAGTCCACAGACCCTGCCTCAAGAGGCTATTCCGCTGAGCCACTCGATTGCGAAGATACGTTTGTTCTAGGACTGGACCCCCTTGCCACGGGAGGGGGTGGGACACACCGGAGTGAACGGAGCCATCGAGCGCCCGCGGCTGAATGAGGCGCCGCGGGGACGTTCGGGGGAGACCACGGCAAAGGGCCGTCGTCGCGGAAGACGGCGGCTCTACAGATGCGGCGCCGGCGCTGAAGTGACGGACGGCCCGGAAGACGGGCGCGACGGTAGGGTGTCCTCACCGTGCTCGCGTGCAAGAGCGTTGGAACCGCCTAAAGGTGTTGGCGGCGACCCGCTGATTGCCGCGGCCGCCATCGTGCAAGGGATGACGGTCGTCGCCGGCAAGATGGTCGACCTCAGTGCAACGGAGCGGAGGCTATGGATCCCTGCGGCGGAGAATGACGGCAGCCGGCGGGCACCACACGCCCGTTTGTGGAGATGCCGGAATCGGGCGATTCGGGAATGGACAGGTTTGGCAGGACATGTCAGGACATACCGGGTCATGAATTGCACTCAATCCGGTGACTATTTGATGACGGAGTGAGACTGAAGATAAGAAACATCAATAATAACGGTGATTTAGGATGATTTGACGCACAAGTGTGGCGCAATCCATCCATCGCGGTTCGACAGCCAGGAAATGCAAACCATTACCGTCCCGACGTAGGAAGCGGGGGATGCGCAGGATGTCCGAGGCAAGAGGTCGAGGTGCCGTAGCAACCGTGGAGATCTCGGCAAGTGGACCGGAATTGGACGAAAGCGGACGCTGCGCTGCAGGCCGATGCTGACCGAAACGGGCGCGGAGGAAGGAGCGGCATGAAGGAGGCGGTATTCAGGGTCTGGTTGGAGGTCGAGAGGGGGCTAAACGCAAGCACCGTGGGAAGTCGAACCAGCAACTGCCGGAGAGTAGAGCGCCATGAAGGCGATCTCGACGCACACTACGATTCCGACGAACTAGGCGGCCTGTTGCAGAGCCTGAATCCGGGGGAGCCCAAGCACGGGATCCCGATTGCAGGAGACGTGTACAACGGCACGGCGACGCTGAAGAACGCGGTCAGCCTCTATCGCGATTTCCGGCGAGATGGCGGGCTAGCAGTTTCTTCGGAGGACAATTCGGAAAAGCGACAGCGACGACAGGGGCGGAGTCCGCGATCGCGAGCCCAGTGGCCCGCCTGGCCGCAACCGAAGGACGCGGACCTGCTCAATCTCGCCCGGGCGATGGCGCCGTTCGTCCGGTTTCTCGACCCGGAAATCGTCGGCTCTGTGGTCGAAGACAACCGGCGTTTGGGGAGCGAGTGGTCCATCTGCCTGGAAGCGCTCGGCATTGATCCCGCTATCTATCTCTGGGAGGGCTCGCCCTGCGTATTTCCGGGAGTTCGGCGGTATGCCGGAAGCACGGAAATTGCAGTGTTCCGGAAACGGACCGAGTCCAGTGAAGCTCCTCCGCAATGCCTATCGCTCGACGACAACGACTATCCGAAGCATCTGTGGGCATTCGTCTTCACCGGCAAGCAGTTTCGCAAGCGCGGTCCGGACGGCTACCAGCTTGCGCACCTCTTCGATCACAAGGAGTACGGGAACCGGTGGCGTGACGAGCTCGAGGAGCCACCGGGCATGGAGCAGCCGGTATTGCCGTACGGGCTGTTCACGAGCGCGGCGAACGCGGTGTATGCGCCAGGCGCCTTCCTGAGGCCCACGGACCTTTCGCCCAGGCTGCGGAGCCTGATCCAGAGACGGGCGCAGCAACTCTACAGCGACGTTTGCTGCCTGGTGCCGCCGCCCCTGGAGGTAAAGCCTTGCGAAAACCCAGATTGGGCCGTCGACGAATTCCAGTGGAGTGCGCCCGTGGGTGGCATGGAGCATGTAGCCGATTTTCTGGAATTCCGCCGCGAGCGCATCGGCAAACTCATCGAAGAGCGGGACGCAGCGTCACGAGCAGAACACGCTCGCTGAGTCGCCGGAATCAACAGGTTGTTGGGGCAGCCCGAATTCAGGTCGCCGCCCGAACGGCTGTTCGGTGCACTCGAAACCGATCGGTTGGTGGACAGTCTCGGGTATGCAACGGGGCTTATAAAGGTTAGTTGATAGACGGTCATTTGCGCAGCTTTCGAGCAAGAAAGGTGTCTTTTGGGCCATTGTCAGTTTCACTCTGCCTATACATGTCTTCCAGGATCGGCCTGGCCCGGTCCGATTTCTTGAACCTGTCCCAGTCCCATTCTGCCCCATCAATCCTGGCCTCTAATCCAGGGCCAGGTTGGGTCGAGTCGGCGGAACCCTTAGATGCTAAGAGGATTTTTTTGACCTCCTTCAAATCTTCCCTGTTGCCGCTTGTAACCCACCTTACGAATCCCATTGCACCGCCCCACACAATAACCGCCTGTATGAGATGTTCAGCCCAATGGTTCGCAGAAAACCAGGCGAACATTTGTTCGAGCATGACTTATCCCTGTTTTGAGTGCTAGGGTGCACTCTAGCACTTCGGTCATCTTCCTTCTGCCCTTGTCAAGTAGCCATTGTAGGCCCCAAATACTTGGCGGAGTTCGTGCTCGGAAGCGGGGACACCGCGGAGATCCCCGTCGTCCTCTAACGTCGGGCGCGCGCCACGTTCTTCAAATTTGCGGCACTTCTCGCAACCATAGACGTCTGCTGCCGCTTGGAATTCGAGGCGGGACGGTGTTCCGGCAACCTGCATTGGACCGGGAGACACGAGGAAGTGGCCCCTGCTTGTGGGCGGAATTGGCCAACTCCGATCAAGCACTACCCTGGCGCGGCGGACGACTCCATCGCTGGACAGTCGCCATGCCGGCCGAGGCTGACGCGCTTCGAGCGGCCGAAGGCGCGGGTCTGGACGACGAAGACCTTCTTGCCCGAGGGGTAGACTCGTACGCCGAAGCCGGGAAGGTCGTTATCCCAGAAGACGGCGTCCTTGCCGTTGACCGAGAGACGGTCCACGGTGCGCTTGGTGAGGGTGCGGTACTGGCGTTCGGCCATGGTGCGGCGGTCCTTCGAGGCGGTTTCTGCGCGGCGATTTCCGGTAGCTGGCCCGTAAGCGCAGAGGTAGCATGGTGACGGCAACAGTGGACGTGGGCTGTGACGGCCTCATCGCTGGCTTGGCCAAGTGGAGGACAGTGTACCATTGGGGAATAATGCCGTCAATACAATCGTTTATCGCATGCCATCGCGCCGTAGGAGCGGCATGCGACGACGGGTGAAGCGGCCTCAGATTTTGATGTATCTAATCGACACGCACATCCTGCTCCGGTGGCACGGAGATCGGGATCAGCTGTCCCGGGAGCAGCGGAACGTCATTACGGCCGCCGGCGCCAACTCGCCGCTTGAAGTTTCCGATATCTCGCTCTGGGAAGTGGCCATGCTGTACAGCCTGGGACGGGTCCGCTTGACCATTCCACTGCGGGAGTGGCTGGACAAGGCGGTCGCCGCGCCGTTGGTGCGCCGCCACGGCATCTCTCCGGCGGTGGCGGCCGAGTTGGCGTCCTTGCCGGGTTCCTTTCATCGCGACCCGGCCGATCGCATTCTGGTAGCGACCGCCCGCGTGCTCGGAGCGACACTTCTGACACGGGACACGAGAATTGCCGAAGCGGGGCTGGTCGACACGCTGGGCTGACATGGGCGCGGCTCGACCGGCAGGCGGCACCCGGGCACCGCATTGATGTCGTCGCCCTGGCACTGTTGAGGCGACCCTCAATCAATGGCGAAAGCCACCGAACCAGATGCAACGATCGGACCGAGGTGCGCCGGTTCGGGGCGACTTCGATACGGCCCGGATGCGTGGTCTGGCGCGGCGCGCCGGGACAGTCCATCGAGGGATCCGCCTGGGCGAGCGCCGTCAGCACCGTCGAAAGAACCCGTTCGCACATGACCTCCGACAGCGCGAGCGCAGGGACTGTGCCGAGCACACCTGCACATCCGGCTGTAGACGCCCTGTACCATTTCAACCGGATTCAGCCCGTGGTTGGCCCGGCTCAGACCACCGGACAACTCTCCGGTCATGACCAATTTTCGTATCCAGTCCGTTCGCGCTCCAAACAACGACCCGAGGCTTGCGGCCGCAGCTGTCGATGCGTTGATCCGTGCGGACGCGATGGGCCTGCTCTCCAAACCGGTCACCTGCCTGGATGATTCCGCCCTGGCCGGACTCAAGGTGGGCATGGCCGAAGCCGGCATCGACCAGACCTTCCTTACTGAACTCCAGCGGCTGCCATGCATCGATCCGCACGGTCTTTCCATCCTGCTCGAAAAAACCAGCGAAGCTCTGGATCAGTCTCCGGCCCCGGCCCAAGAGTGGCGCGCCATGCAGGTCGTTCTGGGTCCTGAGCTGCTCACCCGCCTGCTGGGAATCTCTCAATCCAGTGCACGACACGACCTGTCCGGTACCCGCATGACACCGGACACGATCGCCGCCCGGCGTCATTCCTGGCCTATGTCGTCGGCGATCCGTGCCGGCACGTCCAACGATATCGGCGTCAGGCGCTGGTTCGACCGTCGGCGCGAGCGTTTGGACGGCAAGACACCCGCCCGGACGCTCAAAGACGCATGGTCGCCGGAGGACGACGCGCCGCAATGGATACGCGACCTCGTCCGGTCACTCGCATCGTTCCCGGCTACATGATCGCTGACCGTCACAGCGACCCCCGCTTTCCATTCCTCCGAGAGGTCTCAGTGCAATCCGCCGGCCGCTGAAACGCCGCGGGCGGACTGACCCACTACTTCTGCGACAGCCCCGACGGCGCCTGGGCCGAGTTCCTTCGCCATGAGGAGATCCACGACCCCGAGGACCCCGCCACCATTCGCCGCGCGATCTGGGCGGCGTGCCGTGAATGTGCGCAACACGCTCGCAAACACGAGAGCGGAATCACCGCGCCCGCAGCGGCATTGAAACCGGGCTGCGCCCGCGGCTGGCCGAGGAGATGGATGCGTCCTTCGCCGCCGGCGACCCGCCGGTCGGCGTGAGCGCTTCGATGCACGCGGCGGCGCGCGCCTGGGCCCCGGCCATGGCCAGCGCTCTCCAGCCACGCCTTGATTCACTCCATAGCCTCGGGGGCGCAGCACCAGAACGTGGCCCCGCCTCTTCTTCACCCGGAGACGAAACTCGCTGCCCGGCCCGACGGCACGGTTACGTGGCCCCATGCGCGATGCACCGTGTTCTTCGCTTCGAACGCCGCGATCCGCTCCTGTGGCTGGCGAGCGGGCCACGCTGCCGAAGCGCCATGGTCTCCTCCAAGCCGAAACGGGTCCCCTCCACCACCGAGACCGACATTCCCGATCTAGGGTAAACGTTCGGCGCCTGGGGGATGACGGTTGCGACCGCTCGATTTTCGAGTGACGGTGCTGTCTTATCGAGCGATCATTCCTGGACTGCTTCCTCGCAACCGCCGACGCAAAGATGGCGGACGGCCGCCCGGCGGTTATGCTGACCGTCGGAATCTTTCCCGATCGCGCAGTGGCTTTCCTGATGCGCACTGCCGCGACTACGTTTCACCGGCCCGTGAACTGGCGGTCGATCGACTGCGCGGCGGCGTGGGCGGCGAGCAGGGCGCCTTCCTGCCAACCGGGCAGCGCCGTTACCTGGTCGCCGGCGAAGTGGAACGGGCCGTCGCTTCGGCGCAGCACCGCCGCCGCGTCGGGATTGCGGCGCGGCCACCCGCCCTTCTGGAAGGGAACATTGAGCCAGGCTCTGCTGACGCCGCAGTCCATCTCGCCGGTATATCCCGGATGCAGCGCCTCGCCTTCGCCCAACGCTGCCTTGAGGCGCTCCGGCGCCGGCATCGCCGTGTAGCGCCGCCCCGGCTCCCGGCTCCAGATATAGGCGCCGACCAACACGCCCTTGGGCCGGTGATACCCGTTGCTCGGATACCAGACCTGGGTGATGTCATTGTCGGTCCAGGAAATGCCGCCGTAGATCGCGGCGTCCTCCTCCCAGAAGCGCCGCTTCGCCTGGAAGGCGACTTTCACCGCCTCGACGAATTCCAGCGATTCCAGGGCACTTCGCGTCCCGGGCGAAAAGTCGTTCGGGATGTCCTTCAGCACGGGCGCGGGGATCGTGCAGATTGCGTAGTCCGCCTCGACGGTCCGCTCCGCGCCGTCCGGGCCGCGATAGACGATCCGTGCCCCGTTGTCCTTGCGGCGAATCTGCTCGACGATGCAATCGTACCGTACGAGATCGCCGACGCGCCCGGCAAAGGCCCGGACGATCGCGTCCATGCCGCCGACCGGCTGGAACAGCGTCGGGTTCTGGTTCAGGAAGTGGCTGAAATGCAGCTTGTACTGCCAGAAGTCCGCGCCCAGCAGCTCGCCGAAGTCCAGCTTCTCCCCGACTTCGCCGGCCGCCATTCCGGCATGGATCTCCGTGCCCCGATAGCCGGCCCGGTTCGATCCGGC
>Ga0209544_1003642_pt1 | contig 11775 bp, 8 predicted proteins | sample MesohylPK_FD_187297 | JGI IMG/M metagenome (GOLD analysis project Ga0209544, IMG submission 187297) | Host-associated microbial community of the marine sponge Aplysina aerophoba from Gulf of Piran - sponge mesohyl, lysed by proteinase K... | ecosystem: Host-associated > Porifera > Sponge >...
GTGTTTTCTTCGCCAAGGAAATCGAATCAGTCAACACTCGCATGCTGGCTTAAATAATTTTTGACATAATCAACAAAATGCCTTATAATGGTGGGGGATTGCAACAGGGTCGCTTGATATCTGGAGGTGAATATGCGGGGTTATCGCGGAAATATAGATTGGTCGGAAATATCGGCATTAGTAGTAAATTCAAAAGCATTCAAAAACAAAAATACTAGCAATTTAGGGTGGGTGCATTCTCTCACTTTAAATTTATCAAAACAGAGCAAGATGTTTCATGGATTGAAAGTTTTTTCCATTGTAACGATTTCTACACTGGCTTTATCCGGTTGTGGTGGCAATAGCAATAACACAGGGTCTACCGAAACAATCCCACTCACCCTACATTCAGAAACTCCCGGCGTGGACCCTATACATCTCAATACCATCACTGATGAGACGGTTGTCATGCTAGGGGAACGGTTAATACGTGGTGACGTTTCATGTGCCGGAATAACATGCATGTTAACTTTGGCAGGTCAAAGCAGTACAGTTGAACTAACAAATCACGGAGTTGCACGGTCCAACCAACAATTGAGAAACGGTGTCAACATCGTGCGATTTACGGCCACGTTACAGGAAGGTCTTACCCTTGATACCTATGGATTGTGGGGTGAGTTCGGAAGCGGTTCCAACGGACTGGTTAAAGGAACGTTTGAAGACAGAGTTTATCGCCAAATCACACCCACTTATTCGGGATATGAAACGGGTACTAATCCGGTCAGCGGTAACGCAACATGGTCGGGAGCCATGGCTGGCGTTAAAGTCGGAAGTACAAGCATTGGCGAAGAAGTCACTGGTGATGCGGACATGACTGCGGATTTCATATCTGCCTCCGTTGACTTAACCTTTTCTGATATCACCGCAACTTCAGGGACAACAAGCCCAGATATTAACTGGGAGAATGTACCAATGAGTAATGGTGGATTCACCAAGACAGGATTAGAGGGTAAATTTCACGGATTTGATCATGATGAAGCCGGTGGGATATTTAAGCACAGTGGTATAGAAGGCGTATTCTCGCTTGCCCGCCAATGAGAAAACCATGATACTGAGAAATTTCTTCCAAGCGTATGAACATTCGTGAAGCTTTGATAAAAGCTTCCGGGATATTTCCTCCAGAGTTTTCAAAGGATATTGCTCTCTATTTGCTCCGACATGGTTTGTACACCCCTCTGTCACCGAAAGACACTTACGCCAACCTTGCGACTCAACTTGGTCATTTGCAACTTCCACACCCTGTTGGAATTCCAGCGGGAATGGATAAAAATGCTAACACTATCAATGGTTTACTTGGTCTCGGATGTTCGTTTTTGGAAGTTGGTACAATCACTCCATTACCCCAGATGGGGAATCCAAAACCGCGTGTATTTCGGATTGGGAAGTCCCAAGAACTGATAAATCGCCTTGGACTTAATAATGTCGGTGCTGAAATTGTTGCACAGACTCTTGCAAGTCGAACCGACAAAGGAATAGTCGGCCTTAGTGCTGGCTATAATGCTGATTCAGAAGATCCCATTTTGGACTTTCAAAAAGTCATTCGATTATGCGCTCGAAATGTTGATTTTTTGTCTTTGAATGTGTCTTGTCCAAATATCCACCAAAACGTTGATTTTGACAAGCCAGAAAATATACAATCGCTGCTTGAAAAGACCCAAGCAACTTTGCATGAGATTAATCAAAACAAACCAGTTTATCTCAAATTATCTCCCGATCACAATGGCAATCAACTCAACGAAATCGTTAACTCAGCTCTTGAATCAGGAATTAGTGGACTGGTCGCAACTAATTCCACTTTGACTCGACCCAACGGAAAGGACGGAAAGTATTCTGAACGAGGTGGACTCACCGGTCCCTCTCTTTATCCTTTATCAACCAAAATTCTCGCGCAGATTTACTCCATTACTCAAGGTCAGATACCTTTGATTGGAGTTGGGGGAATCTCATCACCAAGCGAGGCCTACGAAAAAATTAAAGCTGGTGCTAATGCCATTCAACTATACACGGCCCTCACGTATCAAGGGGGTGACCTAATTATACGAATTTGCAAAGAAATGAGTCATCGCATTAATCAAGACGGTTTAAAATCTATCAGTGAGGTAGTGGGAACAGAGTTTCAAAAATGGCTTGAGTAATTCATCGTCGGGCCATCAACTCCAGATCCATATACTTAATTCCTAAGGAAACTGCTCGAGTAATAAATAGAACATGAAGAGCAAGCCACAGGCCATGATTATCAAGCCACGGGCGCATCACAATGATTGTTATGAGATAAATGATTGAAGAAATAATCATACCATTCCGCATATCTCTTGTCCGAGTTGCTCCAATGAAGATTCCATCCAGCATCCAGGAGGGAAAACCAATAACAGGAATGAGAATGATCCACCAAAGATAGGATTTTGCAACCGCGCGCACTGCTATTTCAGTTGTCATCATATTGATCAATTGATTCCCAAACAGGTAAAATACCAAGCTGAGCGAAAGGGCGACAATGAATCCCCAAAAACTTGTTAAAAGCGACGACCGTCGCACCGCTTTTTGAGTTCTAGCCCCTATTGAGAGACCAACCAATGCTTCGGAGGCAAATGCAAATCCATCAAGGCCAAAGGCAGAAACAAACACGAATTGAATCAATATCTGGTTTGAAGCTAAGGTTACATCTCCAAAATCAGATGATAAAAATATGAACGATAAAATCGCTGCTTCCAACAGGAGCGATCTAATCATAATATCGTTATTGACCGTTAACATTCGTTTCAATGGAGATTTATTGAAGATTTCTGAAAACTTAAGCCAAGGGCCATAAAGCAACGATTTTCGGCACAAGAAAATTGCTAGAATTAAAGCCGCCCATTCAGAAATCAATGTCGCCAATGCGACCCCTTGTACACCTAAATCCAAGCCTAATACGAAAGTAAAATCTAAAACAACATTCAAACCGTTCATTAGAATCTGGAGAACTAAAACATCCCGCGTTCGTTCTAATGCAATCAACCAACCTGTGATACCAAAAATTGCAATAGCTGCTGGTGCCGATAAAATTCGCCAGTTGACATATTGCGTCGCTAAATTTTCAACTTCTAATGAAGCCGGAGATAACCTCAACGCGACCTCCAAAATAGGCCAACGAACGGCAATCACGAGTAAACCAAGGAGAAAACCGATCAATAATACCCTGACCAGTATGAGTGTAAGTTCTTTTTCGTTAGACCGCCCTCTTTCTTGACTTGCAATACCAGAGGTTCCCATACGGAGAAACCCAAACAAGCCATAAGCGGCAGTAATTATAATACTTCCCAGTCCGACAGCACCAATTGGGGCTGCCAAGCCAAGCTGACCAATTACCCCTGTATCGACTATGCCAATCAGAGGAACAGTTACATTTGAAATCACGATTGGTAGTGCGATCTTCAAAACCCGCCGGTGAGTAATATCTTCGGGATTAACGCGTGTCATTAATACGAATTTCTATGTGTTGGAATAGTAAGGAAGCAATTTCAGAGAAGTAGATACTTAAAGCAAATAGAGCATTCCGTATGTAGTCATAGGAATTTTTTCATTAATTTGCTTGAAAGTGGCCCAAGTTATTGTAAATCTAATTCTAGTTGATAATGATTCGCATTCGCAAAAATGAATTTACCTAATCTAATAATTGCTACAAACCAAGGGAGTCTAGTTGGACAAACCTTAGGCCGACTTCAGAAAAATCCCAAAAGGGTTGCTGTATCCATTGTTATAGTTATGCTCCTCCTCTGGTCGGGGGATATTGGTGATGTAACCCGTAACGCGATTAGGGACGCTTTTATTCAAGTCAGTTCTTTTGTCGGTTTCACCTTGTTTGCATTTTATGGTGCCGAAAGATATTTTGGATTAAATCTGCAAAAAATCATCGCACAGTCAAATCAGTTTGAAATTCCTTTTGCTACAATATTAGGGGCGATTCCTGGTTGTGGAGGTGCTATTCTTGTTGTTACTGCTTACGCAAGCGGCCGGGCTAGCTTTGGTGCTCTAGTTGCCACCCTTGTTGGCACAATGGGGGATGCCGCATTTTTGCTCATCGCTGTAAAACCAGACGCCGCCCTCGTCGTCATTGGGACCTCGTTGATTATCGGAATGCTCAGTGGTTTTGTCGTGAATCAATTTGTTTCCCTTCCCAATCACCCATTGCCTAAAAATAACTTATTTGTAGTACCACGTATTGGGAAATTACAATCAATTCACTTGTTGTTATGTATTATTCTTCTTGCCGGACTGTTTTTGGGAGTAAGTGATCTATTGCAAATCAACCAAACTCCCTATTGGGATAATTTTGCCCTTTATCTCTCAATTGTGGGAACGATCATCGGATTATTAGTCTGGACTCTTTCACCCACCACAACAATGACCAATACTCATGACCACCCTATTTCCCGAGTGGCCTTTGAAACGAGTTTCATTACTGTCTGGATCATTGGTGGATTTTTAGCGTATGAGTACTTAACCCATTTTACTCCATTTGATATTACCAGCTTTTTCTTGGCTTCCTTTCCCTATTTACCATTGATCGGTGTCATTATTGGATTTATACCGGGTTGTGGGCCACAAATTGTCTTAACAACACTTTACATCAATGGGATTGTTCCATTTGCAGCTATCATGGGTAATGCGATCTCCAATGATGGTGACGCTTTGTTTCCAGCCATCGCAATTGCACCGAAAGCAGCCTTTATGGCAACAATTTACTCAGCCATTCCGGCTCTTATTGTCGCTTACAGTTTTTACTTTTTACTCCCCTCATTCCTGAACTAGTCCTTTCAACTCCAAGGAAATTGTTGAAACTCCGGTGCTCTCATCGTACATAGTGGTGACTTAACTACAATTTTATTCATGCAAATGAGATTTCTTAAGTGAGTTGTGTGCCTTCTTCAAAGAATGAGTTGGTTAATTTAGTTTTTTTAATTTTTTACCTATCGGGATGATATGATTCAAAACAAATCTTCACCGGCACTGCTTTACTGCTTTGGTGAAAGCGGCAACTCTTATAAAGCTGCCCTTACCCTTGAACTTGCGGGAATACCATGGAAACCCGTTTTTGTCGATTTTTTCAAGGGTGAAACGCGAACTCCTGAATTTTTAAAGCTCAACCCGATGGGAGAAGCTCCAGTATTGGTCAAAGATACAGCCGTTCTATCACAATCAGGAGTTATTCAACAATTTGTGGTTCAACATTCCGGTCAATTCGGCGGCACAAATCAGAAGGAAAAACAAGAAGTTTTACGCTGGGTTCTTTGGGATAACCATAAGATGTCATCGCTATGCGGAACGACACGATTTTTAAATAATTTTATCCCTGAAGACAAACGCCCACTAGAAGTGATTCAATGGCATCAAGGTCGACTCAAAACCTCTTTCAAAATATTGAACAATTTTCTTGAGAATCGAGAATGGTTAGTTGGTAAATCAATTACTGTGGCCGACCTTTCCTGTTGCGGTTACCTTTACTACCCTGAACCATTTGGCTTCAACCGGTCTGACTGGCCCAACATATCACGGTGGCTTGAAAACATATCATCACTTAAGGGGTGGCAACATCCCTATGATCTTATGCCTAAAAAAAATCAATAATTTTTTGTGGTTTTCACCGCAAATTATTATTATTTTATTTAATCTAATTTCATCAGCTCACGCTAATGTATAGAAGGCTAAATGAATTAAGGAAATACCTTGATTATTAGTTTATTTATTTAATTCAATGACACGGAAGCAGGATTATGGACGCCTATATTTTTGATTGTATCCGAACTCCTAGAGGTCGAGGAAAAAAAAGTGGAGCACTTCACTCTACTACTGCTGTTTGGCTATCAGCTTACGTCCTAGATAAGCTCCTTGAACGACATGACATCAATCAACAAACCCTTGACGATGTCATTTGGGGTAACGTTACTCAAGTGGGTGAGCAAGGGGGTTGCATAGCTCGTTCAGCGGTTTTAATGTCTGCTCTTGATGAACATGTCTCAGGTCTGACGATCAATCGTTTTTGTGGGAGTGGGCTTGAAGCTGTCAACCTTGCTGCGAATCAGGTTATGTCAACTGCTGGAATTGGTTACATAGCTGGCGGAGTGGAAATGTTGAGTCGTGTACCGATGGGAACAGATGGAGCGGCCTTAATGGTTGACCCAAGTGTTGCTATGGAACATTGCATAATTCCACAAGGTGTCTCGGCAGACCTTGTTGCCGCTGAATATGGGTTAAGTCGCGATGACTGTGACTACTATGCCGTTTTGTCACAAAAGAAAGCAGCTCATGCTTGGTTGGATAATCGCTTTACAAAATCTGTTATTCCCGTTTACAACGATGCTGGAATAATGGTATTGGAGACTGACGAACATATACGCCCCGAAACAGACATGCAATCTTTAGGAAGTCTTGAACCCTCTTTCAAACACATGGGTGAGTCCCTGCCGGGCTTTGATAAATTGGCTCTATTGAAATACCCCCAGCACGAAACAATCGACCACGTTCATCACGCTGGTAACTCATCTGGAATTGTCGATGGTTCTGCTGCTGTTTTAATTGGTTCAAAAGAGTTTGGTGAAGTCAATAATTTAACCCCTAGAGCCCGCATAGTTGCAACTGCAAAAGTAGGGACAGAACCGACTATCATGTTGACTGGTCCCCTTCCAGCCACAGAGAAAGCACTCGCGAATGCGGCCATGGAAATCACCGATATTGACCTGTTTGAAGTCAATGAAGCCTTTGCTTCAGTTCCTTTGATGTATCAAAAATATTTTGATGTAGATGAAGAGAAAATCAATGTTAACGGTGGTGCCATCGCCATGGGTCATCCCCTCGGAGCAACTGGAGCAATGTTACTCGGTACTTTAGTTGATGAACTTGAACGTTCGGACAAGTCAACAGGTCTGGTAACGCTTTGTGTCGCTGGTGGAATGGGAGTGGCGACGATTGTTGAACGGGTTTAGGGGAAATACATGTGAATAATTTTAAATACGAAGTTGCAGACCATGTGGCTATCATTACTTGGGATGTTCCCGAAAAAAGCCACAACATCATGTCTTGGAAAGGTTTTGAGGAATTAAGTGAACTTGTTGACCAAGCCCTGAATGATGATGTCGTTAGGGGTATTGTTATTACGAGCAGAAAAGAAACTTTCAGTCTCGGGATGGATCTGAAAATACTTCAGGAGCTAGGAAATTTTGCGAACGATCCCAACAAAATATATCAGTCAATACTCAGTATACATGAAAAGTTCAGACGTATTGAACGCGCTGGAGGGGATCATAAGCAAGGAATTCCCGGGAAACCGATTGCGACAGCAATCAATGGAACTTGTCTTGGAATAGGCTATGAAATCGCCTTATCCACTCATCGTATAATTTGTGCTGATACCCCTCAATCTTCCATTGGTCTCCCTGAGGTTAAAATAGGTTTGTTTCCTGGGGCAGGTGGAACAACCAGGCTTGCACGCCGCTTGGGATTAATGGCTAGCGGTCCATTTATTCTTCAAGGCAAAACACCTAAACCCAAAGACGCATTAATGGCCAATTTAGTGGATGAAGTCGTTCCGCTTGAACATCTCATTAACCGTGCCAAAGAGTGGGTACTAAATGCCAAGCCAGAAGATTTAATTAAACCTTGGGATGCGTCGCGAGAGACAATTCCCGGTGGAAAACCCTATGATAAGCAAGGGTTTTTAACTTTTGTTGGTGCCTCAGCTATGTCTGCAGGTCAATCCCAAAACATCTACCCCGCTGTAAAATCTGCACTTGCTAGTATTTATGAAGGCTTCATGGTTCCATTTGACCAAGCAATTAAAGTTGAAGCAAAATGGTTTAGCAAGCTCTTGATGGACCCGTCATCTTCGGCAATGATCAATTCTGTTTTTGTTAATCGTAAAGTTCTTGAAAATGGTGCTCGCCGTCCAAGCGGTGTTGACCGTGGTCGATTTAGGGAAATTGGTATCGTTGGAGCGGGTATGATGGGCTCTGGAATATCCTTGGTTGCAGCCCAGAATGGCCTGAAGGTCAACCTTATGGATATTGATATCAATCGGGCAAACGATGGAAAAGATACGATTAAAAATCTATTGACCAAAGAGAAAAGCCGCAACCGTATTGATAATGAGCAATTCAATCGAACCCTTGATAATATATATTTGACTGACAGCTATAATGACTTAAAGTCATGCCAACTCGTTATTGAGGCCGTCTTTGAAGATCCTGAAGTCAAAAGTTCCGTTCTCAAGCAATTATCTTCTTGTATACCCTCAGATTGCCTTGTAGCATCAAATACATCAACCATACCCATTACATCACTGGCCAATCACCTAATTAACCCTGAACGGTTTATTGGGATGCATTTCTTTAGCCCAGTTCATAAAATGTCTCTCCTTGAGATCATTCGTGGAAAAAACACTAGTAGCCAAACTACCGCTTGGGCTTTTGATTTTTCGCGCTTAATTCGAAAAACTCCGATCATTGTGAATGACCAGCGCTTTTTCTATGCTAATCGGTGTATTATTCCGTACATCAATGAAGGGGTGTCAATGGTTGGCGAAGGCTACAAGCCGGCCCTGATTGAAAATGCATCACGACAGTTAGGTATGCCTGTTGGTCCCCTCCAACTCATTGATGAAACTTCCCTTGATCTTGCTGTTCAAATTGCCAATGCGTCTCAATCCGCTCTCGGTAGCAATTATGAAGCCAGTGACTCAGACCGAGTTATCTACAAACTTGCCGATTTAGGACGATTAGGCCGCAAAGCAGGTGCCGGGTTTTATGAGTATGATTCCCACGGCAAGCGTAAGGGGTTGTGGGCTGGGCTAATGGAATTATATCCACCTATTTCTCAACAACCAGAGATTACCATAGTGAAGAACCGTTTGCTTTTAACTCAAGTGATTGAAGCAATAAAAAGTTACGAAGAAGGTGTCCTCGGAGATATCAGAGAAGGTGATGTTGCGGCAATCTATGGGTGGGGATTTGCTCCGTGGTCGGGCGGCCCTTTCCGATGGGTGGATAATACGGGGATTCGTCAAGTCATTGACATGTGTGAATTCTATACAACTCATTTTGGCAAGCGGTTCCAAGCACCCGAACTCCTTTCGGACTTACTTGCTAGCGGACAGACGTTTTATGAATTTAATCAAGACGTTTCATGAAGTCGTATCTCTAGCAGGTGAAAGAATTGTGAGCAATGTCTTGATGAGTTCAATCCTGCATAGCAAAAGAACTAAATTAACCTTTACTAATTGAGTGAGGCAAACATGGGTTGGTTAGAAGATGAGTCTGGACTTGAAAAGTGTCGGGCAAATTATGTCCCTCTGACACCTTTATCGCACTTATCAAGAGCCGGTCAGGTGTTTCCAGATAATGAGGCTCTTGTTTATGAAGATACTCGCTACAACTACAAGGAATATTGTCAACAAGTTACCCGCTTGGCTTCTAGTCTTAAACAAGCCGGTATATTACCTGGCGATGTGGTCTCAACAATTTTACCTAATACACCACCCCAATTTGAAGCCCACTTTGGAATTCCGGCTTGTGGTGCGGTTCTCAACACTATTAACACCCGGCTTGAAGCTAAGACGATTTGCTATATAGTAAATCATGCCAAACCCAAGCTAATGATCGTTGATACACAGTATCTACCCGTCTTGCAGAATGCACTCACCCATCTTGAAGGTCCACAACCTACCATAATTGAAGCCCATGATTCGCTTTCAGGATTAAATCCTTCTGGTCAATATCAGACATACGACGATTTTCTTAATCAAGGGGACGTCAATTCAAAATGGTATTTTCCCGAAGACGAATGGGAAAGTCTTTCCCTCAATTACACCTCGGGAACTACAGGACAGCCAAAGGGAGTCGTATATCATCATCGTGGAGCCTATATATTAACGATGGGAACGGTTGTGAGTTGGCGTCTAACCCTGTTTCCCAAATATTTAAGTATTGTACCTTTGTTTCATTGTAACGGTTGGCTTCATCCATGGTTGATGCCCCTCTTGGGTGGTACTGTATTTTGTAGCCGAGAGGTTTCAGCTCGAAAAATTTTTGAGGTCATTACGACAGAAGGCATTACCCATACAGCAGGTGCTCCAATCATATTAAATATGCTTGCCAATGCGACTGAAGATGAGAAGCGACCCATTACTAACACTGTTCAAGTATTTACGGCTGGTGCACCTCCCGCTGCAGCAACACTTAAAGCCGTTGAGAGTTTGAACATGAATGTAACCCATGTCTATGGCTTAACCGAAACCTTTGGTCATGTGACGGAATGTCTATGGAATGATAGCCAATGGGATTCTCAAGATAACGATGCAGCCTGCCAACTTAAATCGCGGCAAGGTGTAGCCATGCCCGGAACGGAAAATGTTGAAGTCCGCCACCAGAATAAAAGGGTTCCCAAAGATGGCTCAAGTTTAGGGGAAATATTTATTCGCGGCAACGCGATTATGAAAGGATATTATCGCAATCCGAAAGCCACTCACCAAGCCTTTGCCCATGGACTGTTTGCGACGGGTGACCTTGCCGTTCAACATCCTGATAGCTACATCCAAATCCAGGACCGGTCGAAAGACATTATCATTTCCGGAGGTGAAAATGTATCGTCCGTAGAAGTTGAAGGAGTCATTATGAAACACCCCGCAGTTCTTTTATGTGCGGTGGTTGCAAAAAAGCACAATAAATGGGGTGAAGTTCCTCATGCTTTTGTTGAACTAAAGCCTGATTTATCTGCCTTGCCAGAGCAAATTATTGATTTTTGTCGTCGCCATCTGGCCGGTTTCAAAGTCCCCAAAAGTGTTGAATTCACTTCCCTCCCTAAGACTGCAACTGGGAAAATTCAGAAGTTTCAGCTGCGTAAACGGCTTCAATAAATCCATAATGTTCGAATTGAATACAATTTAACACGATGTCCTTAAGCAAGGGATGGCTTTAGCTACCTATGTCGTCTGTATTTGGATATGAAGTTCTTGAGTGTCATGGTTATTGGAAATCACCCAATGCTGTTATTGAACAAGATGTCGTTGTACAAATTGGTAAGGAGACCCTAACATTATATGGTGAAGGTTTAACAGTTTTAGCTCATTGGTCACTTAATACCATCATTCAACTTGATAACATCAACTCTTATCACTGCTTTGCACATGACACCCTCGGCAATGAGTATTTACTCATTGACGATGAATTAATGATCCGTGCTTTGGAGACGATTGCCCTCAAGCAAACAAAGCCAAAATCAGAGCCGACCAAGTGGTGGAGTTTTATTAAGTTTATTTCCTTCCTTCTAACACTGGCTGCCATAGTATTTTATTTTTCCGAGAATATAGCCGAAAGTATTGCTGGAGGAGTCATTGGTCCCAAGCGAACCGAAATTGGTGAAGCACTTTTTACAGAGCTCTTGACGGCATCAAATTCAACCATTCAACAATGCCAAGTCAATAATACTATTTTAGATAAAATTAGTAATCGTCTGTTCCCTGATGAAAGAGTAGAAATAAGAATCGTTTCTGAAGGAGTTCACTCTGCGGCTATGTTTCCAGGGAAGATACTTGTTGCCAACATATCGCAATTTGAGATAACTCGCGACAAGCCGGAGGTACTGGCAGGAATGCTATTGATGGCTCGCTTACGTGATAAGACAAAGGACTCTCTTGTTGCATTCTTGCAAGATGCAGGATTATTATCCTCCATTCGGCTGCTAATTGGTAGGGAAATCTCCCCGTAT
>Ga0209544_1003646_pt1 | contig 11755 bp, 7 predicted proteins | sample MesohylPK_FD_187297 | JGI IMG/M metagenome (GOLD analysis project Ga0209544, IMG submission 187297) | Host-associated microbial community of the marine sponge Aplysina aerophoba from Gulf of Piran - sponge mesohyl, lysed by proteinase K... | ecosystem: Host-associated > Porifera > Sponge >...
ATAGCATGACATAAATGACCAGAAGTTCACCTTGGGATAGTGCTAACCGAGGCAGGAATCGCTTGAATATCCGGTTGAATCCTATCAACACAAGCACATTAAAAACAACCGTGAAAATAAGCGAGACAATTGTGGGCTGCGCGGAATATTGTACCAGTTCAATATAAGTAATCCAATAGCAATTGACAGGGATAAGAACAAGTCCAATTGCTATAGACCGCCAGCCGACTGATGAGGACGGTTTTGATGAGGATAGGGTCGGTTTCGTGTGCAGCATTTCGGATCTGTTTCAAAAATCCTGATCCATACATAGGACTTCACAGTTTCCGTAGGTGTTTTTGCTTGGGTGTTTCCCCTTAGGTAGAGCGGTGAGTGCCCAGGAATCCTTCAGTTTACCAAAAAAACTGCTTTGCAATGACACGCTCATGAAAATAGACATAACGAAACCCAACAATCCAACACTGCTCGTGTGAGAATGTGTCAGATTTCCAATTATATGCTTAGGCCAAATTCACGTTCCTACCCTCTCAATACGAAAAAACCAATGGTAGATGCTCATCGTCCGCCAACAGGTCGCCGGCCCTCAACTTCGCAACCACTTCATCAGGTAGCGCGCTCTTCTTTCCATTGAATGTGGCATCCTCCGGCATAAAGAGCATAGCAAACGCACGGCGCGGATGCGTCGTCATATTCGGTCCCGCCGCATGCGCGATCATCCCGCTGATGAATACACCAGCTCCCGCTTTCATCTCAGCGGCGTAAGGTTCAATCTCCGCCCACTCTGAATACTCGTGGAACAGTTCGCCGATTCCAACCTGTCCGAGGCTCCCACCAACCTCAAAGTTGCTCGTCTTGTGTGTACCGGGCAGAAAATACAAACAGCCGTTCTGAACGGTTGTATCATCAAGTGCCACCCAGAACATGATTGCCTCATGTGAATAGAATGGGTCATAAGGATTATCGACATGGAAGTTCGTCGGATTTGCCCACGGTTGCTTGATCATAGCGTGGTCGTGATACAATCGCACGCCCGAAGTGCCAGCGAGATCTGCCGCCAGTTTACCTAACCGAGGGTCAAGAATCAACTGTTTAACTTTCTCGCTTGTCTTCCACAAATTGACGCATTGAACGAAGACATTCTTGTAGTAGTTGTCTTCTCCGCTTTGATTGTGATAAGCGTCAGAACGGCTCACATGCTGCGCGACAGCCTCATCAACGGCATCCTGCCAGAATGACAAATCGGAACTGTTCAGGAAATCGTCAATAATCAGAAACCCATTTTCGCGGTAAAATTCGACTTGGTCGCTCGTAACTTGTGTATTCATGGCACTTAGGTCATTGGAAGATCAAAGGATTCTTCAAAACTAAGTTGGGATATAAGGAGTTACTCCAGTATCTATCACTGACCCGGTACTTGGTCAAAGTGCATCCATGTTATACAATCCAATAGAGGATGGTCTATTTTTAAGCCATTCAATTACTTTATCAGCGGAATATCTGAAGAACTCCCTATCTTTATTGATCCGGTATCGTTTAAACTGTTTACTTAATATATCTTCAAGAATTCCAGGGTATTCAGATGGAATCGAGTAAGCAACCTTAAACGGCGTTGGAACTCCTGTTGTATAAAGTTCCTCGGCGCGCTCATGAGCAGTTCTTTGTGTGCTCCCTATCTTTATTAGATCTGGCATAGATGGGTTTGTTAAAATATATACACAATTCCCTTGGCTGTTTTTGTTTCTTTCAATCCTCTCCTGCTTCAAACGTTTACGCGCCTTGAAGACAGCGGTCTTTCCTCCGCCTTTGGAATTAGGCATACCTAACAGTTCTGCCAATCGCCTATCAGGAATATGCCAAAATAGGAAGATATTGTTTTCGTCATTTTCCAGATCCATGTGTTTCAGAATATGGTATGCCGCATCCCTATTTTTACCTTGTTTTACCATGCCTTTTGCTTCTTCAAGCCGTTTTTTAAACTCTGAATTCCTGAGATTAGCTTCAATTCGGCGGTTAGTGTCTCTTGCCATAATGTTCCTTTAACGTTTCTATTTCCCGTGTGAGTTCATCAATTTTACGCTTTTGTTCCGAATCCCTCTTACCTCGCCCGCAGGAATACCTATGGCAACCAGAATAAAAACAATGAGTCCATAAGTTACATTCATAGCATGTGAGGTTTGTCTTTCAATTAGGATGTTAAGAGAAATAGGCATTTGAACAAAGGACCTATGCACCATCCTCATCTAAGTGGAATAAAAACAAGTTGATCAAGAAATTCGTCTTCATGCGACGCACCAGCGATTAAGATCAACTCATCAAGAATCACTCTCATTGGTACATTGAGATTAATCATGAAAACTCCAAGCACATGGTGCCTTAATGCTAAATGGTCGAAAAGGTGTTGAGGCATAGTATTCCGATCATTTGTCACTAAGATGAAATCATGCTGCTCACACCATTTTAAGATTTCAGGGTCTGAGGTGCCTCTTGGAGGTGCCCCCGCATCACCAATTGCCAAGACTTTTAGCGATGGTTCATGGTATAGTAATTGCGTACGATAAATTTTAGGAAGATGTTCGTCAATCAGATACCGACGCATCTTTATTCCTGTTCTGTTTTGGACAGAGAGACCGCTGTTGTGGGGTTGTCCTTAGAGATACGCGTTTGTGAATTATCAGATGCAGCCTGTCTCTCTGCTTTAAGCTGGCGCATCCGAACAACACCCGGTGGCGGATTTTTCTCGTATTCCTCCCGTAAAATTTGGTTGTATTGGAGATTATCTGCTAAATAATTCCCTATTTTTTTTGGATTTTGGAGGTAATAAAGAAGCGTGCTGTAAACCTGTTCCAATGTCAATAAATCAAAATTCTGAACAATCTCTTCAGGTGTTTGTGAAAGGTAAAGTACCTCGTATAGTACAGTTTCAATACCGATACGGGTTCCCTTTATTCGAATATTATCTTCTGACAAGAATTCAAAGTTACTTTCAAAAGGATAAATTTGTTCGTATACTTGGATTTGTCTGAGAATACGGTTTTCGACGGGGAAAAATAGTATGTACTTATTTTGAATCAGATATTCAAGTTGGTCCAACACTTCGTGAGTATCTCGTCCAGATGTAAGCCCCGCCAGTAACCCTAACGTTACAAATTTTAACTGGCCGTAAGGAATTGGTTCTTCCCATATTTTAAAAAGAAAATCAACAGCTATGTTTAACGTCTTCTGCTGCAAACGCATTTTCTGCCCGCCGAGGGTTTGTACTAAACTATTGTAAGGTTCAGCGAGGTTCCAATTTGCCTGTTTTAAAGCCTCGATTAACGTATCCGCACCAAACTCCATGTGATAGTAGTGAGTACAAACAAGCTGGATTACCATCTTATTGTACTCAGCTTTGTCAAGGACATTTTGATTTAGGCAATGTTCCAAAACAACTTGTGTCCACACGCCTTCGATCTGGAAGTTTATTCCAACGTCGCTATTGAAGTTTGTTTCCGCGTATGTTCTGAGTTGTCCATCGTCCGAAAGAAGGAGGTGCCCTGGCTGACTTGCGATAAGGAGCGTATCCATAAATAACGGCTGAAATATATCATCAAGTTTCCGCTTTTGGAATAGATTCATGTGTAGCATAGCGTTGCATGGACGGACTTCGCAATTTTTTCTAATCCACTTCATAAGGTCTTTTAGGCGTTCTATGTTACGTTTTACGTCCCCAGGATTAATCATGTGTCTTACATACCGGTTGCCCTGCTTTTCAATGCTCATGCCCTCGCGCTGAGACCATATCCCTTCTCTCTCATGAATAATTTGTAGTATCTCATCAATAGTTGATTGTGCAATGTAGAGTTTTCCAAATACCTCAACAACAGTATCGGCAGCTCCTAAACAGTGTAAGGTGATGAGGGATATGATATCCACGACCAGTTTAGGCTTTGGTTCGTTAAGTAGAGCAAGTGCTTGGGACTTTTCTTCAGCACTTCCCACAGAACACTTGATACCCAAGTCAGGTTTGTCTATGAGGAAACTCCACGCATCTAAGGCGTTGCGCCTTGTCCAACCCATGAAAACGCCGATTGGGGGTAGGTGTTCTTTATATACATCTTCAATCTGTAATGAGGCTTCGTGTCGTTTGTTGACAAAGTCAAGTAACGGTTGAAATTTTGTTGAATCCTCAGCCTGATTAGAATCGTCCAATGTTATAGAACCTAACCCCTGATCCCCTGGAAACAGTTCAGGATATTTTTCAAAACTCTCTTGGAGGGCATGAACGTATTTGCTTTTAATGGCAGTGATTTTTCCAATCTTTGTTGTACCGAGCAGCGTTCTTCCACAGTTGACTTCCTCATTTATAATTTTGCCAAGTAACTGCCGCATAAAAGGATCATTGATATCGCGTTCATTACTTTTGATGTCTACGTCATCACGATCTACCATAATGTACCAAACAGATTGATCAGAAGTGTCAATTTGAACTGCTGTATCAAGCTGAACTTGAGTGGGGTTTAGTACTTCAGGAATTTGTTTTTCGACTTGATAGTACAATTTGATATATTGCAGGTGAGTATCGCGGTCACCAAAATATGTTCTCCGAGTTTCGTACATGACGCGAAGAGCTTTTTCCGATTCAGACATGACCTGATATAAATGGGCAAGTTGAACGCATGCAAGTAAAGAAAGATTCTTGAAGTCAGAAAAACTATCTAACGTAGGATCAATTTCCTTTGCTTTGCCAGAACGATAGTAAACCATTCCCAGGCGGATTTGCACATCAATATCATCTGGAAATTCTTTTAAATACGCCCTACATACCGCTTCGGCTTGTTTCATATCGCCGATCTGTTCATAAATAATGACTTCCATCTCGGTTACATTTTCAAGCGGGCCATATTTTTCTCGGAGTCCTTTACAAATTTCAAGTGCCTTACCTATCTCACCAGCATTATAGTGGCTTTTCAACAACCATTGTGTTAGTTGAGTATTCTGACCTGCATCGGCAAGTTTTTCGTAAAGCGTTGCGGCTTCTTTAAATTGTTCATGAATGTAGAGTTCCGCAGCTAATTGGACTATTTCTAAAAAATCTTCGCTATCTCTCGCATAGTCATAAGCTTCTTTAAGTTGAGAAATAGCTTCGTCACGTTTTCCAGTGTTACTTGAAATCAGAGCAGCATTAATAAGATTCAATACACTCGTTGGTGATGATTCCAACATAGGTGTTAGTATTCGTTTTGCCTCATCAAAACGTTCAGTAACAATATAAATCCGGACAAGAAGACGATTCGCTGCGTCTTGTAATTCATGTAATTCAGAGGATGGATTAGTCGTTAAAAAATCAGTGAGTTTTGTTATTACTTTTTCGTAATCTTCAGTTGCAAAAAGAATGTTGGCAATTAAAATCTGAGCCTCAAAAATTTCTGGCTCTGACTGAATTCTTTCCAAAAATTCAATGGCATCTTCTTGATTTCCTTGCTCAAATGCCAATACCGCCCTATTTTTTAACAGCGTAGATAATATAGAGTCCGAGGGTTCAATTTCTATGGCTACGTCAAGATCTTTAATTGCGTCCTGTGGTTTACCGAGAAGTCGTAGTGCTGTACTTCTATTGATAATCCAATCTGTCCGGACGGAACGTAATTCAGTGTTGACTACACAATCCCAAGCTTCTGTTAGAAGTTCCACTGCTCGACTTAATTGTTCCTTTTGTGAATCGTCAGAATGCATGGTATACATGTCAACGCGACCATCCAGCACTTCTTGGATCAAGATTGTAGCCAGAGAAGCTTTAAAAACAGGATTGTTTTTCTGTTCTCGTGCCATCGAGATTTCGCCCCACCTTTTCGCTTCTACAAAATTTCGGCGTTGGTTTGCGATGTCACTTATAGCATGTGCGATTTGTGGATTACCTTGTAAATAGTTAGGAACTTTAGCGACTACTTCTTCAAGAGACTCTTCCGCAGCAGAAACTCTAATAAGAATAACATAGGCATCCGTATTTGTATGATTCTTTTTTAACGTCTGCTTCGCATAGTCTGCGGCATTTTTCGTTTCTCCCAATAAGAGGTGAGCCAAAGCGCGATTAGAAAGTGCCTTTTCATCTTCAGAATTATATTGAAAGGCTTCAATTATCAACTTCGCTGCTTCCTGTTCGTTATTAAGAGCGAACTGGGCAGCTGCCATATTTGTTAGAATGCGAAACTTTACAATTGCCGGAGCATCCGTCCATATCCGTTCTTTTAGTTTTTCAAATTGGTCAAGAGCTGACTGAGGTCGATATGTATCCAGTAAAACTCGCGTATCATCAACCTCAGATTGGTATTCTTTGGCAATTGCGGTTTCAACTGCATCGGAGACACTTACATCCAAATGTCTATTTGAAAGATCGGAGACTTTTACATCCAAACCTTGGATTCCATCCAAGATTACCTTGTTTTGTTCGTTTAAATGCTCTTGACCTTCCAACTGCATTCTATCAGACTTCAGCATCATTTGATTGGCAGCGTGCTGATTTCGTGGTAAGCGGTCATAGAAATTGGTAATTGTCCTTTCGAGAATCGGCTGGAGTCTCCGCACAAGTTCTTCGGGGGTCAATTGATGTCCAGGCAAAATGATACATTTTTGAAAATGATCGGTGGCTTTTAAAAGTTTTTCGTTTTTATTTGCTAAAACCAGATCAGTTGAATCGGAGTCCCTGAGGGAAGCAAGGACCTGATCAAGCGTGTTAAGATCTACTTCAATTGTTTTTGGATCGGCGACATCGGCAAGGCTTGATGCGAGTTGCTTAACTGCATCAACAAACGATTTTTTGAAAAGATCTTCTGGTGTACTGTTGGTAAAGTGTTTTCGGATAACATCAACGCCCCCAACAATTGAGGCCCCACCAGAAACAATCGATACAAGTTCAAGTATTGTCATTGATTTCTACTCCCAATCGAGTATTCTGTCCGTTGAGAATTTCTTTCACAGTGCTTTTATCAGTGGCACAAAAGAGTATTGAGAAAAATGAGAGTTTTCATCGTGTGTCTTCTTTGGTGTATAGTAAATCATATTTGCCTTCGGGTGTCAATGAAAAGATGCCAGCGTGCGTCCATCTTTCCGCAGCAATGAAAAGATGTTCTGTCTTTTGCGTGAAGTCGGAAGCATGTCCTACGATGTACAGACGATGATTTCTAATACTTACCACAAGGCAAAAGAGCCTGCTTTATTGCAAGCAGGCTCTTCGTTTTCTTGTGCAGAGTGGATAGATTGTAAGTTTTGACTATTCTCGTCCTGCGTCAAATTTCTATCAGACAAATCAGAAAACGTCTATTCGCTCTTGTTCATGGTGCTGTCTTCTTGTCTTTTTCTTTAAACGCTTCACAGAATTCTATGAATTTTACGTATTGGTTTGCGATCTTCATACCAACCTCTTCTAAGTCATCTGGCATTGTTCCTGTGATGTCGGAGGGTGTTACGGAAAACACGGCTGTTATCTCGAAAGTATCCTCTTTTTCCTGTCCGATGAGAGATAAAACATAGTCTCCGTCGGTCCGCGTCTGGAGTTTATCAATAACTCGTATATCCGCGTGGCGGAATTGGGATTTTACATAAGATTTTACCATTTTCGCTACGATGTCGTCATGGTCAGTGGTTATGAATACAGTATGCTCTGGTTTTCTGTCCAAGTTTAAGTCAGCGATGTCATCTTTTTCCGATAGGATCGGTGTTGAGTTGAGTAAACACATCAAGACGCATATCAGATATGTTAAAAACTTCATGCTATCCTCCATTTTGGTGTTTTGCTTTGGGTTGGTTGTTATGACTGTGTTCCCGCCCATGCATCAATGAACTTAGAGATTAACTACTTACAGCAAAATTCTACACACCTTTCGCCCTGTTGGAACTACTATTTGCTGTAGGAAATTCTTTCTGCAAGTTCTGTGGGTGTGTAAAATTCACATAAGAAAATCCACGGACCTTTAAGAACTCAACCTCAATGGAATACGAATTGTCCAAACTTCAGTAGATAATAGTGAGTGCGACAATTACAGATTCTTGTAGGTTGGGTTGAACGAGAATGAACTCAAAACAACACAAATCAGAAGACCCGCAACCGACAGATAGAGACGTGAGATTACCAGGACCCCGAATGAAACCCAACGCATTTTTAGACCCATAGGACTTAGAATGTTGAGTTTTTCTATGCTTATCTCCAAGGATAAGGGATTGACAATTGGCATTTTTGGTCGAAACTATAGGATTTTTGGTTTTTTACCGCTCAACCCAACCTACGTTTACACTTCAATTTTTATTATCAAACTCACGTTAAATATAGGACCTACTTCAAGATAAGCATCCGCCGCGTCGCAGCGAAATCTCCTGCGATAAGTGTATAGAAATAGACACCACTTGCCACAGGTTCACCGAATTCGTTTCTACCATTCCAATACGCCGCACGGCTACGGTTCTCGTATAGACCTGCGGGTTGATGTCCGAGTGCTAATCGCCGGACGATATAACCATCGGCCGCATAGATCGTTAACGTCACCTCTGCCTCTTTGGCGAGTTGATACGGAATCCACGTCTCCGGATTGAACGGATTCGGATAGTTTGGCAAAAGTGCAGTCTCTTTAGGAGGCAATAAGGCAAGGAGTTGCTCCAAGATGAGAAGTCCACGTTGAAAAGTAGCATCCTTTCGGTTCAGCTGTCGGGCATGATGAAGCCACTGTTTGATTTCTGACCTTGTTAGAACACCTGCCAAATCGGAATGCCGGGCTCCAGGAGCGAAATAGGTGCCTCCAAACGCTGCAGCAACAAGTGTCAGATCAACGATATTAACAACCCCATCAGAGTTGACATCCGCAGCATTTTCGCCGTTTTTACCGAAATTCGCTGCGACCAAAGCGAGATCAATGATATTGACAACACCGTCCTTATTGACATCCGCCAGTTTTGGCATGGTGTGTGTAGGTTCAGTTATCTCAGCGTTTTCTGTTTGTGGTATAGAACTGCCGCCTGAACCATTCGTCAATAGCACGTCAGAGAGACTCACAGTAGAGGCTTTTACAGCAACTACCTCAAAAGTGAGGGTCGCAAGTGTGCCGTCCCCCTTACTCTCTCCCGAAAGAGACGTTGACGCAAGCGTTAGCGTGTTGTCTGTCAGAATAGGGGATAGAACATAAGCACCTGCGGGCAGGTAATCCCCATTTGAGCTCCCTACATAGTGCAAGGCTGTCGTATCAAACGACACGGTTGCCTGATAGCCTGCGACATTTTTGCCGTTAGCAATTTTCAGGGACAATTTGAGTTGTTGACCGATATTAGGAGACTGCACACTTGCGGGCAAGAGCCTCACCGTATCTGATCGGTCTCCTGTATCGTTATCAGTAATTGGTTCAACAGGCGGTAACGAAATTTTGTCATTATTTTCTAAAAGGAAGTTAGTGATGAGTTCAGCAACAACCTCGCCTTTAGGGTTTACCTCGTTAAAGGTTTGATAGACAATACCAATCCGTCCACGATTACCATCTCGCACAATAACCGGATCCGCTCTGGTAGCTTGCGAGGTGCCTGTATCACTCGCAAGAACCTTTTCGGCAAACCAATTCCCAGTAAGTTCATCAAGGTGAAAGGCTCTATCGGATTTAAAATTCGTAAGACTTGGGGTAACCTCTTTGCCATCTTTCGTTACTACCATTGCGGTATTATTTTCCAACCCACCGTCCCACATTGTGATATGTGGAATATCCATAATGGCTTGCAAAGCTTGGACACCATTTTCAAACTCTAATTCTTCTTCATGACCGCCGGCCCAAAAACCGAAGTAATCGCCATGGTTAAGAATAGTATTCCCGTCAGTTGATTCAATCCAATTTTCTGCCACAGAACCATCGGGTTGACTATTAAAGGACGGATAAATAGAAATTGGCAGGGTCCCGTAAAGGATTAAAACATCGACGTTACCATCTGAAGTTGTTTGAAGCATCCAGTCTCTAACAGCATCCTCGGTTTGAACGATTTTTGCTCGAATTCCTTTTGAATCAAGCAATTGCTTTGTGATTTGAGATTGACGATTGGCATCATCAAGACTCATCCAACTCACAGCCCCGGTATACATCAGAACGTTTACGTTGGACAAATCTTGTGAATATGTGATGGTGTCCATATCGGCAGGCACTTCTCCAGCGATGACATCTGGTATGTCAAGAGTCATATCAATCATTACATAATTGCCACCGGTATCCATCACTTTTAAAACGATGTTGCTATCCCAATTACGACGATTCGCCTCAAGAGTTATTACGCTTCTTTTTTCGCCGTTCAAATAGTCCCAATCTATAACCTGTATGTCGTCTTGTCTAAAAACCTCCGCCTGATGTAGCCCTATATCAGAATTCGCAATCACTTCTAATTTGATGTTATCAGGCTTTAGAGCCGTGAGTTTGGGATTCTGCCATTCCACCCTCGGCAGGGAAAAGTTGTTCGCTCTGTTGTTGAATTGGTAGTGCTTATCCAGCCATCGGGCCTCGTAGTGTTCAAGTGCCTCTGGGTCTTTACCTTCGGGCTTGTGATGTAAGCCGAAAGCGTGTCCTAACTCATGAAAAATAAGACCTTCAGTGAAATGCCCGCTGTTTGTCGCAATTAAAACACCCCCACCATACCTATTGCTGTGATATGGCCACCCCGCACCCCAAGAGACTCCATTTGTCGCCTCTAAACCCGCAACTATAATCAACCTCACTCTGTCCTGCTTATCCCAAGGTGGTGTATCAGGATTAAATCTATCCGGTAATTCTGGTTGGATTTTCTCCCATGTGTTGAGAGTATAGTGCTGCCAGCCGTGTCTGCCATTCACTCTATGGATTATGATGTCGCGATTTGCGTCGCGTTCCAATCTAAAGGTTTTCTTGCCGAAGCCGTTACGATCCATCTCCATTTCATAGAGTATCTGCGCGCCTTCTACCATTTCCTTTATTTTATCCATTCTATGATTACCGATGTCAGATGGCTTGAAATATATCGTCTCAACTATAAATCTTGCATGCGTTTCCATACAGAAGATTAGATACATCAACGTAAAAATTACGACAAAAACTTTTTTCACGATTGGTCTCCATAAACCAACAATTTTCCAATCATGGTGAATTCTAAAAATAAATAGGTTTTATTTACCTTTTGATACCGAATCCAGTCATGGCGAGATTTCCATGGTTCTTCAAGGACCTATCTCGTCGGCAAACGATAACTTGATATTGATTGACTTTCCATTCAACAATAGATAGACGAGGTTTCCTAACCTCATCACCTCTCCAGTGCACACTTAATTGCGATTTTCACCATAATCGTAGAAAACTTCAATCATAGTTACTGGGTCGATGATCGCCCATGAGTCGTTTCTGTTGAGGGTTCGCCTGAGCAAGAATCAATTCATCAAACTGAAATTTATTTAGATAGGGCGGGTACTTCTGTGTAATCATCCGCTGCGCATAGTGTACCTGCAAGAGGTAACGGGTTTCGGCACTCGTATTGGCAGAACCACGGTGCCAGACTTCACTGCGGAAGAGCACCACGTCTCCTGCATTGCACAAGATACTCTCTTCACCCCGATTATTCCATTCGGTTGCCCCGTTTGGGGAGCATCCGGAGAAATGGCTGCCCGGAACGAACTTTGTTGGTCCCAATTCCTCATACATATCGTTGAGATAGTAATGCGCAGTCGTGATAAAGATTGGAACTTTGACGCGCGGATCCGAACGAACGTCCGCCGGTAGAGAAATCGGCAGCCAAT
>Ga0209544_1003650_pt1 | contig 11748 bp, 7 predicted proteins | sample MesohylPK_FD_187297 | JGI IMG/M metagenome (GOLD analysis project Ga0209544, IMG submission 187297) | Host-associated microbial community of the marine sponge Aplysina aerophoba from Gulf of Piran - sponge mesohyl, lysed by proteinase K... | ecosystem: Host-associated > Porifera > Sponge >...
CCTTTGTGCACGCTTATACACAAAATTGACCGCACATACCCTCTGCATTTATATCAACCGCCTCTTGGGCGTACCTGACTATCTGCAAATCAAGCAATTGGCCTTTCCCAACTAGCATAAGGCCCTAGTAGTCAGTTTTTCGTTTTCAGTGGAACACCAGTCGTCAGGGGAACACCGGAGATTAGCGGTCCTGGTCGGTGCGTTGAGGCGGCAAGTGGGGGAGGAAACACTGGTGGCTAGATACGCTGCTGGAATGCGCACACAAGGTTGGTGAGCGATGGTTTTGTAGGGGGGCGTTGCGGGGGCGCAGCCCCTGCACAAGGGAGGGCGCTTGCGCCCGACCGCCCAAATTACAACAGTGAAGAGAGAAAGAACACCTTTGCTCGCGTCGTTCAGGGTTGCGAATCAGTTGCGGCTGAGTAGTTGCACCTTTCGTTAGAATGGATCTAACGAACAGAGACACACTCTAAAAGGCCCTCTGGCGTCCGGGAGCCGGTGCAGCCAGCGAACTGAGAGAGCTACCCGGCATACAGGGAAGAAATGGAGTGGGGCTACTTTACAGTTGGGCCAGATCACGCAAGGACGTTGGCGTCCCCTTACAGCTTCTCACATTTCGCCGAAAAACGCCGCTACGGCTGCTTACGGTCGCCAGGAAAATCAGAGAGCAGTGGCGTGCTAGAGACATAGATTACAGAGAGTGCCATTGGCCCAGAGGATACCGAGACACTACCAAAACGACTCACCCGATCGCGAACGGTTGTGCCGGAGCGACGCGATAACTCTGGCCTGTGATAGGGCCTGACAGTTTCCGACTCAATGCCGTCCTTCTCACGTTTGAAATTGGGTTGTCATATAGTATACTCGTTCAGTGTGTAATTTGACGTGAAATCGGGCCGATTTTTGCTGTATACATGTGTAATTGCACGCTCTTCTGCAACTTTTTGAACCGGCTCCCCAACTTGTCACAGTTTCAGCCGCTACGGGCCGCATGGGCTCGCGGGGCGCCCACATTTGGAAGAGGTTGAGAATATGAACCGCGCCGAACAGCTTGAACGTGAGGTAGCGATCCTACGGGACCGACTCACGGGACTGAGTGAGGCCAGCCTGCGCATCAACGAAACGCTGGACTACCAGTCGGTGCTCCAGAAGGTATTGGACAGCGCCTGTTCCCTGACCGGAGCTCGCTACGGCGTCATCACCCTTATGGACGATTCGGGAAAAGTGGAGGACCATCTGTTCTCGGGGCTGACCCCCGAGCATTCCACGGCGTTCAAGGAGTTGCCCGAACTGCTGACCTTCTTCGACCACCTCAACAGGCTTGAGGCGCCGTTGCGTCTGAGTGACTTTCACAGCTACGACTACCAACTGGGCCTTCCCGAGATCTCTCCCCCGATGCCTGTGAGCAATCCCCTGCCCTTTCTGGCGGCGCCGATCCGCCATCTGGGAGAGGGCATTGGGGCCATCTACGTCAGCGAGAAAGGGCGGGAGTTCACCCCTGAGGACGAGGAGACCCTGGTCATGTTCGCTTCCCAGGCGGCGCTGGTCATCGCCAACGCCCGCAGGCACCGTGACGAACTGCGGGTGAGGGCCGGCCTGGAGACCCTGGTGAACACGGCACCTGTGGGCGTCGTCGTATTCGACGCCAAGACCGCTGACGTGGTATCCATCAACCAGGAGATGAGAAGGATCGCCAGCGGCCTGCACGGGCCGGACACTTCTGTTGAGGAGATTGCCAGGCTGCTGACCCTACGGCGGGCCGACGGGCGCGAGGTTTCCCTACAGGAGTTTCCGTTGACGTATCTGCTGAGCATCGGGGAGACGGTGCGGGCCGAGGAGATCGTGCTGCAGGTCCCCGACGGCCGCTCCATCACAACATTGTTGAATGCCACGCCCATCCGCTCGGAGGAGGGGGAGGTCGAGTCATTCGTCATCGTCTTCCAGGACATGACGCCACTGGAGGAGCTGGAGCGGATGCGGTCCGAGTTCCTGGCGATGGTGAGCCATGAGCTGAGGACACCGCTGAGCACGATCAGGGGATCGGTGGACACGTTGCTGGAGGAAGTTTCCGAGCTGGACTCGGCAGAGATTACACAGTTTCACCGCATCATTCGAGATCAATCCGACAGTATGCGACACATGATTGCCGACCTGCTGGATGTTGCCCGCATCGATATAGGCACACTGCCTGTTGACCCCAAGCCGTCCGAGGTCCGGGATTTGGTGGACGAGGCGAGGAACAGGTTCGAGGGCGGTGGGGGGCAGCACAGCCTGGAGATGGACGTTTCCCCGCACCTGCCACAGGTCATGGCTGACTGGCGGCGCATCGTCCAGGTTCTGGGCAACCTGCTGGCCAACGCGGCCAGACACTCACCCCAGTCGTCGGCCATCAAGGTAACGGCGAAGCAGGACCGCGTTCACGTGGCGATCTCAGTCTCAGACAGCGGCGTGGGAATACCATCGGAGCGGCTGCCGCACCTGTTCAGGAAGTTCTCCAGTATTGATGGCAAGGGGCAGACAGGAGACACCGGCCTGGGCCTGGCCATCTGCAAGGGAATCGTTGAGGCGCACGGGGGCCGCATCTGGGCCGAAAGCGACGGAACTGGTCTGGGCAGCCACTTCACTTTTACCATACCGGCGATCGAGGCGGCTGCGACCGCTATCTCGCGGCCCTCCGGTGGCGCGCAGAGGTTGAGGGGAAGTGGACCCCGCATCCTCTGCGTCGACGACGATCCCCAGATGCTCAGGTATGTCAGGGACGCTCTCTCCAGAGAGGGATTCGAACCCATTGTGACCGCGGATCCGAAAAATACCTTCGACCTGATGGAGGAGGAAAAACCGCATCTGGTCCTCCTCGACCTGGTCCTGCCGGGCAGAGACGGCATTGAGCTGATGAGCGAAATCCGCAAGTTATCGGATGTGCCGGTTATCTTTTTGTCGGTGTACGGTCAGGACGAGGTGGTGGTCAGAGCATTCGACTTGGGCGCAGCGGACTACATCGTGAAACCCTTCTCAACCACGGAATTGGCAGCCAGGATAAGAGCCGCCCTGCGCAAGAGAGCCGTGCCTGCACTGTTCGAGCCTTCCGAACCCTATCTGCTGGGAGACCTGCAGATCGATTTCGTCCAAAACAGGGTGACCGTTGCCGGGTGTCCGGTACAGTTCACGGACATCGAGTACCGGATGCTGGTTGTCCTTTCAGCCAGCGCAGGCAGTGTTCTGACCAACATGCACCTGTTGGAACAGGTCTGGGGCCAGGGGAAAACTGGCGGCTACGGGCGGGTTCGCAACATCATCCGGAGGCTGCGCAGGAAGCTAGGGGACGACGCCAACAAGCCCACCTACATCTTCAATGAACCCCGAATCGGCTACTGCATGCCAAAAGGCGAGTGACGACCGACCATGGCGGTCGCCTGATTGAGCAGGACTTACAAGTTCATACCGGTTCTTCTCGTCTCTGTTGCGAGGTTGACGCAGCCGCTCCAGGGCGCTAGAGGACTTCTCGTTCCAAACACCACTGTTCAGATCCACAGCTCATGCTTCGCTACAGCCAATGGGAACAATGGCTCGTCAGGACGCGACTGACAGCTGGAACGCATACTGGATTCGCCACCCTCCTTAAAGGAAGTCGGTGGGAGGTTGTCAGGAGCGGGTCCCGGTGCTTGGGCACGCTTGCACGGGCGAAAGGGAGGACGCAATTGAATCTCTGTAGTAAATTTGGCTTCCATTCATCGCCATTGGCGTCCGGACAGCCTGCTACGGGCTGCTACTGGCAGTCTGGGCGGCGGCTTTGTCCTTTAGCAGGCCCCATACGCTGAGGGCCAGCCCCAGGATTACAAACGCAAGAGCAACATAGGAGACGTCGCGCAGGCCGGCGATCTGGGCGGCGGCGGCGGCTTCGGTCACGCCGCCGCTGAACTCGGGCCCGGCATAGTGCGAGACACGGCTGGCCCACAGCGCGCCCAGGGCGGCCACGCCTGAAGTGCGGCCGAGCGTGCGCCCGATTGTGTTCAGGCCGCTGGCGACGCCAAGCCGCGCGCGGGGAACGGACCCCATCACGGCGCTGTTGTTGGGCGATTGGAAGAGCCCCATGCCGAGGCCCAGCGGCGTAACCCGCAAGATGAAGCCGAGAATGGATGTTTCGGGAGTCAGCGTGCTTACTGTGTAACAACCTATTCCCAGCACGATCAGCCCTGCGCCGGTGATAATGTGGTAAGAGAACCGATCTGACAGTGCTCCGGCAATCGGAGAGGCCAGCCCAAAGAAGATGTAAGTGACCGCCAAGAGGAGACCGACGACCGAGGGTTCCAGCGCCAGCAGGTTTGTCAGATAGAAGGGGAAAATCAGTGTGACGCCACCGAGAACGATGAAACTGATCAGGCGCGTCGACAGGCTCAGGCTGAATTCGGGGTTGCGGAAGATGGTGAGATCGAGCAGCGGCTCCTTCACGCTCTTCTCTGTGTGGATGAAGAGCGCCAGCGTGAGCAGGGCACCCGCGAATAGGCCGATCATTGGGGGCGAGCCGTAGCCGCGACTCTCGCCGACGGTCAGGAAGAGCATGAGAGCGAGGAGACCGAGGGAGAAGGTGACGGCTCCGGTCCAGTCGAACCGCTCTTTGCCGCGGGGACGGTCTTTGGGCAGATAGAGCCATGCCAGGACCAAGCTGATACAACTGAGGGGGAAGCCCACAAAGAAGGTCCAGCGCCAGGAGAGAAGGTCAAGCAGGACGCCGCCGAGGAGGGGGCCGGCGACGCCGCCAGCGGAGACGGAGGCGCTGAAGAGGCCGAGGGCCTTGCCGCGCTCTGATGGGGGGAATGTTTCGGTGACGATTCCCATGCTCAAGGCGATGGCAAAGGCGCCGCCGACAGCCTGCACGACACGAAAGGCCAGCAGGAGCTCTATGTTGGGGGCCAGGCCGGCGAGAATCGAGCCGAGGGCAAAGGCGATCGTACCCCAGAGGAAGATGGGCTTATGGCCCAGCATATCGCCAAGGCGGCCTACGGCCGGCGAGATTGCGGTCTGTGTCAGGGTAAAGGAAAGAAGGACCCATTGGACGAGGGCAAAGTCCACGTTGAACTCTACGACCAGGGTTGGCAGGATAACGTTGGCGATGCCGATGTTGAATGAGGCCAGAAATACGCCGGAACCGAGCGCGGCGAAGATGAACCATTTGCGGTCAATTGGTGGTGCAGCAGTGGTTTTCGTCATTGGGGGCATATGATGGTATAGAGGCTTGCCAGGGTATTGGAGGGCGATGCGCCCGGGGAGCACTTTTTGCCAGAGTTCATGACGTACCGGGAATTTCAGTTTCCGGCATGGATGAACGATAGAGGTCAGGCTCCTTCCCCGGACCGGAGAGTAGAGACGGGTGGATGTAGTTTGGTTTTTCTGCTGACATGGAAGGGCACTTGGCTCCTAAGTCACATTTGTTTAGCGCATGAAGGAGCCGCCAGTAACGGGAAGCGAAAGACCGGTAAGAAAATCGGCTCCATCGGAGGCCAGGAAGGAGACGGCATGGGCCAGGTCGTTGGTTTGGGCAAGGCGTCCTATCGGCGTACTTCCGGCGGCGCCTGACAGAAGGGCGTCGGTGGCATCCTTTACTTGCAAGGCTGGGTTGTCGAACAGGTTGGTCATGTGGCCGACCCGTTCGGTGGGCGTCAGGCTGGGGCAGATGGCGTTGACGGTTATGCCGAATTCAGCCAGCTCCTGGGCCAGGGACTGTGTCAAGCCGACGATTCCGAATTTGGAAGAGCAGTAGGCGGCAAAGCGGGCGATGCCACGCAGACCCAAGACCGAGGAGACGCTGATGATACGGCCGCGGCCGCCGCGGGCGACCATGTGACGGGCAGCGGCCCGGCTGCAGACAAAGGACCCTTTCAGATTTACGGACATGACGCGGTCCCACTCGTCCTCTTCGAGGTCGACGACGGGGACGCGATCACGGCCGCCGCGGGCAGCCGCGTTGTTTACCAGGATATCGATTTGGCCCAGTTTGTCGATAGCTTGTTGCATGGCACCTTCAACGGATTGGACATTGGTGACGTCGCAGGTCAGAGCCATTGAGCGGCGGCCCATTCCTTCAATCTCAGCCTGCAGAGCGGGCAGGCCGCCCCATTCGGCGTCGGCATAGGGTTTCTCTACGAGGTCGGTCACGACGATGTCGGCCCCATCTTCTGCCAACCGCAGAGCGATTCCGCGGCCGATGCCATGTTCGCCGCCGGCGCCGGTGACGAATGCAACCTTTCCATTCAGGTTGTACATTTCACTGTCCTCCAAACGGTAACATACGCATTGTTGTCTCTTGATGGTTTCGATTGACGACAGGCTCGGCTGGTTAGGTCGATTGCCTTACAAGGAACTGTTCAGTTGTTGAATTCCGTCACCGCCGATTCGAGAGTTCACACACTTTCGAATCGAAGGGCCAGACGATGGGATAGTGTGAAGTTGGGCGCTGGCTGTAAAGGCTGGACATAGCCCTTGAGACGCCATTGGGTCAGGACGCCCGCGGATTCCCAGAGAGTCAGGACCGCTGATTATCCGCCCACTTCTCTATAGAATTTAATCGCATTTTGGGCTGGGAAACAAAGTCCAAGAGTCCTTGAACTTACGCGGCTGCCGTGCTTTCAGGCGTAGACGCAGGTGCGGGCATAGGGGGCACACACTCTCTCGGTAAGCGGAAGCACAGGAATTCGCAAGTTAATCAGAATGGACTGAGTCGTTTGTGTGTGGGCCACGCGTAACGTTGATCGAGCCAGGGGCAGATGGCAAGCCCGCGTTTGTCGCTGAGGAAGTAGGTGGTGCAGGTATTGTGGGACCGGACGATATCGGGAACGAAGTTTAGTTTGTAGATGGCAGAGCAGGCCTGCGCGACCGGTTGGGCGCCGCTGCGTTCGCCGAGGCAGTGGCGACTAGATGCGTTCGAAGTAGCGGTTGCGTTCCCAGTCGGTGACGGCTTTGCGGTGGGCTTCGGCTTCGGAAGTGTAGAAGTGAGTGTAGTGTTCGACTACGTCGGCGCCGAACGCGGAACGGGCAAGGTCGCTGCTTGCGAAGTTGCTGACGGCTTCTTCGAGGCTGCCGGGCTGCATCTGCTTGTCGGTGCCCGTCTGGGGCAGTCGTGTAACGGGGTAGGGCCAAGATGGGCCCTTGTCCCAGGATGCCTGCTGTTCAGGCCGCGGCGAGTACAGATGGAAATGGTGGGCGTGGTAGGCCTAATGCGGGATCGAAGTCGAGACTGCTTCCCCAATAGATGCCGGTCTAGCCTGCCAGGTATAGGCTGGCCATCTCTTCGTCCATGCATTTGGCTGCGATGAGCCAGTCTCGAATGGCGGGATCCATCGCACGCACTGTTGCGCCCAAACTTTCGTGATAGCTCAATATCAGGGAGAAAAACCTTTCGAGATCGATCGGATCATTTTTCGATCCGGGATATTCATCTACTTCAGCCTTCAGTTCCCGGTGACTCGTCAACAGGGCTTGGTGCCAGTCGCTCACTTCTGCCGGAGGGCTTACTGAATTCAGATACGTTATCAGGACGCCCAGACCGTCTGAGAACTCGCCATAGGCAATCTCTCCGTCCTCTTCTGCCGTCTCGGTGGAGGCGAATTCGGCGCAGAATGCCGCGTACTCGTCGAGAGACATTTGACGGTTTTCCGGCGCCGGCTCTTGCGTATTGGTCGGTGCGGGCGCTGGTGTTGGCTCAATGGTTTGTGTTGGTTCAGGTGTTTGTGTTGGTTCTGGTGCTTGCGTGGGTTCTGGCGTTTGCGTCGGTTCGGCCCTTTGCGTTGGGGCAGTCGTCTGCGTTGAGGCAGTCGTCTGCGTTGGAGCCGACACGGCAGGGGCCGACTCCTCCGAGACTTCTTCACTTCCATTACAGGCTGTAAGCGTTGCGGCAGTGAATAGGACTGCCAGCAAGAGACAGGCCCAGCGCAGGCGAGCAGAGTTCGTTTTCACTTTTGTCCTCCTTCAGTGGCTTATATCTGAGGCGCGGCGTCGGACGAAGCAGTCGTTCGATTCAGTTGTCATTATCGGAAGAGCCGGATTCGGCCGGGAGGGCGGCAGGCTGTCCTTCGAAGGGTGAGCATCCTCCTCTGTTGCAGGCGGCGACCCAGTAGAAGTTGCGTCTGTCGGGGTCCTTGTGGGTGAAGGTGTTCTCGATAAGGCCGGAGGCCAGCTGTTTGCATAAGATGGAGAAGCCGTCGGACTGGACTGTACAGAAGTTGTCCAAGTGGTGGTGATGATAGACGTTGTAGTAGTCGGCTTCGTCGACCGGATCCCAGCTGACGACGATGGAAGTGCCTTCGGGGGCGAAGGTGGGGTTGGAGGGGGCAGGGGGAATGTCCTCGACCGGCCTGACGGGGCTCTCTGCCTGAAAGGGCGAGCAGCCGACGCTGCTGCAAGCGGCGACCCAGAAGTTGGTGCGTTTTTCGGGGTCGACGTGCGTGTAGGTGGTCGTGGTGAGATTGGCGGCCAGAAGGTCGCAGGCGCCCGATGTGCCGTCGGATTCTACCATACAGAAGATGGAGGATCTGCGGTGATAGTAAAGGTTGTAGTAGTCGGCGCCTTCTACCGGATCCCAGGAAAGTATGACTGATGTTCCTTCGAATGCGTAGGTAAAGTTTGACGGAATGGGAGGGAAGTCTATGCCGAGTCTGACGGGAGCGCCAGCAGGCCTGGCTGTGTTTTCGGAGATGAGGGGTGAGCAGCCGCTGCTGTTGCAGGCGCGCACCCAGTAGAAGTTTCGGCCACCGGGGGCTTCGACGTGGGTGTAGGTTGTCTCGCCGTGGACTGTGGCCAGCAGCCGGCAGAATTTTGGACTGGCGAGTTCGGTTATGCGGCAGCGCGAATCGTAGAAATCGTCATGATAGAGGATGTAGTGGTCGGCGCCGGCGACCGGATCCCAATGGAGATTGATCGAGGAACCCTGCAATGTGTAGGAGAGATTGGACGGTGTGCTGAGAGCGCTATTGAGTGGAAAACGGCCTCTCGAGGTGTCGCAGTAGCCAATGCTGACGTCGATACTAACGCCGGTGGGGGCTTGGCTGATCAGTTCATGCAGATCTCGCAGAATGCCCTTTTCAAGGTGGGCGAACTGGTTGGGGAAACAGCCGCTGAAGTTATTGCCGCGGATGTAGAGGTTGGTGAATTTTGCAGCGTTTTCCCATTCAAGTGGGAACTGACCTGTCAGGCTGTTGTCTCTGAGGTTGAGGTAAAGGAGCTCTGGAAGTGTACCCAGCTCTGGTGCGAGTTCGCCGGTCAGGTTGTTGTTTCGGAGGTGGAGCCGGGAAACGCAGCCGTTTTCTGCGGTGGTCACACCGAACCAGGTTGAAAGAGGTTGCTGGCTGAGCCAGTTGGTGTTGTCGTGCCAGTTCGGTCCGTCGGTGGCATTGTAGAGGGCAGTTAAGGCGGCGCGATCGGTCTCGGCGCAGGAGGTGGGTGCCGCTCGAGAGCGGGAGTCGTCCGCGGGTCTGGGATCGCTGCGGCAGGAAGAAAGGGTGGTAACCAGAATGAGAACTGTCAGGAGTGCAGCGAACCTGCTGCGGCAGATGGAAGGGCGCGCCATATGTAACTCTCCATATGGCACCGGAAAAGAGGCGGTCGTTACGGGGAGTTAAAGCAATCGACTCCCTCAAACAGTTCGTTTATATCGAATTGTATGGGTTTTGTCAAGATTTCCAGAAGGGCGATATTGTCGTCAGTCGGGAAGGGATTCCGAGTTGCACGCCATAGACCAGAGCTAACAGTTCGCTGTCTGGCAAGAATGCGAGGGATGTTGTGGCGGAACTGCTGACGGTCAATGCGGGAAACTGAACCCTATAGGGGATCGCTGAACACATAGCTGAAAAGAAGGTCAAGCAGCGACTAGATGCGTTCGAAGTAGCGGGTGCGTTCCCAGTCGGTGACGGCTTTGCGGTAGGCTTCGGCTTCGGTGGTGTAGAAGTGGGAGTAGTGTTCGACTACGTCGGCGCCGAACGCGGTCCGGGCGAGGTCGCTGCTTGAGAAGTTGCTGACGGCTTCTTCGAGGGTGCCGGGCAGCATCTGCTTGTCGGTGGCTGCGTAGAGGTCACCGATATGGGCGGGCGGTGGCTCGATCTGTTGCTCGATGCCGGTCAGACCGGAGGCGATAACGGCTGCGTAGGCGAGGTAGGGGTTGATGTCTGCGCCGGTAATACGGCACTCGATGCGTAGACTGGATCCTGTGCCGACGATACGGAAGCCGGCGGTGCGGTTGTCGGGCGACCAGGCCAGGGCGGTTGGGGCCCAGCTGCCGGCCTCGTATCGCTTGTAGGAGTTCACGGTTGGGGCGTAGCAGACCATTAGCTCCGGCACGTAGCGCATCCAGCCGCCCAGGAACCAGCGGAAGTGGTCGGAGCAGGCGATGCCGGAGAGGTCGCCGGTGCCGGGAAAGGCGTTGGTCACTTCACCGTTCGCGGTCGTCCACAGGCTGACGTGGAGGTGGGAACTGGAACCGGCCTCGGCTGCGTCAGGCTTGGCCATGAAGGTGGCGCAGCAGCCGAGCTGATCTGATATCTCTTTTACTGCCTGTTTGAGCAGTACGTGGCGGTCGGCCATTTCCAGGAGTGGAGCGTAACGGATGTTCAACTCGTGCTGGCTTTTTCCAAATTCGCCCTTGGAGGACTCGACAGGGACACCGGATGCGGCGAGATGGCGGCGGTAAGCGCCGTTGAGGTCTTCGGTCCTGGTCATTTGCAGGAGGTGGTAGTCTTCGCGGTACCATCCGACTTTGGCCAGGTCACGATAGCCGTTGCTGGCTGCGTCCATGTATGAGGTCCGAAACAGGAAGTATTCCAGCTCTGACCCGGCCATGGCTTCATATCCCTGGGCGCGGAGCCTTTCAAGCTGGCGGCGCAGGATTGAGCGGGGGGCTACTGCTACAGGTTCGTGCCCTGGATCCAATTGCGCGTCGCAGATCACGAGGGCGGTCCGGTCGAGCCAGGACAGTTTGCGGAGTGTTCCCAGATCGGGCACAAGGTGGACGTCGCCGTATCCTGATTCCCAGTTCGAGAACTGGTACCCGGGGACGGGTTCCATCTCCATGTCGACGGTAAAGAGATAGTCGCAGGCGTGGGTGCCGCGCGCTACGTCGGTGAGGAAGAAGGAGGCGTCGAGGCGTTTACCCACCAGTTTTCCATAAGGTTCGGTGAGCGCGAGGAGGACGGTGTCTATGGAGCCTTCGTCGACGGCTGTGCGCAGTTGGTTGACGGTGAGCATTCCTGGGACATTATTTTTATCTGGTTGCATTTTCTTTTCCTCCGGCTTGACTGGCTTCCGCGGCACGGCGCAGGAATCTGCTCATTGGAACCTGTTACGGTTTCGTTGGGGAATTATATACGGAAGTGGGTGGAACAATCTACTTTGGCTTGTATTTAATCCACGGAGGGCCACGGAGGACGGCAACTGCATCACCTTTTGTCCGCGGAGGACGCGGAGGGGCGCGGAGAACGGCAACGGCAACACCTTTTCATCCACGGAGGGCCACGGAGGACCGCGGAGAACGGCAACTGCATCACCTTTTGTCCGCGGAGGACGCGGAGGGGCGCGGAGAACGGCAACGGCAACACCTTTTCATCCACGGAGGGCCACGGAGAACCGCGGAGAACGGCAACGGCAACACCTTTTATCCGCGAAGGGCCACGAAGGGCCGCGAAGAACAGCAACTGCAACACCTTTTATCCGCGAAGGGCCACGAAGGGCCGCGAAGAACAGCAACTGCAACACCTTTTATCCGCGAAG
>Ga0209544_1003652_pt1 | contig 11738 bp, 10 predicted proteins | sample MesohylPK_FD_187297 | JGI IMG/M metagenome (GOLD analysis project Ga0209544, IMG submission 187297) | Host-associated microbial community of the marine sponge Aplysina aerophoba from Gulf of Piran - sponge mesohyl, lysed by proteinase K... | ecosystem: Host-associated > Porifera > Sponge >...
AACGCTGCCGAGCCAGTTCGAACGAGTAGCGCATTACCCGCTCGCATCCCTTGTGGGTGAACACGGCAGTCTGCAATGCCACCGCATCGGGGGTCCCGGTCTTGAAGATCCCGCCCTGGGCCGCGTACTCCCCTTCGGTGTTCTCCCGGATCACCACCATGTCCAGAGTCTCGGCGGTGGCGGTCCGGATCGGCGTGCTCACCCCCGGGTACAAACGTATGGGACGCAAGTTGACGTACTGGTCGAACCCCCGCCGTATGCCCAGTATCAACTCCAGCGACAGGTGGTCCGGCATCTTCGACACGTCGCCCACCGATCCCAGGAAGATCGCATCGAACCCCGCCAGGATGTCGAGATAATCATCCGGCATCATCTTCCCGTCGGCCAACCAACGATCGCATCCCCAGTCGAACCACTCAGTTTCAACGTCGAAGTCGTGACCCCGAGCGGCCGCCCGAAGGGCCCGTTCCGCCTCCTCCGATACCTCCGGACCCACACCATCCGCCGGAATGACAGCTATCCGATACACGCCGAAGACCCTTCACTCGCGATACCTGCGGCACCGTAACACCGCCGGATAGGACGGCTAAAACCGTCGGTCTATCAAGAGGAAATCCACCCGGGCCGAGTGGGATCGTGGCAAGTGATCCTCGGGACCAACACGATCACTCACTCCGATGAGAGAACGATGTACGGGACTTCTCACTCTTCCATAGGCGCACTGTGAAGCGATACTCCTCTTCCACGAGATCGGGTTCCGTACCGTTGTGAGCCCGCATACCCGGAATGATCTTGTTACGCACGCCCATGCCGCGCGCGTCCACGTACTTGTAGTCCCGCATGATGTTGACCAACGTCTGGTTGCGAGCGTAGCGAGCGCCTGCCTTCATTCCCTCAACGGTGATCGTGTTGGGTAGACGGCCTGGACTCACGATCTCCATACGGTCCGAGAAAATGGCGAGCATGATATCGGTACCGGCAATGCTGTAGTCACGGTGGACGAGCGCATTCACGACAGCCTCGCGAACCACAGCCTCCGGGTATTCCCACCGGTCGACCCGGCGAGGTCCTTCCAGATGCGCCGTAGGCGTCGTGTTACGGCGCACGAAGTCCCAAGCTCGGTCGGCCAGCCCTGGCTCGATCAACGAACCATCCTCGGCGCCGAGCGGAACCATCGGCCCACGCAGATCCTCATCGGCGCGAGTTGCGTAGTCAGGATCGGTTCCCGGATAACAGATAGCCCGGATTCCGGATTGGGGGACGTACCTGCCGGGCCGCCTCCCGAAGAGAACCATGCCGTTGATGGTCGCGACACACTGCCCGGCAGAGATGGTCATGATCTCAATGTTGCGGAGCAGCGTCTCCCATCCATTTACGTCATCGCGTCTCGGGGCCTCCCCTTCCAGGACACGGGTTAGGTAGTCGTGCAAACGCCGAGGATCCAGAGCTTCGAAGTTGGTGCCCGGTACGGGCTTCTCGCCGTAGCGCAGGCGGCCCGACGCCTGGAACATCCTCCCCAGCTCGTCCTGGCTCGCCTCCCGCGACGTGCTACCAACCCGGATGTAGTAGGTCCTGCGCTGATGGTGTACACGTGCGTAGGGCTTGTCAGGTCCAGAGGTCACACCGACGGCCAGCACGTCTAGGCCTGCTTCCGCGTTTCTCGTCCACGACAGTAACGGCACGACCGGTGGCTCGATCTTCGTACGACAGGCCTCGGCCACCCACTCCTCGACACCTGCACGCGAGGTACCCGAAATGCTGCCGTCATCCTCAACACCGATCAGGACGGTGCCTCCCTCCAGGTTGAGGAAAGCGACCAACTCCATGACGAGACTCTGGATCGAGAGGCCATCCCGCTTGAACTCCAAGGTCGAACTCTCACCCTGGTCGATGAGCCCGACCAATCTATGTCTGTTCATCCCCAGCCTTCGGAAACCTGTGTTTCTCGACTCTTCTCAACGTGCAGTCGTCGCCTCCGAGTGTACGCCCGGCGCTCGCATCGTCACTGTCTCGGAACGGATGGTAAACCGAGTGTCTCAGCAGTTCTCACACTTCTGCGATCCGTGTGATCGACTTCAACGTGGAGACCGGCGTTCGCAAGTCGTCCCCATCAGATGTGAGGACTACAACTTCGTTGCCGCGACTCCTCGCTCTAGCAGTAGCGACGGCCACGGTTCCGGGCTCGCTCCATGCCTGACCGATCACCCCGACGGGCACGAGAACGGAGTCACGATCGGCGAAGGCTGAGTGCAGGGTCGAGAGCACATCCCTGCTACGCCGGTCTACGGCGATGAGCTTCCCAGTATCAAGAACGAAGGTAGACACCGGACTTCAGCGCGCGTGCTCGGGCCATCTCCTCTTCAGTGAATGCCCCGTTCTCCTCCTGCCACTCAGCGAAGAGCCTGCCCAGCTCCTCAAGAGCCTCCTCCTTGTCCTCAGGGTTTTTGTCCCAGCCGTTCGCATCGTTGTCCCTGGCGTCGCAGTATTCCTGCAGGGCAGCGGCGAACTCAGGGTCCATCTGTCCATTGCTACCGCCCACGACTATGGCGTAGAGCTTCGGCGCCTCTTCGACATCGGGTTTGTGCTTGGTCTCCATACCCGTCAACGTACCCTCTCCTCGCACCAGGTTCAAGGCCCTCGTGTAGCCACTCTCCGGACGATTCCGAACACTTCTCCGTCCGCGCCCACATCCGGCAGGGCAGATTGCCCGATGTTCGGAACAATGGCTATGACGATCGGCAGTGTCACGCGTACTCGCACGCCGGTGGCGAAGGACGGCTCTCGAAAGGCGTAACCCCGGCCGTTTGCCGAGGCAGGGACGGTTCCGGGGCTTTCAGGACCTAAGGTACACATGCTGTAAGACAGATGTAAAGCGTCAATCCCAGCGGAATCCGAGGGTCGCTAACTTCGACGGCTACAGATTCCTCCCCGAGACTGGCGACCCACGGACGGATTCTCTTCCGGAGCCACTTGGTACCTACTGCTGTGTACCACCGCTCCTCCGCGGATCCGGTCGGCTCTGGCGGCGCCGACCTCATCGGTGGTGTTGGCACCGCCCATATCCCGGGTTCCCACCTCGCCTTCGACCCGGATCTCAGCGATCGCCGCGCCGACGGCGTCCGCGGCTTGATGCTCGCCCAGGTGGTCCAGCATCATGCGCACCGCTTCGATCGACGCGATCGGGTTGACCCGCCGCTGGCCCGTGTACTCGGGAGCGGACCCGTGGATCGGTTCGAACGAGGTTCTGCGCCTGTCCGATCACAAGTCCCCATCCGTCCCATAGCTAAGCGCGGTCACCTATGTGTCCTAGCCTGCCGGAACACAACATGTCTAGCTAACCGCACACTTCGCAGGCACCCACACGTGCCACCTAACCTGCGACCTAGGCAAGCCCGCGTGTGTAGCGGTCAACACACACCGTGCCCATCAGATTCTGATACTGCAAGACTTGTCGAACGTCCTCACTGTCAAAAGGCCATCGGGCCGCCAGCGTCCGACCGTATTGGTCAAACGACTTACGCAGGTCGCCTAAGCGGCGCTTGTCGATGACACGGCCGCCACTTGGGGGTGTTGCGTCGGATGCGTGGTGACCACTGTGATGGATTAAGACAGGCATCGCTTTGCACGTATTATCGTATTTGTCTATGAACCAGTTCATGGATTGCGCGAGTTGTCCGGCATCCCGCTTCCACACATCCGACTTTGCCTCACTCTTGCACTCAACAACTAGGAATCTCAGCCTTCCAAGACACCAAAGATTATCCGGGCCCTTTCCTGTATCCCGCTCAGGTCGCTGTGACTGGAATCCAAGTAACGTACCCAACTTCTCTATTGCATCCTCGAATACAGGTGCGCGCGTACCAATAGCCAGCCTCTCCGCTAGGTCTCGGAACCCGAGGATTAGACTATTGGCATCCTCGAATTGCCCGACAAGGGCATTATATGCCGCCTCGGATTGATCCACTCCCGACGATATCCGACGGTAGTCGACACCAGTGTTAGGCCTCAACACTCGCCGATTATGTTGGATGGCACCGGCGAGGACATGCTGAGCCTGTGGCGGATCTATTGACTGCATATAAGCCGCAAGTAACTCCTGCAGCCAGCCTTTCGTTGTAGTATCTGTCACCAAGTTAATCGCGTCACTTATGTCCCGGACTGCTGCCCCGTACTGTGAAGTAACCGACACATCGAAGGCTCGACGGAAGGAGACGGCGAACGGTTCGATTGATCCAGATGGGTATTCGATCCCAGAGAGACAGTTACGGCTCAAGGCAAGCCATCCCGGATCACGGCTGAGGCACTGTTCGATAACGTCCACGACTTCTTGCAATCCCTGTCCTTCGATCTTAGCCACAAGCGCCATCGATAGATCGAGTTGTGCTCGCGTGGCTGGACCGAGCCTATCCCGCATGTGGGGTCTGGCCAAAACTCGCGTTAGACTACTTCCCATCAGCAACACAACACAATAGTCCTCGGCACTTCGAACTCCACGTCCCATGCCCTGCTCAATACGCTGCAGCTTGCGGAAGGCAATTAGATCGCTTCCGCCCAGAACTTCAGCTTCACGGCGCTCAGAGTTCGTAATGGCCTCAGGTACACCATCTATAACGAGTACTCGACAGGGATCCCCCGGTAAGTCAATACCATCATACTTATTTACGAGCACTGTAAGACCTGCGCGAGAATCAGATCGCAACACCATGACGGCGGCATCAATCTCGTCTTTGCCTGCGATTCTGTCAGCGTAGTCCTTCCATACGTCTGCTCGACGATAACTCGGGACTAAGACAACGACGTTGTAGTTCTTGGCAAGCCGTCGGACTACATCGCGGATATGCAGCTCGTGCGCTACCGGATTTAGCTCCAAAGGAGCAAGTATTAGACGATCACCAATGTCAGCGGCACTCCTCGGCGTCACGGGATTACAGGCACTCTCTTCCGAAGCCCCGAAGTGAGTTATCAGAACGCTATCATCCGGAAGCGTAGCTGTAAGGAAAATACGACGCTCCACTTGCTCGAGACTACTTATCATACTCGTCGGTGGACAAAACGGGCGAATCTCAAAGGTATCACTCGAAAAAAGCCCTTGGCATGAAGGCAAGATATTCCGTACGAAGGGCCAACTGAATTGTAGTATTTCGTCATTCTGATATGGATTGATGATCTCGATCAAGTTCCGGTGTCGATCCAACCACGTCGATATAGAGATGCGCATTACTAACCCGGGTTCCTGATTCTCAAGATCCAATAGCTGTGAATGTGACTGGATACGAAGGTCAGGCCGGAAGAGTTGTAAACTCTTCTGATAGATTTTATGGTGATTTGGTATTGTGACCGTAGTCTGTTGCTCGATCGTACTAACACATGCGTGTGCATCATCAATTACCAGAGCACCAATCGGCACGGGATGTGTGAGTCTTCCCGATGGCCCGCCGAAAATGGACCGTCCGTTCACTAAGCGGTACACATTAACTATACCGATGGCATCACCCGATAGGTAGGCGCTTGAATCCGGATCATCTGTCCATAGAATACCAAGATTATCTGCTTGTTGTCCGGCTTGCCTTACCAGATAGTTATCAGGTGTTACATAGAGAGCGGGTGAATAGCCTTCTCTAATACTGCTCAATAACATTAGGAATCCAACAGCCGTTTTGCCAGTTCCAGTATTCATCTTGATCGAAATGTCCCGATCGTTTCTTCTTAGATACCACCGATCGAGCACTTGACCTTGAACGTCTCTGAGATAGCCGAAGCCGGGAGCACGACGGCTCAATGCAGAAAAGATCTCCTTAGGATGGATCGGTAGTTGATCATTAGAGTATTGGAATTCCGTGAAGTCGATTGGCATTCTTGCCCTCCGTTTTCGCGTTGGCTGAGGTCCGCAGCTATAAGTAATACTGTCCGAAGAATCATTGAGGGGAGACAGCCTCCTCTCAACCTTCCAAGTGCAGATGTGCTCTGGGTCCGGGAGGCCCGCTCCAGTGGACAGTGTGACCAAGGCGTTGATTATCGCAGACGATCTGTGAGTTTCGGTGTATTTGCTTACTACCCAGAAGCCTCCGGATGTCTGGTTCGATAAGTCCTGGGAACGCCACCCGAGGCACACGGGGTCGAAGCCATGGCCGCAGTTCGGCCCACGACAGATTGGTTCATACTGAGGTCATTCAATGGGACATCACTCAACGTGTAGGAGCAACCACAGTTTGACCGAGCCAGACGTCCCTGCCTGCTGCGGCCAGCATGGCCTTGGGGATCTGATAGCCGGGCATGAGGCCGTCGACGGTGGACCAGAACTCGGGGGTGTGGTTCGCCTCGCGCAGGTGGGCTAGTTCGTGGACTAGGACGTAGTCGATGAGGGTTGGGGGGAGTTGGAGGGTGGCCCAGTGGATGTTGATGTGCTGGGGGCCTGGATGAGGGCGGGCGGAGCCCCAGCGGAAACCTAGGTCGCGGACTTCAACGGCTACGGATTCCTCACCCAGACGTGCGGCCCAGGGGCGAATCCTCTTTCGGAGCCATTGGGTGCCAGCATCGATGTACCAGCGGCGCATGGACTCGGCTCCCTGATCGACCTGGTCAGCAGGGAGGTCGAAGCGGCCTCGGTCTAGGCGTACTCCGGTCCCTTCTGGGGTGAGTGTGAGGCGGTAGTTGCGGCCGAGGTAGGCGAACCCTTCGCCCTCGACGAACCGCTTCACGACGGGTGGGCCGGACAGGGCGTCTTTCTCGACGAGTTTGCGGTAGACCCACTGGCGCTTGTCTTTGACGAACCTGATGGCTCGTTCGATCGTTACGGCTGGCGGAGCCTTTAGAACCAGAGAGGCGTCGCGCTCGACGACTATCTCGATTGTCTTGCGTTGGCGGGGTAGGGCTACCTGGAAGGTGAGGTCTCCGACGACCAACTCCGGGAGATCGTGGAGGGCAGTGACTGCAGCGATGGTCATGACAGGCGGTGCTGGTTGGCCTTGGCGAGGGCGACTAGTTCGGTGGCCAACTCGTCGAGGCTTGAGAAGGGGAACAGGTCGCTGTCGTCAAGCATCAGCTTGATGGCCTTGCGCAGCTCGTCTTGCTTGATGGCGTTGTCCCAGAAGCCCACGGCGCCGATGATCCGGCGGATCTTGGCCACAAGCCGGGTCGTGAGCTGGATGAGCCGCTCGCTGGCGTCGGCCTGAGAGGAGGCGACCTTCTCGACCATCTGGTTGTGGAACGGGAGTTCGGTGGCCGGATCGAGGCCGGTGTCGTCTTCGTCGGCGCGGCCGGCGTTGATCTCGTCAATGATCTCTTCGAACTCGAACGCGATCTGGTCCCACCGGTCCTCGAGCCGCTCGAGGATCTCATCGACTCGTTCCGATAGCTTGGTGTAGTAGACGGGATCTTCATCGATACGCGCTCGTATGTGGTGGCGGACAGCGTGTTCCATCTCCGAGGCCTTGGCACGGTCCGAGCCCATCTCCTCGATGTGCTTGCGGAAGGCGGGATCGGTGATCCTAAGCGGTTTGATCTTCTGGCTTAGGTCCAGCACGGTGATGTGCTCGTCGATCAGGCGGCGGACCTTCTCCTGATACTTGTAGGGGTCGAAGTCACCGTCGGGTGTGTCGCGGTAGCGGCGGCGGGTCCGGATCTGGATCTCGCCGAAGAGGTTCACATCCTCGACGAAAGGCAGCACCTCAGGCCTGGGCAGAACCGTGTCGAAGGTGATGAGAAAGGTCCGCAGCGCAACGTCGAACTCGGCCCGAAGGCGTTCGTCAGCCAGTAACTGGACACAATCTTCGATCACGTGGTCGATCGGGACCGGATCGATGCCGCGCTGGACGAAGACCTGGCGGACCCGTTGGCGTTGCGGCTCCAGCTTCTCGATTTCGGTGGTGAGCGGGCGGAGCGCGCCGTCGACATCAGGATCGACGATCTCGCCTTCGGCATTGGAGTAAGCAGCGAGGGCCCGGGTAAGTTGAGCGGACACGCCGTAGTAGTCGACCACCAACCCGTGGAACTTCTTCGGCGCGGTCCGGTTGACACGGGCGACGGCTTGGAGCAACTCGGCTTCCTGGATCAGCCGGTCCAGGTAGAGGACCTGGGCCTGTGGCGCGTCGAACCCGGTCAGCAGCATCGACTTCACGACCAGCAGCGCCAGCGGAGACTCTTTCTCGCCGGCGGGTCCCAACGGGAGTTTGAACCGGTCGATGCGTCCCTCCTGCTGGGACTTGTCGGTCCATCGCAAATAGTGCGCCGGGTCGTTGTGGTCTCCAGAGATGACCGGCGCGAACTTGAGGTCGCGGATCAGTTCGACCTGACGTGACGCCGCGCGTATGAGCGAGTCGTCAGGATCGCGCGATCCGCCCGACCCGCTGGTCATACGCAATCGGTACTGGTCGAATTCGGCCACCAGTTCATCACGAGCGGTGTTCAATGCCTCGTAGTACCGCAGGCACGCTCTCCTACTGGTGGCAACGATCATGCCCTTGAAACGGCCGGGCATCACCGTCCCGATGTAGTGGCGGAGGATGTCTTTGGCCTTGGCCGCGATCAACTCCGGTGCTTCGAGCACCTTCGCGGTGGTGGCATACCTCTGCTGGAGGGTCGCTCGTTGATCGTCGGTGAGATCGAAGAACCACCGGTAGAACAAATCGTCCATCTTCGAGGCACCTTTGACGGCGGCATCGGTGGTTCGCCCCTCGTAGAGAATCGGCACGGTCGATCCGTCGGCCTCGGACTCGGTGAGCGTGTACCGGTCGAGGTAGCCCCCGAAGATCTCCAACGTCTTCTTCCGCTTGCCCATGATGATCGGAGTACCGGTGAAACCGATCCGGGCTGCATTCGGCAGGGCGTTCATCAAGTTGGCATGCAACACCGACCCATGAGAACGATGCGCCTCGTCGACCATCACCAGGATCGACTCCGAATCGTTCAACGTGTCAAACGTCTCCGACTCATTCAGGCCATCGCTGCTGCCAGAGGAGGTGTCCCGGTACTTCTGGATCATCGCCATCACCACACCTGGACCAGGCTGGGCCAGCAACTCCCGGACCTCAGCCGCGATCCGAGCCACCTTGATGGTCTCACCGACCAGAGCGGCGGTGTCTCGGAGTTGGCGCTGGAGGTCGGTACGATCCGTGACAAGGACGCTCTTGAACCTCCGTAGCTGTGTGTGGCTCCGCATAGCCCGGATCAGGAACACCATGGTCAAGCTCTTACCCGACCCCTGGGTGTGCCAGATGATCCCGCCCCGACGGTCGACCTCGCCGTTCATAGCCTTGGTCTCGCCGGTGAGCAACCGCCGCATCGCCTTGTGAACGCCCCGGTATTGCTGGTAACGGCCAACGATCTTGACCGTGCGACCAGAGCCGGCCTCCACGAACAGCGTGAAATGCCGGACAATGTCCAACAAACGCTCAGGTGACAACATCCCCGCCGCAAGCAACTCCTGCTGAGTCACCGCTTCCTCAGGCTTACCAAGGGAGGCGGCCACCTCCCCGATCGTGGACGGGTACGGGTCCTTCCAAGCCAGATAGTGCTCGGGCAGGGCCGAGAACGACGCCGCCTCGGCCCGCTCACCGGTGGTCGCGACCGTGATCTGATTCGTCCAGAACAACTGTTCCGCTCCTTCAGGGACCTCGGTGCCGCGCTGGTTGGCATAACGGCGGAGTTGATCGATCGCGTCCGTAATGCCACTGTCGTTACCGGGTGGCTTGGCCTCGATCACCACCAACGGGACACCATTGACGAACAACGTCACATCCGGCCGGATGTTCGGCGCCTGCCCCGGCGTGGCAACAGGGAACTGCGACACCGCCAGGGAATCGTTAGCCGACCAATCGTCCCAGTCGATGTAGTTGATGGTCTGATCCCGGCCACCATCCCACCCCTCGAGCCCCTCAACTGTCACCCCACCCAACAACAGATCGGTCGACAACCGGTTGGCTTCAAGCAACTTGGTCCCCGCCGGCATTGCCCCCAGCTCCGCAATCGCCGCCTTGATCCGAGTCTCGTCGAGCCACTGCTCGCCAGCCGGGCCAAGGTTGATCTTTCCCAATGCCGAACGAAGCCTCTGCTCAAGAAGCACATCACGATCCGACATCCGGGCGACGTTGTCGGTTAGCTGTCGCTCCGACCAGACCAGCGTTTCCCAACCGAGTGAGGCCAGATGTTTGAGAAGCGGTCGCTCGACCAGTTCCCACTCTGGACCCAATGTCATACCGTCACCGATCGGATCTTTCCTGTCAGGAGGTCAGCCGCGAGACCCGAACGGAGTTGCCGAAGCTTCTCTCGACATCTTCGCTCAGCCTTGATCTTGGCATCGACTTCGACGATGGAGCCAACGATCAACTTCTGCTCTTCGATTGATGGGAGGGGAAGGACGGCCTTGGCGTATTCCCGAGCGTTGATGTTCGGTTGCGCGCCCTCCCGCATCGTTCCCTTAATCCATCGCCAGTACAAGCTACTGTGCGTCCACCATCGTACGAACTCGGGTAGAGCCTTCGTTGGGTCGGGACGGAACCGGATCAGATAGCCAGCAAAGGCGCACAGTCCATCGGCCGGATCGTACAGGTAGGTCTTTCCCACAGTCGCTCCGCTACGAGCGAACACGATGTCGCCAGGATGAAGTATCGCCTTCTGCGCTACGGAAGGGGATACCCCCATTTCAGAATCCGCCCGCAATGTTCCACTGTCCGTCAGGTCTGTGATCCGGACATAGCGTGGCCATCCAGCGCGTCGTTGCTCTGCAGCAGCTACACAGCCGTATTCGCCAGGAGCCGAGCAAACAACTCCAAGTTCGGTGGGAGGACCTTCGGAGGGGCTAAAGGACCGATCTATGAGTCCTGACTGCACCAACTGAAGCTTGCCGATAACGCGTTCGGTGGCTTGGATGGTTTCGTCGATCGTATCAAGGATATCTGCGATCCGCCGCTGCTCCTCCAACGGGGGCACGCTGATGGGAAGCGTAGACAGATCGCGTTGGAATAGGTGGGGTACTGAGCTGCCAGATATCCGTTCTTCCACAAGCTTCTTGAACGAGGGACCATTGAGTAGCTGAGACAGGTATCGATGGTCAAGACGCCCCATTGACCGCACAAGCATCATGGTCCCATTCAAAGTTGCTGGACCTGGTAGCGAATCTATGCGAGCAACGCGCCCAATCGTGCCGTCCTTCGAGACAATTACATCACCTACTTGGAGAGCTATCTCCGGTGATTCTCGATATCGGTATTCGGTCACGTGATCGCAGGCGTCCCAATCGACCGCACCCGAGATTATGTGCTTGCCTGCGATCAAGAACGGGCCGCGCTCAACGTACTCGTTAGCTGACAGCCCTCTCCACCCGATTCTTGCTCTGATCTCGGCATGATTGCCTAGACGGTCCCGCGTCCAACTACCCATACCCTAGATCCTTGAGGTGCTGGTTGAGGCGGGCGGTGGCGGTATCTCGTTGGGTTTCGAGATGGCGGAGGGTGGTGCCGTATTTGTTGGTGAGGTTATCGTACCAGGCGAGGATGCTGCGTTCGATGGTGGCGGTGTGGTCGGTCACGAGTTTCTCGATCCGGCTGCGGAGCACGCCGATGGCTTGGGTGGGGGCGTCGGCGGGTGGCATCGCATTAAGGGTCTGGCGGGCTGTCGCGAGCAGTGAGGCATCGATGGCTTTGAGTTTCTTCTTGGCCCTGGCCCGCGCCGACTTGAGTGCCTTGATCTTGGCCAGGGTCAAGGAGTGGTCGGACACGGTCTTGATCTTGGCGTCCAGTCGG
>Ga0209544_1003653_pt1 | contig 11735 bp, 9 predicted proteins | sample MesohylPK_FD_187297 | JGI IMG/M metagenome (GOLD analysis project Ga0209544, IMG submission 187297) | Host-associated microbial community of the marine sponge Aplysina aerophoba from Gulf of Piran - sponge mesohyl, lysed by proteinase K... | ecosystem: Host-associated > Porifera > Sponge >...
GGAGCCGATATGGCCGAAAGCGGTCGGCTTGCCCGGCTTGACCGCGATGCCGTGGAACGCCACATTCCCTTTCTCGCGGAGGACGTCGCGGGTCAGGTCGCGCTCGCCGACCGAGCTGCCGCCAGAGAAGACGAGGACGTCCGTGCCCTGCGCGATGATCGCGTCCACCGCGGCGCCGAGCGCGTCGATGGAGTCGCCGGTGATCGGATGTGCGGCGGCCGTCCCGCCGTGCTCGCCGATGACGGCGCCCAGGGTGAAGCGGTTGATGTCGTAGATCTGGCCGGGAGCGAGCGGTTGTCCGGGCTCCACGATCTCGTCGCCGGTGGAGACGATGCCGACGCGCGGCCGGTCGTAGACGTCGACCTCGGCGATGCCGAGGGCGGCGATCGAGCCGACGCGGCTCGGGGTCAGCACGTCGCCGGGCTGCAGCACGGTCTGGCCGGCCTCGATGTCGGCTCCCCGGCGGCCGACGTGCTGCCGCGCGTGCACGGAGGTCGAGATCTCGACCGCGTCGCCGCGGCGGTCGGTCTGCTCCACCATGACCACGGCGTCGGCGCCGTCGGGAAGCGGGGCCCCGGTCGCGATTTGGATGCACTCCCCGCGGACGAGCGCGCGGGTCGCGATCTCGCCGGTGTGGACCGTACCGACGCAGCGCAACTCTGCGGGCGCCTGCGGGCCCGCCCCCGACGTGTCGGCCGCCACCACCGCGTAGCCGTCCATCGCCGCGCGGTCGAACGGCGGCACGTCGCGGTCCGCGACAATCCGGGTGGCCAGCACCCTCCCGTTGGCCGCGGCCAGCCCGACGCGCACCGTGCGGTCGAGGGGCCGGGCGGCCTCGCCGACGATGCGCAGGGCCTCGTCGATCGGGATCGTCTCCCGAAAAGGGCGCATCTTCGTGCCGCGGCCGTCGCCGGTCACCGGCGCGCCTCGCGGACCATGTGGCCCAGCTCGGGGAGGATCAGCTTCGTCATCGCCAGCCGCACGGCGTTCTCCGAGCCGGGCAGGCTGATGACGATGGTCCCGCCAGCGAGTCCGGCGCAGGCGCGGCTCAACATCGCGGCCGGTCCGATCTCCTCGTAGCTCAGGGCACGGAACAACTCGCCGAAGCCGTCGATGCGCTTGTCGAGCAGGGCGGCGACCACTTCGTAGGTGCCGTCCCGCCGCGTGATGCCGGTCCCGCCGGTCGCGATGACGACATCGACGTCCGGAGTCTCGATGCCGGCCCGCAGCGCGTCGCGCACCCGCGCCGGGTCGTCCGGCACGATGGTTTTGCCGGCGACGTCGTGACCCTGGCGGGAGAGCAGCTCCACGATGGCGCCGCCGCCCCGGTCCGTCGCCTCGGTGCGGGTGTCGCTGATCGTGACGACGCGGCAGCGGGTCGTCGCCGGCGCCTCGGCGCGGTGGGCGATATAGCTCACGCGGGCGATTATAGCGCCCGCCGCACAGGGGGACGGGGCGCCGTTGCCGGGGCCGCGGGTTGTAGAATCCCGTGATGCAGACCGAATCCACGGGGTTGCCGTTCCGCGGGGCGACGGCGGCGCGGCGGGGATCCTGGGCGACCCTGACAGCAGCGGTCCTCGCGCTCACGACGCTGGGTCTCGCCGTCCTTCCGGCCCAGGATGACCTCGACCCGGCGGCGCGGCGCTGGGTGGAGGAGACGCTCGGCCGCCTGACCGTCGACGAGAAGGTGGGGCAACTCGTCACTCCCACATTCCGGTCGCTCTACACCAGCAGCGACAGCGCGATCCACGACGACCTCGTGGCGCTGGTGCAGGAGCACCACGTCGGCGGCATGCACGTGTTCGGCGCGCGTCGGGGGCGGCCGGACGTGTTGCTCAACCCGACCTATTCGCGGACTGTGCTCGGCCAGCCGCTGGCCGCCGCGTCGCTCCTCAACCGCCTGCAGGCCGCGGCGGAGATCCCGCTGCTGGTCACCTCCGACTTCGAGACCGGGGTCGGGTTCCGGATGGCCGGCGCCACGAACTTTCCGCGCGCCATGGCGTTCGGGGCGGCGGGAGATCCCCGCCTGGCCTTCGAGGCGGGCCGCATCACGGCGGTCGAGGCGCGGGCGATCGGCATCCACGTGAACTTCGCCCCGGTGGTCGACGTCAACAACAACCCGCGCAACCCGGTGATCAACACGCGGTCCTTCGGCGAGAATCCGGCGACCGTGGGCCGGCTGGCCGCAGCGTACGTCGAGGGGTTGGCGGCCGGCGGCATGCTGGCCGCGGTGAAGCACTTCCCGGGCCACGGCGACACCGACGTCGATTCGCACCTCGATCTGCCGGTCATCCGGCACCCGCGCGAGCGCCTGGAATCGGTCGAGCTGCCGCCGTTCCGGGCGGGCATCGCGGCCGGCGCGGGCGGGGTGATGACCGCGCACGTCGCCCTGCCGGCGCTCGACCCGGATGCCCGCCGGCCGGCGACGTTCAGCGAGCCCATGGCGACGGGGCTGCTGCGGGACGAGCTCGGATTCGACGGGCTGGTCTTCACCGACTCGATGCGGATGCGCGCCATCACCCGCATGCTGCCGCCCGCCGCCGCGGCGGCGCGGGCGGTGGCGGCGGGGCACGACGTGGTCCTCGACTCGCCGAACGACCGGGCGGCCCTTGCCGGTGTCGCGGCGGCGGTGGCGGACGGGACGATCGGGTCGGCGCAACTCGACGCGTCGGTGCGCCGCATCCTGGAGGCGAAGGCGCGGCTCGGTCTGCACCGCGGCTCCCGTGTCGACCTGGACGCGCTGCCGGCGCTCGTCGGCACCCGGGCGCACCGGGCCGTCGCCCGCGCGGTGAGCGAGCGGTCCATCACGCTGATCCGCGACGCGGCCGGTGATGTACCGCTACGCACGCCGCGCGACGGAACGCTGCTCTACCTGTCGGTGCTCGACTACCCGTCGGGCTGGGGCATCGGCGCACCGAGCCGCCTCGCGATTCCGGAACTCCGGGACCGCTGGTCCGACGCGACCGCGATCGAGCTGTCGGACCGGACGCCGCCGACCGACCTCGAGCTCGTGCGCGAGACGGCCGGTCGTTACGATGCCGTGGTCGCCGGCGTCTTCGTGCGCGCCGCTTCGTTCAGCGGCCGGATGGATCTGGACGAGGATCTCGTCGCGTTCCTGCAGGACCTGGCCGAAGACACGGCGGAGCGCGGTCAGCCGTTCGTCTCCGTCATCTTCGGCAACCCGTACGTGGCGCCCTCTCTGCCGGAGCTTCCGTCGGTGCTGCTGACCTACGATTACCGCGGCGTGTCCGAACTGACGGCGGTGAAGGCCATAGCCGGCGAGATTCCGATCACCGGGCGGCTGCCGGTCACGCTCGGCGACGGGCTCCCGGCCGGGCACGGGCTGACGCGCCCGCGCGCCGGCCGGCGGTGATGCGAGCGCGCGCCGGCCGGTGCCGATACGGCCGAGCGGTCGGGTATATAATGAAGGTTTCGGCCACCGGCAAACGCGCCCTTAGCTCAGCTGGATAGAGCGTCTGGCTACGAACCAGGAGGCCGCAGGTTCGAATCCTGCAGGGCGCGCCACCTCCCGCGTTTCCACGCTCCGGCCGCTCGTTCTTCCGCGACTTGAACGCCCCCGGCGATTTCATCCTCAGCGCCTCGGCGGCTTCCGTCCCGCGTCCGGGCTGGTCGAGGCCGCGTCACGGCCCCACTACCGCGTGAAGATCGGCACGGCCATGCCGACATGCGCGAGGATCCGGAACGAGTAGTTGTAGGCCTGCTCGATGCGATGGAGGCGCAGCGCGCCGGCGAGCATGACCCCGTCCGCTTCGTAGAACGCTTTCGACAGCCCTACCTCGCCGTAGTGGCGGGTCGGCCGGAACACGGTGCCGTCCTGGAGGCGCGAGCCGTAGTTCAGATCGCCTTCTTCCTTCAGCCACAGGCAGGCTTGCCAGAAGATGGCGTGCCCGCGCCACCCGTGCTTCGACGCGGCAGCGCGCAGGAAGAGGCCGTGGCCGTGGTCGGTGCTGCCCGGGGCGGCCCGGTCCGGAACGTGCTTCGACCACATCATGTAGGCCTCGATCGACGTGGCGTCGAAGAAGTCGATGCGCGGCTCGATCACGAGGCCCGGTCCGCCCGCAACGCTGTCGTTCACCGATCCCTGGTCGAAGAGCTGCCCCCCCTCATGCACGATGTGCAGTTGGTATCCGAGGGTGACCGGCGAATCGGAGCCGAAGGTCACCTGCCCGCGCACGCCGGCGTCGAAGCGTTCGCGATGCTCGGCGGTGTTCAGGCGTTGCCAGTCGATCCAGGCGTCCTGCGTGAACCGCTCCGCCGCCACCTGCCACTGGAGTCCCCCCTCGTACGGACGCGTGAACGCCAGCGTCTCGACCTGCAGCGGAGGCAGCAGGCCGTGCGGCCCGCCGAGGTCCGGCGCCGCCACGAAGTCGTGCGGGACAGTGTCGAGGGTGCCGAACACGAAACGCGACGGTCCGCTCTCGACCGTCAGGCTGATCACCGGCCGCCACTGCTCGGCGAACCGGGCGGAGCCGTACCGGTGGTTCAGAAACAATCCTCCGCGCAAGGTCGCCTGATCGGTCAGCTCCAGATCGACGCCTACCGTCCCGGCCGCTCCCAGCAGTGTCTCGCCGTCCCGGAAGCGGTTGAAGAACTCGGTGTTGTCGCCATAGAGGGTGACGTCGGCCAGCAGCGTCGCCTGCTGCTGCGCCGCCGCGGGCGCCGCCGGCGCGAGGCACGCCAGCGTAAGGCACAGGCAGGCCGCCAGTGGAGTGCGTTGTGGCGGGCGGGGCATGGGCGGCCGGATTATACGCCGCCGCGCACCGGTCGCGGCGCCGTGCGCCCGCCGCACGGCAGCGTTCGCCCGGTGCTGGTACCATTACAGACGCCATCATGCCGCTCAAGAACCCCGCCGCCGCGTCGTGTCCTCGTGTGGTCGGCAAGTTCCTCCAGGTCGGCTCGGATCGCTTCCTGATCAAGGGCGTGGCCTACGGCACGTTCGCTCCCGACGGCGATGGCTACCAGTTTCCGTCGTTGGCGCGGACCGCCGAGGACTTCGCCCTGATGGCCCGGTCCGGCATCAACACGGTGCGGACCTATACCGTGCCGCGCGAAGAGTTGCTGGATGCGGCGGCCGACCGGGAGCTGCGCGTGGCGGTCGGTGTTCCGTGGGCGCAGCATGTCGCCTTTCTCGACGATCGCAAGCTCGCCCGCGCGGTGCGGAGGGACATCGTCCGGGACGTCCGCCGCCTCGCCGCGCATCCGGCGACCCTGCTCGTCGCCATCGGCAACGAGATCCCGGCGGGTGTCGTCCGCTGGCACGGCGCGTCGCGCATAGAGCGCTTCCTGCGGGACATGTACTACGACGCCAAGCAGGCCGCGCCCGACGCGTTGCTGACCTACGTGAACTACCCGCCGACGGACTACCTCGATCTGCCGTTCTTCGACGTCTGCGCGTTCAACGTCTACCTGCATCGCGGCGACGATCTGCGGGAGTACCTCGCGCACCTGCAGGTCGTCGCGGGCAACCGGCCCCTGCTGCTGGCCGAGGGGGGCGCCGACAGCCTCCGCGAGGGCGAGGAGGGGCAGGCGGCGCTCACCGCGGCGCAGATCCGCATCGCGTTCGAGGAGGGCGCCTGCGGAGCGGTGGCGTTCTCGTGGACCGACGACTGGTGGCGCGGCGGCCACGCCGTAGACGACTGGCGCTTCGGGCTGACCGACGAACGGCGCCGGCCCAAGCCGGCCCTGGCCGACGTGGCGCACGAGTTCGCGGCGGCCGGATTCCCGCCGGACCGCCGCGGCGACTGGCCGCGGGTCTCGGTGCTGATCTGCGCCCGCAACGCGGCCGGGACCCTCGACGAGTGCCTGCGCTCGGTGGCGGCGCTGGACTACCCCGACTACGAGGTGATTGTCGTCAACGACGGCTCGACCGACGCGACCGGCGAGATCGCCCGCCGGCACGCGGGCGTCACGGTCGTCGACGTGCCGCACGGCGGATTGAGCGCAGCCCGCAACGCGGCGCTGCTTCGCGCCGGCGGGTCCGTCGTCGCCTATACCGACGCAGACGTGTGTGTCGATCCGGCCTGGCTGATCTACCTCGTGCAGCCGTTTCTGCGCTCCGACGTGGTGGGCGCCGGCGGTCCCAACGTGGTTCCGCAGGACGACCCGTGGATGGCGCAGTGCGTCGCCCGGTCGCCCGGGGCGCCGACCCACGTGCTGCTCGACGACCGCTCGGCGGAGCACGTGCCGGGTTGCAACATGGCCTACCGCCGCGATGCGTTGCTGGCTATCGGCGGGTTCGATCCCGCCTATCATGCCGCGGGCGACGACGTCGACGTGTGCTGGCGGCTGCAGGCGCGCGGGCAGCAGATCGGGTTCGCGCCGTCGGCGCTCGTCTGGCACCGTCATCGCTCCACGATGCGGGGTTACTGGCGCCAGCAGGTGGGCTACGGCGAAGCCGAGACCCAACTGATGGACAACCACCCGGAACGCTTCCTGAACGGTCACGCCGTCTGGAAGGGGCGCATCTACAGCTCGCTGCCTTTCGTGCGCGCCATCTCCCGCGTCCGCGTCAATGCCGGGGTATGGGGCACGGCGGCGTTCCCGTCGGTCTACAGCGCCCACATCCCGTCGATGACCTACGCGCCGCACCTGATGGAGTGGCAGATCGCGTCCGTCCTGCTGGCGAGCGCCGCCGCCGCGAGCGCCTGGCTCGGGCAGCCGGCGCTTGCCGTCGTGGCGGGCTTGGCCGCGTTCGCGGGTCTGGCCGCCACGCTTCTGAAGTGCGTGGGCTACGGCCGGCGCACGGACGTCCGAGGCCTGCCCGCCATCGGGCCGCTCGGTCGTCCGGCGAGTCGCATCCTCTACCGGGCGACGATCGCCTGGCTGCACCTGCTGCAACCTATCGCGCGCGGCTGGGGCCGCCTGCGCGGCAAGCTCTGGCCGCCGGACATCGGCACCCGCCGCGCGGCGCCCGCCATCCGGCGCCGCGCGGCCGGCGAGCGGATCGAGATCGGCAGGGCGGTCCGACTGCTGTGCCGCGGGCAGGACAGGATGGCCCTCTGGAGCGAGCGCTGGGTCGATCGGGCCGACCTGCTGACCCGCATCACGCGCGGTCTGCAGGCGCGGGCCGTCGGGCGTGCGATCGACGCGCACGACACCTGGCAGCAGGAGCGCGACCTGGCGGTCGCGACCGGCCGCTGGGGCTGGCTCGACCTGCGGACGCTGCTGGAAGAGCACGAAGAGGGGCGCTGTCTCTTCCGCGTCAGCGCGCGCCATCGGCTGGCTCCCTTCGGCGCCATGGTGGGGATGCTGACCGGTGCGGGGCTGGCGGCCAGCCTGCTGCTCGACATCGGGTCCGCCGCGATGCTGTTCCTCGGCTGCGGAGTGGCCGCCGCCGCCGCCATGTCCCGGCGAATCGCACAGGTCGACGCCGGGGTCCGCGCGGTGGTCGAGGAGGTGGCCGGCCGGCAGGGCATGCTGGTGATGCGCGGGAAGGACCTGGCGGCCAGGACCCCGGCCGCGGGATCCGAATCCGCCCGGCCGTTCATACGGCGTCCGCCGCTGGTCGGCAGTCCGGAACCGATCGCGGAGGGGGAATCCGAGCGCGCCGACGTCCTCGACCTGCAGCCGTCCGGAGAACGCTGACGGACGCGCCGCCGACCGCCGGACGATCATCCGGGACGGGTGTACTGCCGCGCGTAGTGGGCGCGGTAGGCCTCGCTGTCCTCCCGGATGGGCCGCCACCACGATTCGTTGTTCGCATACCACGCGACGGTGGCGCTCAGGCCGGTCTCGAAGTCGGTCCGCGGTTCCCAGCCCAGCGCGCGCAGCTTCGCCGTGTCGACGCTGTAGCGCCGGTCGTGGCCCGGCCGGTCCGCCACCGGCCGAATCAGGGAGGCCGGCCGGTCGAGACGATCCAGGATGCGCCGCGTCAGTTCGAGGTTCGTCACCGCGTTTCCGCCGCCGATGTTGTAGGTTTCGCCGGGCCGGCCCCGCGCGATCAGCAGATCCAGGGCCCGGCAGTGGTCGTCGACGTGCAGCCAGTCGCGGACGTTGAGGCCGTCGCCGTAGAGCGGCAGCGGCTGGTCGTCGATGGCATTCGTGATGAACAGCGGAACGATCTTCTCCGGATACTGCCGGGGGCCGTAGTTGTTCGAGGCGCGGGTGATCACCACCGGCACCCGGTAGCTGGCCCAGTAGCTGTACGCGAGCCGGTCCGCGCCCGCCTTGCTGGCCGCGTAGGGGTTACGGGGCCGTAGCTCGTCGGTCTCCCGGCTGGCCCCTTCCGGGACGCTGCCGTAGACCTCGTCGGTCGAGATCTGTACGAAGCAGCGCAGGCGGGGGGCTTCGCGGGCCGCGTCGAGCAGCACGAACGTGCCGTGCACGTCGGTCCGGATGAACTCCCCGGCGCTCAGCAGGGAGCGGTCGACGTGCGTCTCGGCGGCGAAATGCACCACGATCTCCGCTGCGCGCACGAGGGGGGCGGCGACGGCGGGGTCCGCGATGTCGCCGTGGACGAAGCGGTGCCGTGAATTCGCGTCGAGGTCCTGCAGGTTCTCCCGCCGGCCTGCGTAGGTCAGCTTGTCCAGCGTCGTCACGCGCCAGTCCGGGTGCGCGTCGAGGGCGTGGTGGACGAAGTTGCTGCCGATGAAGCCGGCCCCGCCGGTGACGAGAACCTCAACCATCCTTGCGCGTCCAGTCGTACGGCAGCGTGCCGTGCGGCTCCAGGCGATACTCGTCGGGATCGTCGTAGCGGTACGGCTCGCTCGGCACGTTCACGACGAGCGACGGCTCCTGGCTGATGCACTTCCAGCCGTGGTAGACGAGGTTCGGTATCCGTACCAGCGTCGGGTTCCGGGTGCCGATGAAGAACTCGTCGACCTGGCCCCGGGTGGGCGAGTTCTCCCGCGTATCCACCAGCACCAGCTTGATCATGCCGGCGACGCAGGAGAAGTGGTCGACCTGGCGCCGGTGATAGTGCCACGCCTTGACCACGCCCGGGTACGTGCCCGACACGTACACCTGTCCGAACTTCTCGAAGAACGGGTCGTCGGCCCGCAGGATCTCCATCAACCAGCCGCGCTCGTCCGGGATCAGACGCAGCGCCTTCGTCCGGACGCCGTCTATGGGCCCCGGCTTGACGGCGGCGGCGTGCTTCACGGGATCGGGCACGAGTCGTTCCTTTCCGGGCGCGCTTGCATCAACGAAGGCCCACTTCCGACCGGTCGCCCAGCATGAACCGTAGCGCAGCGGGTCTGCCGGAGTGCCGGGCGATGGTGACGCCGCGTCCGATCAGGCTGTCGGTGACGCGGTCGGTCAGGCCCGTGATGCGGCTGCCTTCCATGACGATGCTGTGTTCGATCTCGGACCCGTTGATCTCCACGTCGCGCATGATCGCGGTGAACGGTCCGATGTACGCATCGCGGATCTGCGCGTCGTGTCCGATGATGACCGGGCCACGGACTACCGACCCGGAAATGACGGCGCCCGGCTCGACCACCACCTTGCCCTCGATGCGCGATTCCCCGTCCACGGCCCCGTCGATCCGCGGGGTCAGGGTGTCGAGGATGAGCCGATTGGCCTCGAGCATGTCCTCCAGGCGCCCGGTGTCCTTCCACCACCCGTCGACGACGTGCCGGCGGACCTCCAGCCCGCGGTCGATCAGGTCCTGTATCGCATCGGTGATCTCCAGCTCGTTCCGGAAGCTGGGCCGGATCCGCCGGACCGAGTCGAAGATCGCGGGTCCGAACATGTAGACGCCCACCAGGGCCAGGTTGCTTCTGGGGAGCTTCGGCTTCTCGACCAGCCGGACCACCCGGTCGCCGTCCGTCTCGGCCACGCCGTACTGCTCCGGGTGCGGCACGGGCGTGAGCAGAATCTGGGCTGCCGGTCTCGTCGCCGCGAACTCCTCGACGAACGGGACGATGCCCTTCGCGAGCAGGTTGTCGCCCAGGTACATCACGAAGGGATCGTTTCCGATGAACGGTTCGGCGATCAGGACGGCATGCGCGAGCCCGCGCGGCGCATCCTGTGCGATGTAGGTGACCGTGACTCCCCACTGCGACCCGTCGCGCACCGCGGCCTCTATCTCTGCCCGCGTGTCGCCCACGACGATTCCGATCTCGCGGATCCCGGCCGCGGCGAGCGTCTCGATGCCGTAGAACAGCACCGGCTTGTTGGCCACCGGGACGAGCTGCTTGGCGCTGGTGAACGTGAGCGGCCTGAGGCGCGTCCCCTTGCCGCCGCTGAGGATCAGCCCTTTCATCGTGGAGGATAATCATAGCGGGCCGCGCCTGCGAACCACCGGCCCGGCGGTTGCGATGCTCGAGCACGAGGCGTACATGCGAGAGGCGCTGGCGGAGGCTTCCCGCGCCATGGCCGGCGGCGAGGTACCGGTGGGCGCCGTGGTGGTCGCGCGCGACACGGGGCGCATCATCGGCCGCGGCTGCAACCACCCGATCGGGGCGTCCGATCCGACCGCGCACGCCGAGGTCGCGGCCCTCCGCGACGCGGCCCGGCGCACGGGCAACTACCGGCTCACCGGCGCGACGCTGTACGTGACCGTCGAGCCGTGTCTGATGTGCGCCGGGGCTCTGGTGCACGCGCGTATCGGCACGCTCGTGTACGGCGCCCCGGAGCCGAAGGCGGGCGCCGTGCGTTCCGTGATGCGGGCGCTCGAACATCCGGCGCTGAATCATCGCGTGGAGGTGGTAGCCGGCGTGCTGGGGGAGGAGTGCCGCGGCAGGATGCGGGCGTTCTTCGGTGCGAGGCGGCACGCGGCGGGCGAGCCGGCCGGCTGACGCCGGGGCGGCGGCCGGCGTACAATGGACGACGACCTTGCGGAGAGGTACCGAAGTGGTCGTAACGGGGGCGCCTCGAAAGCGTCTTGTCGGGAAACCGGCACGTGGGTTCGAATCCCACCCTCTCCGCCACTACTCCAATGCAACCTGTTGAAAACAAAGGACTTACGGGTCTGGACCCTGTCGTCGTCTACTGAGTCGTCTACAAATCGGTCCCGCCAGATCATCTTTAGCCCCGCGCCGTCGTCCCGTTTTCGTCCCGTCGTCCGGTCGTCCGTCCGGCGGGGGTCGCCGGGGTCGGCAGGCGATCACGCTTCCCAAGGCGCGGCGCTCCTCGACACGAACCGCGTTGTCCCTGCAATCAGGGGAAGAGGTTATCGTCTCCGGAGGACATCCATGTTCAAGTCCCACTCAAGAGTGCTGCCGCCGGTCGCTATCGCCATCCTCATCGTCGGTCTGGCGGCCTGGGGAATCTGCGTACCGGCCGCGTACGCCGCGCCACAAGACCCGCCGACCAGCCCGGAAAGAATCGGCCTCCAGCTCGATGTCGTCGTGACCCGGTCGGCCACAGAGCCGGGAGACTCGGGGACCCCGGAAAGCCGTACGTGGCGCTTAGCGGCCCTAACGACCAGCGGCCAGCCCATAGACATCCAGAGCGCGGATACCGAACTGCAGGCAACGCTGTCCCGGTTGGAGGACGGCCGGTTTGCCGTCGCGTTCAACCTGACGGTGTACTCATACTCAAAAGATGAGCTGGAGGCGGTGCCTCGCCAGCTCGCATCCCGGACCCTGATCATCGCGGCGCGCGCCGACGAGGTCGTTCTCACAGACGATGCGGCGACGGTCGTGGCGGCGCTCACCGAAGAGACCGGCCGCACGGTCGAGGTCACGTTCACCGCGACCGTCGGAACGAACGCCCGGTGAGAGGATGCTGCCTCGAAGCCGGCCGGGGCTCCAGAGGCCGACGGCGCGTCT